>Ga0209448_10000780_pt1 | contig 10075 bp, 10 predicted proteins | sample BogFormECP14_OM2_FD_188245 | JGI IMG/M metagenome (GOLD analysis project Ga0209448, IMG submission 188245) | Bog forest soil microbial communities from Calvert Island, British Columbia, Canada - ECP14_OM2 (SPAdes) (version 2) | ecosystem: Environmental > Aquatic > Freshwater > Wetlands > Bog ... | reverse complement strand
GGGGGGGGGGGGGGGGGGGGGGGTACCCGAAGCGGTACACACTCTATTTGTTGGCATACCGATCAGCCCCGAGAAAGTGCAGCGAGACATACGGCTCATCGCCCACCACCCAACTGTCGTGACCGGGAGGTCCGGGTGGAATGTAGAAGAGCATGCCGGCGCGGAGTTCGTGAATGGTGCCGTCCTCCATCGCAGCCGTGGCACAGCCGGAGAGCACCAATCCAACATGTTCGACGTTGCAACGCGACGCGCCCACGGTGGGGCCGACATGAACGGACCACTTCCATCCGGGCTGGTAGGTGGCGCGGCCGATGGTCATGCCGCCGATGTGGACGAGTTCGAATTTTCCTTTTTCGAAGGTTCGCACTTCCTCGGGCTCTTCAAAACGCTTTAGAACGGTATCAAGCATTCTTCACTCCGCGATACAGCCCCGCGACGCCGAATGTGTATGGGGTAAACGAGACCTCGCGAAAGCCGGACTGATGCATGCGGCTGAGCATTTCGTCGGGCGAGGGAAAGCGTTCGACCGACGCGGGCAAATAGGCATACGGGCCACGCACTCCCGAAAGTACGGTGCCGATCGCGGGAAGAACTTTCTTGAAGTAGACGCGGTAACACTGGCCGATCAATCCGCCGGGCTCTCCGAAATCGAGGATGCCGCATTCTCCGCCGGGAGCCAGCACGCGCGCAATCTCGCGCAATCCGGCATCGTAGTCGGCCAGGTTGCGGAAGCCGAATGCCGATGTCACCAGATGGAAATAACCATCGGGAAACGGCAGCCGAAGCGCGTCGGCTTCGACCCATTGTGGAGGCCGCAGCGTCGTACCTTTTCCCTTGGCCGCTGCGCGCTGCAGCATGGCGTGAGAGAAATCCGCACCTACAATCTGTGGGGGAATCTGTGGAGCGCCGGAGTTCGCGCGGCGGCGTAGAGCGAACGTCATGTCTCCGGTGCCGCAGCAGAGATCGAGCACGCGAGCATTGGGACGCTTCAGAATGGCATCGAAGCTGCGCGCCGTTCGCCTCCACCACAAGCGGTCGATGTTGAAGGATAGAACGTGATTCAGCAGGTCGTAGCGGGGCGCAATCGAGGTGAACATCTCGCGAACGGCGGCTGACGCCGACTCGCGGTCTTGCGCACCGGCGGGAGCCGCACCTACGATCCGCGGATTCAGTTCTTGATTCATACGGTTGTAGTTTGTGGAGAGCCGGGCGTCTCCGCCCGGCCGCGATGTTTCCGCAGGCGCACGCGGGACGGGCGAGACGCCCGTCGCTCCACTGAATCTAATTGCGCGCCAGTTTCCTGATCTCGTCTACCGCTTCGCGGACGATTGCTTCCGGCACATCGCTGGCGATCTCAACTTTGCCAATTTCACGCGGCAGAATAAAGTGCACCACTCCCTGTCGCGTCTTTTTGTCGGAACGCAACCGTTTCAGGACGCTCGCGGTCTGGAACTTCATGCGCGGCAGTCTGCCGAAGCCCAGGACCGCGTTGGTGATGCGTCCTGCCGTTACGCTATCGAGTTTGCCCGTGGAGAGCGCGATGTGCGTGGCCGCGATCATGCCCCACGCAACTGCTTCTCCGTGGAGCAACTGGGTGTAGCGGGTTTCGGCTTCCAGCGCATGTCCTATGGTGTGTCCGAAGTTGAGCACCTGACGCAAACCGCCTTCGCGTTCGTCGGCACTTACCACCGAGGCCTTCAGGCGCACGGAATCGGCAATGACTTTCTCTACCACCACCGGATCGCGATCCAGAATTTCGCGACGCCGATCTTCAAAAAGCTTGAACAATCCCGGATCTCCGATGATGCCGCACTTCAGCGATTCGTACAGGCCAGCACAGTATTCACGCGAAGGCAGAGTCTCCAGAACGGCGGGGTCAATGAGCACGGCGCGCGGCTGGTGGAAAGTCCCGAGCAAATTCTTTCCCGATATGAGGTTGACGCCGGTTTTTCCGCCGATCGCCGCGTCGACTTGCGCCAGCACGGTGGTCGGAACCTGGATGACATCGACGCCTCGCATGTAGATCGAGGCCAGGAATCCGGTCACGTCGCCGACTACGCCGCCGCCGAGCGCGATCAGCGTAACGCCGCGATCCGCGCCTTGTTTTACGAGTTTCTCGGCCAGCTTCTCGAGCGTGGTGAGACGTTTCGAGCGTTCGCCATCGGGCATCTCGAGGATGCCGGTTTCGATTCCCGCGGCCGACAGCGATTTCACCAGGATTATTGTCCAACGCCGCCTTACGGGCGGGACGGTGATCACAAACGCACGACGGGTTTCGAGGATCTTGCCGAGGCATTCTCCGGCACGAGCGAGCAGGCCGCTTCCGATGAGCACTTCATAGGGGCGCGACGGCGTGGCGACTGGAATGCTGATCATGAGCAATCATCATAGCGTATGAGGGTGCCGTCCCTAACGGGACTCGATTTGTTCCGCCTCCATCCTCCCGGCACTTACGTGCCGGGCTTTCCTGTGCTGCCGCTTCGCGGCTGATGCGGGCTTTCCTGTGCTGCCGCTTCGGGGCTGGATGCCGGGCTTTCGTGCTGCCGCTTCGCGGTTGGATGCGGGGCTTTCGTGTTATGCCACTTCGCGGGTTACACTGGCGTTTTCTTCTGGGGATTCAGCAGCGAAGCAACGATCGACGCCCCCAAAACAAAGAGCACAATCGCCAAGGCGCGTCCGGTGGGAATGTATACATAATGCGAGGCCAGCATTTTGAGCCCGACGACAATCAGCACCACCGACAATCCATAATGCAGGTAGTGAAGGCGGTCCATCATTCCCGCCAACGCAAAGTACATCGAGCGCAGACCGAGAATGGCGAACACATTCGCGGTATAGACAATAAACGCGTTCAGGGTGATGGCGAGCACGGCGGGGATCGAATCCACGGTCAAAAGAATGTCGCTGGTCTCAACCAGCAATAGAGCCACCAGCAGCGGAGTGGCGTAAAGACGGTCTCCGCTTTTGCGGGTAAAGAACTGACCGCCTACATAATCTTTTGTCACGGGAAGAGTTCGGCGGAAGAGGCGTAGAAAAACGTTTTTCTCGGGACGGACTTCCGTTTTGACCCGCCGCAGAAGTTTCAGTCCCGAATAGACAAGCAAAGCGCCGAAAGCGTAGGTGATCCAACTGAAACGGCGAAACAGGCTCACGCCGGCCACGATAAACAAACCACGCATGAGCAGCGCCCCTAGAATTCCCCAGAGCAGCACCTTGTGCTGGTGTTCGTCAGGTACGTTGAAGTAGCGGAAGATGACCAGAAATACAAACAGGTTGTCGACGCTTAGCGACAGCTCAATTACGTAGCCAGTCACGAATTGGAGCGCATCCGTTCGCCCGTGCCAGAACCACACCAGCACCGCAAACCCGGCTGCCAGTGCGATCCAGGCTCCCGACCACGCAAGCGCTTCGCGGAAGCCGACGCGGTGGGGGCGGCGATTCAGCACGCCCAGGTCTAGGGCCAGCATCGCCAGCACGAAAAGATTGAAGACAATCCAGAAGACGAGCACAGGGAATCTTACGGGAATCAGGTGTCAGGTGTCAGGTCTGGGAAGAACGAAGAAGGGAGACCTGCGCTACTGCTCTCTCCCTCGTTTTCCATTGGCCCATTCGTCCCACATGCCCGTGTCTTTCAACTCCTGGTCGAGATGGGATTCATGCAAGGTCTGCTCGATCTGGGCGCGGTTCAGGCGCGGGCCGACGCGATCGGCAGCATTCGCCAGCGCGAAAGTGAATTCGGCCGCTTCGGCCACGTTCTTCTTGAGTTGCGCGAAATCTACCTTGTCGAAGGTGTCGGTGGTCGCGTGATAATTCTCCATATAGTTTGCTTCCTCCTGGTCGACGACAAACGTGGGCACACCCTCGAGCATAAAGTCGTAATGATCCGTGCCTACCTCGGCTGTCGCATCGACTCTCGGAACGCCAAGTTCTCCCAATGGAGCCACCATCGCCCGCACAGCCGGAACAACGTCTTTGCGTCCGCCAGTTGAGAACGCCGTCATTTTTCCAGTGCCGGAATCAAAGATGACCACGCCTGCCGCCCGGTCGAGTTCGCTGCGATGTGTCACTGCGTAGGCCCGCGATCCCATCTCCCCTTGCTCTTCGCCCGAAAACAGGATGAAGCGTATTGATCGCCGCGGCTTCAGACCGGATGCCTTGATCGCACGCAGCGCATCAATCACCAGCGCGGCATTGCATCCGTTGTCGAGAGCGCCCGTTCCCAGTTCCCAGGAATCCAGGTGCGCGCCGAGCACTACAAACTCGTCCGGCTTTTCACTGCCGCGAATCTCGGCCACCACGTTCCAGGTCTTGATCGCACCGCCAATTTTGTTGGGAATCGAAAGATCGGCCCACACCGGATTGGCCGACGCCAGCAAGCGGGCAATTCGCTCTCCGTCTTCGCGCGCCACCACGACCTGGGGCAGCACATCAATTTCGCCCGCGTCGGAGTTCGTGTGCCGATAAAGGATCCCGTGCCCTCGGGAAGCCATGAACGCGACGGCCTTGGCCTTCCCTTTCACCGCAAGGGCAACCACTGCGGGTGCCCGATCGTCTTCGGCGTAAAGATCGGCCCAGGTCGCCAGCACCTTGTTGTGCACCAGCACGATTCTTCCCGCAACATCGCCAACCTTGGCAAACTCGGCGACCGAACCTTCCCCTACATCCACGATCGGCACATGCTTGGCCGCAGGCATCGCCGGCGCCCACGCGACCGATACAGCGTGGACAGTAAAAGTAGTTCCGGAATATAGCGACGCCGTCATCACCGTCGCGCCCTCCGCCCATGAATGCGGGATAGAGAACTCTTCGGTGTGCACGCTGTCGGCGCCGGCGTCTTTGAACGCGGCCACGCCCCAATCCACCGCTCGCTGGAAGGCCGGAGTCCCGGGAACGCGTCCCCCAATTTCATCGCTCAAGCGGCGAAGATTTGTTTCCAGGGACGAGGGCTTTAAAGACTCCGCAATCAGACGATTCGCGATCTCGCGATCAGAATCACGATCGGCGGCGAGAGCCGGAAGAATAAGAGCTGCCAGTAAGAAAAGATTGAAGCACAACCAGGCGAGTCTACGTGTCATAGCGGAGCATTAGAAATGAATCTGCGAGAAAGCGAAAGAGGCTGTTCGTGGCGGTGCAAGAGCGCCACGTTTCAGGAATTGGAGGTTGACCTGGCAGCTGCGCTTAGTCGTGACCCTCGCCCACCGCCAACATCGGCAGCACCTTGGCCTCGGTCTTCTTTTTCCGGCTGGCTTTCCTGCCGATGGTCTGCCTTTCGCTGGCTTTCGGGTGGGAACCAGCCGCGGGTCCACGGCTGATCAGGTCGGCCAGTGTCGTATTCTCCAGAATCCTGGCGGCGGCATCCCGCACTTCCAGAAACACTTTGTAGAGGGCGCTGTGGTGCGCATCGCGATCGATCAGCACGCGCAACTGATCCGCATCGCCAAAAGGCGCGAGCGGGCCGTCAATCAAACGGATGATCTCGCTGAGCCGGATCTCCGACGGCGCCCGGCGCAACCGGTATCCGCCCTTGGCACCGCGCACGCTCTCCACGATGCGCGCGTTCTTCAGTTCGAGAAGAATCAGCTCCAGAAATTTTTCCGGCAAATTCTCTTCATAGGCTATGTCGCGAATCCTGATGGCACCCTGGTTATAGCGCCGGGTCAGCATCATCAGCGCCTGCAACGCATACAGTCCTTTTTGGGAAACTTTCATTGTGGCTTGTCCTAATTATCCCTATCTCAATGATAGGTATTATCGGAAACGCAAGTGCGCTGCCAAAACAAACACCTTCCCGGATCAAGGCGATCCTGTGATTTCAGCAAATTACAAGGTAAGGCAGGGGTTGCAATGCGTGAACTGTGCAAGGCTTTGCACTCTTGGAAGGCGAGGTTTCCCTTCCCGGGAGTAGCTTTCACGATGCCCAGCACAGCAGGGGTGCGCGAGAACTTCGGTCGTCCCTACGGGACTTGAGTCGTCCTTCCACTTACCCCGCGCTGAAGCGCGGGGCTAAGCTAGGCCACCCCTCCGGGACTTGTGGTCTGGAGCACTTTGTTACTTGGTTTGCATGAAAGGGGAGACTTCCGTGCGAGACTCTGCTCTTCAGGATCAAGCCCGCCTCAGCTCAAGCGCAGAATCTCGACCGTGATGTTGTCCGGTCCGCCGCGTTCTCGAGCCAGTTGAATCAGCTCACGGCACGCCTTTTCCGCGCTCTGGTTGTCCACGGCGTCAAGAATCTCCGGATCGCGTACCTGCCCCCACAATCCGTCGCTGCAGATCAGGAGCACGTCTTCGGGACGCAACGGCTCAGGCCGCCCGGGCGAGTCCATGATGAGATCGGGATTGGTGCCTAAGGCTGCGGTCAGAATGTTCCTTTGCGGATGATGCTCGGCTTCTTCCGGGGTGATCATTCCCGCCTCCACCAGCCGTCCTACATAGGAGTGGTCGCGCGTTACTCTGGTAATCCGGCGGTCGCGGATCAGGTAGAGCCGGGTGTCGCCAACATGCACGTAGTAGAGAGCATCGGATTGAGCACCCACGTGGGCACCCCTGACGATCGCCGCCGCCGTGCAGGTCGTTCCCATGCCCTGCAGTTCTGGATGCATAAAGCTGTATTGCCGGATCTGCTCGTGGGCCGCCTGCAAGCCCTCGATCAGCGCCGCCTGGGGGTCGTCGCCGCGAAAATCGCGATAAGCCGCCACTAGCGTTTCCACCGCCAGGCGGCTGGCTTCCTGACCGCCTTCGTAGCCGCCCATACCGTCCGCTACCACCGCCAGGCGCCCCTTGCGCAGGAACTGCCGGTCGTCCTCCGGCTCCCAATAACCAAACGAATCTTCGTTGTTGTTACGCACGCAGCCCACATCGGACTGGCTCGATACTTCAATTCCAGCGCGAACGTTCATCGGGAGGCGACTTCAATTGAGAGATTGATAGGCATAGGCAACGAACGGAATTGCGGACAAACTTAAGATTATAAGGGTTGCGGGCCGGACGCTCAAACCGGGGCGATGAAAACTGTCCGCTTGGACTGAATGGAATAGCTCTAAAAGGAGACGAGGACGGCAGCTTACAGCCGTCCTCGCGGATTAACAAATCTAGTGCCGGAGTACTAAGACGTCGGCGTCGGACCGCACGCTCCGGTGGGATTGTTTAGGTTGGCTGGGTCGATGTCAAAGTAGGGGTAATACTGATTGCCAGCCGACGACGCGACTGGGATATAAATGGGCTGCGACATCACGCCCTTGTACGTAACTGTGAGCTGGTAATCACCCGAGTAGAACCAAGAGGGCGTTGTTCCGGGAAGCGGTGCGATATCCACCCACGTGCACGTCGCTGGCTCGACTGCGGTGACCAAGCCGGTGGGGCTGAGTAGTACGAGCCCCTGGGACGAAGTCTGGGCGCATGGGGTACCAACGCACGGAGCAGGTAACGGGTTGCCATACGCATCAATGTTGTTAACCGGATCAACGATGATGTTGTACACGACTCCCTCACCGTTAACAAGCTGGGACTTCCCGTTGCTGTCGTTCGCGGTCGCAGTCAGCTGGATAGTGCCGCCGTTACCCTCCAGGGTGAAGAAGCCGCTCTGGCCCGAAGGGGCTTTGCCGTTTATGAAGCTTACGCCAAGCGTAACGGACTGCAGTTTATTGGTTGCGCCGCAGCCAACAAGAACGAAGACCAGGAGGGCGCATGCCAGCGCCGCAAGGATGTTTGTGCGTTTCACCGCGGATTACCTCCAAAAGGAAATCTTCCGCATCGTCGCAGCATCCGTCACACCAGGCAAGGTAACCAAAGTCACTGAACCTTACGGACGTAAATCATCGTCCCGCCGCGTCACCAATAGTCGGAGACCCGCGTCGGAAGCGCAGGAGCAGAAGTGGCCATCCGGAGCTCATAACTCATCTACAATCTCCCCATGTCCAATCAATCCCTGCCCGATCAGCCGAGCACCGGTCAACCAGGGTCTCCTCCGCAGCCGCCCCCATCTCCATCGGAGCCGATCACCGAATTTCGCATTGGCGAAGAATTTGGAACCGCCAAGCGCAATCTTCCGCCCGCCGGCATCGTCCTGATCTGCCTTGCGGTGGTGGCTGTGATTGTGGGAATCTTCGCTTTCCACGGACGGCCGAAACCACAGGGCGCGGGTTCCATCGATTTTGTGGTCGCGACTGAAGTGCCCGGTCAGAATATGATCCTGGCCGCCATCACTTTCACGCTGCGGAATACGGCGGACAAACCGCTGTGGATTCACACCCTCAAGGCGCAGCTCACGACCGCCGACGACAAGACCTTCGACGATGAAGCCGCATCGGCCGTGGATCTCGACCGCTATTACCAGGCGTTTCCGGCTTTGAAAGAAAGTTCTGAGCCGCCGCTCCCGCCCGAAACCAAGCTGCTAGCTGGAGCCGAACAAAAAGCAACCATCATTGTCAGTTTCAAGATGACAAAGGAGGCCTTCGATCAGCGCAAATCCCTGACCGTCACGATTCGACCCTATGACCAGGTGTTGCCCGTGGTTTTGAAATGATGTGCAATGGAGCGACGGGCGAGGGCGCCCGGCTCTCCACCGGCAAGCGGCAGCCCGACTCTTTCACTCATTCTCGATTTGCTGACGCGCTTCGGCCAGCGCTGCCTGCCCGGCACCGCTCACCTTCGGATACTTCAAGTTCATACGTTTCAAGGCATCCACCACGGCCTCGGCGACCACGAACCGGGTGAACCATTTGTTGTCCGCCGGCACAACGTACCAGGGTGCGTGCTCACTGGCAGTTCGCCGGATCATATCCTCGTACGCTTCCTGGTATGCGTCCCAGGATTCGCGTTCCTTCACGTCGAACACGGAAAACTTCCAGTTTTTGTCCGGTGTGTCGAGCCGTTCCATGAACCGGCGTTTTTGCTCTTTCTTGGAAAGGTGCAGGTAGAACTTAACCACCGCAATGCCGTTCCGCGTAAGATAGCGCTCGAAATTATTGATATCTTCAAAGCGCTCCTGCCAGATATGTTTGGTCACCAGCACCTTCGGCAGTTTCTGGTTTTCCAGAATCTGCGGGTGGATGCGGACCACCAGCACCTCTTCGTAATACGACCGGTTGAAGATACCGATCCGCCCTCGTCCCGGCACGCATTTCATGCAGCGCCACAGATAGCCGTGGTGCAATTCTTCCGCCGACGGCGCCTTGAACGACGACACATCCACGCCCTGCGGATTCACGCCCGACATGACGTGCTTGATGGTTCCGTCTTTCCCGGCCGCGTCCATGGCCTGAAGAATCAGCAGCAGACCCCAACGATCCTGCGCCGCGAGAATGTCCTGCAGGCGGCTCAATTCCTCGACACCTCTCGCCAGCAGCTCCTTCGCTTGGGGTTTCAGTTCTGACCCCAGTCCGTGCGTGTCGGCGGGGTCATGATGCTTGAGGCGGAAGTGTTTCCCGTCTTCGATGCGATAGCGCTTGAGCAGTTTGTCGATTTTCATGGCGTCACTCTTTTCCCAGAACTGAGAACTGGTAACCTGCAGTCTACCCCCATCGACATTTGACTTCCCGTGATTTACTCCCCAGAATAGAGATAGTTCTTTAAAGGCCTATCCCACCAGTGGGGGCGTCACGGCTTCGACGGAGATGCTTGCGGCCAGGAGGCATGCCGGGGTGCACACACCCGTAATCGCGTGCAAAATGATAATTGCCAATCAACAGATGGCATACGCAGCCTAACTAGTTTAGGCAGCCGTTCTCCGCAGCTTTGCCCGTGGGCTGCGAGCGAACGTCACACAGCGGGCTGCTCTTCTCGGCTACGTCTGGGCCGGGAAGCTAAGATCTCAGGCTAGCGCCGACTGTTTCTTGTCCGTTCTGAGCAGCTGTCGCGAACGTCCTGGGGTAATGCCCAGGGCATGAACTGGAATAAGCATGTAGTCTCTTGACCAGTAACATTTTCGGACGCGGGTTCGACTCCCGCCGCCTCCACCATATTTAATGTGTTTAATATCAATAACATACAAAATTACTCTTGCAAGTTGTACGATAACTGTACGATGATTTGGACATGCTCACTGTCTATCGTCGTCACAATCCCGTCCTCTGCAAGA
>Ga0209448_10000779_pt1 | contig 10076 bp, 11 predicted proteins | sample BogFormECP14_OM2_FD_188245 | JGI IMG/M metagenome (GOLD analysis project Ga0209448, IMG submission 188245) | Bog forest soil microbial communities from Calvert Island, British Columbia, Canada - ECP14_OM2 (SPAdes) (version 2) | ecosystem: Environmental > Aquatic > Freshwater > Wetlands > Bog ... | reverse complement strand
CGCCACACCATAACTTCTGAGGCAGTCGGGTTGTAGGAGCTTCCGTTGCACGCCGCGATGAACGCGAGCACCCGGTGCTGCTCATCCGTGAGGATATTCACGCGCAGGATTCTAGGGCGTCATCCACCCCCACCAAACCGGGTTTAACGTTTCCTCAACGCTTGAACGCGGCCCCGTCCAGCAGTCGGCAGCCAGCGCCCACGCCAGGTGCGAAGGTCACGGCCTCACACTGCAGGCACTGCCACGTCATGTGGCCACCATGGCAACTGCCGGCGCACGGCATGTGCCCCACCAACATCCGGCCCGGACCCAGCCGGTGGCCGCGCTGGCAGCGCTGCGGTGGCAGCACCATCCAGGACCCATCGATGGAGCGGACCAGATCACCTACGCCGGGCATGGAGTCAGGGTAAGGCGGTGCGGTGCCCAGTCTTTAATATTGTTCCAATATTAGCTCGGGCAGTCGCGGCGGATTGTGGCCGCGGACGCCTCATCGATGGGCAGTTGGTAGGTGCGGAGGACCGCGACGAATTCGCGGTCGTACTGGCAGTCGTAGGCGGTGTTCGGCGGCAGCCACCGTCCTGGTGGCGAGTCGCCCTTGGCCTGATTGGCCTCACCATCGCCGGCAAGCAGCTCGGTCGGGTCGGTGTAGAACTGGGCACGCTTGTCGGCTGGCCACGCCCACGCCCCCATATCCCAGGCATAGGCCAGCGGCACCAGATGGTCGATCTGGACCGCCGCTGAGGTGCGCTCACCATGCTGGAAAGCGATGATGGTGCCCGTGTAGGGGTCGACCAGGGTGCCGGTCGCGACAGCGTCGCGGCAGCGGGAGGTCGACACATACGTCTTGTTGGTCAGGTCGCGGTCAAGCACATCGTCCCTAACATCACACCCGGCGCTGTCCTTGGGCCAACCCTCGCCAAATGCGGCACGCCGGTAGTCGCTGCGGTGCGCGAAGGGGGCCACCGTAACTCCGGCCAGCACATCAGCTGTGTCAGCATGCGCCACCGGATACGTAGCCAGCAGCGCGAGCGCCGCAACCGCAGACAGCACCTTCCCGTTCATCGCTGTCGACGGTCCTTTCGTCGGCCAATCCCCGGCCTGTTACCGCAGGTGCGGGGTCTTGTCGTCAGGTTAATATCGACCACCGACAAGAATTCAGCTCTCAACAGTCGCCTACTTCGTCGATGACTTTCGTCAACGGGGGGGCTGGCCGGACATTGATGCTCAACCCGCTTGCGGAATGCGGCCGGTAGTCAGGCCGATGGACGCCGCGCAACGGCCAGTTCTGTCGGTACCGGCACGTAGGCTGCGTTTCACCATGAGCTTGACCAATATCGAGACGACCCGCGCGCTTCGCACCGAGGACGAGCTACGGGCGCTAGTAGAGGCCATTCACGATTCGCCGACGACCGCGCAAGAAACGAACTGGCTTGAGTGGAAAAGCAGCCTGGACCTCGGCAAACCGGAGGGGCGGTTCGCGGTGGCGAAGGCCATCCTCGGGTTCGCCAACCGATCGGTCGCAGAAGCACACCGGGCGTGTGAGGGCGTGGCGTACATGGTCGTTGGCGTCGAACCGGGTAGTGCTCTCGGCGTACCCAACATCGACCATGCCAGCCTCAGCCAGGGGCTCAAGACATACGTAGATGGCGTGCGCCGGTCGTTGCACTATATCGAGTTGGCGGGCGTCACCGTGTTGGTGATCGTGATCGAGGCTCCCAGGGCCGGTGACCCGATCCACACGTTGCAGAAGACGTACGACAAGCACTACATCGGCACAGTCTTCCATCGGGGCGCGGCGCACACCGAACCCGCCCGTCCCAAAGAGATCGCGATGTTGCAGGAGCGCCTGCTGGAGGGACAACGCCAGCCCGACTTGGAGCTGGCGTTCGACGCGCAGGCCCAACCGCTCACCCGACTGAGTGCCGACCCCGACGAGATCGAGGACTGGCTGCGTCGGCATGAGGCGTACGTCCGCGCCAATAGCGGGCAACCGCCGCCTCCTCCGCCGCCACGGAGGAAGACCCCGACGTCGCCGGCCTCACACATCGGAAGTCTGGCAAGCTTGAGCAGCGGCATGAATCTGGACTTCATAGGCCTAGGCGGCTTGTTCAACGACAGGTACGCCAAGCCCGAAGACCGCGACGAGTTCGAGCGCCGCGTGGAGGACCACCTGGCCCAATTACGAACGGGCTTGGTCGATCACATACTGCGGGGGGTCGTTAAAACTGATGACAATAAGGTCACGTTCGCTGTCGGCAACGAGACCGACGATTCAGTCACGGGCATAAAGCTCACAATAATCATTCCCAAGAGCAGGCTCCTGGTGCACGACTCACCACCGGCAGTCGACCCGCTGCCGCTTCGAATGCCAAAGTGGCCCAACCCAACCGACGATTGGATGACCAACATCGCTACGCCCGCGCTCGCTAGCCTCCGCGACTACGACTTCGCCCTGGCCGGCGGCGCATCGGTAGTGGAAAAGGGAGATTCGTTCGAAGCCACCTGGGACATCGGTGACCTCCGCCCCGGAGAGTGGTCAGACCCCCGCACGCTGACAATTGTGGCCGGACCTAACGCGCCAGACGAGCTAGAGATCGAGCTTGTTGCAAGGTCTTTGAGTCACCGTCGCACCGCGACATGGAAGACCACCGTGACGGTGGGCTCTCAGACATGGACCATTGACGACTGGTTCGACGCCGAACCCGGCAAATAGTCCAGCGTGGTTGGCTGTTTACTAGCCAAGAAGCTGGCATTGAATACAGATCCAGGACACGGCTTTGTGAAGGCAATTAGGACCAAGCGCCGAGCAGGAGGCCGATGAGGCGTGGTGCGCGGTCCAACCTGGCTCACCCAACTTCTCGCCGCTCTTACTCAGCCGCTTACGCAACCCTAGGTGGCGCGCCCACAGCGATCGGAGCCCGCAGCACAACGAGGTCCCAGGCGAATGTTATTGCCGCAGGGGCAATTCTCGGCACGTATGACACCGGCCCGCTAACCGGAGAGCAGAGTTCGTGCGGGGCATCGGGAAAAGTGCGGCTGACCTGCGCCAGGTTGGTACCGGCGCTGGCGGCGCGGAGGTATGCATCCCAGAAGTCGCCCGTGGTCTGCGGGTCTAGATTTGTCATGATGGTCTCCTCGGCTGTGATGGTGCATGTCACAGATCCTCATTGACCTCCAATGCATTTCACGACGAGCGGGTGAAGCCGGTTCGGCCAATGTGACGAGTCACTCACAGCTGGTGATTCGCTGAGGAGTCAACTAGATTACGCAGCAGTTGGGTGGCATCCCTCCGCAGCGCCCCCAACAATGGCAGTACGTAGATGCCGGCAGCCGCTGCGTCCTGCTGTCGCAAGGTGAAGACAGCTATAAGGCGGACCAGCAAGTGTTGGCCGGTACGGAACGCGACGACATCGACGAACTCACAACGACCCCGATGCAGGCATATCCGGGCTGTCACGGCTGACCCGCTCGACAGCAACGGCCCTCAGGTAATCACCTGGGGGCCTTCTCTTTTGGGCTGTGCGCCAGCGTTGGCGCACGAAACAGGTAGCGTCGAGCCAATGAGCACACCCAAGCTTCCCGACGTGCCGACACCGGCAGGCGTGGCCAACGTCGGTGACTGGCGACCGATGCCCGCCCGTTCAGGCTGGTCCCGGTGGCCCAGTCGCCGGTTGATGCGCTCAGCCGGTAAGCGCCTGTGCGTGGACGCCGGGCGGCACGATTTCCGGGCAGCACGGCGTGGTTACTCAAAGTTGATGCATCAGAGCCCGCAGGGCGTCGAGAAGCATCCTGTCCTCTCCTTGTAATTCTTGCACGTCAGTATCGTAAAAGGCGAAGGCCTGTTGCAATGCCAGTTCATCTGCGTCGTTCATCGGGCTATTCTCGAACGCCTCGATCCCCGTCAGCAGCTCGGCGTCCGCCTGCACGTACCCGGCCACGATCTCCGCAACATCCTGCTCGATGATCTTCAACAACAGGGAGGCGTTGGCGGCCTCGGTGGCCGCATACGAATTCCCATCGCCAGCCAACGCCTGCGCAAACTGGGCATGAAACGCCGCCGCCTGCGCGCTCAGCGCTTGAAAGTCCCGCGCGTGGCTTGAAAACAGCGACGCGATCGCCGCCGACACCTCATCACCGGCAGCAGCCGCCACCCCCGTCGTCGGGGCCGCCGCCGCCGCATTAGCCTCGCTGATCATCGAACCGAGGCTCGTCAGATTCGAAGCCGCTGACGCCACCATCTCCGGTACTGCGATCACAAACGACATACCGCACCCCCCACTCGGTCATCATCCACGCATCGGCACGGCAAAAGCATCGCACGAACTTGATCGCAGCGCAGAAAAACGGCCCCCAGATCGTGTGTCTGAGAGCCGTTTTTGCGGACGATCGGGTCGAAGACGACGTCGGCGCCGGCTTGCGCCTCGCGGAAGACTCCGAAATGCCGCGAGAAGCGTTCGGACAACGCGAAACCAGCATCCTTGTCGAGGAAGACGGCGAGACCGATGGCCGTGGCGGCGAAGGGGAGCGGCGAGCGTTTCACGCGCTTCTCGCCGAACGTTGCGCGCAGCATCCGGGAGACGAGTGGGAAGCCTCACGCGCCGCCCACCACGTAGATGCCCGCCACCTCGGACCACGCCACGTCCCTGCGGCCTCGACCCGGGTCGCGCAGGACGCGATCAAGCAACTCCATCGTCGCGTCGACGAGTGGTGCACATACCGAATAGACGTCGTCGATACCGCAGGAGAAAGGCGGCCGGTCGACCGCCGTGAGGTCCACCAGGAAGCGGCGCGTCTGCGGTCCCACGGCCTCCTTGCGCGCGGCGCATTCCTCGCAGAGCAGGTCGCGTGTCGCGGGAGCCGTCTTCCGCACCTTGGATCGGGCGAGGACGAGCTTGACGATCGCCTCGTCGAAATCGTCACCGCCGAGACGCTGGATGCCCTCGCTGACGACGACTTCGTTCTCGTGGCCGGTCATCTTCAGAAGCGATGCGTCAAACGTCCCCCACCAAGGCCGTAAATGAGCACGTACTCGCGTTTCGCGGTAATGGTGGAGCGGTACCGGTGGGCATATTCGAGGCTCGCGGCAGAAGGCTCATTCAACAATGCGACGACGTGGAAACCCGCCGCTACAAAGGCATCCAGCGTCAGAAGGCGCTGGGCGCTGGATGCATTGGCCGGCACGCTGATCGCCGCCTCGATCTCTTCACCCGGAGCGAGGCAGCAGTTCGAGCGATGGAGAAGATCGATTTTCAGCTGAGCCAGAAAGCCGGTGAGAAGCTCGGCCAGTCGGTAGTTACGGCCGGCCAGATTCACCTCGGTCTGCGGTCCGGCCTCGTTGAGAAGGCGTTTGATCGAACGCAGCACCGACCACCCCGGCTTGTGGCGGACGCCGGCGGCGTCCAAACCGAATCGCAACTCGCCGGCGGCGTTGGCGGCGACGATCGAAGGCCATGCATCCAGGCCGTTGAACGACACGACCGGATAGTTGCCCCTGTCGACGAGCGCAACAACGGTATGGGTGGTGCCGAAGTCGATACCGACTCTCATTCCGCACAATTTTAGGGCGGCGCAGCGAACTTCGGCACTACCTGTTCATCCGGCGTGCCGTCCCGCCGGCGTCGCGTCCCATCGTCGTTGCACCTCTCGCTCCGTGGCGGTGGGAATCAGACCCGAGGGCGCGAACAATTTTGACGGCACCGGGTCATCCTCGGTCAACGGCCTGCCGTCACCGCGAATTACCTTGAGCGCGACGACAATTCCGGCGACCAACACAATGACGACAACGATCGCGAAGCTAACGGACAAAGTGCCCTGGATGAAGGTGTTCCTGATGACGTCATTGAGCTGATGTGCGTTCTTGGCTGAACCGAATGCCGTCTTGCCCGCGTTCTTCGCCGCTAAATACCGGAAATGTTGTGACCAGTAGCCGATGGCCGGATCCGCGGAGAAGATCTTCTGCCACGACGCACTCAGCGTGACCACCAAATCCCACAGCAGCGGAACTCCGGGAATCCACGCCCACTTCAGCAGGCCCTTCTTGATGACGACCACTGTGATGACGGTCAGCGCAATGGCCGCGAGCAACTGGTTGGCGATACCGAACAGCGGGAACAGCGTGTTGATGCCACCCAGCGGATCGGTCACCCCGATTAGCAGGATGCTGCCCCACCCCGCAACCATGACCAGGCTGCAGATCCACACGCCGGGGCGCCAGCTGGGATTTCGCAGCTTGGCCAGCGGACCACCGAAGTTACCCAGTGCGTCGGAGAGCATGAAACGGCTAACCCGGGTGCCCGCATCGACGGTGGTCAGGATGAACAGTGCCTCGAACATGATCGCGAAGTGATACCAGAACGCCTTGAGACCGGCACCGCCGAATACCCGCTGCAGCACCTCGGACATCCCGAATGCCAGCGTCGGTGCTCCGCCGGTGCGCGACACGATCGACTGCTCGCCGACACTACTGGCAGCCTGGCGGATCTGGTCGGCGGTCGCCGGTGTCCCCGACAATCCGAGACCGTTGACATACTGCGCCGCGCTGGCCGCGGTGCTGCCCGTCTGCGCGGCCGGGACATTGAGAGTGAAGTACAGGTGCTGGTTGATGACCGAGGCGCTGATCAGCGCCATGATCGCGACGAACGACTCGGTGAGCATGCCGCCGTAGCCGATGAAGCGCATCTGGCTTTCTTTCTCCAGCATTTTCGGGGTCGTCCCGGAGGAGATCAGCGCGTGAAATCCGGACAGCGCGCCGCAGGCGATGATGATGAACAAAAACGGAAACAATGAGCCGGCGAACACCGGTCCGTCGCCGCTACCGGCGAACCGAGAGACGGCCGGTGCCTGCATTGCCGGTCGGGCGACGCAGATACCGACCGCGAGCAAGGCGATGGCGCCCACCTTCATGAACGTCGACAGATAGTCGCGGGGCGCCAGCAGCAGCCACACCGGCAGCACTGACGCGGCGAAACCGTAGATGATGATGAACCACGACAGCGCGACCGGAGACAGGCCGAACCACGACGCGCCCCAGGATGTTTCAGCGACCCAGTTGCCGCAGACAACCGAAAGCAGCAGTAGTGCAAACCCGACCACCGATACCTCGGTTACCCGCCCGGGACGCAGGAACCGAAGGTAGCAGCCCATGAAAAGGGCGATGGGGATGGTCATGGCGATGGAGAACACCCCCCACGGGCTTTGGGCCAGCGCCCGCACCACGACCAGTGCCAGCACCGCGATCAGGATCACCATGATGATGAGAACCCCGAACATCGCGGCCACCCCGCCCACGGCGCCGAGCTCGTCACGGACCATCTGGCCCAAAGAACGGCCCCGCCGCCGGGTGGAGATCCATAACACCAGGTAGTCCTGGACGGCGCCGCCGAACACCGCGCCGACGACAATCCAGATGGTGCCTGGCAAGTAGCCCATCTGGGTGGCCAGCACCGGACCGACGAGTGGCCCGGCACCGGCGATGGCGGCGAAATGATGGCCGAACACCACGCGCCGATCCGTCGGCAGGTAGTCGGTGCCGTTGTCGAAAACTTCGGCCGGCGTGGCGTGGTCGTCGCGCGGACGAACGATCTTCATCTCGATCAACCGCGCGTAGAACCGGAAGCCGATGACGTACGTGCAGATCGCCGCAACCATAAACCAAACCGCGTTCACCGCCTCGCCGCGAGCGAACGCGATGATCGCCCAGGCGATGGCACCGATCACGGCGATTATGCCGAAGATGATCTTGTGCCGGATGGTGATGGGGGAGCGGTCGATTATCGCGACGGGTGGCAACTCGGCGTCGGTGCTGATGTAGCTGATGTCACGGTTGTGCTCGGCTTTGCGCTCTTGTTCGGCCGGGTGCTCGGTCACGCCCAAACCCTACGACGCTCGGAAATCCGACGGCGAGTGCCTCAGTACAGCGCGCGCACGGCGTCGATGGTGTCGGCTTCGGCCGGGCTCTTGTCATCGCGGTACCGCACGACCCGGGCGAACCGCAGCGCCAGACCGCCGGGGTAACGCGACGACTTTTGCACTCCGTCCAGCGCCACCTCGACCACTTGCTCGGGGCGCAGTACGACGACGTGAGAATCCATAGCTGAGGCGGCGAGTTCGGTGAACCGGGCGGTCTGCCAGACCAGCATGGCGTCGGTCATGCCCTTGAAAGTCTTTCCTACCATGATGAATTCGCCGCTGGCCGGATCCCGCGCGCCCAGGTGAATATTGGAGAGTTTCCCGCGACGGCGCCCCGAGCCCCACTCCACGGCGAGCACCACCAGATCAAGCGTGTGTACCGGTTTGACCTTCAGCCAGCCCGCGCCGCGACGGCCCGCTTGGTACGGCGCGGCCGGTGCCTTGGCCATCACTCCCTCATGGCCGGCGGCCAGCGTCGCTCCCAGGAAATCCGCGGCGGCCTCGAGGTCGGACGTGACCAGCCGATCGACCCGGTGCTGTGCCGGTACCAGGGCGTCCAGAGCGGCGAGCCGGTCGGTGGTCGGCGCGTCGAGCAAGTCGACGCCGTCGCAGTGCAGGATGTCGAAGAAGAACACCGAAAGCTGCTGCGCCACTTGTGCTGCCGTTTTTTTCGAGGCCACATCGACTGATCGGCCGAACCGCGACGCGGTGACCTGGAAGCGGTGCGGCCGGCCGTCGGGCCGCAGCGCAATCGCCTCACCGTCGGCGATGAGGCTGCGCACCGGCAGTGCCAGCGTCGCCGCCACCACCTCGGGCAGCCGGGCAGTGACATCGTCAAGACTACGGGTGTACACCGTGACCGAGTCGCCGGACCGGTGAATCTGCACTCGTGCGCCGTCCAGCTTTGCCTCGAAAATTGTTGTGCCACCATGACGTTCGAGCGCATCGGCCACACTGGTAGCAGTCTGTGCCAACATCGGGCCGACCGGCCTGCCCACCCGCAGGGTGAATGCTTCCAGCGCTACCGCTCCGCCGGACAAAGCGGCTGCCGCCACCGCAGGCAGATCCCCGCCCAGCATTGCCGCCCGCTGTACGGCGGCGGTCGGGATACCGGCGGCCTTGGCGACTGCGTCGGCCATGATCCCGGCCAGCGCACCCTGGCGCAGTTCGCCGCCGAGCAGCCGCAGCAGAAAGGCCTGCTCGGCGTTTGTCGCGGCGGCGAACAACTTCGCGATGAGTTCGGCGCGCCGCGTCTGGGCTCCTTTGCCCGATACCGCGCCGATCTCGGTGAAAGTGGCGTCGACGCCGGTGACGGTCAGCAACGCAAGCGGCGCCGCCGGCGGTCGCGACCGCAACGACGCCCAGCCGACGCCGATCTGACGTTGCCGCAGCTCACCGGAGAGCCACGACACGATGATCGCGACCGATTCGGGATCGGAATGGGCCCGGGTCAGCAGGTCGGCGATATGCACGACCTTGGTCAGGCGCGACGAGGTTCCGCCCACGTTAAGTGATGTGCTTGCAACGTCGATCAGGAGCACGAAGGTCAGCTTGGCACGGCTCGCCGACAACGGCTCAGAGCGGACACGCTAGCGTGCCTACGTAACGTTACAGGTTGCGAGGATTCTGACAAGGAGGTCCGATGGAGATCAATGGGAAGAAGGTCGTCGTCATTGGCGGGGCGTCGGGTATGGGCCGTGCCAGTGCCGAACTGCTGGCCGACCGCGGCGCAGATGTCGCCGTGCTCGATCGCGAGGGTTCCGACGGCAAAGCTGTTGCCGACGGTCTGGGCGGCACGTTCTACCCGGTCGACGTCACCGACTTCACCGGCACCGAGGAGACGTTGCAGACCGCAGTCGACAAGCTCGGCGGTCTCCACGTAGTGGTGACTACCGCCGGCGGCGGCATCGCCAAGCGGACGATGACCAAATCCGGTCCCCACGACCTCGAATCCTTCCAATCCGTGATCGATCTCAACCTCATCGCCACCTTCAACATCAGCCGGCTGGCGGCCGGGTATATGAGCAAGAACGAGCCCGAGGACGACGAACGCGGCGTCATCATAAACACCGCGTCCATCGCGGCCTTCGAAGGCCAGATCGGGCAGGTCGCCTACACCGCCGCCAAAGCGGGGATCGCTGGCATGTGCCTGACCATGGCGCGTGACC
>Ga0209448_10000778_pt1 | contig 10084 bp, 8 predicted proteins | sample BogFormECP14_OM2_FD_188245 | JGI IMG/M metagenome (GOLD analysis project Ga0209448, IMG submission 188245) | Bog forest soil microbial communities from Calvert Island, British Columbia, Canada - ECP14_OM2 (SPAdes) (version 2) | ecosystem: Environmental > Aquatic > Freshwater > Wetlands > Bog ... | reverse complement strand
GGAATTCCAGCGAATAGCCCTGGCAGGCATTGCCGTCGAAGTCGTAGAGAATGCGGCCGCGAACATTGGCGATCGAGGAATTGCCGCGGATTTCGCCCAGCGCCAGATCGTAGATCGCTCGGTGCGGCACCAGCGGGATCGGCGCTATGGGAGCGATGGGGGCGTCCTGCGCCGAGGCAAGCGGCACGGCAGCGAATAGAACCAAAGCGAAAGCAATCACGCGCACTGCGAACTTGTCGTCCACGACCATGAACCTATCTCACTCCATGCGCCTTGGAGATGGCTGCCCGGCCGCCGGCTCCCTGCTCTGCACATGTTCTTTGGAATTGCGGCGAAGATAGGCACCTTGGCCGCGCCGGGCAACAGCCGCGCCAGCCTTTATCTGGCGCTTTGCCCGAAACGACATCCAGATTTTTGGTGGTGTCCTAATTTCCGCTTGCGGACATAGCGCCAGCCGGTTCCTTGGCATGCTACGCATTTTGCCCCAGAAAACTTTCCAGTGCCATTGCATAGGACACAGGTGCTCCAATCCTCCTTGTTCGGAGCGCTACTGTAAACGCCTTTGCAACGCTTGCCGCTGGGTTCTTTACCGCAGGCGCCACCAATTCGATCACGACTTTCGATCACGACTAAAGGTAAAATCACCGCACTCTGTGCAGACCCCAATGGGCGGGAGCGGAGCCAAGGCTACCTCCTGACTTGCGTATTCTCTCCACTAATTCCACCAGCGACCCTACCCGATGCTGCCGGTTTGAAAGTCATGAATTTTGCAAAATCAAACTAAGACCTACCCGGGATTCACCCCGCTTGCATGGCTGCCACGGATCGGCGAAGAAAGCCCATTGCGGGCGATCCGCGCCAAACAGAACATAGCGATCATTCGGAGGAGCCAATGGCCGGGACCGTGGACAAGAAGCTGCAGGAGCTCGGCATCGTGCTCCAGGAGCCGCGGGCGCCGATGGCCAATTACGTACCATTCGTGCGCAGTGGTAACATGCTAACAGTTTCCGGCCAGGTCTGCGTCGATGGCGAGGGCAAGGTTGTCGCCAAGGGACAGCTTGGCGGCGCCGTCTCGATCGAAGACGGGCAAAAGGCGGCGCGCGTTTGCGCGATCAATCTTTTGGCGCAGGTGAAGGCTGCGCTTGGCGATCTTGACAAGGTGGTGCGCGTGGTGCGGCTCGGCGGCTTCATCAATTCGGCGCCGCATTTTCCCGATGGGCCGAAAGTGATGAATGGTGCGTCCGATGTGATGGTCGCGGTGTTCGGCGACAGGGGCAGACATGCGCGCTCGACGGTTGGCGTCGCGGCGCTGCCGGCCGACGCCGCCGTCGAGGTCGAGGGCCTGTTCGAAGTGTCGTGAGCCCGTGATGCTCGACTGGCTCACCGCTCGTCCCGTTGCCCACCGCGGCCTGCACGACGCGGCAACGGGCGTCATTGAGAACACCGCCGCCGCATTCCGCGCCGCGATCGAGGCTGGCTGTGCCATCGAGACCGATGTGCAGATCAGCGCCGACGGCGAGGCCATGGTGCATCATGACGATGCGCTCGGCCGTTTGACCGAAGGCGAAGGCCGGCTCGACAGTTTTGGCGCGTCGGCGCTCAAGCGGGTGCCGTTTCGCGGCAGCGCGGAGCATATGATGACGCTTGGCGAGTTGTGCGATCTCGTCGCCGGGCGCACGACGCTTTTGGTCGAGCTCAAGGGCCGGTTCGACGGTGATGAGCGGCTCGCCGCGCGCGTTGGTGACGTGCTTTCGCGCTACGCCGGCCCCGTCGGGTGCATGTCCTTCGACCTGCGTCAGGTGATGCAGCTGCGGCAAAAGGCGCCAGGCTTGGTGCGCGGCATGACGGCTGCCGAATATCGCCCGAATTCGTATCGAGAGTTACTGCCCGCGGGCGCCCAGCGCGGCTTGGGCTACCTGCGGGCTGGGCTGGCGGCGCACCCGCAGTTCCTCGCCTATTCTGTCGCCGGCCTGCCGGGACTGCTGCCATCCTTCATGCGGCGCATTTTGTGCCTGCCGGTGTTGACATGGACGGTCCGGACTGAGGCCGAGCGGCAGGCTGCGGCGCGCTACGCGGACCAGATGATTTTCGAGGGTTTTAGGCCATGAGGTCTAGGACGTGAGCCCGGTGCCCAAAGAACAGGACAAGGAGAGCCCGCCCTCGGGCCAACAGGAGCGCCCGGCGCTGCTGCGCGAGCTACGCATCAGCGTGCTCGATAGCATCAAGCAGGTCGACCGCGCCGATTGGGACGCGTGCGCCAATCCCGAATCCATAGGCCGTGAAAATGCAGTCGCCGGCCCGGCTCAACCAGAACCTGAAAAGGCTGTGCCGCGCTGCCCGCCGGGCCGAGATTTGGCCTGCGATTCCACCTACAACCCATTCGTTTCTCACGACTTTCTGTCGGCCTTGGAGGAGTCAAAGTCGGTCGGCGGCCGTACCGGCTGGCATGTGCAGCATGTAGTGGCGAAAACCGCCGACGGCGCTGTCGTTGCCGCGGCGCCGGCCTATCTCAAGAGCCATTCGCGCGGCGAATATGTGTTCGATGCCGGCTGGGCCGAGGCCTATGCGCGGGCCGGCGGCAGCTATTACCCAAAATTGCAGATCGCCGTGCCGTTCACGCCGGCGACCGGTCCCCGCCTCTTGGTGCGCAACGGACTTCCGACGGCGACGGTGAGCCGCGCGCTCGCAAGCGGTCTCGCGCAATTTTGCGGCGTCGCCGGCGCCTCGGGCGTGCATGTGACGTTTGCGACCGAAGCCGAGTACCGGCTCCTCGGCGAGATCGGCTATCTGCAACGCACCGATCAGCAATTCCACTTCGAAAATCAAAACTTCTCGAGCTTCGATGATTTTCTCGGAGCCCTCAATGCGCGTAAGCGCAAGACCATCCGCCGCGAACGCCAAGACGCGCTCGAGAACGGCATCAGCGTGCACTGGCTCACCGGCAGCGATCTTACAGAAGACATGTGGGATGCGTTCTTCGAATTCTACATGGAGACCGGTTCGCGCAAATGGGGCCGGCCTTATCTGACCCGCGAATTCTATTCGCTGGTTGGCGAGAAAATGCGCGACCGCATTCTCTTGGTGATGGCCAAGCGCGCCGGGCGCTGGATCGCAGGCGCGATTAATTTCATCGGTTCGCACACTTTGTTCGGCCGTCACTGGGGCGCCATCGAACACCATCCGTTCCTGCATTTCGAGTTGTGCTACTACCAAGCCATCGATTACGCCATCGCGCACAAAATGGCGCGCGTCGAAGCCGGTGCCCAAGGCGAGCATAAAATCTCACGCGGCTATATTCCGACGACGACCTATTCGGCGCATTACATCGCCGATCCCGGCTTGCGGCGCGCCATCGCCGAATATCTGGAGCGCGAACGCGCCTATGTGGCGGCGGCCGGCGAAGAGCTTGCGACGCTCGCGCCGTTCCGCAAGGATTTGGCCGCCGAGACGGAATGACTGAGATCGGAGCGTGACCCCGAAAAGCGGTCCCCGCTTTTCCGGAAGAGGCTATGCTCAAAAGAAGGCGAGTCGCTATGGCAAACTACGACCCCAACAACACCTTTGCCAAAATCCTGCGCGGCGAATTGCCGGCGCATAAGGTCTACGAGGACGACAAAGTGCTCGCGTTTCTCGACATCATGCCGCGCGCGCCGGGCCATGCGCTGGTGATCCCCAAGGCTTGGGCCCGCACCATCGTCGACATTACGCCCGACGATCTCAGCCATGTCATCCGCACAACCCAGAAGGTCGCGCGCGCGGCCATGACGGTGTTTGCGGCCGACGGCATCACCCTACACCAATTCAACGAGCCGGCCGGCGGCCAAGTGGTGTTTCATCTCCATGTCCACGTCATCCCGCGCCAAGCCGGCGTGCCGTTGAAACCGCCGGCAAGTCTCAGGGAGGATCCCGCGGTCTTGGCCAATCAGGCGGCGCGGCTCGCTGCGGCGTTGAAAGGGTAAGATGGTCTTGGCGACGACCGGCGGCCTTTAGCCCGGGCGGCCGCGCGACACGCGCTCGATCTCGGCGCGCACCATGCGCTCGACCATGCCGGGCAGATTGTCGTCGAGCCAGGATTTCAGCATCGGCCGCAGCATTTCGCGCACCAGATCTTCGAGGGTGCGGGCGTTCTGCGACAGCACGGTCTGCGCCAGCGCATTGAAAGCCGAATCGACCATAGCGCTGGTCGCGCCTGAGATGAGCCGGCCTTGGTCGTCATGGCTGCGCGGCGGGGCGGGCGGAAAGGGCACCGGCTGTGGTTCGGGTGCCTCAGGCGCCTCGTCGAAGCCGACATCCGAATTGCCGTCGATGGTGCGGAATTGCGGCGCGGAATCTTGCGGCGCCGGCTCGGGCAGCGCCGTCATCGATTCGGTGAGATCGAGGATGTCGGCGGACTGATTCTCCACAGTTTCCGGTTCGAACGAAGCCGGTTCCTCCACAGCGGGCGGCGGTTCAGGTTCGACGAGCGGTGGAGGCGCCGGAACAGAAGGCGCCGGCGGAGGCGGCGCGGCGTAGACTTGCTGCACCGGCTGCGGCGCCGGCCGGGGCGGCAATTCGGCGTGCAGCGGCTCAACGCGCGGTGATTCTTGCGGACGTTGCGCTGTTTTTGTCGCATCGTCGTCGGCGATAATGCGCCGGATGGAGGCGAGAATCTCCTCCATTGACGGTTCTTGCGATCTCGCCGGCTGATTCATACGCGTCCTCGCCTACATTCTACACGCGTGATTGCCCACTACGCGCGATTGCCGTGAGTCTCCCCTTTCAGGTGCCCCACAGACGGCGAATCACGCGAGGACAATTATGCAACGTTGCCGGCGAGTATGTCATTGCGAAAGTCGAACGCAAGGCGCGACAGGGAGCCGTCCTGTGGACACAGTTGCGGCCGCTATTGGCGCTGTCTCAAGATGGAACAAACAACGCCGGCGAAAGCCGTTCTGTTTGGGGCCTTCTATCTACCGTCCGGATTGCGCACGCCGACCCACGCGTCGCGGATTTGCTGATAGTGGATCATCGGATCGTAGATCGTGACGTCGAGCCCAAGCCGCTGCATCGACAGCGCGCCGACCGCCGCCAAAAGCTGGTAGGACGCGACGACCCGGTCGTGCTGCGCCTGGACCAGCGCCACGCGCGCATTGACGAGTTCCTGCTGCGCATTGAGGACGTCGAGCGTGGTGCGCTGCCCGACGCGGGCCTCTTCGCGCACGCCGTTGAGCGCAATCTCGGACGCGTTGACTTGCGCGGTGGTGGCCTCGATTTGTGCCTTGGCGGCGTCCAACGCGCCCCAATACTGCACTACGGTCTCGCGGGCCTGGTCGCGATTGATGTCGAGCGTCAGTCGTTGTTGTCCAAGCGTTTCCTTGCTCTGGCGGATCCCCGAATACTCGGCACCGCCCTGATAGAGGGGGACGGTCAAAGTGCCGAGAACCGAGGTCTGGGTGAGCTTAGGCGTGATGAGGGTCGCATCCCAGTCCTTTGCCACGGAAGCCTGAACGCCAAGCGTCGGATAAAGCGCGCCCTCGCTGACCTTCACCGCCAGCTCGGCGACGTCGACGCCGTACATGGCGGCGAGCACCGAAGGGCTGAGCGCCTGGCCCTGACTGATCGCGGCGGCGAGCGTCGATGGCGACAGCCGGTCCACCGGCGTACCGGGGGCAAGGTGGCCAGGATCGACGCCGATGATGCGCCGGTATTGCGCCTGGGACGTCACGTATTGCGACTGCGCGGCCAGCAATTGCGAGCGTCCGGCGGCGAGCCGCGATTCGGCTTGGGCGACGTCGGTTCGCGTCACTTCGCCGACATTGAAGCGATCACGGGTCTGTTTGAGCTGTTCGGTGAGGACTTCGACGTTGCTGCGTTGCAGCGCCAGCACCGCTTCGTCGCGCAGCAGATCCATATAGGCGCCCGCCGCGTCGAGCAGCACTTGTTGCTCGGTGACGCGGAGCGTCTCGCGCGCCGCCATCACCTGGCTTTCGGCCTGGCGGGTTTTGTTGGCAGTCTGATTGCCGTTGTAGAGCGTCTGCGAGGCGGTAACGCCGATGCTTCGCGCACCGAAATCGCCGGCGAGATTTGTGAAGACGTTGCCGTTGGTGCTGGGCGGATTCAGCCCCGGCGAAATCAAACGGGTCTGCGTGTTGGTGTAGTTGTAGCCACCGGTGGCGACCGCGCTGATCTTTGGCCGATAGCCGGACAGAGCCTGCGGCACGTTTTCGTCGGTGGCGCGCAGCACGGCGCGCTGGGCGTTGAGGGAGGGATTGTTCTGGTAGGCCTGGACCAAAGCCCATTCGATGGTGTCGGCCCAAGCGAGTGAGCATCCGGCCAGCGTGCCTCCGCCGACAAGGACCGCTGCAGCCACGCTAAGGCCTGCGGCGTATCCAATATACGCTCGCAGTCTTCGTCTACCCATGACGCAGACAGCTCCCACCCCTGCTCCACCCGCCCCCGGCGGTGGATCCACTCAATCGGGACGCACCGCCACACTCCCGGCAAAGCGCGTTGGCCGAGGCTGTGGAATCATCAACTTAAGCCGCCCGGAACACGGGCGAAACCCTCCTCGTGGGGAAGAAACGCAGAAATCCGTAGGCTGGCACATAAGAGCCACAGGTGAGGAAATGAATCCGGTGTTTCCTGCACAAAATGACAATGGACGATGCCGCACCGCCGCCGCCGTCTACTTCAGGTTGCCAGTGCGTTAATGGTTAAAAAACGAATGCTTCGGGCGCGACGAATCCGGGCAATACCGGGGCCGTGGCATCGAAGATCGGGCGGCCGACGAGACGGCCTTCGATCGGGCGATAGAGCATCGCTTTGCCGGCCGGGCCGGCGGCGAAAATGCAAGCGAGCCGCCCGCTCGGCTTCAACTGACCGGCATAGGATTCGGGTGTGACCTCGGTCGCGCCGTTGAGGAGAATAAAGTCGTAAGGCGCGGCTAAAGCCCAACCCGCGGTCAAGGGGCCGGTGACGACGGTGACTTCCGAGGCGCCGACCGCCGGCAACGCCTGCCGCGCCAAATTCGCCAGCGCCATATCCTCCTCAAGCGCAACCACCGAGCCGGCAAGCCGCGACAGGATCGCGGACGAATAGCCGGTTCCGCAGCCGACATCGAGCACATGGTCGGAGGCTTGGAGCTGCGCCGCCTGGATCAGCTTGGCGAGCACCATCGGCTTGAGCAGCACGCGCCCGTCACCGATCGCAAGATCGCTGTCGAGATAAGCGAGACCCGCCATCGCCGACGGCACGAAAAGCTCGCGCGGCACCGCGAGCATAGCGTCGATCAGACCGAGATTGGTGACATCGGCGGTGCGAACCTGCCCGTCCACCATCATCCGGCGTGCCGCGGCGGTGTCGAACATGTCTCAAGTCCTCAAATTATCGCGAAAATCCCATGCGCCTGCGTTTTGCGATAGCGTCGGCGAAAACGCAAGCGCTGTGCCCTATCCGGGCTTAGGCCATCGGTTCCGGCGCGGAAATCGGCGGGCCGCATAGGCTGCTTAATGGATTTGGTGCAGATACCCATACCCGCTTAAATGCGTAGGTGCTGCCCAGGATGGCCACGTGGCGGAGTGGTTACGCAACGGTCTGCAAATTCTGTGTTCCGTGTCCTGCCCCGTCTCGCCTGATACGACTTGATGGCGATTTATCCTCAAAAACCGTTGCATTTTTGTGGTCAGGTCCGATCACGTCCGGGCTGGTCCTGACTGGCTCGGTAGCAAATCCGGTAGCAATTCGGACCCGTTCCGTTCACTCGCCCAGCACCCGGGTAACGATTACTCCATCACTCCTAATTAAAAATAGGGACGCAATTCGAGCGGCAGCTTCTTAAGGCCGCCTATAGGGATAGGGAACTCACACGTGCGTCCTAAACCCGTAGCGAGACGGCGACGGAAAGCTGCGCAAATCGGCTCCTGCGCTTTTGCCGCCTGCGCACTTCTGGCCTCTTCATGGGCGTTGACCTACTATAGCGGTGACATTAGCGCGCTGTTTCGGCCACCGCCGGCCATTCCACTAACGAACCCCAAACTACTTACTGGCTCACTCCTGGCGCGCGTCTCGGGCAATACCTGCCGCCAAAGCCTGATCGACAACGCAACAAGGCAAATTCGGGACAACGGATTTGTGGATTGCGATGCCGCAAAGGCCCAAGCCGAGGGCGAGTGGACGAAAGAAATGTCTATTCAACGTCAGACCATTTTCCGAAATGGGTTCGTGAACCCGGATGGTAAAGGTCACTAGTGTGATGCGCGAGGAGCGCCGGCGCCCGCTGGGCGCTCCTCGCGCATCTCGTCGGCGATGCTCGTCCGCGACAGCCGCACGAGCTCGACGAACGGCGCGTGCGCCCGACACGAGATATTAGGATTTTTGCCATTACTCTCAGGGGGAACTGATATCTACGCCAGAGTGTCGGCGTTATGCGCGTGCTCTTACTCATTTCGATCTTGATGCTCGGCGCTTGTACCAGTCAGCCGACATTGCCGACGGCGTGGGCGCGCGCAGACGGCCAGCCAGCCATCGCCGGACTATTGGATATCGCCAGTCTCGACTGTAAAGACGAAATGCAGAGCCCTGATGGGGCGGCACGCGGCAACGCGGACAAGAGCGGCCCGGGCCGCGGTCGACGATTTCGTTAGCTGCATGAGAGCGCACGGCTACGTGCAGATCAAAAGCTAAACTGGCGGCGGCCTGTTAGCGTTCGTTAATCGGAAATGGCCGCCAGTGTGCCCGCTGCACGGCTTGCGGCAATAAGGGCGCTAGTCTCAAGCATCCGACATGGGGCGGCAACAGCATCGGCTTTCTGCATGACGGTCGAATATCTTGATCGTTCGGCACCGGGATAAGCCTCGGCTTTGCTCGCCTCATTTGAGAATTGAATATTGGGCCAGCACCAGCGATTAGCCAGTTGTAGCTTAAATCGTATTTGCTAACGAACGACACCAATCCGAGATACCATCCGCGAAAAGGCAGCCCGGCCTCACGCCTCCGGTGGGTGCGTGAGGTAATGCAACACGCATCGGCGGCTTCTGCCTCAGTGATATCTAACGCCAGACGTGTTTCTCGAAGTCGATCGCCAAAAGCCTGGTACCAGGCCAAGTGCCGTTCAGAACGCGCTCGCTTTGCCCGCTGTACTATAGGTGTGTCGCTTTTCGACGAGCGACGAGCGACTGCCCGCCGCAAAACGCTACTGGGAAATTGGATTATCATGGCATCGCTCCTAGCTGTGTGTGAGCGGGCCAGCGAGGCGGAATGCCGAGCGGTTTTTTGATAGATTCCTAGTCGGTCATGACGCGCCAGCCCCAAACTGGTTGCGCTGTGGCAAGTGGCGGCCGGGTGTTAGCGCACTCGGTCGCCGCGCATCAGACTCGCCAATTTGTGCGGGCTTGTCCATGCCGCCACGCGTACAAACAGTGGCGGCCGAGATCATCAAATATTTGAATCAGTTATCGCATGTTGGATCGTGTTTTTGTACGTCTGGCGTTCGTAATTTATTTTACCGCGTAAAATTATTTGCCAGCACCGCTAAGCTGTTGGTTAGGAATTTGGACGATGCTGCGCGGTTTCAGGGGACCGTGTAAAATGTATGAGTTAAACCAAGCTCGCGCGCGTGCCAAAGAGTTCCTGCAACTGGCAAAAAGCGCCCCAAACGACGACGACAAGAACAGCTATCTCGCGATCGCCGATAGCTGGAACATGACTGCTGATCTTACCCGGCAATTAAGCCGTCAAGAGCGCGGCCTCGAAAGAGGCGCGGCGTAAGCTTTTAGTTAGGAATCAGAGCGATCCTCTGCGGGCTGGGATCATGGTGCCCTGGCTGCAGACTGGCTAAGCCCCGGCGTCCCATGACACCGCCGGGGCTATTTTCTATGCAACAGCTTGGTGCCGAGTTGGCAGAATATTTCGAACCGACATCCGATCCTGGATCGGTTCGTGCCTGCAATCTTGATCGCCGGCGGCGCGTTGATTGGGCTGTACGCCTGTTACAGCTATTGGCTCGGCGGCTAGTGGTGCAATTCAAACGCATGAGTCCGCCGGAAAGGCCGATATTCCGCCGCAAAATGCTTGATGCGACGGTACCAAGCGTCAGATTCTGACCACT
>Ga0209448_10000777_pt1 | contig 10086 bp, 8 predicted proteins | sample BogFormECP14_OM2_FD_188245 | JGI IMG/M metagenome (GOLD analysis project Ga0209448, IMG submission 188245) | Bog forest soil microbial communities from Calvert Island, British Columbia, Canada - ECP14_OM2 (SPAdes) (version 2) | ecosystem: Environmental > Aquatic > Freshwater > Wetlands > Bog ... | reverse complement strand
CGCATGACCGCGCCGATCCGCACTCGAAGCTGGCTGTTCACGCCGGCAACCCACCCGGAACGTTTTGCGAAGGCTTCCCAGGCCGGCGCCGACGTTGCAATCCTGGATCTTGAGGATGCGGTGGCACCCGGGGATAAGGCGCGCGCAAGGACCACTGCTCTCGATTACCTGACGAAAAACCCTTCCGATGGTGCGCTACACGCGCTGCGAATCAACGGGCTCGACACGCGCGCGGGCATTTCTGATCTGGACGCGTTGCTCGGATCCACGGCGGCTCCAGACTTTCTGGTGCTGCCCAAAACGGAGACGGCCGGCCATATTGAAATTCTCGATCGCCTCCTGACTGCGGCCGGCAAAGCGACCCGTCTCATCGGTTTGATCGAGAGCGCCCGTGGCCTCGCCGCGGTCGAAGCGATCGCGACGGCAACGCCGCGGCTCGCGGGTCTGATGCTGGGTGCGGCGGATATGGCGGCCGACCTGGGCGCGACCGTCGCTTGGGAACCTCTCGCCTTTGTGCGCTCCCGCCTCATCGCCGCCTGTGCTTTGGCAGGCGTAGTGTCAGTCGATTCGCCGTACTTCGACCTGCATGACGAGCCCGGCCTCAAACGGGAGGTCAACGGCGCGGTAACGTTCGGCTTCAGCGCCAAGGCCGCCATTCACCCTGCACAAATCGGCGCAATCAATGCGGCGCTTACGCCGAGTGCCGAAGCGGTGAAAAGAGCCCGCGCGATTCTCGCCGAGAACACCAAGGGAGTCGGCACGGTAGACGGCCAGATGATCGACGAGGCTGTCGCCCGCAAAGCACGCCGCACGCTCTTTTCGGCTGGGCTCGAGGCCTAAGCCAACGACCGCTTATTCAATCCCACTGTGATGAAGGAGACAATGTCATGGAAACCATCCTTCCCGCCTATAAGACCGTCGGCTCTCGCCGCTACCGCGAAACCTCAGGGCTTTATTTTGAAGACTTCGAGCCTGGTGATGTGTTCGAGCACCGCCCCGGTCGCACCGTTCTCGACGTCGACAACACTTACTTCACCCTGCTGACCCTCAACATCCAGCAGGTCCATTTTGATGCGGCGTACGCCGCCAAGACCGAGTGGAAGAAGATGCTGGTCGACTCGACCTTCACGCTCGCGCTGCTCACCGGCATGAGCGTGCGCACGGTGAGCGCCAAGGTCGTCGCCAATCTCGGTTGGGACAAGGTGAAAGCGACGCATCCCGTGTTCGCTGGTGACACGCTCTATGCCGAGAGCACCGTGCTGCACAAGCGCGAGTCCAAGAGTCGCCCAACCCAGGGGATCGTGACGGTGTCCACCCGCGGCATCAATCAAGACGGCAAGGAGGTGATGAGCTTCGAGCGCACCATGCTCGTCCATCGCCGAGGCCATTCCCCCGAAGAAGCCGCCAATTACTGAACGCTTGAATGACAGGAGACACGACGATGGATATCGACGCGCGATACCAATCGAAATTGACCACGCCCGATCAGGCGGTGGCATCCATTCCCTCAGGTTCAAGGCTCTCGATGGGTATGGCGATGGCCGAGCCGCCGGCGCTTCTAAAGGCCCTGGCGGACCGCGCCGAAGCCGGCGGTATCGAGAATCTCAATGTCTATTACTTCGAGGCCACCAGCATCGCCGGAAGGACGATCCTTCGCTACGAGCTGAACGACCGCATCCGCCCGTACTGCATGTTCATCACCGAGACCGAGCGAGCACTGATCAAGCGGGGCGTCGAGGACGGCGACCGCAAGGTCATCAACTATGTGCCCAACAACTTCCATCAGGCGCCCCGCCTGCTGATCGAAGAGATCGGCATCGACACCTTCGTTTGCACCGTCTCGCCGATGGACCGCCACGGCTATTTCAGCTTCGGCACCGGCAACGATTATTCGACCAAGGTCGCCCGCGCGGCCAAGCGGCTCATCGTCGAGGTCAACAAGAACATGCCGCGCGTGAATGGTGCTGGGGCGGAGCTCCATGTGTCCGAGGTGGACGCCATTGTCGAGCACCACGTACCGCTGCTCGAGCTCCCTGTACTCGGACCTGCGGCCGAGGATGAAGTGATCGGCCGGACGATCGCGCGCCTGGTGCCCGATGGCGCTTGCTTGCAGATGGGTGTGGGGGCCTTGCCAAACCTCGTCTGCGCGGAACTGAAAGGCCGCAACGATCTCGGTATTCACACCGAAGCATTAAACCCTGGCCTCGTTGATCTCGTGCGCGCCGGGGTCGTCAATAACCGGCGCAAGGCAATTGATCGCGGCAAGACCGTCTTCACTTTCGCCATGGGTCAGAAGGCGATGTACGACTTCTTGAACGACAATCCGGCAGTCGTGAGCGCACCGGTCGACTATGTCAACGACCCGCAGATCATCGCGCGGAATGATAATGTCATCTCGATCAACGCCACGATTCAGATCGATTTGACCGGCGCCTGCAACTCCGAGCACATGCTGGGCCACCAGTACAGCGCCTCGGGTGGCCAACTCGATTTCGTGCGCGGCGCCTATGCATCCAAGGGCGGCAGATCGATCATCGCCGCGCGCTCGACCGCAGCGAAGGGCAAATTTTCACGCATCGTGCCTCGGTTGGATGGGCCAGTTACCACGCCACGCATCGACACTCATTACATCGTTACCGAGTTCGGAGCCGTGAATCTCAAGGGCCTGTCCTCGACCGAACGCGCGCTCAGACTGATCGAGCTCGCGCATCCCGAGTTCCGCGACGAGCTGACTCAAGCAGCCAAACATCTTCATCTGGTCTGAGGATAAAAGCGCATCCCTAATCGACTGCGCAGGACCCGCGTGGTCATCGAGGGTCTCACGACCTTCCACGTTAACTGAGAAGAGAGCGATCATGGCAAAGACGGTGGCTGATCAATTCGCGCAAATCCTCATCGCAGCCGGAGTCAAACGGATTTATGGCATCGTCGGGGATAGCCTCAACGGCCTGACGGATTCAATTCGTCGGCAGGGCAAGATCGAATGGGTGCATGTCAGGCACGAAGAGGTCGCCGCCTTCGCCGCCGGCGCCGAGGCGCATCTGACGGGAGAGCTTGCGGTCTGTGCCGGCAGTTGCGGGCCGGGAAACCTGCATCTCATCAACGGCCTGTTTGACTGTCATCGCTCCCGCGTGCCGGTCCTTGCGATTGCCGCCCAAATCCCATCGAGCGAGATCGGCTCCGGATATTTCCAGGAGACGCATCCGGAGCAGCTGTTCAAGGAATGCAGTCACTATTGCGAGTTTGTGTCGGGTGCCAATCAGATGCAGCGCACGCTGGAGCTCGCGATCCGTCAAGCCGTCACCAATCGCGGCGTTTCTGTGGTCGTTATCCCCGGCGATGTTGCGTTACAGCCAGCCGCTCCGACGTCTGATTCGCTCCCTGCGAATCTCCTGCCAGTTCGGCCCGCGGTGCCGGCGGCAAATGAAGCTTTGGATCAATTGGCCGCGCTGCTCAATGGAGAGAGCCGCGTGACGATGCTGTGCGGCTCGGGCTGTCAAGTCGCTCATGATCAAGTCGTAGCTCTCGGCGAGCGTCTCAAGGCTCCTATCGTTCACGCGCTGAGGGGCAAGGAATATGTCGAGTGGGAGAATCCTTATGACGTCGGCATGACCGGGCTCATCGGATTTTCATCGGGCTATTACGCGATGACCGATTGCGACGTCCTGCTCATGCTCGGGACCGATTTCCCCTATCGACAATTCTACCCACGTGGCTCGGGGGTCCGGATCGCCCAGGTCGACTTGAGGGCGGAAGTGATCGGACGCCGAACACCGGTCGATCTCGCGGTAATTGGCGACGTGCGCGCAACTATCGACGCACTCCTGCCGCGCCTCAAGGAGAAGCGAGACGGCACTCATCTCGACCAGGCTCGCGAACATTATCGCAAAGCGCGCAAAGGCCTCGATGAGCTTGCTCGTCCGGCCACCGGCAAGACGCCGATTCACCCTCAGCAGATCGCCAAGGCGATCAGCGACCTGGCGGCGGAGGATGCAGTGTTCACCTGCGACGTCGGTCTGCCGACGGTCTGGGCAGCCCGTTACCTCGCGATGAACGGCAAGCGACGCCTGATCGGATCATTCTGGCACGGCTCGATGGCCAATGCGATGCCACAGGCGATTGGCGCCCAAGCCGCGTTTCCCGGCAGGCAGGTGATCTCGCTATCGGGTGACGGGGGCTTTACCATGCTGATGGGTGACTTGCTCACCCTCGTGCAGCACCGCCTGCCCGCCAAGGTGGTCGTGTTCAACAACGGTGCCCTCGGTTTCATCGAGCTTGAACAGAAGTCCACGGGCTTTCTCGATTTTGGCACTGAGCTCAAGAATCCGAATTTCGCGGCAATGGCTGAAGCCGTCGGTATTCGCGGCATTCGGATCGAAGACCCCGCCAAGGTCGAGGACGGAATCGCCGCTGCCTTCGCGCATGACGGCCCCGTTCTCATCGATGCGGTCGTCAACCGGACAGAGCTTGCGATGCCACCCTCGGTCACCGTCGAGATGGCGAAGGGCTTCTCGCTCTACATGGTGAAGGCGATCATAGGCGGCCGGGCCGACGAGGTTATCGATCTCGCAAAGACCAATCTCTGGCGTTAGGGGCGCGTCGCACCATGGACATCACGGCGCTCCTTCTCTCGCGGCTGCAGTTCGCGTTCACCGTATCGTTTCACATCATCTTCCCGTCCTTCACGATCGGACTGGCAGCCTGGCTCACCGTGCTGGAATCCCTTCATCTCGCGACGGGGCGCCCGACCTACCGCCTCTTGTTCGAGTTCTGGCTCAAAATCTTCGGTGTGGCTTTCGGATTCGGCGTTGTCTCCGGGATCGTCATGGCATTCGAGTTCGGCACCAATTGGAGCGAACTGTCCCGCATGTCCGGACCAGTTCAGGGGCCCTTGCTCGCCTACGAGACCTTCACCGCTTTTGCGTTGGAGGCGACGTTCTTCGGCGTGCTTCTGTTCGGCCGTCAGAGGGTTGCCCCCTGGTTCTATCTGTTTTCGACCGCGATGGTCGCCCTCGGCACCACGCTGTCGGCGTTCTGGATCATGATCAACAACAGCTGGATGCAGGTTCCGGTCGGCTATGTCGTCGAGAACGGCATGTTCGTGCCGAATGATTGGACCAAGATCATCTTCAATACGGTAGTCTGGGCGCGTTTTCCGCACATGCTGTTTGCCGCTTACTTGACCGGCGCATTCTGCGTTGCTGCGACCGGCGCGTGGTATCTGCTGCGTGGGACGTTCGCCGCCGAGGCGAAGATCATGCTCCGTATGGGCCTGTATCTGGCCGCGGTGCTCATGCCAATTCAGCTCTTCTTCGGGCACCTCAATGGTGAATACATTGTGCGTTACCAGCCCGCGAAGATGGCCGCCATCGAGGCGCGATGGCAGGACGAAAAGCCGGCATCCGAAGTCCTGCTCGCCTGGCCGGACGTGGCAAATCGGCGCAATCTCTTCGCGATCACCTTGCCGGCGCCCTTCGGCAGCTTGATCGACTCCGACAGTCTTGATGCCGCCGAAGTGGGGCTCGAAAGCATTCCCGAAAACGACTGGCCGCCGGTACTCATTCCTTTCTTCGGTTTCAGGATCATGGTCGGCTGCGGCCTGCTCATGTTGGCCTTGGCCTGGACCGGAACGTATCTGAGCCGAGACGGACGTCTCGAGCGCAATAGGCTGGTGCTCTGGGCGACATTCTTCAGCTTTCCGCTGCCCTTCATCGCGACATTGACCGGGTGGTTCACGGCAGAGGTGGGACGCCAACCCTGGACGGTTTACGGCGTGCTGAGAACTGCAGATGCGATGACGCCCTTGCTGACCGTGCGCGCGGCCTCCATCTCGATCATCGTTTTCTGTGCAATCTACACCTTCATTTTCGCCTTCGGCATTTTCTATATCTACCGGCTGCTGCGCGCGGGACCGGTCGGGCACCTCGTGCTGCCGCCCGCGGCCGCCATCCCCAACCGCCCCTTGTCGATCGTCCACGAGCCGGTCACTGCGGCCGCCCTTCGCGTTCCGGCGGGAGAATAAGCCATGGTCATGTTCTGGGTAACGCTCCTGGCCGTCAGCATTCTCATCTACGTGTTGCTGGACGGGTTCGACCTGGGCGTTGGCATGCTTTTTGGCGTGGCCTCCGACGAGGCGCGACGGCACGCCATGATGAGTGCAGTGGCGCCGGTCTGGGATGGCAACGAGACCTGGCTCGTCGTCTCGGGCGTGATCCTCTGGGGAGCCTTTCCGGTCGTCTATTCGATTTTGATGTCGGCGTTCTATCTTCCGGTCCTCTTGATGCTGGCGGGGCTGATCCTGCGCGGCGTCGCGTTCGAGTTTCGCTACAGGGCCGAGCGGCTACGCTGGATCTGGAGTGCAAGCTTTGCGGGAGGTTCGCTTGTCGCGGCGTTCACCCAGGGCTTGATGGTGGGCGCTCTCGTGCAGGGTCTGCCGATCTCTGACGGCCGATATGTCGGCGGCGAATTCGGATGGTTCAGTCCCTTTGCGGTGCTTTGCGGCATCGGCCTATGTGTGGGCTACGCGCTGCTCGGCACCTGTTGGCTGGTGCGGAAATGCGAGGACGAGGTACGCGACGACGCCTATCGTCTCATCCCTTATCTATCGGCGGCGCTGCTCGTCTTCCTGATCGTCGTGCTCGTCTATGCCCTGGCCGATAACTTCAGGGTCATGACGCGGTGGCTCGACCGGCCCTTTTTGTTCGTCTTCCCCGCGGCCGGCATGTTAGCCGCAATCACGCTCGCCGCCAGCATTCAGCGCAGACAGGATGCACTGCCGTTCCTGATGGTTGTCATCATTTTCGCGGCGGCCTTCGGCACGCTGGCGATCTCGTTTTGGCCCTACATGGTTCCGTTTTCGATCACGGTCGAACAGGCGGCCGCCCCCCACTCAAGCCTTGCCTTCATGTTCTGGGGAGCGGGTCTCTTCGTGTTCCCGCTCATGCTGCTTTACACCGCGATCAGCCTGACCGTGTTCAGAGGCAAAGTCGTGACGTCGGCAAAACAGTGAAACGAGGGAGGCACACCATGAGCGCTGAACAAGTCAAAAGGAGCCCGCCCGCACGAGTAACATCGGCTGACTTTCGCAAGCGGGCACAACATTACCGGCTTGCCTCAGCTTTAACGGATATTCCGCGCGACGCGGCCATGTTCGACGAGCTCGCATCTATGTTCGATCAGATTGCGTGTCGCTTTGGCCGAGCAGAGGCGGCGGGACTAGCCCGATTACAATCCTCAATGTCTATCGCCGCCACAGCCTCGCCAGAAGGCGCAATAGCCCGATAGGAGACGAACCGATGCCCCTCGTTCGCGTTGAACTTCCTGCTGGCAAACCTGCCGAGTATCGAACGGCGGTGGGCGAAGCGATCCAGCAAGCCATGCATGCGGCGCTCAAGGTCCCGCTGGGAGAGCGATTCCACATCTTCACCGAGCACGCGCCCGGCGACCTTCTGATCGACCGGATCTACCTCGGCATCGAACGCTCCGCTAATGCGATCGTGGTTCAGGTGACGCTGAACGAAGGTCGTGATGCCGAAGTGAAGAGGGGCTTCTACAAAACCCTGGCGGACCGCCTGCACGAGCGCATTGGGCTGCGTCCGGAGGACCTTGTAGTCAATCTCGTCGAAGTAAAACGCGAAAACTGGTCGTTCGGCAGCGGTGAGGCGCAGCTCGCCTGACGTAAACAACTTTGCGCCCCGCCATTCTTCAAAGGAGAGATGTGATGATACGATGTGTGCGGATCTGGACGGCAAAGGATGGTAACTCGCTATTCGAGGAAGGGACGATCGATCTTCCAAAGGGTGAGCGCGGCGATATTCTCGGCGACAAGATCGTGTCGTCGAGCATCTCGTTCCGCGAGACCAGGTCGGGCGGCACCTTTGCGCCGCATGATGCGCCGACGCGCCAGTTCGTCATCACCCTATCCGGTACGCTTGAGTTCAAGACCGCCAAGAACGAGACCTTCATCATCCGTCCCGGCGACATTTTGCTGGCCGAGGATACGACCGGCACCGGGCATAGCTGGCGGCTGGTGGACGACCAGCCCTGGCGCCGCGCCTATGTGATTCTGGCGCCCAACGTCGCGGCATCCTTCCGCAAAGCGGATCATTGATCTTGTGGTCACGAACGACACGTCACCGCATCCAACGCGTTCGATCTCGAGAGGAGAACTTCCCATGCCGACTTTTGATAATTCGGATAATTCCGACGTCGTGCTGATCGGCGCCGGCATCATGAGCGCGACGCTCGGGACTTTCCTGAAAGAGCTCGAACCGTCGCTGACCGTCGCCATGTTCGAGACGCTTGACGACTGCGCACGGGAGAGCTCGGAGGGCTGGAACAATGCTGGAACCGGCCACGCCGCCAATTGCGAGCTGAATTACACACCCCAGCGCAAAGACGGTAGCGTCGATATCTCCAAGGCGCTCGAGGTCAACACCGAGTTCGACCTGTCGCGCCAGCTCTGGTCGTACTTAGTCAAAAAGGGCGCAATCTCCGACCCGCGCGCTTTCATACACCCGTGCCCGCACATGAGCTTTGTCTGGAGCGCTGGTAATGTCGCGTTCCTGCGCGAGCGCTTCAAAGAAATGTCCGCCCACCACTGCTATTACGGCATGGAGTACAGCGAGGACCGCACTAAGATTGCGGAATGGGCGCCTCTGATCATGGACGGGCGGGGTGACGAAGAGCCGTTCGCGGCAACCCGCATCATCACCGGCACCGACGTCGACTATGGCGCCCTTACTCACCTGCTCGTCAAACACCTGTCCGATCAGCCCGGCTTTCACCTTCACTATAATCGCGAGGTTGTTGGTCTGGACCGCGAAGACAACGGACGCTGGCGCGTATCGGTCAAGGACACCAATGATGGGGGCCTCGTAACCGTGTCGGCCAAATTCGTCTTTATCGGAGCAGGCGGTGGCTCCCTGCCGCTGCTGCAGAAGTCGAGAATCCTCGAGGGCAAAGGTTATGGCGGATTCCCCGTCAGTGGCATTTGGCTGCGCTGCGATGTCGACGCCGTCAGTCAACGCCATCATGCCAAGGTCTATGGCAAGGCCGCCTCGGGCTCGCCTCCAATGTCGGTGCCGCACCTCGACACACGCATCATCGGCGGCAAACACTCGCTGCTGTTCGGCCCTTACGCAGGATTTTCCACGCGCTTCCTCAAGCGAGGTGCAATTACCGACCTGTTCACGTCACTGAGCTTCGACAACATCATCCCGCTGCTCGACGTGGCACGCGACAATATCGAGTTGTCGGAATATCTCATTGGCCAGGTCCTGCAGAGTTCGAGCCATCAGTTTGCGACCCTGAAGCAGTTCTTCCCGCGCGCCGTGAAGACCGATTGGAAGGAGGCCGTCGCCGGGGTACGTGTGCAAACCATAAAGCCGCACCAGAGCAAGGGTTGGCCCCATCACGAGGTAGGTGATCTTGAGTTCGGCACCGAGCTGGTGGCGGCGAAAGACAAGTCGATCGTGGCGTTGCTGGGTGCTTCGCCGGGAGCCTCTACGGCTGCGTCCATCTCGATCGACGTGCTCAAGAAATGCTTTGGAAACGAGCTGACCGAAGGCGCCTGGTTACCTCGGCTAAAGGCGATCATCCCGACATACGGGATTGATCTCAAGACCGACGCGGACGCTTGCCGGCGCGCCCGCGCCGAAACGGCGCTAGTGCTCAAGATCAACGACATCTCAGCAGCTCCGGATCCGCAGCGTCCGCCGGCTCGCGAGAAAGATCCTGCCCATCGGTAGCTTTACGCAACAATCCCAGGAGAGATCCATGGTCGAGATGAGAAAAGAGACCGATAGCCTCGGAGTGGTCGAGGTGCCGGCGAACAAGCTATGGGGTGCACAGACCCAGCGCTCGCTCGAGCACTTCAGTATCGGCACGGATCTGATCCCCCGCGAGATGATCACCTCCTACGCCATCCTGAAGAAGGCCGCCGCCACCGCGAACCACACCGGCAAGCGGCTTGACGATCGGCGATATAAACTGATCGTTCAGAGCTGCGACGAAATCCTCGCCGGCCAGCACCGCGACGTGTTTCCGTTGCATGTCTGGATGACGGGCAGCGGCACCCAGTTCAAC
>Ga0209448_10000776_pt1 | contig 10091 bp, 11 predicted proteins | sample BogFormECP14_OM2_FD_188245 | JGI IMG/M metagenome (GOLD analysis project Ga0209448, IMG submission 188245) | Bog forest soil microbial communities from Calvert Island, British Columbia, Canada - ECP14_OM2 (SPAdes) (version 2) | ecosystem: Environmental > Aquatic > Freshwater > Wetlands > Bog ... | reverse complement strand
CCATCTTATTCGATAACCTCGTCGGCGATGGCGAGTAAGCCTGACGGAATTGTAAGGCCAAGCGCCTTAGCGGTCTTTGTGTTGATTGCGAATTGAAATTTAGTTGATCGTACCACTGGCAGATCGGCTGGTGTTTCTCCCTTCAAAATTCGCGCCACGTAATTGCCGGCCTGACGGTATGAAGCCAGGACATCGGGATCATAGCTCATTAGGCCACCCGCTGCGGCAAACACGCTTGACGGGTAGATTGCTGGCACCGAATTGCGTTCGGCAAGCGCAACGATCTGTTCACGTCGGCCGATCAGGAAGATATCTCCGGCGAGGACAAGCCCTTCGGCGTGCTGCCGGATTAGTTCCGCGAAAGCGGCGTCAACTTCTCCTACCGTGCCGGCACTGAGATTTAGAATTTGCACTCCAAGGGTGTGGCCCGCTTCCTCCATTTTCTTCGCCTGATCCTCCGCGCCGGCATGGATTGGATTCGAGAGGAAGGCGATCACCTTGGCAGCCGGAAGCATTTCGTGGAGCAGTTCAAGACGCTTGGGGCCAAGCGCGTTTATCATCGGGATAACGCCGGTGATGTTGCCGCCGGGATGATTAAAGCTGGCGACTAAGCCATTCTGGACCGGATCGCCGTCAGCAGCGATGAACACAATGGGCATTTTCGCGGCTAACTTCTTCGCTGCCAACGCTGCCTCGCTGCCGCCAGCGGCAACGATAACTGCCGGCTTCTGGCTGACCAGATCGGCGGCCAACGCAGGCAATCTGTCGTATTGATTTTCCGCCCCGCGGTATTCAACAGCTACGTTGTCGCCTTCGGTAAAGCCATCATCGCTCAAGCCTTGACGAAAAGCCGCAATGATCTTGGGGTACGCGCCGGTCGATTGGGTGAACAGAAATCCAATCACCGGAACCGCTGGCTGCTGCGCCCGAGCGGTCGGCGGCCACGCTGCCGCTGCCGCGCCGATAACACCAAGAAAATCCCGCCGTCGCATACCTGCCTCAACCCCAAGACGATGTATCGTACTGGCTTGCGCTACTGCTCTGGAAGGGGCAGGCAACGCATTAGGCATAGGGCTTGCCGGGGATTGCGGATGTCCGCTTTGGGTCCTTAGCGGACATCGCGAGGCGTCCGGCTCATGTCCGCTTTACCCCCAATAGCGGACATCACCCGGACATCGTTCGATGTCCGCTAAGTGCTATAAGCAGACATGGGGGATGAGCGGCCCCGAATGTGACAACCCAGCCATTTAGAATGATTTGGCCTGTGCAGACAGGGACTCCCGTCAGACGCTTCTTGCGCAGGCGTCTACTACTGCGCTGCTACGAGTGCCGACGGCGACGTGATTTCGACGTAACCATCGCGAGTTTGCGGGATTTTGGTCCCAAGAACTCTGGACGCCACAAGCGTTCGCAGAACTTGTGCGGTCCCTCCGGCGATAGAAAACATGCGAGCATCACGAACCATTCGCTCCAGCGGATAATCTCGCGAATAGCCGCGAGCGCCAAAAAGCTGGAGGGCTTGATTGGTGACCGTGTTCGCCATTTCCGAAGCGATGATTTTTCCTTGCGCGGCGAGAAGCGGGTCAGGAAATGGATTCGCACTGAGGGCTGCCTGATGGAGACTCAGTCTGGCGGCATTTAGCGCGATCGCCATGTCCGCCAACATCCATTGAAGACCTTGGAATTCGGCTATCGGCCGTCCGAACTGTTGGCGCTCCTTGGTAAACGCCAAGGCCATATCAAACGCACCTTGAGCAAGACCGAGCGCTACCGTTCCTGCGCCAACGCGCTGACTGTTGTAGGCGTTAATGAGATCGGCAAAGCCGCTGCGACCTCCGCGATTCGGCAAAAGATGCATGTCCTCCGAGATTTCCAGATTCTCAAAGATAACCTCCGTCTCGGGGATTCCGCGCAAACCCATGGCCGGCTCTCGCTTGCCAATTATCAGCCCAGGCGTGCCGCCAAGCGCAATGAAGCCGCCTATCCCACGCTCCTCGCCGCGCTCGTCGAAGACACGGGCAAAAATCAGATGGAATTTAGAAACGCCCACACCGGTGATCCAATGTTTCTTGCCATTGATGACGTACGTATTGCCGCGCTTGTCGGCCCGAGTGGTCATCTCTGTCGCGGCAGATCCAGCATTCGGCTCGGTAATGCAGATCGCTGGCTTGTCGCCGGCAAGAACGTGTTCAGCGGCGAGACGCTTTTGATTTTCAGACCCATACTGCATCACCGCAGAAATGGCGCCCATGTTTGCTTCTACGACGATGCGTCCAGTCGCACCGCAGACGCGGGCCATCTCTTCGATGATCAGCGTGGCCTCGAAAAAGCTGCCGCCCCGACCACCGTAATCTTTCGGAATGGTATAGCCCATGAAGCCTGCTGCCTTGAGAGCAGCAACATTGTCGAATGGGTATGCTTCCGAGCGGTCGATTTCGGCGGCACGCCCCGCGAACACCGACCGAGCCAGCTCACGCGCCGCGCTCTGAAGCCTCTGTTGCTCAGGCGATAACTTGAAATCCATGACCAACGCTCCTGTATCACGCGATTTGGTAAAACGCGTTTGCCTCTTCGAACAGCTTCATATTCTTCGCCACATCGTAGCGACCCTCTCGTAGGGTCTCCGGATCCCATTCGCTGCGCTCGGCGGCGAAGAAGTCCCCGCCATAGACGTGAATCGCGCCAGTCAACCGGGGGATCGGATTGGTCACCGAATGAATGATGTTGTCACCCAGAGGATCGGCGTCTCTCGCGGATAAAGCTCTCGCGCCCGCGGCTTCCAGCTTACCGCCATCACCGCCTGGCACGCGGCGCCAGAAGATGTTGTCTTCGCGACCCGTATAGACGCCGATGACCGCCCACATCTGATGATTGTGAGGCATGATTGTCATGCGCGGAGCCCAGATCACGTTCAAGATCGTCAGATCGCTCGAATGATAGAGTTTCTGGACCTCGGAGCGCTTTGGCTCGCCCAATCCTTTGAGAACGGCGGCAGGGTCCGACACCGCGCGAGCAACGACCTCGCGTACGCTTTTGTGTGACTTGTCGGCCGCCAGCGCAGCACGGCAATCAGTGACGAACTGGTCAAGGTCGAACATAGTCAAATTCCTTCCGCTGAGGCCGTTATCCGCTCTATCAGCCCAGACTAGCACACTAAGCGCATCCCGCTCATGTCCGCTTTGGGTCATTAGCGGACATCGCCGCTCGCTCAGGCAATGTCCGCTTTACACCCGATAGCGGACATCCTTCGGCATCATCTCGATGTCTGCTTTGTGCCAACAGCGGACATCGCGTCTTTGGTCTGTTATGAAAGAGGCCGCCAACTGAGGCGCGGCTAAGGAACAGAGGCTATGAGTTGGCTTAAATACCTCTGGGCAACGCTTATCGGTTTTGTGGTGACCGTTGCGATTGCGACGTCGTTCGCCACCTTGATTCTGTGGCTAGACCTTTCCCAGTATGTGGAGCGGAGTTGCTCCAATCAACAACGGCCAATGACCGATTTTGGCGCATGGGCCAGAATTGAGTATGGGATACTCGTTGTCGCGGTATGTATATTCATCGGTTTATTTGTCGGAACATTCGTGCGAACGACCGTCGGGATTCACCTTTACCGGCGTCATCAAAATTCAAACCCGGCCACTAGGCCTGGAAACAGGCCAGTACCCAATATTCCATAGGAACGCCTGTAGAACGGAGAACATTTCGCGACCTAGCGACCCATTGTCCGCCTTGGGTCATTAGCAGACATCACGGCCCGAACGCGGCACGTCCGCTATGCCCCCGAAAGCGGACGTCAGTCGGACGTCGTTCGACGTCCGCTTTGTGCCAATCGCGGGCATGCAAACCCTGCGCGATTTGTGAGCCCTCATCCCGGGTTACAGCATGCGACGGTCGTTGATGGCCAGCCGCCGAAGGTCATGCGACAAATGTTAAGGGCCTCCGCTGCAGCTTCCACGATCTCGTCGGGAACTTCGTGGGCGAGGAAATCCTGGTCAGTCCGATCGAGGTTGGCAGAAGTGACGCTGGATTCGTCCATGGGGAATGCTCCATTTCGTAGCAGCGGTGCAATGCCCGACCAGAATACCCGAAACCCTGGATCAGTTCAGCACCGATTTAATTTCTCTCGACCGGTTTGGGTCATTAGCGGACATGGCGGCGTGTTCGCGTGATGTCGGTTTTACCCCCGATAGCGGACATGGCCCTTCGGCGTCGTGATTTCCGCTAAGTGCCAATCTCGGAAATCACGGGACCTTAGGTTGGCATCGTCGGCTTGATTTATGAGCGATTACGATGGGGTTACCCGCGCGCGCCGATCTTGTCCTGCGTTTTGGTCTCGAAATCACTGGCGTCATGACGCTCGTGCAATTGTCCTTCAAGCGGCCCGCTAGCGCGGTTGACCATTCGCCCGCGCTTGACGGCCGGGCGCTCGCCGATTTCGTTCGTCCAGCGCCTCAGGTTTTTATATTCATGCGTCTGCAAGTACTTGCGCGGGTCGTTGTAGGAGGCGCCGTTCAACATGCCGTTGCCGTACCGCGGCCAGATCGCCATATCGGCGATCGTATATTCCTCGCCGGCGATGAATTTATTGTCCGCGAGCCGCCGGTCGAGCACATCGAGCAGGCGTTTTACCTCCATTGTAAAACGGTCGATGGCGTATTTGATCTTCACCGGAGCATAGGCATAGAAGTGCCCGAAGCCGCCGCCGGCGTAGGGCGTTGAACCCATCTGCCAGAACAGCCAGTTCAGCGCCTCGGTGCGTTTGCTGTGATCCTTTGGCAGGAAGGCGCCGAATTTCTCCGCCAGGTAGAGCAGTATCGCGCCGGATTCAAACATGCGTCGCGGCGGCTGCTCGCTATAGTTCATGAGCGCCGGGATTTTGGAATTCGGGTTCACCCCGACAAATCCGCTACCAAACTAGTCGCCCTCACCGATCCGGATCAGCCAAGCGTCATATTCCGCTCCGCTATGACCGGCGGCCAGCAATTCCTCCAGCATGATTGTAACCTTGACGCCATTAGGTGTCGCCAGCGAGTAGAGCTGAAGCGGATGCTTTCCGCGCGGCAACTCTTTCTCATGTGTCGCGCCCGCGACAGGGCGTTTCGTAAGCCATTGACAAATTTGTTCGATGGCCATTGTCCGCTTTGTGTCATTTGCAGACATCGCGAGCCTCTCGGGCCATGTTCGCTTTGCCCCCCCGAAAGCGGACATCAATTGCCCTAACAGCAACGTCAAGTTCGCGATGGAGAACCCGTGGAAAGCGGTGCCGACACCACGCAAGTCGTTGAATTTATTAGATCGGCCATTTCCTTCACACGGGAGAGGTCGTAGGTTCAATCCCCACAGCGCCCACCAGCCTTCGCCGCTTCGCGACTCCGGCCGACGAGGCAACATCCCACCCCTGCAAACGCGCATGGAATTCGTGTAGCCTCATCGCGGAGCTGCCATCGGGACACGCCGGCGTTCCGTGCATTTAGAGGCAGCGACTGTGCCCCCGGCGGGCGAGAAATTCGAAAAACAAAGCAACATTTGTTCGTGGGCGCATTTGCACCAGGCGAATGAGCGCAAGCTCGGGGAGGATCGCGGTGAAACTTCCACGCAGGATTATTCTCCACCTGGCGGCGGGCGCCGCGGCGCTTTTGGCCGTTCCGCGCGTCGCCTGGGCGCAATCTTATCCGACGCGGCCGGTGCACATCACCGTCGGCTTTCCCCCCGGTACGTCGTCCGACATCGTCGCGCGCCTGATGGGGCAATGGCTTTCGGAACGGCTCGGCCAGCAATTTGTCGTGGAGAACAGGCCTGGTGCGGGCACCAACATCGCCGCTGAATCGGTGGTGCAGGCGCTGCCTGACGGCTACGCGCTGCTCTGGGTCACGCAGACCAACGCCATCAATGCGACCGTCTACGGCAATCTCAATTTCAACTTCATCCGTGACATCCAACCGGTCGCAAGCGTTCTTCGCGTTGCCGCCGTGTTGATGGTCAATCCATCGGTTCCGGCCCAGACAGTCCCGGAGTTCATTGCCTATGCCAAGGCCAATCCGGGCAAGATCAATATGTCTTCGCCGGGCATCGGCAGTGTGAATCACGTCGCCGGCGAGCTGTTCAACATGATGACCGGCGTCAATCTGGTTCACGTCCCCTATCGGGGAAGCCAATTTCCCGATCTGCTGAGCGGACAGGTGCAGGCAACTTTCAATCCGCTGCCGTCGTCGCTCGATTTCATCAGGGCCGGCAAGCTGCGGGCGCTCGCGGTCACCACCGCGAAGCGTCAAGAGGTGCTGCCGGACATCCCGAGCATCGGTGAATTCGTGCCGGGCTATGAGGCGACCGCGTGGTTTGGGATCGCCGCGCCGAAGAATACGCCCGCCGAAATACTCGACAAGCTCAACCGCGAGATTAATGCGATCCTCGCCGATCCCGCCGACAAGGCGCGGCTCGTCGATTTGGGTGCCGAGGTGTTTGCCAGCTCGCCCGACGATTTCGGCAAGTTCATCGGCGCGGAAACCGAGAAATGGGCGAAGGTCGTGACGTTCGCGGGCATCAAGCCGGAGTGATCGCCCAAAACGCGGCGTGCCGTGTGACTGTCGGATTTGCCGTAACGGGTTTATAGGTGTCTTGCTTTAGCTGTTGCGGGGCCGTCGCGCCGTTGCGGCCGATTTTGGAGGAGGTCGTTGGAACCCTCGGCTTCAGTCGAAATTGCCAAGCACACGCTGATGTCGGGCGGACTTATTCTTGGCGTCGGCACGATCACCGGACTGTTGGCGCAGAAGGCGAAAATTCCCGACGTTGCCGCATTCCTTTTGGCCGGGATGGTGATCGGCCCGCAGGCTTTGGGCCTTATCGACATCAAGGCCGATTCGGCGCTCTACCAAATTCTGCTCTTGTTCGGTGCGAGCTACATCCTGTTCGACGGCGGCGCGTCGCTTCGATTCAATGTGATGAAGCAGGTTTGGATTACGATCGTCGTGATCGCCACCGCTGGCGTCGTGATTACCGCGGCGATCACCACCGCGGCCGCGCATTTCGTTCTCGGCGTGCCGTGGATCGTGGCGGCGCTGCTGGGCTCGGCGCTGGCGTCGACGGATCCGGCGACCTTGGTTCCGATTTTCCGGCAAGTCCACATTCGCGACCGCGTCGCGCAAATGGTGATGAGCGAGTCCGCCTTCAATGACGCGACCGGGGCGATCGTCACCTTCGGAGTGCTGACGGTGGCGATGGGAACCGGCGATCTCTCATTGACGTGGTCGTTGGTCGATTTGCTCAAGGAAGCCGCCGTCGGCATCGTCGCCGGCGCCGCGCTCGGCTATCTGGCCGCATTGCTGATCGCGCATGAACGGTGGGCGTTCTTCATGGAATATGCGCCGGTGGTGTCGATCATGGCGGTGATCGGCGCTTATTTTGCCGCCGACGGCCTGCAGTCGAGCGGATTCATGGCGGTATTCGTGTTCGGCATCATGCTCGGCAACAAGGAAGCGTTCGGTTTCAAAATGGCCGAGGGAGAAGCGCAGAAACTCGATCAATATGTGGAAACCACCGCATTCATCATGCGCTTGTTCATTTTCATTCTGCTCGGCGGCCAAGTCGATTTCGCGCTCATGAATCGCTACCTCTTGGGCGGGATCGCCGTGGTTGCCATCTTCATGCTGGTGGCGCGGCCGGTGACGGTGTTCTTATGCGCGTTACCGGATCGACGGGCGCGCTGGAGTCTCAATGAAATGCTGTTCATGTGCTGGACCCGGGAAACCGGCGTTATTCCCGCGGCGCTCGCCGGCATCCTGCTCGGGGTAAACGCGCCTGGCGCGCAGATGATCACGTCGGTGACCTTCATCGCCATTCTGATGACAATCTTGATCCAGGCGCCGACGACGCGATGGCTGGGAGCGCGGCTGGGCCTCCTGGAAAAGGGGCCCTGACCGCCCGCCCACCGTCTGCGGCGGCGCCAAAGACTCCATGGTCCACAGACTCCATTGTCCAAAGACTCCATGGTCTCGTGTCCGCCACCGGCGCACGGGGCCCTGCGTCGCTTCACCCCGGCAAATGCGCTTCCCGCATGGTCATGAGCCCACTAAGATGGCCGGAAGGTTCTGTCCGACGACGGCTTTAAGCTTATCGCGACCGTCATCCCGGCCCGACCATAAGAGGGGAGGAATACACCATGAAACGTCGTCAATTCTTGAAGACTGCAGGCGTGGGACTTGCGGGGGCCGCGATCGCCAAGCCCGCCATCGCGCAATCCATGCCGGAACTGAAATGGCGCCTGACCGCGAGCTGGCCGAAGTCGCTCGATACGCTGTTCGGCGCCTGCCTGACCTTCTCGAAATTTGTCTCCGACGCGACCGACGGCAAATTCCAAATCCAGGTCTTCGCCGGCGGCGAGATCGTGCCGGCGCTGCAAGCGCTCGACGCCGTGCAGAACGGCACGGTCGAGATGGGTCACAGCGCGCAATATTACTATATCGGCAAGGACCCGACCTGGGCGCTGTTCTGCGCGTTCCCGTTCGGCTTGAATTCGCGCCAGCAGAACGCGTGGTTCTACGACGGCGACGGCCAAAAGCTTTGCGACGAATTCGCCGCCACCTTCAACACCAAAACCTTCCTGATGGGGAATACCGGGACGCAGATGGGCGGCTGGTTCCGCAAGGAACTGACGTCTGTCGACGACCTCAAGGGGTTGAAAATGCGCATCGGCGGTTGGGCCGGGAAGACCCTCGCCAAGCTCGGCGCGGTGCCGCAGCAAATCGCCGGCGGCGACATCTATCCGGCGCTGGAAAAGGGCACGATTGACGCCGCCGAATGGGTCGGCCCCTATGACGACGAGAAGCTCGGCTTCTACAAAGTAGCCAAGTACTATTATTACCCGGGCTGGTGGGAGGGCGGCACGACCAACCACCTCCTGGTCAATTTGGCGAAATGGAACGAGCTGCCGAACAATTACAAGGCGATCGTGCAGGCGGCGGCCGGTTACGCCAATGTCGAAGAGCAAGCCCGCTACGATGCCCGCAATCCGCAGGCGTTGAAGCGCCTGGTCGCAAACGGCGTGCAATTGCGGCCGTTCACCCAGGCCATCATGGAAGCTTGCCTGGCGGCCTCGAACGAAGTGAACGCCGAAGAGTCGGCCAAGAACCCCAACTACAAAAAGGTGCTGGAATCGATCAACGCGTTCCGCAACGACGAGAATCTTTGGTGGCAGGTCGCCGAATATTCCTTCGAAACCTTCATGATCCGCACGCGCGCGAAGGGGTGAAGCAAAATCCTGCCGGCGACAACCGGAGCCGGCCGCTCGCCGGCGCCCGACGCATCGTCACGGTGACCGTTACCTCCCGGGCGCCAAATTGAGCGGCGGCGGCTCCGCCGGCTGCAGCATTTGATCGAAGCGCTTTTCCAGTTCCCGGTTGGAAATCGCCGGCGCCTTGCGGCTGCTATCGGCGGCGCCTTCGCCGATATGGGTCAGCTGCGGCATCAGCAGCACGGCAAGCAGCAGAGCGGCCTGAGCGAACAAATACGGCAATAGCGCCCGCAGCAGCGCTGGAAACGGTATCGCCTGCCGCAGAACGGTGCGCGTCATCATCACCGCGTAGCCGATCAAGGGATTGAGAAAACTTGCCTGCAAGGCGAGCAGCACCAGAACGGCGACCCAGCGCGCGTCCGCCACCCGGATGAGGAGCGGCGGAATGACGATCGGCACAACGACAAAGATGATCTCGAACGCGTCAAGCACCAGCGCGCTGAGCCCGATTGCGGCAAGCACGATGAGGGTCGCGGTCATGGCGCTGCCCGGAATGGCGGCAATCCAGCCGGCGACGAGTTGATCGGTACCGAGGATGCGCAGCACCAGCGTCAACGTGGTCGCGGCAACGAGGAGAAAAAACAGCGCACCGGTGAGCGTCAGCACGTCGCGCAAGACTTCGTTGAGAATAGGCAACGGCAATCGCCGGCTGAGCAGGCCGGCGACCAGAAGGGTGAAGCCGCCCATCGCCGCCGCCTCGACGGCATAAAAATATCCAGCGGCGACGCCGCCGAGCAGGATCAATATCGCCAGCACGGTCACGCTCGCTAACACCGCTTGCTGCTTGGTTGGGCGCGGCGCGGTG
>Ga0209448_10000775_pt1 | contig 10103 bp, 7 predicted proteins | sample BogFormECP14_OM2_FD_188245 | JGI IMG/M metagenome (GOLD analysis project Ga0209448, IMG submission 188245) | Bog forest soil microbial communities from Calvert Island, British Columbia, Canada - ECP14_OM2 (SPAdes) (version 2) | ecosystem: Environmental > Aquatic > Freshwater > Wetlands > Bog ... | reverse complement strand
CGCGTCGAGGTGATAGAGGTAGCCGAAGAACTCGTCGAAGCCGTGAACGGTGGGCAGGAATTCATTGAGATCGCCGAGGTGGTTCTTGCCGAATTGGCCTGTCGCATAGCCCATCGACTTGAGAACCGTAGCTATGGTCGCCGCTTCGGCGGGCAGTCCGAGTTTGGCGCCAGCCTGGCCGACTGTGGTCATCCCCGTGCGGATCGGCAGCTCGCCGGTGATGAACGCCGCGCGGCCCGCCGTGCAGCTTGCCTCGCCGTAGGAGTCAGTGAACAACATGCCTTCGGCGGCGAGTTTATCGAGGTTCGGGGTGTGCCCGGCCATCATCCCGCGATGGTAGGCGCCAATGTTCCAGATGCCGATGTCGTCCGCCATGATGGCGATGATATTGGGTTGCTTAGCTGCCATGATCTTTTCCTCTCTTTAAAGCGAGATTGCGTTGAGGGTGTCCCTCTTTACGAAAGCCACTTACCGTAACGGCGTCAGTGCATCATCTCCGCTGCTCTGCGCAAACTGTCACTTCTTACAGTCGGGACACTCATTGAACCGCTGATCCGTTTCGGTGAACGAAAAAGCCCCGTCCAAAAACACCGGACGAGGTTTCCTTAAAGGAAGGTAGCGCCAGTTTAAACCGTGGTTTGGTGTGGGAGAACTGTCAAAATTGACGACGGCACGAGAATCGAAACTTGCGCCTCTCTCGACAGTTGACGCAATCACGATTTCACTCAGAACCACGCAGCAGCCAGATCAGGTTCCACTCTTTTTTCAGACAGATAACGGACGAGCAACAGCGGCGGAAACTCGGACCGTGGTACCGGAGCTGACCGCTGACCCTAAGAGCTGTCCCGCTAGAAGAATCCGCGCAAAGAGACGACAATGGTTCCCGTCAAGTAAAGGAGCAACGGTGGGAACCAGCCCAATTCTGAACCCCGCGAGTCCAAAGCCTAAGCTCGGCCTGCGTGCCTGGATGGACCGCGTGCTGGTGGAATGCGATCGGGCGGCTGCGGGGTTCGAGCCCGATCCGGTGCATGATCTTCGTGTGGCTCTGCGGCGCTGCCGCTCCCTGGCCGATGGATTGATGGCCATCGATCCCAACCCTTCCTGGAAGGACATGAAAAAGGCGGGGAAAAAGCTTTTCCAGGCGCTGGGTGAACTGCGCGACATGCAGGTGATGCAGGAGTGGATCGAGAAGCTGGGCGTTGCCAGTGATTCGTCGAGCAACCCAGTGTCCGCCGACCCGGCGGCGGGCGATCCTGTTGCGACCCGGCTACTCGATTACGTGCGCGCGCGTGAAGCCGAATGCAAGCAGCGCGCCTTCAAAGATCTCAATCAGTTTGACCGCAGGCAATGGCGACAGTGGGCAAGAGCTCTGCCGCAGCGCGCGGCGCGGGTCCGTCCGGGGAGCACGGTGTACCTGCATCTGGCGCTCGAAAAGTGGACAGCCGCTTATGCTCTGCACAAACATGCTCTGCGGACGCGGTCGCAGGTTAGTTGGCACGAACTGCGTATTGCCATCAAACGCTTCCGTTACACGGTGGAAAATTTTCTGCCGCGCCAGCACGCGGCATGGGGCGGAGATCTGAAAGAGCTTCAGGATCTTCTAGGAGAGGTGCATGATTTGGATGTGCTGTGGGCGCTGGCCGCCGAGGTGCATGCGTTTGCAGATATTGAAAGCCGCGAGCGCTGGCGAGAAAAGTTGAATGCGGCTCGATCTAAGAGAATTGAGCGCTATCGCGAGAAGATGGTGGGCCGCGAGTCGCTGTGGCGCGTCTGGCGGGCGGAGTTGCCCCAGGGTCCGCAATTGCGCGCTGCGGCGATGGCCCGTCTTCGAGCCTGGGCCGGATATCTCGATCCTGATTTTCCCCATTCGCAGCGCGTGGCCCAGTTGGCGCTTCTTTTGTACGACGGGCTGAAGGATGCAGGCCTGCTGACGACGGACGCTGTTGCGGAAACGCTGGAGGCCTCGGATCCGGACCATAATTGGCGGCCGATTCTGCAGGCGGCGGCACTCATGCATGACGTCGGCAAAGCAAAAGGCACGGAAAATCACCAGAAGAATTCATACCGGATGATCCGTGGGCTGGCACGGCCTCTGGGCTGGAGCGCGCGAGAGCTGGAATTGGCTGCGGTGGTGGCGCGCTATCATCGCGGGGCATTGCCGCGTCCGCGTGGCAAGACCATGCAACTGCTGGAACTCCCGGATCGGCGGATCGCCATGGAGTTGTCCGGCATTTTGCGTCTGGCAAACGCGTTGGACCCGCACCATCGACACCGCGGGAATGAAAATGAAAACGAGAACGAAAATGCTCCCCGCCTCCAGGTTAGTCTGCAGGACCGTTGCGTAGCCGTACGAGTGGCAGGATACTCGTCGCTGGACGGCGCGGCGGAAGGCGTAGCCGCAGCGCGACATCTATTGGAAACCGTGTTGCGTCGCCCCGTGCTGGTGCGAGAGTTAAGACTGCATACCGCCCCGCCCCTAAAAGCACCCGCCTCTCTCCGGGAAAGGCCAAAAGCGAGAAGCTAGAAGCTAACAGCTAATCTTCAGAATTCCGCCAGTTCCTTCATTGCGCGGAACAAATCGCTGGCCTGGGGGAGGATGGCATTTTCGAGAATCGGCTGATAGGCGACGAATGTATCCGTCGCCGCGATTCGCTTCACCGGGGCATCGAGGTGATGAAACAGTTGGTCGGCGATGCGGGCGGCAATTTCGGCGCCGTATCCCCAGCTCAGCGAGTCTTCGTAGGCAATTAACGCGCGGTTGGTTTTCTTTACCGACGCGGCGATCGCCTCCCAGTCAAATGGATTCAGACAACGCAGATCGATCAGTTCGACACTGACGCGATGCTCGCGCTCCAGTTTTTGTGCCGCCTGCAGCGCGCGCGGAACCACCGCGCCGTAGGTGATGACGGTGAGATCGGTTCCGGGCTGAACGACTTTCGCTTTTCCAAACGGCACCATGTAGTCGGGCCCGGGATAGGGCGCCCGTCCATAGGTCTCGCGATACAGACGCTTGTGTTCGAGGAACAAAACCGGGTCGTCGCAGCGTATCGCGGTGCGCAGCAGGCCCGCGGCATCGAGTGCGTTCGAAGGGAACACGACGCGCAATCCGGGAGTATGCGTGAAGATGCTCTCGCCGCACTGCGAGTGGTAAATGGCACCGCCCGTCAAATACCCGCCAATCGCGACGCGAATCACCACCGGCGCCGAGAAGGCGTTGTTCGAGCGCCAGCGGATAATGGGGAGTTCGTCGCGCAATTGCATCATCGCCGGCCAGATGTAATCGAAGAACTGGATCTCAACCACCGGCTTCAATCCGCGCGTGGCCATGCCCGTGGCGCGGCCCACGATTGCGGCTTCGGCCAGCGGAGAATTGAAGACGCGGTCAGCGCCGAATTCCGTCTGCAATCCGGAAGTCAGCTTGAAGACTCCGCCCTTGCCCTTGATCAGCTTTTGCTTGAGATACTGTTCGCGGCTGGCGTCGGCCACGTCTTCACCGAAGATGATGACGCGCTCATCGCGACGCATCTCGTCGCGCAGGGCGGTGTTGATCAGGTCCGCCATGGTTTTATTTTGCGAGGCGGGTTTCTTGCCATCCGTGGCAGTCTCGGGAGCCGCAAATGCGGGACGAGTCTCGAATGCCGCCGAAGTCGGATCCAGATCGGGCGAGTACACGAAGTTGTAGATCGTTTCCGGCTGCGGGATCGCGGCTTCGAGCGCGCGGTCGGCATCGGCTTGAATCTGCTCCTCGATTTCCTTCTCGATTTTGTTGATCCCTTTTTCGTCGAGAATTCCCTCGCGCAGCAGAAACATTTGCAGGCAGTGCACCGGGTCCCGCGCGGCATCGGCCTGACGCTCGGCGTCGGGACGGTAAAGACGCTCATCGTCGGAGAGCGAGTGCGAGTACGGACGAATCACATGCGCATGCACAAACGCAGGACCATGACCCGCGCGGCAATAGTCGGCTGCCCGTTTAAACGCGGCGTAGGCAACGACCGGGTCGGTTCCGTCGATTTCTTCGAAATGGAAGTTGGGGAAGCCGGAGACCAGGCGCGAAATGTTCCCGCCCGAGGTTTGGACTTCCACAGGAACGGAAATCGCATACTGGTTGTCTTCGACGCAAAAAATTACCGGCAGGCGGAGATTGGAGGCCGAGTTCAGCGCTTCCCAGAACTCACCCTCGCTGGTGGTGCCGTCGCCGAGCGAGACGTAAGTGATCTCGTCGCCCTGGAATTGGACGTCCTTGAATTGCCGGTAATCGTCCTCGGCCTTCTGGCACGCCTTGGGATGCCTGGCCAGATAGCGGCCGGCTTCGGCGCATCCCACAGCCTGCAGGATTTGCGTTCCCGTGGCCGATGATTGGGTGACGACATTGAGCCGCTTGTAGGCCCAGTGCGAGGGCATTTGGCGACCGCCGGAACAGGGGTCGTCGGCCGCGCCCACGGCGCCGAGCAGCATTTCATACGGAGTTGCGCCCAGCGCCAGACACAGGGCGCGGTCACGGTAATAGGGATAGAACCAGTCGTATCCGGCCTTCAACGCAAAGGCCGCGGCAACGCCCATCGCTTCGTGGCCCGCGCCCGAGATCTGGAAGAAGACCTTCTGCTGCCGCTTGAGCAGAATCTCGCGGTCGTCCAAACGCCGCGAGGTGAACATGGTGCGATAAGCGTCAATGAGTTGCTGACTCGTCAGGCCCTGATAGATTTTGGCCTTTTTCGCAAGGTTGCTTTCGTTGAGCTTGGGATCGACTTTGGTCGTGGCCATGCCGCGCTTTTCACCCCACAGAGTTGCAGCCCGCATCATTGTAAACCAAGGTCGCAGGTGTCAGGTGACAGGTCTCAGGAGAATCTTTTCACCTTGAGTCCGCGGTTTTGAAGTGGCCCTTCCTGGCGCCTGAGACCTGACCCCTGACACCTTGGTTTATCCTGAACTGAACATGATCCGTTTCCTGCGCCCCTTTGATCCGCATCGCGTCCGTTTGCTGGTGTTTGATCTGGATGGCACCCTGATCGACTCGCGTCTTGATTTGGTTCACTCCGTGAACGCCATGCTGCGCCATATCGGCCGTCCTGAACTGGATGGCGACGTCATTGCCAGCTATGTCGGAGATGGCGCTCCCGCGCTGGTGCGCCGCGCGCTCGGGGACGCGGACACAGGCAGAGACAGAGACAAAGATAGGGACAACGAGGCAGTGTTTCGAGCGGCGTTGGAGTATTTTCTTGGCTACTACCGCCAACACAAGCTCGACCACACGACGGTTTATGCGGGCATTCCCGAGCTGCTGGCGAGACTGGCTGATTCGCAGAATCGGGTTGAGTCGAAAGGTGTACAGCGGCGGATGGCGGTGCTCTCGAACAAACCGGTCAACCCTTCGCGCGACATTTTACGGGCGCTGGGGTTGGGAGACTTCTTCGTGCGCGTATACGGCGGCAACAGCTTCACGACGAAGAAGCCCGATCCGCTGGGGGTGCGGACCATCCTCGAGGAGACGGGTGTCGCGGCGAATGAGGCGCTGATCATTGGGGATTCATCGGTTGACGTTTTGACCGGGCAAAGTGCCGGATTGTGGACCTGCGGTGTGACCTACGGGTTCGCTCCCCACACGCTGGAAAAGGTGCCTCCGGATGTGCTGATCGAGAGTCCTCGCGAACTGGGGGAGTTGCTCCGGTAGCCGCGGTGCTTTGTCTAGAAACGTAAACTTGCAGCCGGAATTGCATTTCTTGCATCTCTTACTATAGAGGGCCTTCGGGTGATAAAGACGCAAGGGGAGGTTCCACAAACATGAACATTTTCGCAGATACCGCGGAGTTCGCATTGCTTCGATTAGCCAAACAGAGTTTGGCTTTCCTACTGTCATTCGCTCTTTTGTTCGCGACCCTGCCGCTGACCTTGTCGGCGCAAGATGCGCCACCGCAAGACGCGCAACCCGCACCACCGAAGGACGCGCAAGCCGCGCCACCGCAAGATGCGCAGGGCGCTCAGCCGCCGTACGCGCAGCAGACTCCTGAACAGCTGCAGCGGTTAGTTGCGCCGATTGCCCTGTATCCGGACTCGCTGGTGGCACAGATCCTCGCGGCATCCACGTTTCCCGAGGAAGTCGTCGAGGCCGACCGATGGGTGCAGGCGAATCCTGATTTAAAGGGCGATGCTTTGGGTAAAGCGGTTGACCAGCAACCCTGGGACCCGAGCGTCAAGGCGCTGGCTGCATTTCCGTCCGTGCTCGGAAATATGGACAAGAACCTCTCCTGGACGTCATCTCTCGGCGACGCATATTACAACCAGCAGCAGGACGTGATGGATGCGGTGCAAGTGATGCGTCACAAGGCGAAAGACGCCGGCAATCTAAAGACCACGCAGCAGGAAGTCGTGAAGGACGATGGCCCGGATGTCGATATTGAGCCTGCCGATCCCGATGTCGTTTACGTCCCGGCCTATAACCCTTGGCTGATTTACGGATATCCCGTCGTGGCCTGGCCGGGATGGTACCCGTATCCCGGAATCTGGTTTGGCGGCCCGTATCTCTCTTTCGGACTCGGCTTCGGCATAGGCTGGTTCGGCGGTTTTGGATGGGGCTGGGGTCATTGGGGATTCGACTGGCATAATCACTACGCACTCTACAACCACGCCCGGTATTACTCTGCAAGCAGGACGTTTTATAACCGCAGCAATTACTACCGCGGCGGAATGGCGCACGGTGGAGTTTACAACCGTCCCGGCGCAACCCCCAGGCCTTTCAACGGAAACCAGCAGGCGGCTCGAGGATACGCTGAACCTCACGGCCAGAGCGGCGTTCGCTCCGGCGCTTACAGCAACTACGACCACGGCGGACAGACAAGGAGTTTCTCGTCACGCGGAGGCGCCAGCATGGGTGGCGGAGCAGGCCATGGCGGTGGAGGCTCTCATGGCGGCGGTGGCGGGCGTCATTGATCGAGGATGCGGATCGAGAGTTAGTCGAGGTTGAAAAACTTGAGATGGAGAGAAGCCATATGCGGCGAACGAAGCTGAATGTCGACAAATTTCATGGGGCCAATCTTCTTAAATTAGCCGTGGTCGCTATGCTTTTGGCGGCGTGTTTTCCCGCTGGTTCCATGGCGCAACAACCTGGCCAGAAAACATTTTCCTCGGCGGAAGACGCGAGCAACGCACTGGTCACAGCAACCCAGAGTAACGATGAAAAAGCGCTGCTCGAAATCCTGGGACCAGACGGCAAACAAATCGTCTCGTCGGGAGACGAAGTCGAGGACGCCCACGGCCGCGCCAATTTCGTACAGAAATATCAGGAAATGCACCGTCTGGTGAAAGAGCCGAATGGAACCACTATGGTTTTATATATCGGCGCGGAGAATTGGCCGACTCCCATCCCGCTCGTGCAGAAAGGTAGTTCGTGGTATTTCGACACCGAGGCGGGCAAAAAAGAAATCTTGTACCGGCGTGTTGGCCGGAATGAACTGTCGGCCATTCGCGTTTGTCAGGAACTCGTCGCGGCGCAAAAGGAATATTTTGCCCAGCGCGGCGAGTACGCCCAGAAAATCTTCAGCGATGAAGGCCAGCACAACGGCCTTTATTGGAAGGCTGCCAATGGCGAGCCTCAGAGCCCCATCGGGCCGCTGGTCGCGTCGGCCGTAGCCGAGGGCTACGCCAAGAGCCAGGCCGGCGCTCCGACTCCCTATCGGGGATACTACTTCCACGTCTTGACGCGCGGTGCAGGCGGAGCGAAGAGTTACATCGTGAACGGCAAGATGACCGAAGGTTTCGCTTTTGTGGCCTATCCCGCGGAATATAGATCGTCGGGCGTGATGACCTTCATCGTCAATCAGGATGGGGCGGTGTATGAGAAGGATCTCGGCAAAAAGACCGATGGTCTTGCCAAAGGCTTGAAGCAATACAGTCCGACGTCCGGCTGGCGCAAGACAGAAGAAGAGCAAGTGGAGACTGCTGGCGGGCCAGCCAAGTAACGTCGCGCCCGGACGGCGCACGGAATTGGTATCGCAATATCATCCTCCTTTTGGTGACGTTTGCCACGCGTCCGCACCCGCTCCTCTATTCCCAATCATCGCTCGATCCTGCTACCTTCAAATGACTCCGCAATCCGCGGGAGACGCGGCCCGCCGCGCCTCTACCAGAAAGTTGGGATGAGTAACAACAACTCCTGGGGCTTGACCCCCGCCGAACTTCGCCAGCTGCGCGGCTTGAAGACTCCGCATGGCATTCAGCGCTTGCTCGACGACATGCCTTACCACCTCGCCGACAGCGCCTGGTCCCCGCGACGCGTGTTGCGGGAAAACACTTCGCATTGCTACGAGGGGGCGTTGTTTGCGGCGGCGGCACTGCGGGCTATTGGATATCCTCCACTGATTCTTGATCTGGAAGCCGAACACGATACCGACCACGTGATTGCCGTGTATCAGGTCGGCGGACATTGGGGCGCGTTGGCTAAATCAAACTACACCGGCTGCCGCTATCGCGAACCGGTGTATCGTTCCTTGCGCGAACTGGCGCTCAGTTATTTCGACACGTACTTCAATCTGCGGGGAGAACGAACGCTGCGGACGTTTTCCCGGCCTGTCCACATGCGCCGCTTCGATCCCCTGCAATGGATGACCACCGACCAGCCGGTGTGGTTCGTAGCCGAGTATCTGCTGACGATTTCTCATTATTCGCTGATCACGCGCGCCCAGGCGAAGCGGTTGCATAGGCTGGATGGGCGGTCGTTCCGGGCCGGGTGTTTGGAGCGGGCAGAGAAAAAATTCTAGCGGTCAGTGGTGCACGTGCGATTTGTATCAGCAGTCAGTGGTGCAAGTGCGATTTGTATCAGGGTATGCCTTTAGGCATACCGTAAGTGCTGTCATCAATGCGCCTTTAGGCGCTGGTTCTGGCCGCCGGAGTCTCACCGCAGGCTACCCACCGGGATACACACCGGAAGCGGCCTTTTTTGAGGAACTGCCGGTAGGGTTGCTTCGTATGTCGCTCATGCGTTTTTGTGGCGGGCTCATCTTCGTGGCTATTTTGCTGGCGGGGTGCGTCTTCGGGCAGGATTCGGCTTCAGCTTCCACTTCAACTCATAATTCAGCACCAACCGCGGCGGCCTCGCGGACGGCGGATCTGAAGCCCATCGATCTGAAACCAATCGATCTGACGCCCGATGCCACCGGCACCGTGCCGGCGGAGCAGATCCGGGAAATTCTGCGCCGCGCCGGAGAGAAGGATTTGGAAAACGACAAGCAGCAGCACGATTACACCTACGTCGAGCGCGAGGAGCAGCACCACCTCGATGGTCATGGCGGGGTAAAGAAAATCGAATCGAGAACCTCCGAGATCCTTGAGATTTACGGTGAGCCCGTCGAGCGTCTGACCGCCAAGGATGACAAACCGCTGTCGCCGGACGAAGCCAAGAAGGAAGACGACAAGCTTCAGAAGATTATCGACAAACGCAAGAACGAATCCGAACAGGACCGCCGCAAACGGCTGGAGCGTGAAGAGAAGGATCGCGAAGAGGGTCGCAAGTTTGTGCTGGAGGTCGCTGACGCCTTCAACTTCCGGCTGATCGGCTCCGAAGTGGTCGACGGGCACGATACCTGGGTGCTGGAGGGCGATCCCCGTCCCGGCTACGAACCCAGGCAGCGCGAAGCCAGGATGCTCAGCAAGCTCAAAGGCCGCGTCTGGATCGACAAGGCTGAAGGCCAATGGGTGAAGCTCGATATCACCGCCATCGATACGATTTCGTTTGGCTTCGTGCTCGCCCGGATCCACAAAGGCACGCGGGTTCTGGTTGAGCTGACACACGTAAATGATGAAGTGTGGCTGCCCAAACACGTTCAGCTCCACTTCGACGCGCGGGTGGCGCTGTTCAAGAGCTATGACGAGGATGTCGAAGAGACCTATCGCGATTACAAGAAATTCCGCACGGACACGAAGATTACGGTGGTGGGGGAGGAGAATCGCGAGCAGTGAGGGCGGATCTACTTCGTAACGTAACCAGGCGCTCAAAACCCCGTTCATCTGGTCAGTGACGGCAACCGAGATCGTTGCTTGGTGAACGTCCATGCCAATATACTTTTCTTGCTTCATAACGGCGCTCCTTTTGGTAAGTGGTGATCCCAACAATC
>Ga0209448_10000774_pt1 | contig 10110 bp, 9 predicted proteins | sample BogFormECP14_OM2_FD_188245 | JGI IMG/M metagenome (GOLD analysis project Ga0209448, IMG submission 188245) | Bog forest soil microbial communities from Calvert Island, British Columbia, Canada - ECP14_OM2 (SPAdes) (version 2) | ecosystem: Environmental > Aquatic > Freshwater > Wetlands > Bog ... | reverse complement strand
GGTGCGGATCTGACCCAGATGACCGACAAGACCGCGCCACGGGTCACGATCATGCACCACCCCGATGTGCGCCGCAGCCTGATGACCCAGAAGGCGTACGCGGAGGGGCTGCGAGCACTCTATCTGTATGCCGCCGCACACCAAGACGACGATGTCGCACTACGGGTTTCGGGCGCAGATCACGACATGGCGCACCGGGTCGACGATCTGCTGCTGCCTATCGTGAAAGGGGTGAGCTCGGAGCGGGCCTACGAAATCCTGACCGAGTCGCTGCAAACACTAGGTGGCTCAGGCTTTTTGCAAGACTATCCGCTCGAGCAGTACATCCGTGACGCCAAAATCGACTCGCTCTACGAAGGCACTACCGCGATCCAGGCGCTGGACCTCTTTTTCCGCAAGATCGTCCGCGACCACGGTTCGGCCTTGCAGTTTGTGACAGCTCAGATGAGTCAAACCATCGATACCTGTTCCGACGCGGCGAAATCACAGGCCCAGCTGCTGCAAACCGCGCTCGAGGACGTGACCGCGATGACGGGCGCACTGACCGGGTATCTGATGACCGCCGCGCAACAGCCCACGGATATCTACAAGGTTGGGCTCGGATCGGTGCGCTACCTGCTGGCCGTCGGCGACCTGCTGATCGGCTGGCGATTGCTGGTGCAAGCCGATGTCGCACGCGCCGCGCTGGGAGATGCGCCGTCGAAGCGCGACGAGATGTTTTATCAAGGCAAGATCACCACCGCTGAGTTCTTCGCCAAGAACATGCTTCCGAAACTGACCTCGGTGCGCGGCGTCATCGAGTCGATGGACGATGAGATCATGCGCCTCTCCGAAGACGCGTTCTGAGCTTGACAAGCATCAATCCTTCAGTAACACATAGCTTCACACAGACTGCGCACAGCTCCAGTCGGTAAATCTGGTCTTCAGGCTTACCCACGATTGGAGAAACGTTGATATCTGTCAGTTCCCGCCCACCCCGGCTCGCCCGATTCGCGATCATCGCGGTCACTGGAGTCACTGCACTGTCCATCGCGGCCTGCGGTTCGTCGAACACATCAAGCCCGACGACATCACCAAGCACCAGTTCGCCGGGCGCCACTGCGGCGCCCCCGTCAACGACGCCGCCATCTTCCTCGGTGCCACCAGCAACCGGCCAAGCGCACGTCAGCGGACTGATCGCATCGGTATCGGGCAACGCAGCCCAGGTCACCCAGAAAAACGGCAACGCCACGGTCGACTTCACCGCGTCGACGAAAGTCAGTGAGGCGAGTCCGGCCGGACTGACCGACGTCACCGCAGGCAGCTGCGTAAGCGTGCGACCCGCCCATGGCGGATCCCCGGGCGATCAACCGATCACGGCCGGATCCGTGCGCGTCAGCCCCGCCGTCGATGGCAAATGCCCGCCAGGCAGGGAAGCCGCGCCGGGTGGGCCTTCCGGCTCACCGACGACGGCGCCCGCGAAGCGACCTGGGGTCCAAGGCGCGGTAGCTTCGGTCGCTGGTAACACCATCAGCGTCACGAGCACCGACGCCAGCGGGAACACATCACAGACATCGGTGACGGTCACCGACCAGACCAGATACACCAAGCAAGTCGCCGCCAGCACTCAGGCGATCACCGAGGGCAAGTGCCTAACCGCGTTGGGAACCCAAGACAGAAACGGCACGATCCAGGCGACCACGATCAACCTGAGGCCGGCCAACGACGGCAAATGCATGGGCGAAGGCGGGCCGCACCGCCACGGGTGATCGCCGAGCTGCGTTCGGTTAGACGGTGAAGCCGAGGGCGCGGAGCTGTTCGCGCCCGTCCTCGGTGATCTTGTCCGGGCCCCACGGCGGGTTCCAGACCCAGTTGATCCGCAGGTCGTTGACCAGACCACTGCCGACCAACGCGCTGCGTGACTGGTCTTCGATGACGTCGGTCAGCGGGCAGGCCGCCGACGTCAACGTCATGTCGATCAGGGCGACGGTTCCTTCGTCGCCCTGTTCGATGTTCAGGCCGTAGACCAGTCCCAGATCGACGACGTTGATCCCCAATTCCGGGTCGACGACGTCACGCATCGCCTCCTCGAGATCGAAGAGTGTCCCGTCATCGGGTGCGCTGGTTTCACTCATGATCCATCGCTTCCATTGGTTGGGGTTGGTTTTTCGGCACTGGCTTGGGCCAGTGCATCCTTAAAAGCCATCCATCCCAGCAACGCGCATTTCACTCGCGCCGGGTATTTGGCGACACCGGCGAACGCCACTCCGTCGCCCAGGACATCCTCATCACCCTCGATGGCCCCTCGTGAAGAGACCATTTCGGTGAAAGCGGTGATGGTCTTCAGCGCCTCGCCGACGCTCTGACCGATCACCTGCTCGGTGAGCACCGAGGTGGCCGCCTGGCTGATCGAACAGCCTTGTCCGTCATAGGAAACGTCGGCGACGCTCTCGCCGTCCTCGGACAACGCGACCCGCAGGGTCACCTCGTCACCGCAGATCGGGTTGACGTGAGACACCTGCGCGCCGAACGGCTCTCGCAAACCGCGGTGCTGCGGGTGCTTGTAGTGATCGAGGATCACGTCCTGATAGATCTGCTCCAGACGCACGGCTCACGCCCTGCTGAAGAAGTCCAGGGACCGGCGCACGCCGGCCACCAACCGGTCGACCTCGTCGGCGGTGTTGTACACCGCGAACGACGCTCGCGCGGTGGCCGCCACGCCGAACCTGCGGTGCAGCGGCAACGCGCAGTGGTGCCCGACTCGCACCGCGACACCGTCGTCGTCGAGCACCTGCCCGACGTCGTGCGCGTGCACGCCGTCGACGACGAAGGATACTGGCGAGCCACGGCTTTCCATCGACGTCGGACCGATGATGCGCACGCCGTCGATGCCGGACAGGCCGTCGATGGTCGCGGCGACCAGCTCGCGTTCATGGGCTTCGACTGCGTCCATGCCGATCGCGCCCAGGTAATGTGCCGCCGCGGCCAGCCCGACCACCTGCGAGGTCATCGGGGTACCGGCCTCGAACCGCTGCGGCGGAGGCGCGTAAGTCGTGGCTTCCATGGTGACCGTCTCGATCATCGAACCACCGGTGATGAACGGCGGCATCGCTGACAACAGCTCGCGCCGACCGTACAGCACACCGATCCCATTGGGGCCCAACATTTTATGTCCGGAGAACGCGGCAAAGTCAACGTCGAGCGCGTGGAAATCAACCGGCTGGTGGGGCACTGACTGGCAGGCGTCGAGCACCGTCAGAGCGCCCACGGCCTTGGCCCGGGCAACCAGCCCGTGCACCGGCGCCAGCGCCCCGGTCACGTTGGAGTGATGGCTGAATGCAACGACTTTCACGCGCTCGTCGAGTTGCAGCGAGTCCAGGTCGATTCGCCCGTCTTCACTAACGCCGTACCAGCGCAACGTGGCGCCGGTGCGCCGGGCGAGCTCCTGCCACGGGACCAGGTTGGCGTGATGCTCGAGCTCGGTGGTGACGATGACGTCACCGGGTCCAACGGCCCGGTCGAACCGATTGTCGCCCAGCACATACGACACCAGGTTGAGCGACTCGGTGGCGTTCTTGGTGAACACCAGCTCGTCGGCATCGGCACCGACGAACGCAGCGATGTCGGCGCGGCCCTGTTCATAGGCATCGGTGGCCTCTTCCATCAGCTGGTGCGCACCACGGTGCACCCCGCCGTTGGACGTGATCAAAAACTCGCGCTCGGCGTCGAGCACCTGCAACGGGCGCTGCGACGTAGCGCCGGAATCCAGGTACGCCAACTGGCTTCCGCCGCGCATGATGCGGCTCAAGATCGGGAAATCAGCCCGGATCGCGGCCACGTCCGGCTTGACATCTGGACTAGCCGGGCGGCTCACCGAGATCGTCATGAGGTCAGGCTCCTCCAGAGGGCATCGCCGCCGCTTGGGTGAAGCGCACGTAGCCGTTCTTCTCGAGTTCGTCGGCCAACTCCGACCCACCGGATTCGGCGATGCGGCCGCCGACGAACACGTGCACGTATTCGGGATGGATGTAGCGCAGGATGCGGGTGTAGTGCGTGATCAACAGGATGCCGCCGTGCTCGGATTCGGCGTAACGGTTCACGCCCTCGCTGACCACCCGTAGCGCGTCGACGTCCAGACCGGAGTCGGTCTCGTCGAGGATCGCGATCTTGGGCTTGAGCAGTTCCAGCTGCAGGATCTCGTGGCGTTTCTTTTCACCGCCGGAGAAACCCTCGTTGACGTTGCGCTCTGCGAAGGCCGGGTCGATCTCGAGTGCGGCCATCGCGGCCTTGAACTCTTTCACCCAGAGCCGCAGCTTGGGTGCCTCGCCGCGGATGGCAGTCGCCGCCGAGCGCAGGAAGTTGGACACCGAGACGCCGGGCACCTCGACGGGATACTGCATGGCCAGAAACAGTCCGGCCCGCGCGCGCTCATCGATGGTCATGTCCAGGACGTTGGCCCCGTCCAGCGTGATGGATCCCGAAGTCACCCGATACTTGGGGTGACCCGCGATGGCGTAGGACAGCGTGGACTTGCCGGAGCCATTGGGGCCCATCAGCGCATGCTTCTCACCGGATTTCACGGTCAGGTCGACGCCGTGCAGGATGGGGATCTCGCGGTCCCCTTCGACGGCGTTGGGGTTCTCAATGCTGACGTGCAGGTCTTTGACTTCCAGAGTCGTCATGAGGCTGTTGATCTCGATTCCGTAATGGCCAGTTCGTGTTCGATGGCTGCGGTCAGGCGCTCCCGGATATGGGGCACCGCGATTTGGGAGATGATCCCGCCGAAGAAGCCGCGCACCACCAGTCGGCGGGCCTGGTCTTCCGGGATGCCGCGGGAGCGTAGGTAGAACAGCTGCTCGTCATCGAAGCGCCCGGTGGCACTGGCATGTCCGGCGCCGATGATCTCCCCGGTCTCGATCTCCAAGTTGGGCACCGAGTCGGCACGAGCCCCGTCGGTGAGCACCAGATTGCGGTTCACCTCGAAGGTGTCGGTGCCGGTGGCTTCAGCCCGGATCAGCACGTCACCCACCCACACGGTGTGTGCGTCGGGCAGTTCGGACGCCGGATCTCCTTGCAGCGCACCCTTGTACAGCACGTTCGACTTGCAGTCGGGGTACGCGTGGTCGACCAGCAACCGCGATTCCAAGTGCTGGCCGTCGTCGGCGAAGTACAGGCCCAGCAGCTCGGCGTCACCGCCGGGGCCGGAGTAGCGCACGGTGGCCGACATCCGCACGATCTCGCCGCCGAGGGTGACGGTGACATGCCGCAGCACCGCGTCCTTGCCCAGCCGGGCGTGGTGAGCGCTGACGTGCACCATGTCGTCGGCCCAGTCGGCGATCCACACCACGGTGAGCCGAGCGGCATCGCCGACGATGAACTCGACGTTGTCGGCGTAGGTTCCGCTCCCCCGGTGGTCGATAACCACGACCGTCTCGCCGAGCTCTTCGACCCTGATTTGCAGATGCCCGTAGGCGACTGCGCCCTCCCCGGGACCGGTGACGCTGATGTTCACCGGCTCAGCGGTCTGAGTGTCCCGTCCGACGGTGACTAGTGTCGCGGAATTGAACGACGAAAACGCTTGGGCCGCAACACGGTCAGTGGGAATGCCACCCTGTCCCAGCCGCTCGTCGCCGCGACGGACGGTTTCCACCTGCACGCCGGGCTGTTCGCTCACGGTGACCTTGGCGCTGCCGGTCGCTGGCGCCGAGCCGTCATGCAGACCACGCAACCGCCGCAGCGGAGTGAACCGCCAGATCTCGTCGCGGCCGTGCGGAACCTCAAAAGCATCGACGTCGAAGGAGGCGAACAGCTCGCCTTTGCTCAGTGCGATAAATGAAGACCCTGCGGGCGTCTCTTTCAACGTTGAAGTCAGATTCTCAGCGGTCATCCGACCGCGCCCTCCATCTGCAACTCGATCAGCCGGTTGAGCTCCAGCGCGTACTCCATGGGCAGCTCCTTGGCGATCGGCTCGACGAAGCCGCGCACCACCATCGCCATTGCCTCTTCCTCGGTCAGCCCACGGCTCATCAGGTAGAACAGCTGGTTCTCGCTGACCTTGGACACTGTGGCCTCGTGACCCATCGTGACGTCGTCCTCGCGGATGTCGACGTACGGGTAGGTATCGCTGCGGCTGATCGTATCCACCAGCAGCGCATCGCATTTCACGCTCGACCTGGAACCGTGCGCACCCTTGTTCACCTGCACCAGGCCGCGGTAGGAGGTGCGGCCGCCGCCGCGGGCCACCGACTTGGACACGATGTTGCTCGACGTGTTCGGCGCCAGGTGCAGCATTTTGGCGCCGGTGTCCTGGTGCTGGTTTTCGCCGGCGAATGCCACTGAGAGAACCTCACCTTTGGCGTGCTCGCCGGTCATCCAAACCGCCGGGTACTTCATGGTCACCTTCGACCCGATGTTGCCGTCGATCCACTCCATGGTGGCGCCGGCTTCGGCCCGAGCCCGCTTGGTGACCAGGTTGTAGACGTTGTTCGACCAGTTCTGGATCGTCGTATAGCGAACGCGCGCATGCGGTTTCACGATGATCTCGACCACCGCCGAGTGCAGTGAATCCGACTTGTAAATGGGAGCGGTGCAGCCCTCTACGTAGTGCACGTAGGAACCTTCGTCGGCGATGATCAGCGTCCGCTCGAACTGGCCCATGTTCTCGGTGTTGATCCGGAAGTAAGCCTGCAGCGGAATGTCGACGTGCACCCCGGGCGGGACGTATATAAAACTACCGCCACTCCAAACTGCTGTATTCAATGCAGAAAACTTATTATCCCCAGCCGGAATTACCGTTCCGAAATATCTCTTGAAAATCTCTGGCTGTTCCCGCAAAGCAGTATCGGTGTCGAGGAAGACGACTCCTTGAGCCTCTAAATCCTCCCTGATCTGGTGGTAAACCACTTCTGACTCATATTGAGCCGCTACACCAGAGACTAAACGTTGCTTCTCGGCTTCAGGAATTCCCAATTTATCATACGTATTTTTAATATCTGCTGGCAAATCATCCCAAGTCGCCGCTTGCTTTTCAGTAGAGCGCACGAAATATTTGATGTTGTCGAAGTGGATGCCGCTGAGGTCGGACCCCCAACCCGGCATCGGCTTGCGCCCGAAGATCCGCAGCGCCTTCAGCCGGGTCTGCAGCATCCACTCGGGCTCGTTCTTCTTGGCGGAGATGTCGCGCACAACCGCTTCCGAGAGCCCACGCTGCGCGCTGGCGCCGGCGACGTCGGAGTCCGACCAGCCATAGCCGTACGTACCCAGGGAGGCAATTGCCTCTTTCTGGGTCAGCGGCTCGGCAGCGGTCTTGCTGACCTCTGGCGTGAGTGTCATACGGACGCTCCTTTGTTGCTCGTGGTGTGTGGGCGCGGGCTGGGCGCCGGTGTTAGGGGAACGTGGGTTGTACAGGCGCAGTCTCCGTTGACGATGGTCGCCAACCGCTGCACGTGGGTCCCGAGCACCTCGGCCATCGCCTGCCGCTCGGTTTCACACAACTCCGGAAACTCCTCGGCGACATGGGACACCGGACAGTGATGCTGGCAGATCTGCACACCGTGGATGGGCCCGCCCACCCGCGTGGTGGTGGCGACATAGCCGGCTTTGGTCAACGCGCCAGCGATCCGCCCGGCGGCCGCCTCGATATCTGCTTCGTCGGCGCTGTCGGCTGCCCGAACACCGGCCAGGATGGAGTCGATGCGTCGCCGGGCGAACGTCTGAATCGCGTCCTCCCCGCCGATTTCTCGCAGTTGCCGCATCGCCGCCGCCGCCAAGTCGTCGTAGGAATGGCCGAGCTTGGCCCGGCCGGCAGGGGTGAGCCGGTAGCGCTTCGCGGGCCGCCCGCGTCCAACCTGCTGCCATGCCGCAGCGGCCAGCGATTCGGCGTCGCCCGCCTCGATCAGCGCGTCGAGATGACGCCGCACACCGGCGGCCGACAAGCCCAGCTGGTCGCCGATCTCACCGGCGGTGATCGATCCGGACTCCAACAGCAAGCGCACGATGGCGCGGCGGGTGTGACCATCCGGCACCACGGCAGAGGCTGCCGTCGCGACTGCAGTGGCAGCAGTAGCGCCATCCAAATCGGATCGGAATTCCACAACACCAGTGTGACGCAATTCCTGCAATCGGTCCAGCAAGGGTGCCCTCTGTGAGAGTTGCGCTGGTCACACCGCAACGATCGGCGCAGCTGTTTCTGACATGCAGCTACGCTGCTCTGATGGCAGCCCGCCACCATACGCTGAGCTCGTCCATCGCCAGCTTGCACGGCGACGAGCAGCCGGTGGGCTCGCCGCTGAACGCTTCCGAGGTCACCGCACTTGCGCGCACCCGCCTGTTCGGCGCCACCGGCACCGTCCTGATGGCGATCGGCGCCCTGGGCGCCGGGGCCAGGCCCGTCGTCCAAGACCCCACGTTCGGGGTCCGGCTGCTCAATCTGCCGTCGCGGATCCAGACGGTGTCATTGACGATGACCACCACCGGGGCGGTCATGATGACACTGGCCTGGTTGATGCTGGGCCGATTCACGCTGGGCAAGCGGCAGATGTCGCGCGGCGAGCTGGATCGCACCCTGCTGTTGTGGATACTGCCACTGTTGATTGCGCCGCCGATGTACAGCAAGGATGTCTACTCCTACCTGGCCCAGAGCCAGATCTCGAGGGATGGACTCGACCCCTACCGGGTGGGTCCCGCGTCGGGCCTGGGTCTTGGCCATGTGTTCACCCTTTCGGTCCCCAGCCTGTGGCGCGAGACGCCGGCCCCGTATGGTCCGTTGTTCTTGTGGATCGGGCGCGGCATCTCCGCGCTCACCGGGGAGAACATCGTCGCCGCGGTGCTCTGCCACCGGTTGGTGGTCCTGGCCGGTGTGGTGCTGATCGTCTGGGCCACCCCGCGGCTGGCGCGTCGCTGCGGCGTCGCCGAGGTCAGTGCGCTGTGGCTGGGCGCAGCCAATCCGCTGCTGATCATGCATCTGGTCGCGGGCATCCACAACGAAGCGCTGATGCTCGGGTTGATGCTCGCCGGTGCCGAGTTCGCGTTGCGTGGCATTGACTCGCCGCGCCTGATACCGATGTCGTGGCGACCCACCCCTGCGAAAGACTGGGAACCGTTGGGCATGCTGCTGGCGGGTTCGGTCCTGATCGTGCTGTCGTCGCAGGTCAAGCTGCCTTCGCTGCTGGCACTGGGATTCGTCGCGATGGCGCTGGCCTACCGCTACGGAGGCACCATCAAAGCACTGCTGCTGGTCGGCGGCGGGATGGCGGGACTGTCGCTGGCAGTCATGGCCTTCGTCGGCTGGGCCAGCGGGCTGGGGCTCGGCTGGGTCTTCACGCTGGGCACCGCCAACGTGGTGCGCAGCTGGATGTCGCCGCCCACGCTGCTGGCTCTGGGCACCGGGCAAGTGGGGATTCTGCTGGGCCTGGGCGATCACACCACCGCGGTGCTGGCGCTGACCCGCTTTATCGGGGTGCTGATCATCATGGTGATGGTGACCTGGCTGTTGCTGTCCGTCTTCCGCGGCCGGCTGCACCCAATCGGCGGCCTCGGCGTCGCGCTGGGCATCACCGTGCTGCTGTTTCCGGTCGTGCAGCCGTGGTATCTGCTGTGGGCCATCATTCCGCTGGCCGCCTGGGCAACCCGCACCGGCTTCCGGGAGGCGGTGATCGTCATCACCATTGTCGTCGGCATCTTCGGCCCGACGGCCAACGGCGACCGGTTCGCGCTGTTCCAGATCGTGGATGCCACCCTGGCCAGCGCCACCATCGTGGCGCTGCTCATTGCGGTGACGTACACGCGTTTGCCGTGGCGGCCCCTACCGACCGAGAAATCGACCGAGATCCCGGAACTGAACAACCAAGCCGTCACTGATCGGGTGCCGAACGGCCAGACCCCGCGGCCGGTGGGGGCACCCGGCGCTTACGCTGACTCCACGTGAGTTCGGCCCCCAAAGTCCCCGACGTAGCTAAAGTGCCCGAAGCATCTAAAGCGCCCGAAGTAGTCGTGCGCCTGCGCGGGGTAAGCAAGCAGTACGGGTCGAACACCGCCGTGTCCAACCTCGATCTGGACGTGCACACCGCCGAGGTGCTGGCTCTGCTCGGCCCCAACGGCGCAGGCAAGACGACGACGGTCGAGATGTGTGAG
>Ga0209448_10000773_pt1 | contig 10121 bp, 7 predicted proteins | sample BogFormECP14_OM2_FD_188245 | JGI IMG/M metagenome (GOLD analysis project Ga0209448, IMG submission 188245) | Bog forest soil microbial communities from Calvert Island, British Columbia, Canada - ECP14_OM2 (SPAdes) (version 2) | ecosystem: Environmental > Aquatic > Freshwater > Wetlands > Bog ... | reverse complement strand
GTATATATTAAATCGGCTGAATCATGGGAAAAGTAGTAGCAAGGCGTTAAAACCCGCATAAACATTAGGTGTTTTTGCTATGGCGGAGAGGGGGGGATTCGAACCCCCGTTAGGGTGTTTAGTCCCTAAAACGGTTTAGCAAACGGGTGATTGCGCTCTGGCTCGCTGGTAATTCACTGAAAACTAAAGAGGCCGTTCGGCCCGCTACGGACGGTTTGGGCACGGTTGGCAGCTTATTGGGATAAATTGGGATAAAGGATTTTACAACTCGCGGCCCCCATCGTCCTTCTCTGAGCCGCCGCGATTCTGTTCGCGCGATACCTGATTGGTATCACCTGAATACCTTGGGAGGGCGAGTTGGTTGCGGGGGCCTTGCAACTATCCGAATTTGTTAGTTCTATCGGTTAGTGTGGAAGTGATCCGGATACCAGCGTAGCGTCCGATTCCTTCCCGGTTGCCGACTAATCGTCCACTAGAATGCAAACCGAGCCACATGGCCGCGCGAGAGCGAGGCCTAGGAGAAATCCGAGTAGTCCTCCAGCCTTTGCACATTTCCGCATGATCATTTTCAAACGCTATTTTCCTTCCACTGAAAAAGCGAGCAAAACGTTTCCTGGTGCCCCGCCGACGAAACCATAACCCGAGTTCACATACAGCATTCCACCGACAATGACGGGCCCCGGACCATCCAGCGATCCGCCATGCGCTTTCACTTGATTCACCGTATTGAAGTCCCTCATCGTGTCCACATCCCAGACAATGCGGCCAATGCCTGTTGAATACGCTCTCAAATGTCCGTCAAGGCTTCCCGAGAAAACAACTCCAGGGATCACCGTCACCGCCGCCGATTGTGCAGGGCTGCAACCCAATTTGCTCCCGCAACTGGGAGGCGGCGTGTGCCAAGCGATCTCGCCCGTCGCGAGGCTTAGCGCGAAGAGCCCTCCCCCTGCTTTAGGGTCCAGGGCAAATGGCGTACCCGTGAAAGAATCCTGGGCCCCCAAAGTCCCTTTCGGCACGGCTTGCATGCCTACATCCGACAACGCTACATAAACATTTTTCGCATCCACGGCGGAACCCCACTGCACGCCGCCCACAACTCCGCCTTTGCCCACGCGTTTCTGCCAGAGGAGCGCCCCTTGCTTATCGGGATCCAAGGCATGCACAACGCCAGATTTCTGCCCTGCTATCAAGGCGCGCTGTCCGCTCGCGAGCTCAACCAAAATGGGTGAGGAACCAAAATCAAAATCGGGCCCGGCGGCTTTCGGGCAGTTGGTACGCGCCTCAGGAGGACTCCCGCAATCGATGGTATAAGCATCACCCGCGGTCATCTGGCGCGACCACTCGAGTTTTCCTGTTTCCAAATTGAATGCAACGAAGGCGTCGGAAGTGTCCGCGGGCGGATCGGAATAGCTATCGCCCGTAGTCACATAAATCATGTGATGCGGAAGGTCTACGGTTGGGGAGGACCACACGCCTGCGCCCGAAGGTCCCCAAAGCTGCACACCCAGCTTGTTTTTCCGGACTGGCCCAGGCTCTTGAGGAATCGTGTAACTTTTCCAAACAATTATTCCGGAGCCGGCGTCGAGAGCGGTAAGCGCTCCGCGAAACGTGCAGCACTCATATTTCGGGTTGGCGCCAAGTACCTCTTCGGATGAGGACGTGGGGACAAAAAGTCTGTCGCCTGCGAGCGCAGGCGCTCCGGTGATGACCGCGGCTTGATGCTCGTCCACGTGCGTCTTCCAGAGTAGCTTTCCTGTCGCGGCATCCACAGCGTACGCATTGGCGTGCCGATCGCCGAAATAGGCAACCCAATTGCCTCCGCTCTGGCCAATGCTTATGGCTGTGCGCACGGGGAAATCTGCATCAATCACCCAGTAGATGCAGCCGGTCTCCGCGTTGAGCGAATAAACCTTGCGCTCTGCGCTGCCGACAAACAAGCGGCCGCCGGCGACGGTGGGCTGAGCAAACGCGCGCGTGACTCCCGCGAAACCGAAGGCCCACTTGAGCTTCAGCTTGGGTACTTGTGCAGCCGATAGCTGCGCCATCTCGGCGGGCTGAAAGCGGTGCTGCTCTAGGTCTCCGCCCCAGCCGTTCCAATGAGGTTTTGCAAGCGCGTCCGTGAAGGCGGCTCCGCCTGGCGCACAAAACGCTTCATTGGGAATTTGCGCTTTCTCGGGCAACTTGCCGGTCAGATATTGAGCGATGGCGCCGATCTGGGTGAGCGACAAACCGATGCTCTGCATACTCATGGTGCCGCTCAGCAGGGCGAAGCGGACATTCTCCGCCGACATCTGCCTCAAGACTGCGCGGTTCGGAGCCTTGGGTACGCCTCCGTCATGGCAAACTGCACAGCGCTGCTTGAACAGCGTCTCTCCCTCTTTGTTCGTAGGGGTTACTTCTTGCCTGGCAGCAGCCAGGCAGGAGGGTGCAAGAGCGAACAAGAGGAAGGCCAATCCCGTTCGAAAACGAAGGATGTTCGAAGAATATCTCATGTCGAATTATCTCCCTGGCGAAACGAAAATGTATTTGGGAAGCATCATGTGTGTATGGCAAGCATAGGAATCAGTCTCAGGGTAAGTGCGCGCAAAGGTTTTTGTTCGACGTCGGCTTCAAGTCGTGCGACGAACGCCTGCGACTTAGCCACCGTCATGATGTACCCCCTTTGAAAGAAGCGAACCCACCACCGAAATAGTTCATTGGGTCAGATAGAAACACGGTGGCCGAAATCTATTTATTTCTTAGCGTTGGTTTCGGAGTTTACCCGGACTCTGTTTGTCACACGTACGTTCGGCTCCGCTCGCGATCACGCAAGACTCGGCGTAGTAACTTGCCCGCAGGTGACTTCGGAAGATTCTCGACAAATTCCACCCGGCGAATCTTCTTGTAAGGTGCCACGCGGGCAGCGACAAAATTGAGAACTTCTTCAACGCTCACGGGATTTCGTGTGACCAAGAACGCCTTCGGTACTTCACCAGCCTGCTCGTCTGGGCTGGGGATCACAGCGGCATCAACGATTGACGGATGAGTCAGGAGGAGAGCTTCAAGTTCGGCCGGAGCGACTTGGAATCCCTTGTATTTGATCAATTCTTTGAGGCGGTCGACGATGTAAAAGTAGCCGTCCTCATCCACGTAACCTATGTCACCGGTGTGATACCAGCCATCGCGATCCAAGCATTCTGCGGTTGCCGAAGGATTATTGAGATACCCCTTCATTAATTGAGGACTGCGCAGCCATAGCTCGCCCTGTTCGTTAGCTCCCAACTCGGTTCCTGCAAGGACGTCAACAATTTTGCACTGGGTGTTCGGTCCGCAGGGACCCACCGAGCCAGGCTTGTTCGTGCTGATGGCCTCTACGTTGCCGTGAGTTAATCCAGTAGTTTCTGTCAGTCCGTAGCCTTGAATGACGGGAGTTCCGAGCCGGCTCTGACACGCGCACTGCATGTCTGCTCCGAGCGGCGCTGCGCCGGAAGTGACTAACTTCAGGCTGGAGAGATCGTACTTTTCAACAACAGGGTGCTTCGCGAGAACCACCACAAGCGGAGGCACGAGCGGTGCTACTTCAATCCGGTACTTCTGGATCGTCTGCAGGAAACTTTCTGGTTCGAAGCGGCGCATCAGCGCGAGCTTCCCCCCGAGATAGAGTACGCTGTGTAAGATACAAACCATTCCCGCGATATGAAAAAAGGGTAAGATCCCCAGGTAGGTCGTACCCGTATCACGGGGAAATGCAATAGCCACGGCCAACACGCCGGCTACGAGATTCGCATGCGTGAGCATGACACCTTTAGGCTTGCCGGTTGTCCCACTGGAGTAAGGGAGCACGGCCAAGTCTTCACTGGGGTTGATGTCAATAGAAGGCGGCGTGCAATCTGCCGCGAGCAAAGCGCTGAAAGGTGTTGCTCCAACTGTTTCTCCCACAACGAAAATCTCTCGCAGTGGTTGCTTTGCGGCCGCCTCTACCGCCTTCTCGAGCAGTTGAGGTAAGGTCAGAAAGTACTTAGCTCCTGAGTCCTCAAGTTGGTGCGCGATCTCATCTGGAGTGTAAAGGGGGTTGACCGTGGTGATGACACCACCCGCAGCCAGCACTCCAAAAAACGCAGTCGCAAACTCTGGCACATTGGGGAGCATTAGGGCGAACACATCGCCTTTACGCATTCCGCGCGCGGCAAGAGCACCGGCAACGCGGCACACGTCTCGCGCAAGTTCTCCATAAGTTAGAATGCGATCGGTCTCTGCATCAATTAATGCAGGCATCGCTTTAAGTTTTTCAGCCTGATGAAGAACAAACCGGTGGAAAGGAACATCGGGTATGTGAACGTCCGCGTGCGGGCTTCTGAAGATCATCGGACCTCCCAGCAGATCAGATACATCGTTCGATTGAGCACCAGACATCCATTTGCTGTTTCCTGCCAGTTTCGAATCAAATCAAAGTGAGCCTCGGGACCTTGTGCTCCTTTGCCCAGTCGCGTTAACGGCAAGTCTTGGCAGGACGTTCCTTTCAAAAAGGGCAACTATCCCCGTGTTCGTATTTCCATTCGACGGAGATTAAGCACCACGAGGGCAGCGACAAGGCACGGTAGGGCGAGTCCAAGAAAACCTTTACTGTATGAGCCCGTAATGTCTTTCGCGAGACCCATGTAGTATGGTCCGATGAAACCGCCAACTATGCCGAACATATTCAGAAGTGCAATGCCTCCTGCTGCTCCCCTGTCATCGAGAAAAGACATCGGTATAATCCACATAGGTGGTTGATTCGCAAGTATGCATATGGCAATCAGTCCTTGTGAACAAATCACTAAAACAGGTAGATGTGAAAGTCCCGCCACGAGACAGCCAAAAGCAGCGAAGAACGTGGGTACCACGATATACAGGTGCGGAGCCTGTTTGTGAGATGCCAACATCCCGTTCAGAATCATCGCCGCTCCCGCACAGAGGTAAGTCGCCGAGATGATTAAGCCTATGGTGCTGTTGCCAAATCCGGTTAGGTCCTTGATTAGCAGGGGAGCCGAGAACGCGCAACCATAGGCGGCAGCTATGGTAATCAGCATGAATAGCCCTAATTGCCAAATGCGAGTATCACCTAGTGCGCCTCTCAGATCGCGATGCGACTTGCTCGCCTTGGCGTTTTGCTCTTCTTGCAAGCGGGTCAAAATGCCTGACCGTTCCTCTGCTGATAACCATGACGCTTCGGCGGGTCCGTCCGGCAGCACAAAGAAAACGAGGACTCCAAGACAAATTGCGGGGAGCCCCTCGACTAAGAAAAGCCATTGCCATCCAGCAATTCCGAGGCGTCCTTGCAAACCAAGCAAAGGTCCCGATATAGATCCCATGAGAATGCCGCTGAGTGGGACCACTATGTAAAAGCGACTGATAGTACGCGCAAGCACTTCTCGGGAAAACCAGAGTGTCAGATAGTAGATAACTCCGGGGAAAAACCCGGCTTCGGCCATGCCCAGAAGAAACCGCATCACGTAGAACTCCCGCGGTGTGGCGACGAATATCATCCCCGCCGCCAAAAACCCCCAGGTAACCATAATCCGGGCAATCCACCGCCGCGCACCAAAGCGCAACAGCAGCAAGTTCGCAGGAATTTCGCACAGAGCGTAGCTCAGGAAGAATACTCCTGCGCCAAAGCCATAGACTGAAGCACTGAAATGAAGATCCCTGTTCATTTGCAGAGCTGCGAAGCTGACATTGACTCGATCCATGTAGGCTACGCCGTAACACAGTGCAAGCAGGGGAATGAGTCTCAGGCTAACGGTGCGTAACGTCTTTTCTTCGAGTTCGGCTTTAAGTGATACAGCAAAAGTCTGCGCCTGAATCACCGACATGAGGCACCCCTCTCAGAAATCCAAGTCATCATCGAGACAGGTCATTGGATCAGGATGGAAAGCCGCTGCCCGCGCTTTCGCGCGGCCTTGAGCAGCCACGTCCTGCCGACTGCCCATGTCAACTCCGGAGGAGCCGGGCTTGAAATTCTTCATATCGAGATTGTCGTTGAAGGTGACTGTGAGTTTATTGGTAATCTCGCGGCGAATCTGGTCCTTCTCCCCCTGCGCGGCCTGCAAGTCCGTTTTGAGTTTCTCGGCGTCAGGGTTGTCGCAGCCTCCAGCCGGCGGCTTTGGTGCTTCGGTTCCATTCGTCGATGAGGATTCTGGAGGAGATGCTGCAGCGCTCGGCACCGAATACTGTCCGGGAAGGTCGTCGTTGGTGATGACCTTCGGATGCTTCATGGAATTTGATTTTTGTTCACGAACGTTCCGCGCGGCCTCCGCTATCGATGCAGCGGGATGCGGTGGTTCTTGAGATCGCACGGGGGCGCCAAGCGCCAGCGCGAGAAACGTGATGGTTAATGCCCGCGTCCAAGACTCCCCAAACTGTTGCCATTCCAAGAGTTCCGAGGGCTCGCTGTTCTTGCTGCACATCTCCACACTGATCTCCAACTACTCGTGCCGCAGCGTCGTCATTGGATCCACATTGGTGGCACGGCGAGCAGGGATATAGCAGGCGAGCAATGCGATGCTCACCAGCACGAGGGTTACGGCGGTATAGGTGAATGGATCAGTGGACTTCACGTGATAAAGCCAGAAGTTCTGTTCCATGAACCGCTTAAGCCCGAGCGCCAGCGCAATGCCAATGGCCACTCCCGTTATGGAAAGTTTGAGTCCCAGCTTCACGACCATCCGGAGAACGTCACCGCGATGCGCTCCGAGAGCTAAACGGATGCCCATTTCGCGAGTGCGTTGATTGACAAAATAGGACAGGACGCCGTAAACGCCAATCATTGCCAGGAGCACGGCCATGCCGGCCAGAACCCCGAGTACAATGACGTAGTATTGAAAACTGCTCATAAATTTCCGCAGAACCTCATCCATCGTACTTATGTCCGTCACAGGCTGATCGGGGTCCATCTCTCTCACCATCTGCTTTACCGAAGCTATTAGATCCGCCTCACGTGCACGCACGTTCGAGGCAGTCCGGATTACCAGAAACCCCATAAGGTGGCCCCATTTGCCGCCGCTCGGAAACACTGCCGGCTGCTGGAGAAAGGATTCGTAGAGGAGTGGGTGCAATCCGCCAATCCCCATTTGCTTGACCTCGCCCACAATCCCGACGATTTGGCGCGGACGCTCTTCATCCACAAGCGCCGGATCGTAGCGGAGAAGAATCTGCTGCCCAATCGGATCTTCATTCGTGAAATAGTCGCTTGCAAATGTTTCGCTAACGACTACCGCCCAGGGCGCGTTCTGCGTGTCGCGATCATCCAGGTATCGACCTCTTTTGAGCGGAATCCTCATGGTTCGAAAGTAGCTGGGGCTCACTTCGTTCAATCCAGCCCAGGGCCTCTCCTCCGGCGACGGAGCGCGACGTCCTATGACCGAGAAAGTCCTTCTCTGCACTCCCAGAGGAGGAATTATGCTGATCATGCCGGTCGACTCAACGCCAGGCATCACCGCAACTCTTTCGAGCAGTTGTTGGTGAAAGGCGGTAACTTGCGGCGATACTTTTTCCATGTCCGTGCCCGGAATTTTTTCCACATATTTCCCGTCGTTTCCGGAGAAATGTACCGCCATTGTCAAGACGTTCGCCGGATCGAAGCCGGGAGTGATCAGCAGCACATGAACTAGGACGTTGATCATCAGGCCGGCACCCACTAGCAGCACCATCGCCATGGCTACCTCCGAAATCACCAAGAGGTGGCGCGCGTGTCCGCGTGACGCGGTGGAAGTCCTGCTTTCCCCTTCCCGCAGAGCATCATTCAAATCCGGGCGTGCAGCTCGAATGGCTGGGGCCAGCCCAAACAGAACCGCCGTCAAGACCGAAAGGCCAACGGCAAAAAGGAGCACTCGCCCGCTGATCCGGATGCTGTCGGCATGCGGGAGATTTTGTGCAAAGGCGCGGAGGATATGCGTCCCCCAGAACGAAAGCAGCACGCCAAGCACTCCTCCAATCAATGCCAGCAACCCGCTCTCCACCAGCAATTGCTGCATCAACCGCCGCCGGCCCGCGCCGAGAGATGCCCGCACCGAGTATTCCTTGCGCCGGCTTTCCGTCCGCGAACGAATGAGGTTGGCCACGTTCACGCAGCCGATGAGGAGCACAAAACCCACTGCGCCAAGAAGTGGATAAAGCGTCTGTCCAGCATCTTGGTAGAGCCTGTCGTATAAAGGAACAACCGTTTCCCCCACTCCCTTATTGGTCTCGGGATAGGCTTGCTCTAATCCGCGTGCGATGACGTCCATCTGGACCTGGGCTTGCGGCAGCGTCACTCCCTGCTTAAGGCGCGCCACTGGCATCAGAAACATGCTCGTGCGCTTCGCGTACTCTGCGCTTTCCGGATTAACGGGCTCCCAAACATCAACGCTTTTTCCGTGGTACCACGGCTCGAACGTCTCGAACCCGGCTGGCATGACTCCGACCACGGTCGAGGCGACGCCATCAAGGCGGAACGATTTTCCCATCACATTCGGGTCACTGTTGAACTTCTTTTTCCAGAGGTCGTTGCTGATGACTACGGTCTGAACCTTCTCCTGACTCTCTTCCGCGCGAAACACTCGGCCCAACGCCGCCTGCACTCCGACCACAGCGAAAAAGTTCTCAGTTGCTCGTTGAACCGGTACGGGCCCGGGCTCACCGACGCCGGTCATCGTGGCCGGACCAATCCATCCGACCGCGGCAATGTCGTCAAAAACTTGATTCTGTTTCTTCCAGTCAACAATCTCGGCGATCGGCGGCGGATTCTCATAAGTGGGGTCCTCTTTGTGCAAGGGCCAGATGGTCATCAATCGTTCCGGATGCGCGTAGGGCAGGCCATGCAACATCACCGTGTTCATCGCGCTGAAAGTCGCGGTGTTCGTTCCGATGCCAAGCATTAGCGAGAACACGACCACCGCGACAAAGCCCGGGCTTTTTGCCAGGCTGCGCGCCGCATACCGAAGGTCCTGCCACACTGTCTCGATCCAGGTGAACATCCACATTTCGCGGCAATCTTCCTTTACGAGCGTAACGTTCCCAAATCGCCGCCGCGCCGCAACACGCGCATCATCTGCTCCAAGGCCCGAGGCGCGGTTTTTTTCTGCGCGCTTGGCCAGATGAAACTGCAGCTCCTCCTCCAGGTCGCGCTCCAGCCTCCTCCGCTTCGCGAGCGCCTTCACTCTCAGCCACGCTTCCGTCAACCACGCGCGCGCCATGGGTCCTCCTTAGGCGGGCTCCAGAATTCGCGCAATCGCGGAAGACATGCGCTTCCAATGCGCTGTTTCTTCCGCGAGCTGTTTCCGTCCCGCCGCCGTCAACTTGTAATATTTCGCCCGCCGGTTGTTGTCCGATGAGCCCCACTCTGCGCGAGAAGTCCGCGAACTTCCAGGCGATGGAGCGCCGGATACAGGGCGCCTTCTTCGACGCCCAGAACCTGGTCGCTCCTCTCATGGATGTACTCCGCGATGTCGTAGCCGTGCATCTCTCCGTGGCTCAAGGTTTTCAGGATCAGCATGTCGAGTGTGTCGCGCAACAAATCACCCGTTTCGGTCTTTTTCTGGGTCATTGTGCGGAGCCCCGCCCCATAAAGTTCTTAGGGGAGTATCTCGCCATCTTTTCCCCATTTCAAGCTTTTTCTTTGACAGGTGAGAGGCCACCTCGCGCGTCGCCACAAATTCAGTAACCCAGTCAAGCACGGTTGCCGGGCAAGTGGAGTTTGGCTGACTCCGCAGCCCCGTTGAGGGAAATTGCTACTCGAGCGACGCCTGCGATCGATGCTGGGTGGATGAGGGGCCAACCCGCAAGTAATCGCTTGCTGTCCTTTGCGAGTACAGGTGTTAATAAGCCGACAAATGCCGCGATGATTTGTGGCGGTGCGCGATCCCCTGTTGCAATGCCCAGAGGTCGCACGAAAAACGCGTGCTCAGAGGAGCTGCAACGGTTTCGCGGACCGTTGCTCCGACGAAACAGCGTATAGCACTGGAACCGAATTTGTCGCAAGAGCTCTGGAAGTTCTTGTAAATCAGTACCATTGGCTGCGAGGTCCGCTGACCTTTCGGGTTGTGAAACGGCTCAAATTTTCAACAGTTGGGATAGTTGGGATTACACTGGGATAAGAGAGCCGCCCAATTGCTCGCGTGAACCGA
>Ga0209448_10000772_pt1 | contig 10123 bp, 9 predicted proteins | sample BogFormECP14_OM2_FD_188245 | JGI IMG/M metagenome (GOLD analysis project Ga0209448, IMG submission 188245) | Bog forest soil microbial communities from Calvert Island, British Columbia, Canada - ECP14_OM2 (SPAdes) (version 2) | ecosystem: Environmental > Aquatic > Freshwater > Wetlands > Bog ... | reverse complement strand
GCTCACGGGCGAGGACGCCCGCGCCACACTGGAGAATCACAGTCCGCCAAAGGACTTTCGCATGCGCTCCAGGCCACGGTCGAGTTCGGCCATCGAGGTGGCGTAGGAGATGCGGATGTGCTCTTTGGTGCCGAAGCCTTCTCCGGGAACCGTGGCTACGTGCGCCTCGCGCAGGAGTTTTCCGGCGATGTCAGAGGCTGAGTTCATCCCGCTACGGCCGAAAAAATCTGAAACATTGGGATAGGCGTAGAACGCGCCTTCCGGCAACGTGCATTTCACGCCGGGGATGGTGCGCAGCCCCTTCACTACGTGATCGCGCAGTTTGATGTACTCTGCGCGCATGTCATCCACGCATTGTTGTGGACCTCGGAGCGCTGTGACGGCTGCTTTCTGCACGATCGAGGTCGGATTCGAGGTGGACTGGCTCTGCAGTTTCTGAACGGCGGTGATGACGGGCGCTGGGCCGAGCGTGAAACCCAGGCGCCAGCCGGTCATGGCGTAGGTCTTTGACAGCGATCCTACTACCAGAAAGCGGTCGCGGAATTCGCGCAACGAACCCACCGAGAAGCGCTTGCCGGTGTAATTCAGATAGACGTAGCACTCATCGGAAATTACCCAGATGCCGCGCTGGTGGGCCAGGCGAACGACTTCGGTCATGTCCTCCGGGCTCATTACGGCTCCGGAAGGATTGGAAGGTGAATTCAGGATGATGAGCTTGGTCTTCGGCGTCACCAGCTTGGCGACCATATCGGCGGTGACGCGAAAGCCCTGCGATTCGTCGCTCTGGAGGAGCACGCAGTTGCCGCCGGCGTAACGCACCATGTCTTTGAACGAAACCCAGTAGGGGACGGGAAGGATGACCTCGTCGCCGTGGTCGACGAGCACCGAGATTACGTTGAAGAGCGCGTGTTTGCCGCCTACGGAGGCAGCGGCCTCCTCACGACGGTAATCGGAATCGAAGTCGACGGCATGACGGTGGATGATGGCGTCCTTCAGTTCAGCGGTGCCGCCAACGGGAGTGTACTTCGAGAAATTCGCCTGGATCGCCGCTATGGCGGCATCCTTTATGTGCTGCGGCGTGGAAAAGTGGGGCTCGCCGGCGCCGAAATCCACGACATCAATACCCTGCTGGCGCAGCTTGTCAGCTTCGGCCACCACCGCCATGGTGGCGGAGGGCTCAATACGATTGATGCGTTCGGTCAGGCGGACGGGGTGGGTAACGGGTGCGATTACGGCGCTCATGAGTTCCCTGCTGTCCTTTTATAACTTCTTTTTTCTGGACTTGCTCTTGGGTTCGGAAGGCATCTTACCGCCGGACTGCTCGCCACTTTCGAACTTGTGAGCTACATCTATTTTCTCACGAAGCTTCTGTTCGACGAGTTCGGGCACCAGGCAATCGATCGATCCGCCCAGTTCCGCGATTTCGCGCACCAGACGCGAACTTAGGTACGAATATTTTTCGGCGGGCATCATGAACACCGTCTCCAGACCGGGCTGGAGTTTGCGATTCATCAGTGCCATCTGGAGTTCGTATTCGTAGTCGCTGATGGCGCGAATGCCACGCAGGATGACCCTGGCTTCGACCTGCAACGCGTAATCCACGGTGAGGCCGGCGAAAGTGTCGACCGAGACGTTGTCAAAGCCCGAGGTCATCGCCTCCAGCATTTTGCGCCGGTCGGCAACACTGAACAGCGGGTCTTTTTCGGGATTGCGAAGGATGGCAACGACCAGTTCGTCGAAGATCTTGCTGCCGCGTTCGATCAGGTCAAGATGGCCGTTGGTAGGAGGATCGAACGATCCGGGATAGATGGCTTTGATGCGCTTCACAGGGGCCTCGGTCGACGACAGGGTCGAAGAAAGGAGGATTGTATGCGGGGGCTGGCGTGGATGGCAATCGGAGGGGATTATTGCTGGTGGAGCGCCGGGCGTCCCCGCCCGGCTGGGATGGCTGCTGGACGGGCGAGACGCCCGTCGCTCCACCAGGCCCTCTCGGGGCATTCTTACTTCGGGTCGGTGCGGTAGCTCCAGAACCCGGCCATCTCCTGCTGCAGAACGTGGAAGGGAGCCTCGCGAGCTTCGGGGGCTGGTCCCGTCACGGTATCTTCGCGCACCGCATCTTCGACTATGTGGTGTAAGGGCGCTAGCTCGCACACGGGATCGGTGGCGCTGGCGTAGCCGGTCAGCAGAAACGCCTGGCAACGGCATCCGCCGAAATCTTCCTTGCGGCGGTCGCAGGAGCGGCAGGGCTCGGGCATCCAGTGTTCGCCGCGAAATTTCTGAAATGCTTCGGAGTTCTGCCAAATCCAATCGAGCGCGTGTTCGCGCACGTTGTCAAAGCTCATGCCTGGAATCACGCCCGCTGCGTGGCAGGGCAGGGCGCGGCCGGCGGGATCGATCAGCAGCAACTGGCGTCCCCAGCCGCCCATGCAGGCTTTGGGGAAGCGGGCGTGGTAGTCGGGGACGACCATATCGATGCGGACCTTGCCGCGGAGACGCTCCTCGGCGGCGGCCACTACGGCCACCGCGCGATCAAGTTGCGCGCGGGTGGGCAGCAATGCCGAGCGGTTCTGGAGCGCCCAGCCGTAGTACTGGGCGTGCGCGATTTCCATGCGATCGGGATGGAGCGCTTCGAGCGCGGCAATCATTTCTTCGAGATGCTCGATGTTCTGGCGGTGAACAACCAGGTTGGTGGTGAATGCGATGGGATTACGTTGCTCGCGGATCCATTTGGCCAAGTCGAGCTTGTGCGCGTGCGCGCGGGCGCCGGCAATCCAGTTGGCGTGGCCTTCGCTTGAATCCTGAAAGCTGAGTTGGATGTGGTCGAGGCCTGATTCCACGAGCTGGGCCAGACGCTCGCGCGAAAGGCCGATTCCGGAGGTGATCAGGTTGGTGTAGAGATGCGATTTCCGCGCGCCTTCGATCAGGTCGGCCAGATCGGGGCGGGCCAGCGGCTCGCCTCCGGTGAGGTGAAGATGCAGGACGCCGAGGGCAGCGGCCTCGCGAAAAACGCGCAGCCAGTCGGCGGTGGCGAGCTCTTCCTGACGTGAAGTCAGCTCCAGCGGGTTGGAGCAATACACGCAGTGCAGCGGGCAGCGGTGCGTGATCTCGGCAATCAGGGCTAGCGGATTCGGCATTGAAAGGTTACTCAATCAAGTCTTGTCATCCCGAGCGAAGCGAGGGATCTGCATCTTGCGGCGAACTGCAGATCCCTCGCTTCGCTCGGGATGACAATTCATAAAGGGTTAGCTCATGCACCGTTCAACAATCATGGTTCAATAATCGATGACGCGCTTGGCGTGCAGTTGTTCTAGAAAGGTGTGGACGTCGGCGCGGATCTTGCCTTTTGGCGCCAGCATAAACTGGGTCTCCAGTTTCTGCACAATTTCAGCCAGCGAGAAATGGCCGTCGCAGAGTTCGAGGATAATGCGGCCAGTTCCTTCGACGCGAATCGCGCCTTCGGGAAAGAGGACGACGGGGGCTTCGATGGTTCCACCCCAGCGGCATCCGGCGGCGAACTTCGGAACGCTCGCGTCGACGAGCTCAGCCACGAGTCCCCTCGATATGCTTGGCCCCGTCCTCAATTCGAAAAGCGCCTGGCGGCGGCCAGCCGGGTTCGACATACGCGAAATAGATTGCGTCGAGCTGCGCCCAGAGGATGTCGCATTTATCGCGTAATGCTTGAATCGCTCGCTCTTGCTCCTCGCGAGTAGCGGCGTGGTCGAACACGTACTGGAGCGCAAACGCGGCGTCTTCCGGCGCCTCGGTCAGACGAGCCTCAAAATAATCCAGCGCCGAAGCGAGCCAGGGATAGTGCTGACGCAGTTTCTCCATGCGCAGCGCGATCAGATCGCGGGAAAAAAGCTCGGTCAGCGACGAAGCTACGCACTCGAGAAAAGGCCGCGTGCGCACCAGGTGGAGATACTCATTTCCGATGAAGCGTGTGGCGGGCAAAATCTCCTGCGCATTCATCACCCGATCCTTGTCGAGGCCGGTCGCTTCCGCCAGCTTGATCCAGCGGAGGATTCCGCCATTTCGCTGCGAGTCGCCATCGTGATCCACGATGCGTTTCCGCCAGACGCGGCGGAATGACGGATCGGTGGCGCGCGAAAGAATGATCGCGTCTTTGATCGGAATGATCGACTGGTAGTAATAACGATTCAATGCCCAGGCCTGCAACTGTCCGCGGCTGAGTTTGCCCTGGTGCATGAGCCGGTGGAAGGGATGTTTGTGGTGATAGCGCTCTTCGCCGACCTGGCGCATGGCCGCGCGCAATTCTTCCAAGGTCAGCTTCGTGTTTGACATCTTTCCCGGGTCTACAGTTCCAGTTGCCAATTGTCCTCCGCCAGCTCCCAGCCGGCCTGGCGCACGGCCTTATTTTCGGGACTCGCCTCGTTGAGGATTGGATTCGTATTGTTGATATGAATGAACATCTTGCGTCCAACTTTAATACGTTTCAAAAGGTGGAGACTTTCCTGCACTGGAATATGTCCCATTTCGTACGCGGTTTCGCTGCTGCCCTGGAGGCGTTGGAGTTCGTCATCGCTCCAGAAAGTGCCGTCGAACAAAAGCAGGTCCGCACGATGCATCTTTTCCAGCAAGGCGTCGCTGAGACTGCCAACGGCGGGAACATAGGCAACTCTTTTCTTCGAAGCAGACTCGAAAAATAGCGCAGCCGTCGCTTCATTCCTGGCGAGGTCTTTAGTCCTCACATATTTCGGATAGCGGCCGGAAAGGTAGTGAACCTCGCAGCGCAGTCCAGATTCTTTTTCGTCTTCATCGACGGACAACATGGGAAAGGGCGCGTCTGATTTCACGGGCGTCCAAACCACTTGCGGATCGACTCGGTTCAACATGCCGAACATGCTGTTCTCTTCGCGCAAAATGCGCAAGATGGAGGGTGCGGCGTAGACGCGCAAAGGCTGAAGTTCGCGGAGCAGGAGCAAGCCCACAACGTGATCGAGATCGGCGCTTGCCAGCACCAGGCCCGCGATCGGAGAGTCGCGCGGAGTATCGCGTAATGGCCGCGGATGAAGCTCAGGAGCGCTTTCGATTTGAAAGGCCAGGTCGGGAGAGGCTCCGGCTAGAAACCAGGTGGAGCCGTCGGCGCTGAGCGCGAGTTGGGCTTGGGTGCGCGGCTTGCCAGCAAGCTTTTTTTTGCGCACGGCGACACAGTTTCCGCAGCCGCAATTCCACTGCGGGAACCTACCCCCGGCCGCAGAACCGAGGATCTGAATGCGCATCTTCTTTTCGCAGGTTTAGAGTTGTGCGCTCACGTAGGAATTGATTTCGCAGCAGAGAACAACTTCTTCGAAAACCGGACTGGTCCAAGCCATAACTATCACCCTCTAAGCTGTGAGATTTTCCCTCGCCGAGCCCCAGGCGCGGCGTGGGTGGGGATAGCGAATCATATCATCGCCGGGGTGCTGTCGTCGGGGAAAATTGGGAGACGGAATGGCCCGAATGGGCCATCTCTTCATCTTTGGGACAATCGGCGGCTACACGCTACGTCTTTGATTCCACACGGCTTATAGGAAATCATAAAGGAGTGGGGCGTAGTTCGTTTCCCCTCACCAGGAAGTCAAAGGCCGCGGACAGGAGTGTCCGCGCCACACTTTACTGGGCGGCTTCTAGCAAGCCTTTTTCGGCTTTTTCCTGGCACTCGATGCAATGGCGGGTCCAGGGGACAGCTTCAAGACGCTTGGCGTTGATTTCTTTGCCGCAGGAGACGCATTCTCCGAAGCTGCCTTCGCGGATGCGAGCGAGAGCGCCATCGACCATGTTGAGCAACTGGCGATCGTTGTTGCTCTGGCTGAAGAGGAATTCCTTGTTGTAGGAACTGGCCGCGCGGTCGGCGACGTCCTGAGTGGCCTCTTCGTCGGCGGTACGACCGTCCTGCTGATTGCGGACAACCATGTGGCGCAGCTCGTTGCGCCGGGTTTCCAGTCTCTTTTTGAAGGTCTCTAGTTTCTTCTTATCCATGTTTGCTGCCTACGATTGCTGCCTGCCGAGACGCATTAGTCGCGGCTCACAGGCCCTCATCCAACGTGAAGTCAAACAAGTATCCTAAGCGCGGGAGAGATCGGGCGTCAACTGGATCGGGTGATCGGGCCATCGGGTGATCGGGTCATCGAAAGTCAAAGGCGCAAGGGCTTCAATTACCCGATGGCGCGACGGCTCGATCCAGTTCACGGCTTGTTCGGTTGGCCTAGCGCGGGGGCTGGGTACTCGGGAAGTTCCTGCTTGGCGGATTGCGAGCGTTTGACCTGCAACTCGTCGAACAGAAGCGCGGGGCTGGCGACACTGAACCAGACGGGTTCGGAGCGGTCCTCGACCTGGGGCGCGGTTCCGGCGGCGATGAGATCGCTGCGCAGGGAGCGGACATCGAGATCTCCGAAGACGCCGCCGCGCACGAGTTCTTCATGCGCATCTTTGGTCCAGATGCGATAGAGGAGTCGCGGCTCGAGGCCGGGGCCCATGGTCTCCACGTAGAGTCCGTAAGGCAGATCGCGGTTCTTGCAGATTTCGATCATCTTTGCCTTAAGGCTGGCATCGGGCTGGGGATCGGTTGATTGCAAAATAAGATTGCCGGGACGAGGCGCCGGCGAGGCGGCCGGGGCGGCGCGTCCGTGTCCGTTCGAGGCGGGAAAGTCGCGGATGGGCTGGCGTCCGATGAGGTAGGAGACGAGTTGCCCCTTTTCGATCAGCGACACGCGCTGGGCTTTCACGCCTTCGTCATCGAGCGTGTAGTTGCCAAACAGGGGCTGGCCGGAGATAGTGGAAATCGTCGGGTCGTCGAGCACGTTGATGAAATCAGGCAGCACGCGGGATTTGTAGCTGCTCGACCATTTTCCGGTGGTACGGGCGTTCTCGCCGAGCTTGGGCTTTCCGCCGAGCACATTCGGCTCAACCAGTTCGGTGATAACGGTGGCGGCGGCATCGTTCGAGAACAAAACCGGGCCGCGGTATTCCTCGTCGACTACGGGAGCATCACGCAGCAACTTCAGAGTTTTGAGGATGCCGACAGTGGTCTTCAAGAATTCATCGCGGGTGGGGAGTTCCTTGAGATCGTTGCCCTGGTCGGCGTGCGACCGTTGCAGCAACATGCCGTCGGAAGCCTGGGTTGATCCTGAGATGGAGATGACGTAGTGGGCGTGACCGGAGCGTGCCACCGTTCCCTCGGAGTTCAGGAAGTAACGGTTGTCGACGGTGAAACGGAGCGCGGATTCGAAGGTCTCGAGTTCTTTGTCGGTGCGATATTGCGCGGAAGCCTCTTCGAGGAGATGCATCCACGACGTGAAGTCGGCGGAAGAAAAACGGGCGAGAGGCTCGACGGCTTCCAGAGGCGTGGCTTTGGCGAAATCGTCGACGGGCTCATCGACCTTCAACTGCTTCAGGGCAGCTTGCTTGGCGGAAAGCGCCTCGCTGGCTGCCTTGTAGGCGCGATCGGTGGCGAGCCAGATGCGGTGGCGAATGGCGAAGACGTCATCATCGGATGAAACCAGGTCGACGGCGCCTTCTCCGGTGCCGTAGAAGCTGTCCTGTTTGTAATCGCCGACGCGGACTACGACGCGCAACAGGCGGGCGTGATTGTGCTGCTGGCTGCGCAGGGCACCGAAAACGGCGCTGGCTTCGTACTGATCGATCTCGGTGACGCGGTATTCGATGTAATAGGGCGCGGCCACGTTCTCCATTTTCAGCTTCGCCTTGGAGCGATCCATTTCTTCGCGAAGAGCGCGGAGGACGATGTCGGTGGAAGCGGGGTTAGCGGCAGGGGCGGGAGTTGAGAAGCCGCAGAGGATCGCGCATGCGAGGAGCGCAAACAATGATTTGGGGGCGCACCGGGCACCGCAGCGGCTAAAGCCGGATCTAAAGGCAAGCCATTTACCGCAGCGCTGAAGCGCAGCGCCACCCAAAAGCGTGCGTGACACGGAAAATACAAGGCTGATCACTTTGTGCCGCGTCATTGTTTGCCTCCTTTGTCATCGGTTGCACCGGGCGGAGGTGGAAGAATGGGAGGACGCGTGTCGCCGTATTTTCGCTTCTGAACTTCCATCTCGGAAAAGAGCATGGCCGGAGCGGCTGCGGATACAGGAACGCTGCCGGATTCGGCTCCGCAAATGCCGTTGAAGACGCTGGTGGTGTCTCCGGTGGCTTCGATCTCGGTCAACACGGTGAGCGGCGTGCCGACGATATCGACGCCACGCACCAGTTCATCGGGACGGCCATCCGCATAAACCCTCCAAACCATGACCGGCAACACCTGGAAGGCTTGCGGCAGCTCGCGCGTCGTCAGGGTAAATCCGCCCTGGATGTCTTCGAAGTAGAGACCGTAGGGCTTTCCCTGCTTCTTGATTTCATCGATGAAGCGGGTGCGCAGTTGTGCGTCGGGAATGGTTTTCGAAGAAGTGACGATGAGGTTGCCCTGGCGGCCGACCGGCATCAGTCCGGACTGGGCGCGGCCGTGGCCGTTCGAGTTGCTGAAGTTCTTTACCGGCAATCGTCCCATCAGAAAATTTTTCAGGATGCCATCTTTGACTACCTCGACGCGCGACGCGGGCATCCCTTCGTCGTCGAAGCGATAAAAGCCCGACAGTTCGGTGCCGGCGAGGGTATGCAGGGTGGGATCGTCGGCGACGCTGAGGAACTCGGGCAGGATTTTCTCGTTGACCTTTTTGGTGAAAGTCTGGCCTTCGTCGCGGCCGCGCTGGCGCTGTCCTTCGACGCGATGGCCGAGCACTTCATGAAAGAAAACGGCGGCGGCGCGACCGGAGAGCAAAGCGGGACCATTGTAGGGCTCGGCCAATGGAGCGGCGCGCAACGCGCTTAAGTCGTTCGCCATCTTTTTTACACTCGCTGCCACTTCCGCTTCGGAAGGAACCTTCGCCGGGTCGGAAAACTGGAAGGTTTCCACGCGCATCAGTTCCATGCCGTCGTCAGCACGGGTCTCTGCCTGGATCATGATGCGGAAGATAGCGTCGGCGGTCACGATCTTCGTGCCTTCGGTCGAGACCAGGTAACTGTGGCTCTTGGTGGCGTAGAGAAAGACGAGGGACTCTTCGACCTGGGGATACTGGCGGAAAGAAGCGGAATAGCGGCGAGCGAGATCTTCCCAGGTTTTTTGCTCGGGAAACGCCGGCAAGGGAGTCTTGTCGATGTAAGTCGAGGGCTTTTCCTGGGAGAAGTCGGGCGAGTCGTCTTCGTCCTTGGCGCGGACGGCGGTTTTGGTCTTAACGTTGGTATAGGACTGGCGAGCCTTGCGGTACTGCTCATAGGTCAGCTTCCAGAGGACGCGGGCGATGGCGTCGGGGTCGTCGCGCTGCGGAAGCTGGCCGGAGGTAATGCCGGAGGAACGTTCCTTATCATGAGTGTTATCGAGAGCGGGGGTGCCGATGCGCATGCTGACGTCGGCGGCGCGATGGCGGGCGTGAGCAGAGGTGAGGATGCCACCCTGGGCACTGAGGATGACCAGCGATTCGCCGTCGGTCACGTTGTAGCTGGTGAAGTAGGGGGCGGGATCCTGCTTGGCGAGCTCGGACTGGCCGCGATGCAGTTCCTTTTCCATAGTGGAGAGGAGCAGATCGTCAGGTCCGTTTAGTGGCGCTTGGGCGGCCGAGGGTTTCTGCCCCAGGAGGACAACGAGGACCGGAAGAATTAGGACCAGACGGAAGATGGAAGCGGCTCTTTCAGATTTCATTTTTTCGGACTTCATTTTCAATTTCATTTTCGGAGTTCATTGGAAACGGCGAGTGTACAGGACGGGGAGACACAAAAAAAGCGGCCCCTTGCGGGGCCACCCTTTCAAAGAGGCTAAGTGGCGGGAATCAGAGGAGACGCAATTGACGCCGCTCCGAGGAGAAGAGCGGACAGAGTGATGTGTCGAGAACAGCGAGAGTGAAGTGATCCAACGGTTGAGGCCTCTTCAGCTGCCAAGGAAATGAGCAACTGCGGCACCAAAATGGTAACTAGGGGGCAGGAGCGGGGTTCCATTTTGGGAACTTGTTCAAAATCAAGATTTTAGGGTAAATCACTTAGACTCGGAACCGGTGGAGAGGATCGGACAATGTGACTGCCGGGTGCATAAAGCTGCACATTGTTTCGTGCAGAGGTTGCGGGCGGCGGCGGT
>Ga0209448_10000771_pt1 | contig 10147 bp, 5 predicted proteins | sample BogFormECP14_OM2_FD_188245 | JGI IMG/M metagenome (GOLD analysis project Ga0209448, IMG submission 188245) | Bog forest soil microbial communities from Calvert Island, British Columbia, Canada - ECP14_OM2 (SPAdes) (version 2) | ecosystem: Environmental > Aquatic > Freshwater > Wetlands > Bog ... | reverse complement strand
TCGGTGGGGGTGGCGCCGACGGTGATGAGCGAACTGCATCTGACCAGTCCGGGGACGGCGGTGGGAACGATCGCGTATATGTCGCCGGAGCAGGCGGCGGGCGACGAGCTGGATGCGCGGACGGATCTGTTCTCGTTCGGAGCGGTGCTGTACGAAATGGCCACGGGGCTTCCGGCGTTTTCCGGAAACACGTCGGCGATGGTGTTTGATGCGATTCTGCATAAGGCGCCAACGTCGGCGGTGCGATTGAATCCGAATCTGCCGGTGGAGTTGGAGCAGATCACCAACAAGGCGCTGGAAAAGGATCGCAAGCTTCGTTATCAAAGTGCGTCGGAAGTGGGTGTGGACCTGAAGCGGCTGAAGCGGGAGGTGGAGTCGGGCCGCACCAGCGCAACTTCCACCTACACCACGACAGCCACGGCTACTACAGCAAAACCGCCCCAGCGTCGCCCTCGGGGCAAACTGATCGCGATCTCCGCCGCCGTGCTGGTGGTCACTGCTGTTCTGGCGTATCTGTTACGGCCAGCTTTGCCGCCGCCAAAAATCACGGGCTACACGCAAATCACCCATGATGGCTGGCAGAAGAATTCCTTTGGGCAAACCGTTCCCATTGTGCTCACCGATGGGGCGAGGCTGTTCATCCAAGAGACCGTTCATGGCCGTTTTGTCGTGGCCCAGGTATCGGCGTCGGGCGGAGACACAGTGCCCATCCCTACTCCTTTTCCTAACGCAGCCTTGGACAACTTTTCTCTGGACAGGTCGGAACTGGTGGTGGGGAGCTTCTCGGGCGCCGAGGAGGAGCAACCCCTGTACGCCGTGCCCACGCTGGGCGGCTCCCCTCGCCGTCTTACGGATCTGTCAGGGGAGGATGCTACTTGGACGGCGAACGGGGACTTGCTCGTCAGTCATGCCAATGAGTTGACCGAGGTAGGTCATAGCGGCTCTTCCAGGACCTTCTTGACGTTGGGAGACACAACCTCGTCGGCCTACTGGCTACGGTGGTCGCCCGACAGGAAAACTCTCCGCTTCACACTAGGTTTACTTGACCGGCAGATGCTGGCGGAAGTCTCTGCCGACGGCAGCAACTATCGTCGGCTGCTTGAACACTGGCACTTGGGTGATGATGTTTCAAATGGCAACTGGACGCCCGATGGGAAGATCTTTGTTTTTCAGGCTGTTCGTAATTGGGGGCGGGCGGACATCTGGGCCATTCCGGAGAGGGCAGACTTATTCCACAAGTTGAACCAGGAACCGGTGCAGCTGACCGCCGGACCTCTGAGCTTTTATTCGCCGCAGCCCAGCCTGGATGGTAAGAAAATCTATGTGATTGGCGAACAGACGCGATCGGAACTGGTTCGCTATGACGCCAAGTCAAGTCAGTTTCTGCCCTATCTAGGCGGAATTTCAGCCCGTGCCGTGGCCTTTTCGCGCGATGGCCAATGGGTGGGCTACGTGTCGTATCCGGAGGGTAACCTCTGGCGTTGCCGGATCGATGGCAGCCAAAAGCTCCAGCTGACCTCTTCGCCACTCTCGGTGGACTTGGCCCGCTGGTCGCCGGACGGGCGTGAGATCGCAATCGAAGCCACGGAACCTGGCGAGCGCCCGCGAGCATATATTATTCCGGCGGAGGGCGGCACCTTGCGCAAACTCAATGCCGGACAATTCGATATCATCTTGGCGGGCTGGGATGCCGACGGAACAGCGATTACCATCAATGATCTCTCTGAGGTAGGTCATTCGACGATCCGTTCGGTTGACCTGAAAACCATGCAAACGACCGACGTCCCCGGCTCCGACAGCCTCATTTCTCCTCTGCGCTCTCCGGACGGCCAGTACCTTGTTGCTACGACTGTGGCCGGAGACAAGTCAATGCTGTTCGACTTTTCGAATAAGAAATGGACCGAGTTGGCCAAGACGACAGTCGGATCGCAGGCGTGGTCTGCCGACAGCAAGTTTGTCTACTTCGATAACGGGTTCAGCACCGACCAGGCTATTTATCGCGTGCGCATCTCGGACCATAAGGTCGAACAGGTAGCCAGCTTGAAAGATTTCCGGCGCGTGGTGACGCCCTGGAACACGTGGTTCGGCCTGACACCGGAGGGAGCTCCGCTGCTCATGCACGACGTTGGTTCCCAGGAAGTCTACGCGCTCGACCTCGCGACTGAATAAAAGAACGCTCTAAAATCTCCAAACTCGCCTCCACCCCCTCCGACCGGCTAAAATAGCCTTTACCGTGGAGCGAAGAGGATGTCCCTGACCAAACAGCAAGCGCTGGAGATGTTTCGGTCCGATGATCTGATCGGGATCGGCATGGAGGCGGACGCGGTCCGCCGCAAACTGCATCCCGAAGGCACCGTAACGTACATCATCGACCGCAACATCAATTACACCAATTTCTGCACCGAATACTGCACCTTCTGCGCCTTCTATCGTCCGCTGAAGGGGCCGGCGGCTAGGGTCAACGAGGGTTACATCCTCGACCTCGATACCATCTACGAAAAGATTCGCGAGACCGTGGAACTCGGTGGCACCGGCGTGCTCATGCAGGGCGGACTGCATCCCGATCTCAAAATCGACTGGCACGAAAAGATGCTCAGCGGCATCAAGCAGCGCTTCCCAAAAGTTCACCTGCACTGCTACTCCGCGTCGGAGATTCTGGCGATTGCCGAGTACAGCAATCTCAGCGTGCGCGATACCATTGCCCGGCTGCGCGACTCGGGCCTCGATTCGATCCCGGGCGGCGGCGCTGAGATTCTTGACGACGAAGTCCGTTACAAAATCGCGCGCTTGAAATGCCTGACCGCGGATTGGCTGCTTGTGCATCGCACCGCGCACCAACTCGGCATGCGCACCACCGCGACCATGATGTTTGGCGTGGGCGAGTCCATCGAACACCGCATCAACCATTTCCAAGTTCTTTATGACCTGCAGCAGGAAACAGGCGGGTTCACCGCGTTTATCCCGTGGAGTTTTCAGCCCGCCAACACCGCGCTCGGCGGACGCCATTGGGATGAAGCCACCGCAGTGGAATATCTGAAAGTGCTGGCAATCTCGCGTCTCTATCTTTCGAATTTCGTGAACGTGCAATCCAGCTGGGTGACTCAGGGATTGAAAGTCTGCCAAATGGGCTTGCGCTTCGGCGGCAACGACGTGGGCTCGGTAATGCTGGAGGAGAACGTCGTCCGCGCCGCGGGCGTCACCAACTGCACAACCGAAGAAGAGTTGCGGCGCATCATACGCGATGCAGGCTTCCGTCCGGCGCAGCGGGACACGTTGTACCGGCAATATTTTCTCAACTGATTTGCTCGCCGTAGCCCTGTGAAACCCTGTGCCCCCTGTGGTTAAGTTCTCGGTTGGCCGGGATAAGAAATTAGCAATCTCATGAACCGCCCATTCGCCCTCGCCATCTTCCTGCTCAGCGCCTTGTTGCTGCCGGGCGCGCAGGAGTCCGCGCCTCCGCCAAAGGCATCCTCCATTGCAGGCACGGTAGTGCAGGAGCCGGGCAGCCAGCCGCTCAAGAAAGTGCTGGTGCAGGTCATCGCTGAAGACCAGAAACAAGGCGGAAACTACACCGCCTCGACCGACGCCGACGGCCATTTCCACATCGAGAACGTCGTGCCCGGGCGTTACCGGCTCTTCCTCGAGCGAACCGGATTTGTCGGGGTAAATGGGCGCGGGCTCCAGTCTGAAACTAACGTTGTCGCGGTTCAGGCCGGGCAATCGCTGGAAGACCTGCTCTTGCGTATGTTGCCCACAGCCATTATCAGCGGCCGCGTCACGGACGAAGATGGCGACCCGATGCCCGGGGTCAGAGTCATCGCGCAAAAGAAAAAACCAGGGAAGACAGCGCGGGAAGGCGCCGCGACCGTGGCAACGAACGATCTCGGCGAATACCGGCTCTCCGGTTTGTTCCCCGGCCAGTATTGGATCGTGGCCATGCCGCCTCCGGATTTCCGCGATTATGAGAGGCGGGTGCCATCGCCGCAGGGCGACAACCCGAGCGACGCCCGGCCCGACAGTCGTTACCTTACCACCTACTACCCGGCCACTTACGATGCCATGCAGGCCTCGGCGGTGATGCTTAAGGCGAACGATGAAATGCCGGTTAACTTCACGCTGTTGCCGGCCAGAACGTATCGAGTCCGCGGAATTGTTACGGGCATCCCTCCCGGCCAGAAGCCTGTGGTGGAACTGGTCGCCAAGGCGGGCGATTCCATCCATGCGGACAATGACGTAGGAACGGACGGCCAGTTCGAACTGCGCGGGATCGGTCCGGGATCGTATGTTCTAAGAGCAACGGCTGGCACGGATTCGCAATCGCTCACTGCGCGGCAAGACATCAGCGTCGTTGCCGCCGATGTCGACGCGGTGAAACTCGTTGTCCAGCCTTCTTTCACGATCAACGGTCATCTGCGCATTGAAAACGGAGGAGGAGACCTCACGCAATACGCGGCCAACCTGCGTCAGACCGAGTTACCAGAAGACCCCGGCTTCTTTATGTCACCAGAGTTCTTCGGAACCAACGCGCCCGCAGATCGATCCGGCAACTTCGTATGGAAAAACGTGAACCCCGGCAACTACATCGTGCAGGTATACGGAGGCGACGGCCAGGGCTTCTTCCTAAAATCGGTGACGCTGGGTGGACGAGACATCGCAACCGGATTCATGGCCAGCGGGCCGGCCACGCTTGAACTCGTGGTGAGCACCAAGGGAGCCACGATCGAGGGAGTGGTAGTTGAAAAGGAAAAGGATGTGGACAACGAGCATGCCGTTCCCAACGCCACGGTGGTGGCAGTTCCGGAGGAGAAATTCCGCAAGCTTCCCGACCGCTTCGGGAATGGATCGACCGATCAGCATGGACGCTTTATCATTCGCGGCGTGGCTCCCGGCAGCTACACGCTATACGCCTGGCAGGACCTGGAAGACGGAGTCTGGCGCGACCCCGACTTTCTGAAGTCCCAGGAAGCGAACGGTACGGCGGTGAAAGTGGCAGAGGATTCTCATCAGCAGGTCGAGCTGAAGCTGAGTCCAGTAGATGAGGAGTGGAGGTAAACGGTCGTCAGTCGTTAGTCGTTAGTCGTTAGCGGGTTTGCCAACGACTAACGACTAGCGACCAACGACCGATCCTGTACAATGCTTGGGCTGCTCTCTTTCCTTAATGGTCCTGTTGAGTTCATGGATTTGACGCTCATTTCTGCCCCGCTCGCCCAGTTGGCCCTGGTCGTTATTTTTGTTTCCAAGGGCTGGGGGCCCTACCTTCGCCAGCATTTTCTGGATAAGACTTTCCAGGGCCTTTACCAGGTCAATGCCTTCGATCTGGCTCTGCTGATCCCTTATTTCATCGTGCTGATCGTCCTGGCGACGTACGGCGGACACCGCTATTGGCTGGTCTACCTTTATTACAAACACAAAAAGAACAAAACGACGGAACCATCGGCTCATTTCCAGTTAAATGACCTGCCGCGCGTCACCGTGCAGTTGCCCATCTTCAACGAGCAATACGTGGTGGACCGGTTGCTCGACGCCGTTTGCCGCCTCGACTATCCGAAGGAAAAGCTCGATATCCAGTTGCTCGACGACTCGACCGACGAAACCGTAGAGGTCGCCCGCCTTTTGGTCGATCGCTACGCAGCCTTGGGACATCCCGTCACCTACCTGCACCGCGACAATCGTGAGGGCTTCAAGGCGGGCGCTCTGGCGGAAGGATTGAAAACGGCAAAAGGCGAATTCGTTGCCATTTTTGACGCCGATTTTGTTCCCCCACCCGACTTTCTGCTGAAGTGCATCCATCACTTCACCGATCCCAAGGTCGGCATGGTGCAGACGCGCTGGACGCACATTAACCGCAACTACTCTTTGCTGACTCAGGTCGAAGCGATTCTGCTCGACGGCCATTTCGTTCTGGAGCACTCCGGGCGATCCCGCAGCGGCGTTTTCTTCAACTTCAACGGCACGGCCGGCATGTGGCGGCGCTCGGCCATCGACGAAGCCGGCGGCTGGGAGCACGACACGCTCACCGAAGACACCGACCTCTCCTATCGCGCCCAGCTCAAGGGATGGAAGTTCGTTTATCTGCAGGATGTCGAATGTCCGGCCGAGTTGCCGGTGGAGATGACCGCATTCAAGACGCAGCAAGCGCGTTGGGCCAAAGGGTTGATCCAGGTCTCGAAGAAAATACTTCCGAAGGTGTTGAAGAGCGACGTATCGCGACATCAGAAAGTTGAAGCCGTGTATCACCTGACGGCCAACATCAGCTATCCGCTGATGATTGTGCTCTCGGTTTTGCTAATGCCCGCCATGATAATTCGCTTCTATCAGGGATGGTTCCAGATGCTCTACATCGACCTGCCCCTGTTCATGGCTTCGACTTTCTCCATTTCCAGCTTCTATCTGGTTTCGCAGAAGGAACTGTTTCCGAAAAGCTGGCTGCGATCGCTGCTCTACCTGCCGCTTTTGATGTCTCTGGGAATCGGGCTGACCATCACCAACACCATTGCCGTGCTCGAAGCGCTGGTCGGCAAGCAGACTGCCTTCGCCCGCACTCCCAAGTATCGCGTCGAATCGAAGAAGGACAGAGTCGGTGCGAAAAAATACCGCAAGCGCCTGGGATGGGTCCCGTGGATTGAACTCCTCATCGGAACGTATTTCGCGCTGGCGGTGTATTACGCCATCGACAATGAGAATTACTTCACCGTTCCCTTCCTGCTGTTATTTGTGATCGGATACTGGGTCACCGGGCTGATGTCGCTGCTGCAAGGCCGCTTCGCCGGACTCTCGGTAGGTTCCGAAACCCACACCAAACCCTTCCCGGTCGGCGTGTAAGTTTAGGACATTGAATCATTTAATTATTGAATCATTGGAGGCCGGAACTTCCCACGACCCAATGATTCAATGTCTCAATGACTTAATGTCTCAATGACTCTATGTCTTAATGATTCAATGTCTCAATGACTCAATGACTTGCTTCGGGAAGTTTGAACTCAACACTGGTCCCGATCTCGTTCTTCACCGGCTTTCCGTCGAGTTCAAAAGGCTCGTACCGCCGCTGCTTCACGGCGTCCACAGCGGCTGCGGTCAACTCGGGCAAGCCTTCGACCACCTTGACGTCGCGCACCGTTCCATCTTCCATCACGGTCGCGGCCAGAATGACCGTGCCCTCCAGTCGCAGCAGAAGAGCCTCCGCGGGATAAACAGGCTCAACGCGGTGCAGGAGTTGCCCGCCTGAAATCCCTCGCGACACCGGCACAGCCGGCCCCTTCAACGACGTTTTCGCGGAGAGAACTCCATGGTCGATGAGATCGGATTGCGATCCAGTCTGCGAGCTTGGACCCTCATGTCGGACGACAACATCGGCAGCAACGTCGGCGAGCAAGAGTGATCGATCCGACCGACGCTTCTTTCCCGGGACCACGTCCACCTTTGAGGCAAACCTCACCGGGGATCCAGCTGAAGGCTTTAAACCGGACTGAAACAGCGACTCGCCACCAGGATTCGCCTTCCAGACCGGATCATTGTCGGGAGGATGCGCCGTTGCCGCATTCACGGTTGCCGCACTGGCAGAGACAGATGCTGGCGACGCCGCGCGCGCCTTGCCATCGGCCTCACTCGGACCACGCCACCCCAGCCAGATCACCAAAGCAAGCAGCGCCATCGACACCAGGCCGCCGGCACCCAACACAAACGGTCGCGATCTGGTGCCCAGGGAAGCGAGCACCACGTCCCCGACACGATCCGACGCCGGCAGCAGGCCGGAGGGTTGCGGCTTCCCCATCGCAGACGAAGGTTTCGGCGCGGCCGACGATGCTCCATGCGGCAGCGACGCGCGTGCCCGTTCCGCCAGTGCCGCCAGTTGCTGAAGAAGCGCAATATGCTGCTCGCTGAAGGCTGCGGGGCTGGTGGAAAAAACTTCGAGAATTCCGTTGACCCCGCGCCAGCCCTGAATCGGCAAAACGGCAATCGAACGCAAACCGAGGTAGCGGCAGACCTCCGCATCAACCAGTGGATCGTTCTCGGTATCGGTGCAATGCTGAATCTTCCCGCTGCGCAAACACTCCCCGCAGATTCCCGTCTCCGCACTCAGCCGCGCGCCGAGAGCTGGAGCCGTGTCGCCACTGCGCGCGCGACACACCATAGCGCCGTCCTTCCACATCGCCAGCGCGGCTCCGGAGGCGCCCGTCAGTTGTTGGGCGGCATCTGTGATAGTGGCGAGCGTCGCGTCCAGGCGGTGGTCCCCGGCGGCAATCATCTCCTTCAGCGACGACAGGGCCGTGCTCTCATCCAATTTGCCAGACATGCTGCTGGACCCGCTGGAGGAAGTTTCCGGCAAAGCATCGCGATCCAGAGCGCTGAGTATTTTCCCGGAGCGAAACGACTTGGACTGAGGCACAACCACAGCTCTCTCTCGATCCGTAAATTGCCGATAAAACCGGCCAGAACACAAGCGGCGCGGGCGATTTGGCCGAAGTATGAGCCAACGCCGCGCGCCTGTCAAGGAAAGTGATACGGTGTGTGCCCTTTCGTGTACTTCCCGAAATTCTGATCCGGTATTGGACCATCGGGTCGTCTTTCCCCGCGAACTTCCGATCATCCGGTGACCCGATCGATGACCCGATCGCCCGATCACCCGATGCCTTACTTGCACCAAACTAACCAACAAACCGGTCGCGGGGCGATGCTAACCTGATGGGGCTCTGGTTTCTCGCATTCACCTCCGCAAGAGGCATTGCAGGGAACCAATCTCAAGAAGCTTTTAAGAACAGTCGAAGCGCTGGCGGATTTGGGTCCCGAACTTACGGCAGACCGCGACTTCCGCCAAACCGCTCGCACCATGCTGACCGCCGTCATGGAGGCCTCCGGTGCCCGCGAGGCTGTCCTTTTTTCGTTCGGCGAACGGCCTTCCTTGCTCACCTCGGTCGACGCGCAGGGATTCGCCCTGCTGCCCGAACCGTCGCTGATCCCCCTGCTTCCCCGCCACGTCCACACCCTGACCGCAACCTCCGGCCCGGTGCTGCTCAACGGTTCCACCTCCGATGTCTTTCTCAGTTCGAACGGCAATGTCGCTCCCGAACTGTTCAAGTGCATTTGCCCGCTGAAAGTCCGGGGAAAGCTGGTGGGAGCGATCGCCCTGGGACGCCGGCCTGGCGAAGCCGTATACGAAGAAGACGCACTCGACGCTTTTGAAATGCTGAGCCACTACGTGGCGTTGGCCATCCAAAATCACACTCTCGGCCAGACGCTGGCCCAACGGGTCTCGGAGAACCTGCGGCTGCTGGCCTCGCTGCACGGCTTCTACGACAACGCGCTCGAAGCTTTCGCCACCGCCATCGACGTCAAACACATCAACATTCATGGACACTCGCTGCGCGTGGGGCGGTACTCGCAGGCGATCGGCGAGGCGCTGGGGATGGACCCGACCGCGGTCGCGTCACTGCGGTCGGCGGCCTATTTGCATGACATTGGCATGGTTGCCGTCGATAAGCGGCTGTTGGGAAAAGCCGCGCAGCTCGACCCGGAAGAATCCCGCGAAATGCGGGACCACACCGTCGTTGGCCATCAGATCGTCAGCCAGGTCCAGTTTCCCTGGCCGCAGATTCCCGAAATCGTGCGCTGGCACCATGAGCGCGTAGACGGGTCAGGATATCCCGACGGCTTGCAGGGAAACGAGATCCCGCAACCAGTGCGGATCGTGGCCCTGGCCGAAACCTTTGACGCCATGACCAGCGAGCGTCCCTACCGCGAACGCTTGTCGCTAGGATCAGCGCTTCAGGAACTGATCCGCCTGACCCCGCAAAAGTACGACGCCCAGGCGCTGCAGGCTTTGCTGATCCAAGTTCGGCGCGACGCGGTCGGAAGCAACCGCATCCCCATGCTCGACCCCGACGTAATGCACATTTCGGCCGTAGACGTGGACCAACTGGCATCCACCCTCCAACACAGGATCAGCCAGAATAAAACTTTCCATACCTGAAATTGTCATTTCGCCTGGCACTAGTCAGCGCCATCTGCGGTAGTGGCTCAGTTTGGATTTGTTTTGAAAGGCCACGACTTCACAGCTTGCGGAAAAAGTCGATGGAGAATCGCATTTCGAACGAGAGATGCACAGGGAAAGCTGATAAGAAGTAGGGATGCGAGGAAACGACGAGCAGCA
>Ga0209448_10000769_pt1 | contig 10154 bp, 8 predicted proteins | sample BogFormECP14_OM2_FD_188245 | JGI IMG/M metagenome (GOLD analysis project Ga0209448, IMG submission 188245) | Bog forest soil microbial communities from Calvert Island, British Columbia, Canada - ECP14_OM2 (SPAdes) (version 2) | ecosystem: Environmental > Aquatic > Freshwater > Wetlands > Bog ... | reverse complement strand
AGGACGTAAACCGCGAAGATCGCGGGCTTCGCCGCCGGATGAAAATGCTTGCGGGTCCTGGCATCATTCTTTATGTCTTTGTAATGACTTTCGCTGCCATCGATTGGGTCATGTCGCTCTCTCCTCATTGGGCCTCGACGATTTACGGTTTCCTCTTTGTCATCGGACAGCTGATCTCCTCCATGTCGCTTATGATCGCCGTTCTCGTTCTCCTCTCTCGCACCGCGCCCCTGGAAGGTGTCATCCAGAGCCGCCACTTGCACGACCTGGGCAAGCTTCTCCTCGCTTTCGTCATGCTGTGGGCTTATTTCGGTTTCTCTCAGCTGCTCATCATTTGGTCTGGCAATTTGCCTGAGGAAATCAGTTTCTATCGCACTCGGCTTTACGGAGCCTGGGGCATCGTCGCCGTTCTAGTCTTAATATTCCACTTTTTTGTGCCGTTCTTTGCCCTGCTCTCGCGAGACCTCAAACGTAGCGCCAAGCTACTGCCCAAAATCGCTATATGGCTCATCTTCATGCGCCTGGTCGATCTTTTTTGGCTTACGCGCCCGGAATTTACTTCGAATGCCGTCCCTAGTTTGATGGACATTGCTGCCATTCTGGCGCTTGCGGGAATCTGGTTTGCCGTCTTTGCGCGAAATTTGAAGACCCAGCCGCTTCTGCCGCTGGGCGATCCTAAGCTTGAAGAGGCTATTGAAGTTCATGAGTACTGAACATCACAACACGGGCCAGCCGGGCGATCCGCCGCCGACAAACACCGATGTCGCGTTTGAGTCGTCGGACATCGACACGCGTACGATTTTGGCGTACATGCTCTACCTGGCGATATCCGTCGCGGCCGCGTTCCTCATCAGTGTTTTTATATTTAAGTTTCTGACAAAGATGTCCGCTGAGTCCGACACTCCCATGGTTCCCGTTCACCGCGGCATTGGGCCGACCGTGCCGAGTGCGCCGTATTTGCAAGGCGTTCCTTACTCTCCCGATGATCCGCAGCTGGATTTGCGGAATAAACGGGCGGAAGACGAAGCGGCGAACGAAAAATATGGCTGGATCAACGAGCAAGCCGGTATCGCGCAGATTCCGGTGGACGAAGCGATGAAGATTATCGTCGCAAAAGGTTTGCCGGGCGCGGCTGCTCCGGCTGCGGAGAAGAAAAAGTAAGATCATGAACCGAGCGCGTCCCATCTCCGGAGTTCTCGGGCTGCTGCTAAGCGCCAGCGCGGCAATGGCTCAAGCTGTGCCGAGCAACACGGGCCCAGCGGCACAGAATATGCCTGCCATCCTGCAAAACGTAGGCTTCGAGCCGCCGCTCAACGCGCATCTGCCCCTGGATCTCGCTTTCCGCGACGAGACGGGCCGCAACGTCCAGCTCCGCGAATATTTCACGCAGAAGCCGGTTCTACTTGCGCTCGTCTATTACGGCTGCCCCATGCTCTGCAATCAGACCGAGCAGGGTGTTGTGGGAACTCTGCGGATGCTCTCTTTTAATCCCGGGCGGGACTACGAAGTGGTCTTCGTCAGCTTTGACCCGCGCGAAAGTCCGGACATGGCCGCCCAGAAAAAAGAATCCGCCATGACCCATTTCCGGCGCCCCGAGACGGCCAGCGGCTGGCATTTCCTAACGGGATCGAAAGAGTCCATCGACGCACTCACCAAAGGCGCAAACTTCCGCTATTCGTTCGACCAGAAGTCCAATCTTTTCGCGCACGCCAGCGGCATCATGCTTCTGACTCCCGATGGCCGCATTTCGCGCTATTTTTATGGCGTCGAGTATCCTTCGCGCGACGTACGCCTCGGCCTTGTGGATGCTTCCGAGGGCAAAATTGGCACGCCCGTCGACAGGGCTCTTCTTTTTTGCTACCAATACGATCCAACGTCGGCCCGGTATAGCGCTTCCATTCTAAAGATTATTCGTTTGGGCGGAGTTCTGACGATTCTGGGCTTGGTAGCCGGGATGTTAATTTTCCGCCGGCGCGATATCGCCGCCGCACGAGCGAAATTCCAAGGAGCCCACTAAGCCGTGCAGTCGCAACTGCCATTTTATCCGGATCAGGCTTCCAATTTCGCTCCCAGCGTGGACTCGCTGATGACGTTTCTCATTCTCGTGTCCGTGGGCTTCTCCGTCATCATCACCGCGGCGATCGTGATCTTCTTCTTTAAATTTCACCGCAAGAGCAAGAACGAAATCGGCGTTCCGATTCACGGCGACATGCGCCTGGAAGTTATGTGGATCGTGATTCCCGCCATCTTGGCGCTTGCCATGTTTGGCTGGGGTGCGGTGATTTACGTCGATTATCGCCATGCGCCCCAGGACACTCTGGACATCTACGTCATCGGCAAGCAGTGGATGTGGAAAATTCAGCAGCCCAACGGCCGCCGGGAGATCAACGAGCTGCACGTTCCCGTCGGCCGCGACGTCAAGCTCGTGCTCGCCAGTGAAGACGTCATCCACGACTTTTTCGTCCCCGCGTTCCGCGTGAAGATGGACGCCGTGCCGGGACATTACAATACTATGTGGTTCCGCCCCACGAAGGCGGGCCGCTACCATTTCTTCTGTTCACAGTATTGCGGCACTAGCCACGCTGTCATGGGTGGCTGGGTCACCGTGTTGGAGCCTGCCGATTACGCCGCGTGGCTTTCTGGGACAACGGGCGAAGACGTCAATCCCGTTGTCGCCGGAGAAAAACTGTTTGCTGAGAAAGCGTGCAGCACTTGCCATCTGAGCAATGGCACGGGCCGCGCGCCTTCGCTCAATGGAGTTTACGGCGGCACGGTTCGCCTCGCCGATGGATCGACTGTCACCGCGGACGAAGCGTACATTCGCGAATCCATTCTGTATTCGAATGCGAAGATCGTCGCCGGTTATCAGCCGCTGATGCCTTCGTTTCAAGGGCAGTTGACGGAGGAACAGATTTTGAGTCTGACCGCCTACATCAAGTCGCTGCAATCGCAGCCGGTGCCTGCGACCGGCGCAGGCGTGATCGCACCAGGGAAGAAATAGGCTATGAGCACTACAATGAGCACGACACCACCAAAGCCGCCCGGTTATCAGTTGCCGAAAGAGCATTATCTCAATGCCACTTACGGCCTCCGTTCCTGGCTGCTGACCACCGACCACAAGCGCATCGCGCTGCTTTATCTTGCCTCGGTCACCTTTTTCTTTTTCCTCGGCGGCATCTTTGCCACCATGATCCGCATTCATCTGCTCACGCCCGCGGGCTACCTGGTTACGCCGGAGACTTACAACAAGCTCTTTACCATGCACGGCGTAGCGATGATTTTCTTCTTCCTGATTCCTTCCATTCCCGCGGTCCTTGGGAACTTTCTTATCCCCTTGATGATTGGCGCGAAAGACGTCGCCTTTCCCAAGCTCAACCTCCTTAGCTGGTACATCTACATCACCGGCGGCTGTTTCGTCCTCTATTCGTTCGCAACGGGCGGCCTTGATACTGGTTGGACCTTTTACACGCCGCTCAGCAGCGTCTATTCGAATTCCGCCGTGACGCCTGCCGTCCTCGGAATCTTCATCAATGGTTTTTCTTCCATCCTGACTGGATTGAATTTCGTCGTCACCATCCACACCATGCGCGCTCCGGGCATGACCTGGTTCCGGCTTCCGCTCTTCGTCTGGGCTCAGTACTCCACCAGCATCATCTTTATTCTAGGAACGCCGGTCATTGCCATCACGCTTTTACTCGCCGGCCTGGAACGCATGTTCCACCTCGGTTTCTTCAACCCGGCTCTTGGCGGCGATCCGATTCTCTTTCAGCACCTCTTCTGGTTTTACTCGCATCCTGCCGTGTACATCATGATTCTTCCGGCCATGGGTGTGATCAGCGAAATCATTCCCACCTTCGCGCGTAAACCCATCTTTGGTTACACGTTTATCGCGGCATCGAGCATCGCCATTGCCGTCATCGGTTTCTTCGTCTGGGCGCATCACATGTTCCTGACCGGAGAGTCCACTTACGCGGCGCTGGCTTTCTCGCTGCTCAGCTACCTGGTGGCCATTCCCTCCGCGGTCAAAGTTTTCAACTGGACCTCCACCCTTTATAAGGGTTCCATCTCCTACGACACGCCGATGCTTTACGCCCTGGGCTTCATCGGCTTGTTCTTGATCGGCGGGCTGACCGGCCTGTTTCTCGCCTGCCTGGGTTTGGATATTCACATCCACGACACCTACTTCGTCGTCGCGCATTTCCACTACATCATGGTCGGCGGTGCGATCATGGGCTATATCGGCGGATTGCACTTCTGGTGGCCGAAGATTACTGGAAAACTTTATCCGGAGTTTCTGGCGCGGCTCGCGGCGGTCATTCTGTTTGTGGGCTTCAATCTGACTTTCTTCCCTCAATTCATTCTTGGCTATCTCGGCATGCCGCGCCGATATCACAACTATCCTCCGGAGTTCCAGGTGCTCAACGTGATGTCCACCGCGGGAGCTTCCATTCTGGCGCTAGGCTATCTGTTGCCGATGCTTTATCTCACCTGGTCGATGCGCTACGGCAAAGTCGCCGGCCCTAACCCGTGGCCCGCCACAGGTCTTGAGTGGACCACCGCGTCTCCGCCGCCGACTGAAAATTTTGATGTAACGCCGGAAGTAGATTGGGAGCCGTACGACTATAAGAATCGGCCCGATCTTGGGCTTGGAACACCGAGTGTGCCGTCGCTTTCGCCGGCTCACGGAGACGACTAGCCGTCTAGTTTTTCGTATTGGGGCTTGTCCGACCTGAACTTTGGCGACGGCCCGCCCGTGCCGCGGCACTCAGCGCGACGCGAACTGAAGTCTAAGAGGAGTACCGAGTGCATCGCACCGGAGAACTGTCTGGGCAATTTCAAACGCTGGAGCAGCAGAAGGAATCCGCTACGCTTGGCATGTGGATCTTTCTGTCCACCGAAATATTGTTCTTCGGCGGCCTCTTCCTGACCTACACGATCAACCGCCACACTTACACGGACGTTTTCTCTTTTTCCAGCCGCACCATCAAATTGAGCTGGGGTGCCATCAACACCGTCGTCCTCATCGGTAGCAGCTTGACCATGGCTATGTCGGTATGGTCCGCCCAGGTGGGCAGGAAAAAGCTGGTCACCTTCTTCCTCGTTGCCACTTTGGTTTTGGGCACCGTCTTCCTGGGCATCAAGGGCATCGAATATCACGACAAGTTCGTCGAGCACCACGTCCCTGGTCTGAATTTTGACATGTATTACTGCACGAACAATCCCGGGGCCTGCAATCTTAGTCCCGAAGACCTCGCAAAGGAAAAAGTTGAGCTGGATGAATTGACGAAGAAGATGGGCGGTGAGAATTCCGTCAATGCAAACTCCCAGCTCTTTTTCTCTCTTTACTTCGGCATGACCGGCCTCCACGCCCTGCACATGATTATCGGGGCTGCCCTGCTCCTCTGGCTGATCAAGCAATCTATGTCGGGCCGCTTTGCGGCGCAATACAACACGCCCGTAGAGAACGTCGGTCTCTATTGGCATTTCGTCGATATTGTTTGGATTTATCTTTTCCCGTTGTTATATCTGATTGACCGGCATTAGCAGCGTCACTCAGGAGAGGCACGCGTGTCCGAGCATATTGTTTCGCCAAAGATCTATATTTTGATTTTCGCCGTGCTGATGGTTCTGACCATTACGACTGTCTATGCTGCAACCGTGGACCTCAACGCGTACTTCCACAGCTTGAACGTCATCGTGGCTCTGGTCATCGCCACCTGCAAGGCCATTCTCGTCATTCTCTTTTTCATGCACGCGTACTACAGTTCCAAGCGCACTAAGCTGATTGTCTTTGCTGGTTTTTTCTGGCTCGCCATAATGCTCTCGCTGACTCTGGGCGACTATGCCACTCGTTCCTGGGACGTGCACTAACTGTTTTGAAGTCGCACTACACAGAGGCCGAGTTATTTCCCGCCGAAGCTGCCCATGGCGTGGGTAGCCCTCTTGGTCTCAGGATGACACACCACCGCTGCGTTCGGATTTGATAGGGTGTTTTGGGTGATTGGTGACGGTTCGGAAGGACTTCCGGGTCACCGTACTGCGAAAACAGAAGGGGGGAGAAACGAACCGGCCCAGCCCTCAATCCCCTAAAGGGATCCTCGGTTCGCCTCCCCCACTGACTTTACTAGTGCATCCCAGAAGCCAACTGTAACCCTCTTGTTTTCAGCACCTTGTCGCTCGATTGCCGGATAAAGCCGGGTAAAAATGCTCTACCCCCCCCGAGAATTTACCCGTCAGGTAAATCTTCTACAGCCCACGGCCCCTGTTCGGTCCCGAAGGCCTCTCACCCCGAGGGAACAGGGACAGCTCTTGAACTCTCGTCCTTCGCCCTAAAGAAATAGGAAATTCACCAAATTCGGGCTCGGAAGAAGTTGGTCGCCGCTCAGGCATTCTTGACCCCGCCGAATTCTCCCTGCTATTGTGGAGAGTTATTCTGGCCTCAGTGTACCCACTGTGCGCCGGAGCTCCTGTGGAGGGAGCGTTCTCGTCTCATGGGCCTGACTAAACTGGTTATTCGGGGCGCGCGGCAGCATAACCTTAAGAATATCAGCCTCGAAATCCCCCGGAACACCTTGACCGTCATCACCGGCCTTTCCGGCTCCGGTAAATCCTCCTTGGCATTCGACACCATTTACGCGGAGGGGCAGCGCCGTTATGTCGAATCGCTCTCCGCCTACGCCCGGCAGTTCCTCGATCAAATGGAGCGCCCGGAAGTCGACGTGATCGAAGGCCTTTCGCCCTCGATTGCCATCGAGCAGAAAACCACCACGCGCTCACCGCGGTCTACGGTCGGAACTATCACCGAAATTTATGATTACCTGCGCGTCATCTACGCTTCCGTCGGCGTACCGCATTGCCCCAAATGCGGTAAACCCATCGCGCGCCAATCCAGTGAACAAATCGTTCAGGCCATTCTCAATGGGGAGCTGTGCCAGCCCGACGATCGCATCATGATTCTGGCGCCGATCGTTCGCGGCCGAAAAGGAGCTTACCGCAAGGAGTTAGAAAAGCTGGCGCAAGATGGCTACGTGCGCGTGCGCGTCAACGGTGAGCTTTTTCCGCTGGACGTTCCCCCGAGCCTCGACAAGCGCAAGAACCACACCATCGAAGTCGTCGTGGACCGGCTCCTTGTCAAACAGGGCATCGCTGCGCGCCTTGAGCAGTCCATCGCCACCGCGTTGAAGCTTGCTGGAGGCCTCGTTACTGTCGCTGTGGTCGGCGGCAAGGAACATGTCTTTTCGGAGAAGCTGGCCTGCCCCGACTGCGGCATTTCCGTTCCGCAGCTTGAGCCTCGTTCCTTCAGTTTCAATTCGCCGTATGGGGCGTGTCCCGCCTGCAACGGCTTGGGTTCCAAGTACGATTTCGATTCCGCTCGAATTATCACGGATTGGACACGTCCGCTGTTTGACGGCGGCCTCGGGCCCGGTTCCAGTTCCGCGATCCTCAAGCGCACTCTCGAACTTGCCGCCTATGCTTATCACTTCGATCTCGAAACGCCTTTTGAAAAACTCCCCCCGCGCATCCAGAACTTGCTGCTCTACGGCTATCCGCCTTCGAACGGGCGCGGCGGTCCTGAACAAAAAGAAGCTGCCGGCAAGAAATCTCAAGGCGAAAAGGCTTTCCGCTTCCCAGGCATCCTGAAATTCCTCGATCGCAACTTCGCGGAATCCAATTCCGATTCGTACCGCGAATGGATGACGCAATACATGTCGGCCACGCTCTGCAATGTCTGCCACGGCAAGCGCCTCCGTCCAGAATCCCTCGCCGTCAAGCTGGCCGGCTACTCGATTGCAGATTTCACAGCGCTTTCTCTCGCTGCCTCACGCCCCGCCGTGGACAAAATCCTCACGCAGCTCACTTCTCGCCAGCGCGAAATTGCCGGTCGGCCGCTTGAAGAAGTCGCAGAACGAATAGATTTCCTTCTGGCGGTAGGTCTCGGCTATCTGAGCCTGGACCGCTCGGCCGCCACGCTCTCCGGCGGCGAAGCCCAGCGCATCCGCCTGGCCACCCAAATCGGCTCGCGTCTTCGCGGCGTGCTCTACGTTCTCGACGAACCGTCTATCGGCCTTCACGCGCGCGATAACGATCGTTTGCTCGGTTCTCTCGAGCAGCTCCGCAATCTCGGCAACACTGTCCTCGTCGTCGAGCATGACGAAGAAACCATTCGTCGCGCGGATTTTGTGGTTGACCTAGGCCCTGGCGCTGGCAATGCGGGAGGTTACCTCGTCGCGCAGGGTAAGCCCGAGCAGATCGCGGCAAGCGCCGAATCGCTTACGGGCCGCTATCTCAGCGGCGCCTTGCGCATCGCCGTTCCAGAAAAGCGGCGCAGCCCAAATGGCAAAGCCATCCAAATCCTCGGCGCCAGCGCAAATAATCTGAAGGATGTCGACGTAACGCTTCCGCTCGGCTTGCTAACTGTGGTTACCGGCGTCTCCGGCTCGGGCAAATCCACGCTCGTCAACGACATTCTCTATCGCGCGCTCGCGCAGAAATTGTACCGTTCCATGGAACCGCCCGGCGCGCACCGCGAGCTGCTCGGCGCCGACCAAATCGATAAGGTCATTGAGATCGATCAAGCTCCCATCGGCCGAACGCCGCGTTCGAATCCCGCCACATACACCGGGGTTTTCGCTCCCATCCGTGAACTCTTCGCGATGCTTCCCGAATCGCGGGAGCGCGGCTACCGCCCCGGCCGCTTCAGCTTCAACGTCAAAGGCGGCCGCTGCGAAGCCTGCCAGGGCGATGGGCTCCGCCGCATCGAAATGAATTTCCTTCCCGATGTCTACGTCATGTGCGAAGTCTGCCGCGGCAAGCGCTACAATTCGGAAACACTAGCCGTCCGCTACAAAGGCCACACCATCAGTGACGTCCTGAATCTTCCTTCTTCCGACGCGCTAAAGCTCCTCGAAAACATCCCTCAAATTCAACAGAAGCTCTCAACCCTCGTGGAAGTCGGTCTCGGCTACGTCACGCTGGGCCAATCCGCTACGACTCTCTCCGGAGGCGAAGCCCAGCGCATCAAGCTTGCCCGCGAGCTCTCCAAGCGCCAGACGGGCCGCACTCTCTATATCCTCGATGAACCCACAACGGGCCTGCACTTCGACGACGTTCGCAAACTCCTCGACGTCCTCCAGCGCCTGGTCGCTCTCGGCAACACCGTCCTCATCATCGAGCATCACCTCGACGTCATCAAACAAGCCGACTGGATCATCGACCTCGGTCCCGAAGGCGGCGAAGGCGGCGGCCGAATCGTCGCCCAAGGCCCGCCCGAACTCGTTGCCCGCACCAAAAAATCATACACTGGCCAAGCTTTAGCCCGCATCCTTTCAGGTTCGGGCGCAAATGGGAATGGTAACGGCTCCGGCGGCTGATATCGTGTCGAATAGGGAAAAAGCTTCGATGAACCCCGGCCTCTATCTACTGATCAAACTAATCGCATACTGTCTCTGGTGCTACCTCGGCCTGCGCCTTTTCCGTCCGAAGGAAACTCAGTTTCTCAGCGACGCTCTGCGATTCGGAATAGTCCGGCTCCTCTTGGGCTTAGTCTTCGGCGTCGTCATTTTCTTTCTTGCCGCTTTTTGGGGCCATACTTTCGGAACCGGCTTGCCGCAGAACATCCTCACGTATCTCGGCGCTTACGTTCCCGTTCGCTGGATCGAATGGACGATCATGGCAGCTCTTCTCACTCCGGGCTTGCTTGGCACGCCGCATTGGTTCATTGGCAACACAAATCGCGACCGCCTTTGGCGGCTCGGCGGAATCGTTATCTCCTGCGTGGCGGATATTCCCTTTATCGAAGCGTTTAACGGCCCTATCCCGACAGGCCGCTTTCTGTGCTGAGCAGACCCTGCTTTCCTTGCTCCACTTCGCCGTTTCCCGGTAAAGTGTTTCCTTCTCCATGAGTATCTACTCCACGCCGCCACTCACCTTTGGTGCAGTCCATACCTATCCGCTCTCTTCTCGCAAGAGCAAAGTAAGCGTCCGCGACTTTGCCAAACCTCCCGCGTCCAGGGTTTCCGTCACAAAATTTCTCGACACTCTCCCCAATTTTCTAGCGGCAAACGATTTGCGCCATCTTCTCTCCGCCCTTCATCGCGCTCGCAAACAGCGCGCCCCCATTCTCTGGGGCATCGGCGGCCACGTCATCAAAGTCG
>Ga0209448_10000768_pt1 | contig 10169 bp, 10 predicted proteins | sample BogFormECP14_OM2_FD_188245 | JGI IMG/M metagenome (GOLD analysis project Ga0209448, IMG submission 188245) | Bog forest soil microbial communities from Calvert Island, British Columbia, Canada - ECP14_OM2 (SPAdes) (version 2) | ecosystem: Environmental > Aquatic > Freshwater > Wetlands > Bog ... | reverse complement strand
GCTCATCAACAGTGCGATGCCGTGGTTTTGCGTATGCACCCGCTGCGCGAACGCCGCCGCCTCGTCCATCGAAAGCCCGAGCCTGCTTTCGCCGGTGTCGACATTCAGCGCGCAGCCGCCATTCCATTGCCGCTGGGCGACGAAAACATCCCATTCGGCCATTTCGATCGCACTGTTGATGACGGGGCGGGCGTTGACATCGGCGAAGGCCGGCCCGCTTCCCGAGTAGAATCCATTGAGGACATAAATCGTCGCGCCCGGCGCCACGGCGCGAACGCGTTTGGCTTCGGGAATATTGGAAACAAAAAAAGTCTTGCAGCCGGATTTGGCCAAGGCGCCCGCGACCGGATCGATGCCGCAGCCATAGGCATTGCCTTTGACGACGGCGGCGCACTCGGCCTCGGTGCGCTTGCCCAGCATTTCCCAATTGGCCGCAAGCGCCGTCAAATTGAACTTCAGGATGCCGCAAGCTTCCGCTTCCGGCGGCCCATCAAGGGTCACGTAGGCCGCAAGGCCTTTGTTGTTGACGACAAGCCTGCCGCCTTTATTGACGATTTTTCCATCGACCGAGCCTTCGACGACGACTTTGGCGCCCGGTTCGATGGTCAAGCTGCCGAGCAGATTGCCGCGCACATGCAAAATGCAATTCTTTTGCACGATCGTGTCGTTGACGATCGAGCCGTGTATGTCGGAGGAGTTGCTGATCAGCAGCAGCCCATCCTCGGCCTTCTGTGCTGAAAGCATTGCGCTATCGATGCGATGAACTGGGTTCCCTACCGAGCATACTTGTCCCGCCGTGACACTGCAAGACGAAGATCGCCAATATACTCGGCAACAGCCGCCTTACATTACGCCGCGGCCTCCTTGTGGACGCCTGAGAAATTCGGCGCCACGTCGGCCATGAACCGGGCCATTTCGTCTTTGACCTGCTCGTGCGGCTTCATTCCGACGTTGAAATAAAGAATGACCTCGTCATAACCGGCAGCCTCGACCTTTTTCAGAATCTCGGTGATGCGCTCAGGCGAGCCAAGCAGCACTGAATTTTCGGTCAAATCTTCCGGTTTCACCTTGTGCAGTCGTTCGACCATGTCGATGAAATAACGGTAGCTCGGCGGCGCGGTTTTCGGATCGCTCGGGAAGGCCGGAATCACGCATTCCTTGTAATAGCGGATCTGGCGGACACGTTGCGCGTCCTCTTGCACCTTGGTGTCGGCGAAATGCGTGAAATAGCTGCACATCATCCGGCCGGGCTCGGTGCCGTATTTGGCGCAGGTCTCGCGATAGAGATCGGCGACCTGCTTCAATCCGCCATAGCTCATTGCCGCGGCGAACGGCGCCACGATCAAGCCGCAGCCGAGCCGCGCCGCTAGCTCGATCGACGGTTTGGAGAACGAGCCGACATAAGCCGGCAGCGGGCGCTGCACCGGCTTTGGCGTAATCCGCACGTCGTCGAACGAATAGTGCTTGCCGTGATGCGAGATGCGGCCGTCCGCCGCCCAAAGATTCCGCACCAGTTCGAGGCCTTCCTCGAAGATGCTTTGGTTGTCCTCGAACGAGACGTGGAACGGCTCATATTCCCGTTTGTCGTAGCCGCGGCCGCAGGCGAAATCGACGCGGCCGTTGGACAGCAGATCGAGCGTCGCCCATTGTTCGGCGACGCGGATGGGATGATGCAGCGGCAGCACCGTCACCGCCGGCGCGAGGCGGATGCGCGTGGTTTTGGCGGCGACATGAGCGAGCACCATGTCGGGGCACGACAACACGCCGAGCGAATTGAAATGATGCTCGCCGATCCAAGCCGAGTGCATGCCGAGCTTGTCGGCAAGCAGCGCTTCCGCGGTGATGTCGGCGACGAACTGGTTCGACGACCGCTTGTTGTTTTCGTAGTGGTTGTCGCTCAGCGTGAAATAGCCGAAATCCATGGTTTCCTCCTCCTAGAGCATGACCCCGAAAAGTGGAGACCGGTTTTCGGAAAAGATCATGCTTAAACGAAAATCAAGTCGCCGGGTCATTTTGACTGCACGGCCTTTGCGGCTTGATTTATTTTCTCGTATAATAATTGAAACCGCAACTGTTGTAAATGCAATAATCAATGACCGGCCTGTCTCGGCGGCCGCGGCGAAACCCAGTAAACTTTTGCCCGGCAAGACTTTGACCGGACCAGGAGATTCAATTAGATGGACCAAATTGCCAAACCCCTCTTGGGACCCGGCCGTCACGTGAAGCACGCGATCAAACTCGATCTCGGCGATTATCTGCCGTACCTCGTCAACCGGGTCGGCAGCATCATCGCCGATCAGTTCGGCGGCGAGGCGCTGGCGCCGCACCGGCTGAGCATCGCGATGTGGCGCGTCATGGCGGCGCTGGCGTGGAACGGCAGCCAGCGGCAGACCGATCTTGCGGACATGACGAGCATCGAATCTTCGACGCTGTCGCGGTTGGTGACGCGACTGGTCCGGATGCGGCTGGCGACACGGAGCCGCTCGACAAGCAGCAACCGCGAAGTAGCGGTCACGCTGACGCCGAAGGGCCAGGCGCTGGTCGCCCGCCTCATCCCGATCGCGCGCGAATATGAAGCCGCCGCCATTGCCGGCCTGTCGCGCGAAGAATTGGGGATGCTCAAAAGCTGCCTGACGCGGGTCTACGGCAATATGAAGCGCCGCCCGCCTGCAAACGCCGGCTGAAAAGACCGTCACGCCGCCGCGCTGAATGGGCACGCGCCCGCACGTCGCGTCTCAATGCCACTTTCCTTTGCGCGCAGGGTGACTTACGCTTTTCCCAATCAATAATGGCGCCGGCAATGCGCCACACTGGAAATATCTGGGAGGGAATGATGGCGGCGGCGTCCGAAGTGCAGGTTTCGCAATTTCTCGACGAGCATGGGGTCGGCTCGTTTCAGGTCAAGCTGATCGTCTGGTCGATCCTCCTCGCCTTGATCGACGGTTACGATATCGCCGCCATCGCCTTTGCCGCGCCGCACCTGATCGCGGACTGGCACGTACCGCCAAAGGCGCTCGGCCTCGTGCTCAGCGCCAGCAATATCGGCGTGTTGTTCGGGTCGCAGATTTTTGGCTGGATCGGCGATAATTACGGCCGCAAGGCCGCACTGATAACGGCCAACCTCTTGTTCGGCGCATTCACCTTCGCGGCCGCCTATGCGACTGACCTCACGCAATTGTCGGCGCTCCGTTTCATCGCCGGCCTCGGCATCGGCGGCGTCATTCCGAACGTGGTCGCGATCAACGCCGAATCGGCGCCGCGTAATTTGCGCGCGACGCTCGCGATCATCGCGGTCGGCACGGTACCGATGGGCGGCGCGCTGGCAGGCTTCGTCAGCGCGGCTCTGGTTGCGACTCATGGCTGGCAAATTCTGTTCTATATCGGCGGCATCGTGCCGATCGTGATCGCGCTCGCCGCGATCATGGGCTTGCCGGAATCGATCAAGTTCATGGCGCTGCACGAAAGCCAGCGCGGCAAGATGGAAGCGCTCATCGCGGCGATCCGCCCCGATTTCAAGGTGCCGCCCAACGCGCGGTTCGTGATCGAAGACGAGCATCAATTCCCAAGCTCTAGTCCGATCCATTTGTTCGGCAACGGTTTGGCCGCGATCACGCCGCTGACCTGGCTGATCTTCGCCCTCAACCTGATGGGTTACTTCTTCCTGATCAGTTGGACGCCGACGCTGATGACGGCCGCGCATGCGACGCCGCAGGTTGCGGCTTTGTCCGGCGCGGCGATCCAAGTGGGCGGCACCGTCGGCGCGCTGGTCCTGTGCTGGTGGCTGCAGCGGCACCGTTTCCTCGCCATCGCGATTCTGTTTCTGATCGCGGTCCCGATCGTCGGCTCGATCGGTTATGCGGGCCTATCATCGACTGCGGCGCTGTTGACGGCGGCATTCTTTGCCGGCGCGCTCGTGCTCGGCATCCAGTCCGGCATCAATGTCGTCGGCGCGATGATCTATCCGACCTCGCTGCGCGCCAACGGCTCCGGCTGGCAGCTCGGCATCGGCCGGCTTGGCGCGATCGCCGGTCCCTTCCTCGGCGCGCTGTTCGTCGGCTCGCCGGTCGAACAGCTCTACATGTGGTCGGCGCTGCCATTCGCCGCCGGGGCGGTGGTGACGTTCATTGTCTATCTGCTCAATGCCGCGCGGCTGCGGGCGCGGCCGGAATTAGCCAAAGCGCAGTAGCTCAGAACGGCTCAAATCCGCGCAACGCCGGGATCACCTGCTCGCCGAACAGTTTGATCGAGCGCATCAGCGCCTCCTCCGGCAGATCGGCGAAATTGAACTCGCCGAGAAACACGTTGAACAAGCCGGCCTGCGCAGCGGCGCGGATTTTCCTCGCCACCGTCTCGGGCGAGCCGATGAAGACAAGATCGTTCTTGAAGAGATAATCGCCATCGAACAGGTGCTGCATGATTTCGGACGCGCCCGGCTCGCCGCGGCCGACAAACATCTTGGCGTGCTCGCGGGCGCGCTCTTCAAAAGTTTCGCCGGGCTTGGCCGGCTTGAGGAAGCCCTCGTAAGCCCGGCTGGCGCGGAACAGCCCATTCTCGATCGCCTTGTCGTCGGTCTCGTCGACATAGACGACGGTGCAATAGGCGATGTTCGGTTTCGCCGCCTGTCCGGCGGCCGTCCAGTCGCTTAGGAATTTGCGATAGCGCGGCGCGGCATCGGCGCGCGGATAAATCAAAAAGTAGCCGGGATTGATGCCGTTGCGCGCGCAGAATTCGAGTGTCTGCGGATCGCGGCTCATCATCCACAACGGCGGATGCGGACGCTGCGCGGGCGGCACCGCAAGCTGCGCATTGTCGGTGTGAAAGTCGTGGCCGTGAAACGAGAACGGCTGGGTGTCGCCGAACGCCGCGCGCAGATAATCGACGAATTCGAGCGTCGGCGATTTGCGCTCGCCGTAATCCAGACCGAAGGGGCGGAAATAATCCGGATTGATGCCGGGTACGAGGCCAAGCTCCATACGGCCGCCGAGCATCTGATCGACGATGGCGATCTCCTCGGCAAGCCGCAGCGGATGATAGAGCGGCACGATATAGCCCATCGGCCCGATGCGCAGCCGCTTGGTGCGCGCGCCGGCGCCGACCGCATAAAGGCTCGGCGACGACATCCAGCTTTCGTCGGGACGGAAATGATGCTCGACGCAGAACGAATGATCGAAACCAAGTTCGTCGCACAATCTAAGCTCGCGCCAGAGCTGCTCGTAGCGCTCATGCGGCGTCATGCCGGGCTTGGCCCAGATATGGGAGAAGTGAGAGAATTTCATGGGTTATGAATCTCTTCGCGAATACGGCCAGCCTCCCCACTTCGCAGTGCTTTGTAAAGCTGGCTTGCCGGCCGTAGCGGCGAAGCAGCGAAGGCTGGTGCCCGTGGAGGGGCAACCTAAGCATGGACGCTCAATAAGTTAGAGTGTCCCATCTCGCCAAAACCACCCATTGAATTCCAGCAATTATTTTGGCTGCTGTCCCACCGCAATTTCCATCAGCTTAGTGCGAATCTGCGTTACTGACGTAAGCCACGAACGGACATTCACCCAAGCAGTGGCAGCGGAACGCTGATGTTGGCCTATCCGCGTCTAGATTCATGATCATTTCGGCATGGCGGCCACTAAATTGCGCTCGGGGCTGAATGGCATTTGCAAGCAAGCTTTTGACAGAAATGAGCAAGGTGCGGCGCGGCCATTGTCATACCTCCTATAGGAACAATCCTTAGGAGGCTCGTAGTGTCTACCGCGAAAAAGGTCATTGCAGTCGTCGATGACGATGAATTCATGCTTGAAGCACTGGAGCAGTTTCTTTCTGCGCTCAGCTATCAGACCGAGCTATACAAGTCAGCCGAAGCATTTATCGTTGCAGCGACGAAGTCAGAGGCCGCCTGTCTCGTTGTCGATATCCAGCTTGGTGACATCTCAGGCATTGAACTGGGCCGTCAACTTTCGGCGATGGGCTTCACATTCCCCATCATTTTCATGACCGGGTCGGACGACTATCTTTTTCGCAAACAAGCAATGGAGCTCGGCTGTATCGCTTTTTTGAAGAAGCCCTTCCCAGTCGATGAGATTGCGAAGGCGATCGCCGACGCCATTTGATAAGGTTTGCAATCGATGCCGAAGAGGCAAGATAGTTGATGTCAATCAGACAGTGCCGCCCTACTGGCCCGCGCTCGACTGGGTCTTGTGCCAGTCCATCGCTTAAAAGCGTGATTGAAGGAGCTGGTCTGCCGATAGCCCAACAGCCAGGCGATTTCGGAAATTGGCAAGTTGGGCTCACGCAAGTAACGCTTGGCAAGGTCATGCCTCAGGTCATCCAGCAGCTTCGCGAACGTCAACTTTTCGGATGCAAGTCGGCGTGACATTGTTCGCGAACTGACACCGATTTGGCTGCAAACGTCAGCCACTTGGGATCGACCATGCGGCAGCAGTTGCGCTACTGCGTTCTCAATCTTTGTTCGCCAATTGCTTGATCTTACGCGTCGTCCTGCTATCGCTTCCTCGCAAAATCGTTCCAGCAACTTATTGAGAAATGGATCTGCGCTGATAACGGGCATCTCCAACACCCTTCTGGCATAGACAATCTCATCCAATTTGCTGGAAAATCGAACCTGGCAACCAAAATACAGCCGTAGGTCAGCCGGTAGGCTTCTGCGACGGTGCACGAAACTGATGCTATCCGGTGTGAGTCGGCGGCCGACAAGCTGCTGACAAATGCGAAAAAGCACCGTCACAAAAAACTCGATTTGATGGCGGTCGGCAACGCGTGAAATGCCAACATGCTCAAACGTAATAGAAGCAGTCTTTTGATGTTGGCGATAGATAAGCCGAACGCCCTCGTTATTTATCGCGCTATACCTCGCGACTCTCCGCAAAGCGTCACCTAAAATCTGGGACGATGCCAGTATGTAATAGAGCAATCCTACCTCACGTAGGTCGACCTTTTGTGCAAGGCGGATGCCGAGGAAATCCTTCTGCAATGCAGCGGCGACGAGGTTTAGAAATCGGATTTGGCTCTTTACGGGCACCCGATCATTGTCGTCGCTAACTTGCTGTACGGTCAGTTTAGCGTCTTTCAGAAGCACTCCGAAATTCAGTTTTGCTTGCTTTGCTTCTTCATAGGCGAGCCTCGCAATTCCGCCGGTTGCTGTTGGAGGGGTAACGGCGCCTTCACGGCCACGGCGGAGCATCTTTCGAACGGCCATTTCCCTACCGAGTTGTCCCGATACCGAGTCTTCCAATTTCATTCGCCAATTGATTACTCCGTTTAGCCGAGAAAAACACTTCCGCTCTGGATCAAACTCGGTCTTGGGAACGTCATCGCGGGTGGTCTGCTGTTCCCCAAAAAGCAGACTTCCCTCTCCAGAAAGGGCCCCCAAGGGCCAGAACAGAAGAGAACAGAACCGGGTCCCACCGAACGGCGCAGTGGGACATTTTCGGAAAAAAGCTAAGACGGATCAGTGAGGAATTTTGACGATGGTGCCCGTGGAGGGAATCGAACCCCCATGCCTTGCGGCGCACGATTTTGAGTCGTGTGCGTCTACCAGTTCCGCCACACGGGCTTGAGCCGCTCTCTATATATTCGGCCGGGACTTTCGTCTATCCGCGGCCTCACGTCCGTGTGAACCGGTGCATCTGTGGCCTTGCTTCCGCCCCAAGGATCGGCACATTGCTGCCGGCCACCACCACGGCCTATTGCGACTGGCTTTGGCTTGACTGACTTTGGCGCGGCCCATTTACACAGGCCCGCGCGCCGCGGGACCACAGCGATGAAGCAAAGTTGGATCAGCAGGCTTTATGAGCAGCCGGCCGCCGCGGCCGCGATCGCGGTCCTTGCGGTGGGCCTCGCCACGCTCACCGGCGCCTGGTTCTTCGAATATGTCTTGAAATACCAGCCCTGCCCGCTCTGCCTCGAGGAGCGCATCCCCTATCACGTGGTCATTCCGCTTTCGCTTCTGGTGGCGATCGCGGCCTTTGTCGGCGCGCCGCGCAAGCTGGTCGTGGTCGGCTTCATCGCCATCATCGCCGCGGTTTTGTTCAATGTTGCGCTGTCGACCTATCACGCCGGCATCGAATGGCACTGGTGGGCAGGTCCCCCCGATTGCACCGGCCCGGTGACCGATTTCAAGACCGGCGGCGGTCTTCTCAGCCAATTGCAGACCATCCATATCCCACGCTGCGACGAGGCGGCCTGGCGCTTTCTCGGCATCTCGCTTGCGGGCTATAATGCGCTGATCTCGCTCGCGCTCGTCGCCTTCGCGGGCTATGGCCTGTTGGCGCGCGAGCCCCTCGTCGATGAGGCGCGAACTTGAGCATGAATTCATGAGAATGATGCGAGCGAGCCTGTCACCGCGCTTTCGTCATTCGACGGGTAGTTTGCGATTGGTAGTTTGCGATCGGTCACCAAGTCTGTCCCGCGCCGGACAATAGTACCGGCCAATCCGGACAGCCGTAGAGGAGGCGTCAATGAGCATACTCGGAAGCATCGTGTCGGCGATTTTCCATCACGCCGGCATCACGACCCCGGCGGGGGCCGCCCCGGCTTCGGCCCCGGGCTCTTCGCCTGCAACAGGAGCAATGCCGCCGAAGCAGCCGGCGGGCTCGGTCGACGTCACTGCCGCCCTCACCAAGCTTGCGGCCGCGAGCAAAGAGCACCTCGATTGGAAAACCTCGATCGTGGACCTCATGAAGCTCCTCAAGCTCGACTCGAGCCTCGCCGCGCGCAAGGCGCTAGCCCAGGAACTGCATTACACCGGCGATACCAACAATTCCGCGGCGATGAATGTCTGGCTGCATGCCCAGGTCATGCAGAAGCTCGCGGATAACGGCGGCAAAGTCCCCGCCGATTTGATGCACAAATAAAGCGCAACACAGCGATCGCCGCATCCGCGCCTCTGGTGCGGACGGCAAGCTTCGATTACGCTGCCCTGGTGTCAATTGCAAAGACGCCGGGGTGGCGTCGTTTTATTGCAGGGAGGGGAATTGCCATGGGTTTGTTCAGTAATCTCAATTTGGGCGACACGCTGTCGAGCATTTTGGGCTCGCTGCAATCGACCGCCATGCCGGCGCTGATCAATGCGGTTCTGGAAAAGACGCAGTACCACGACATCAACGGGCTGGTCGCTGCCCTGCAAAAGGGCGGGCTTGGGCCGCAGGTGCAATCCTGGCTCGGCAACGGCGCCAACATGCCGATCACCGAGGATCAGCTAAAGGCCATCCTCGGCAATTCGCAGCTGCAGGATATGGCGCGGCAGTTCGGCCTGCCGGTCGATGCGGCGCTGAAGATTCTGGCGCAATATTTGCCTGAACTGGTCGACAAGGCGAGCCCGAACGGCACGCTGCAATCGCACCGCACTTAAGCTGCGTGTAAACTTATTGTAACTGCCAAAGCGTGAGACCCCGGGGCGACTTTTTGAGACCTCAATCATCTCTGGAGCGAAACATGAAGACGATCGCAATTATTGCCGCTTCCCTTTGCATCGCAGGCGTAGCAATGGCGCAAACCGCAACGCCGCCGGCGCCGGCTGCTCCGGCCCCTGCTGCCACGGCGTCTGCTGCCGGCGGTCCGGCCGACGCCGCGGGGGCCACCTGCCAAAGCACGATCGGTCCGAAGAATTTGCACGGCGCGGCGCTCAAGAGTTCTGCCACGAAATGCTGCAAAGACGCTGCCAAGGCCGCGAAGCTTGCCGGCGCCGCGGCGACGAGCTTCACCAAGAAATGCGTTTCCGACGTGATGCCCCCGCCGGCGGCGGCGCCCAAGAAGAGCTAAGCGCGGAGCTCCGATCCCGGCTCGCTAAGTCAATAAAATTCTTAAGCTATTCGGCGATCTCCTAAGCGACGTGCGGTCTGCGGGCTTGACCCCGCAGGCGGCGCGCCTGTAAACCCGTGCGCCCGGGCACGATCCGGAAGACTTGCCACCGGCGTTCCGAAAAGTTCGTGCCCTTGCGCACTGGATCGGGCGGTTAGCTCAGCGGAAGAGCACTTCCTTGACATGGAAGGGGTCACAGGTTCGATCCCTGTACCGCCCACCAGTTAAATCAATGGGTTAGCTCGGCGAAGTCGCAGCCTCGCCCATGTTTCGCCCATTAAACGGGCTCTTGCAGCGTGAAAATACCGGACGGGTCGGTCGGACCAGTAAGCGCACGCACTCACCCCGGATGACGAAGCGGA
>Ga0209448_10000767_pt1 | contig 10169 bp, 9 predicted proteins | sample BogFormECP14_OM2_FD_188245 | JGI IMG/M metagenome (GOLD analysis project Ga0209448, IMG submission 188245) | Bog forest soil microbial communities from Calvert Island, British Columbia, Canada - ECP14_OM2 (SPAdes) (version 2) | ecosystem: Environmental > Aquatic > Freshwater > Wetlands > Bog ... | reverse complement strand
GCGCAACTGCCGCCCATCCTGTCACACCAGACCCGGCCGTTGCCGATTACTTCAATGAATAAGAGCAAATTTCAAACTGCAAGATCAAATAAAACCCATTCGTTTGATCTTTGAAATCAGGGGGACCGAACCGACGCCGAACCGTGGCCGAATCGTCGCCCAGCTCCCCTCGAACGGCGGCGGCATGGGGTCACGCCGCGGCGCCGAACGCCAGTTGCATGCCGATGAACGCGACCAGCAGCAGCACCATGATTGACAGGTCGAAGCGGACCGCACCGATGCTGAGTTGAGGGATCAGCCGACGTAGCAGTTTCACCGGTGGGTCGGTGATCGACATGATGATCTCGAGGATCACCACGGTGATACCGCTCGGGCGCCAGTCGCGGCTGAACGAGCGGATGAACTCAACGACGACCCGAGCGATGAGCAGCAGCCAGAAGATGAACAGCGCAAACCCAAGGATCTGAAAGAACAATACCAACTAGAGCCCCGACCTTAACGATGAGAATGTCGATCGCCAGCGTACCGACTCGGAGCGTCGGCACACATCTCGTGGTGGCCTGAGTAAGCGCTGTGCAACGGCTGGGCTATCCGCCCTGCCGTGTTGACTCCGGGGCAGGTGTGGCTATTGGTAAGCGTAGAAGCCGGTTTCGGCGATCCGGCGCCGCTCCTCCGGGGATACGTCGACGTCGGCGGGCGACAGCAGGAACACCTTGGTCGCGACCTTGTCGAACGAGCCGCGCAACGCGAAGGCTAAGCCGGCCGCGAAGTCGACCAGCCGTTTGGCGTCGGCATTGTCCATCGACACCAGATCCATGATGACCGGGGTGCCGTCCCGGAACCGCTCGCCGATGGTGCGGGCCTCGCTGTAGTCCTTTGGCCGCAGCGTGGTGATCTTCGACAGCGGGTGACCTTCCTCGAACATCATCGCCATCCGGCGCGGATCCATCGCCAGCGCGCCGCGAGTGGAATTGCGCAACCACGATCCGAGGCGCGGCCGCGTCATGTCGGGCCGGTCGAACTCGCGGGGCCGGAAGTGGGGTTCCTCACCATAGGCGCCGCGATAACCACTCGGCGGCGGGTAGTCGGCCGGCTCGGCGCGTGGATCGTCGTAGTCACGCCCTTCGTAGCGGCCGTAACCGTCGTCGAACCGCTGGCGCGGGAAACCGCGAGAGGGAGCGCGGTCGTCGTAGTACTCGTCGTCGTAATCATCCATCGGAGCCATACCGAAATAGGCCTTGAACTTGTGCAGTGTGCTCATCGCGCTGACCCCTTCTAGCCCCTGGGAATTCTGGTGTCTGTGATGAAGGTGTGACTACAGTGACTATTCACGGTGACGGTAGCCGCCGAGGACCCAATAGCGCGGTACCGACACGCACACACGTCGAACCGTGTTTGACGGCAACTTCGAGATCGTCGGACATACCGGCGGAAAGACCCACCGCGTTCGGGTGCGATTCGAGCACCCGGCGGTGCTCGGATTGCAGCCGGTCGAAGGCCGCGACCGGCTCCCAGTCCAGCGGCGGGAGGCCCATCAACCCGATCAGTTCCAGACTTTTCGACTCCTCGACCTGGGCGCAGACCTGGTCGACTGCCCCGGGTGTCAAGAAGTCGACGCCGCCGCGGGACACATCGCCGTCGAGGCTGACCTGAACGTAGACCCGTAGTTGGTTGGCGCGACGGCCCTCGGCCACCGCCGCCGTGACCGCCCGATCAAGCGCGGTCACCAACTGCGAGCTGTCGATCGAATGAGCGGTGTGCGCCCAGCGGGCCAGCGAGCGGGCTTTCTTCCGCTGGATTTGACCCACCATATGCCAGCGCAGTTCCCCCGAATCCGCCCGCCGTGCAGCCCCTTGTAATCGCGCGAGTTCGGCCAGCTTGGCCGACGCTTCTTGCTCCCGCGATTCGCCAACGGACCGACAACCCAATCGGTACAAAATTGCAACATCGGTTGCTGGAAAGAATTTCGTAATCGGCAGGAGTTCAATTTCGCCGACATTCCGTCCCGCCGCTTGCGCAGCGACCGCAAGTCGCGATCGCACAGTCGCCAAGGCATGCGTCAATTCCGATTCGCGGTTTCCTCCGTCTCCAGGGGCTCGTGTCTCGCCCGCCATCGCGGTCACTCCATCCAGACCAGCGACGCCAGGCGCCCGGTCGGCGCACCCCGACGATGACTGAACAAAGATCGATCGGCCACCGTGCAGCGCGAATCGACATCGATCGACGTGACACCCAAATCCCGGAGTTGGCAGGCGATTCCGGCCCGAAGGTCGAGTCCTGGAGTTCCGGCCGCGGTGGTGGTGCGGCTGCCCGGCAGCGCGGCCTCGACCTCGTCGGCCATGGCCGCGGGCACTTCGTAGTTGCGACCGCTAACCGCCGGGCCGAGCAGAGCCGAGATGTCGCCGGCCTGCGCGCCCAGGCCCAGCATCGCCACCACCGCGCGAGCCACCACGCCCCGCTGAGCGCCGACGCGACCGGCATGGACCGCCGCGGCCACACCGGCGCGCGCGTCGGCCATCAACACCGGCACGCAGTCGGCCGTGACCACCGCCAGCGCCAGTCGCGGTGTGCTGGTCACAAGTGCGTCGGTGTCTTCGACCGCGCCCTCACGCGGCTCGTCGACCACCTCGACCCGATCACCGTGGACCTGGTTCATCCACACCACCCGGTCAGCACCGAGGCCAACGGCGGCGGCCAGCCGGGCGCGGTTAGCGGCCACCGCCGCCGGATCGTCGCCGACGTGGTCGCCAAGGTTGAAAGTATCGAACGGCGGTACCGAGACACCGCCTGCTCGCGTGGTGGTAACTCGCCGGATCCGAATGCTCACCTGACCAGTATCGGAGATCCCAGAAAAATTCTGGTCGGCCAGCTGGCCGCGACGCCCGGCGATGGTCGGCGTGTGCCTCACAGTCTCAGCGGCGCATGAATGGCGGCACATCGACGTCGTCGTCATCGCCGCCAATGCTCAAGGTCGCGCCGTTGGTGTGCAACGGCACACTGACGGCGTCGACCGGCTCGAACAGCGTCGAGGTGAGCTTGCCGGCCTTCGCCGACTCGATTCTGTGGGCGCCCGCTTTTTCCCCGGCAGTGCCGCCGACGACGGGCTTGCGGCCGGCTCCGCCGGCATCGAAGCCCGCCGCGATCACGGTGACGCGCACCTCGTCACCCAGCGAGTCGTCGATGACGGTGCCGAAAATGATGTTGGCGTCCTGATGGGCGGCATCCTGGACTAGCGAGGCCGCCTCGTTGATCTCGAACAGGCCCAGGTCGCTGCCGCCGGCGATCGACATCAGCACCCCCTGGGCGCCCTCCATTGACGCTTCCAGCAGCGGTGAGTTGATGGCGATCTCGGCGGCTTTAAGCGCGCGTCCGTCGCCCCGGGCCGAGCCGATACCCATCAGCGCGGTGCCTGCGCCGGACATGATGCCCTTGACGTCGGCGAAGTCGACGTTGATCAGCCCCGGTGTAGTGATCAGGTCGGTGATGCCCTGCACGCCGTTGAGCAGCACCTCGTCGGCGCTGCGGAACGCATCCATCAGGGATACTGCGGCATCCCCCATCTGCAGCAACCGGTCGTTGGGAATCACGATGAGGGTGTCGCAGCTCTCCCGCAGCGAGGCGATACCGTTTTCGGCCTGATTGCTGCGCCGCTTGCCTTCGAACGAGAACGGCCGGGTGACCACACCGACGGTCAAGGCTCCCATTTTGCGGGCGATGCTGGCAACGACGGGCGCCCCGCCGGTCCCGGTTCCGCCGCCTTCGCCGGCGGTGACGAAAACCATGTCCGCCCCGCGCAGCAGTTCTTCGATCTCGTCTTTGGCGTCGTCGGCGGCCTTGCGCCCGACCTCGGGGTCTGCGCCTGCGCCCAGCCCACGGGTGGAATCGCGGCCGACGTCGAGCTTGACGTCGGCATCGCTCATCAACAACGCCTGAGCGTCGGTGTTGATCGCGATGAACTCCACGCCCTTGAGGCCCTGCTCGATCATCCGGTTGACGGCGTTGACGCCACCGCCACCGATGCCGACAACCTTGATGACGGCCAGGTAATTGTGTGGGGGGGTCATCATTCCGTCTTCCTCCCTGGTGGGACTGGGCTCCACTGTATGAACTCGGGATCCTGGCAAACCCTTAACCTCAACTATAGGCTTAGAGTTATGTCAAGTAGTTCCGCGCAAACAGAACGGTATGGGCACGGGGCGCGCCAACCTCGCAGGCGCGCCGAAGCGCGGTCGGCAAATTTTTGGTCAATTTTTGCCTCGAACGTGCGGCTGGCGTCGACACTCGGCGCCCCTCGAGATGGGATCGCGGTCCGGCATCACGCTCGGGCCCTGCGCGAGTTGCTATTTCACAGTCGGCAGATCGGGGCTGGAAACGTCGTAGGTCCGCCCCGGCTGGGTCAGCAGCGCTGCCAGCTTTTCGGCCTTCTCGTCGGCACGGTCGGTGGTACCCCAGATCACCACGCGCCCATCGCCCAGCGTAAGGGTGATCGAGGCCACCGATGGGGCGGCGATGCGGCCCACCTGACCTAAGACTTCGGGACGCAGCGCGATCAGTACCTGCAGCGCCGCCTTGGTCGCCGGGTCAGTTGGCCCGGGATTCGCGACATCGATATACGGCAATGCCGGCGGCGGCGGAGCGGTTGCGAAGTCGACACCATCGCGGTCAAACAGGTGTGGGCCGTCGGGAAAATCCTTGACCACCAACGGGACTCGCTCGACGACGGTGATCCGCAACGCCGATGGATATTGGCGTTGCACCCGCGCGCTGGCCACCCGCCGGATCGCCGCCACCCGGTCGGCGACCTGGTTGGTGTTGATCTGCAGCAACGGCGTGCCCGGCTGAACCCCCGCCGCGACGAGGACCTCATCACGGGTCACCGCCCCGATTCCGGTGACCACGATGTTGCGCGCCGACATCGCCGGCGTGAAATAGAGGACCAGCCCCAGCCCGATCCCGACGATGGCCAACACCACCGACGCGAGCAGCATTTTCAAACCCCGAACAACGCCTCGCGCAACGGGTTTGGGCTGGCTGACGACGCGGCCGCCGGCCCGGCGTTTGGCCTCACGGCGCGCTTGCTCGATCGCGGTTGCGCGGGCCTGCACGTCCCGCCGCTCGGCCCGTTCCCGGCGGGCGCGCCGGCGTGGCCCTTCGACTTCGGCTTCATCCGCCTGCGTTTGGCCGTCTTGGGCGTTTTGGGGGGTTTGGGGATTTTGGGGATTCAAGCGCAGCGGTTCGGTGATCGCAGTGTCGGCGGCATCTCCCGCCACGTCGTCGGCCACCAGGTCGGTCGGTGCAGCGTCGTCTGGCTCGGTCATCGCAATACGCCCGGCTGCCCTGGCTCGCTGCGGTTGGCCCGCACCCGCAGCGCCGTCACGATCTCCGGCCCCAACAAGGTCACATCGCCCGCGCCCATCGTGACGATGACGTCGCCCGGACCAGCGGCGGCGGCCACCGCCTCGGCGACCGCCGAGAAGTCCAGGAGGTAGCGCACCGGCACGCTGACGTGCTCAGCGACGCTGGCCCCGCTCACACCGGCGAGCGGTTGTTCGCGCGCACCATAGACGTCGAGGACGAACACCTCGTCGGCGGCATCCAGCGCACGACCGAATTCGGCAGCGAAAGCCTTTGTCCGCGAATATAAATGAGGCTGGAACACCACGAGGGAACGTCCGTTGCCGCTTTGCTCGAGAACGGTGCGGACCGCCGCCAGCGTCGCGCTGATCTCGGTCGGGTGATGGGCGTAGTCGTCGAACACCCGCACCAGTGAGTTCGGGGCCTTGCCGACTCCCTTACCAACTAGCGCCGTCCCGACCAGTTCAAATCGACGTCGCACTCCCTCAAACCCGGCCAGCCCGTCGAGCACCTCATCGGCGCTGGCGCCGACCTCGATCGCCGCCAGCAGTGCGCCCAGCGCATTGAGCGCCATGTGTCGGCCGGGCAGCGACAGTCGCATCACCCGTTGGTGAGCTTCGCCGGCCAACTGAATGTGCGCGACCGCCTCGGTGCCCTGTTGCTCCCATGCCACCAGCGTGCCGGCCTGGGGGTACCGCCCGCTTGCGGGGGAGGTGTCGCTCGGCCGGTCGGGTGAAGACCCGTATCGCAGCACTCGAATCCCCAGCTCGGCGGTGCGCTGGGCCAGTGCAGCCGCCCCGGGGTCGTCGGTGCACACCACCAGCGCTCCACCGGGGGCAAGTCGCTCCACGAACGAGTCGAACACCCCGACATAGGCATCGGCACTGCCGTAGAAGTCCAGGTGGTCGGACTCGATGTTGGTGACCACAGCGACGTTGGGCGTGTATTCCAGTAGCGAGCCGTCGCTTTCGTCGGCCTCGGCGACAAAGCAGTCGCCGCTGCCGTGGTGGGCGTTGGTGCCGGCCTCCCCCAGCTCCCCGCCGACCGCGAAGGACGGATCGCGCCCACAGTGCTGCAGGGCCACGATCAGCATCGATGTCGTCGTGGTCTTGCCGTGCGTGCCGGTGACCATCAACGTGGTGCGCCCCTCCATCAGCGTGGCCAGCACGGCCGGCCGCAACACCACCGGAATCCCGCGACGCCGGGCTTCGACGAGCTCGGGGTTGGTCTTGGGGATCGCGGCGTGGGTGGTGACGACGGCGGTGGCGCCGCCCGTCAGCAGATCCAGCGACGATGCGTCGTGTCCGATGCGGATCAGCGCGCCGCGGGCGCGCAACGCGTGGATACCGCGCGATTCTTTGGCGTCCGATCCGGATACCAGCGCGCCCCGGTCCAGCAGGATGCGCGCCACACCCGACATCCCAGCTCCGCCGATGCCCACCATGTGCACTCGCTGCAGCTCGGGTGGCAACTGCGCGGCGCTCACCGTCGACCCCCGTCCGCCGGCCCGCGATCACGAACCCGCTGGCTTTCCCGTGCTGTGTCCAGCGCGGCCTGGGCCACTTGGCGCGCCGCGTCCCGATGTCCCACCCTTGCCGCGGCCGCCGTCATCGCCGCCAGCCGCGGCGGGTCGGTCAGCAGGCCGGCCACCTGCTGGGCGACCAGGCCCGGCGTCAGGGCGCCGTCGGCGACCAGCATGCCACCACCGCCGTTGACCACCGGCAACGCGTTGAGTCGCTGCTCGCCGTTGCCGATCGGCAGCGGGACGTAGATCGCCGGCAGGCCGACGGCGGACACTTCGGCAACTGTCATCGCTCCCGAGCGGCAGATCACCAGGTCGGCGGCGGCGTAGGCCAGGTCCATCCGGTCGAGATAGGGCACCGCCACATAGGGCGGGTCGCCCGGCTCGGGTGTGCGCAGCTCGAGGGCGTTCTTGGGTCCGTGGGCGTGCAGCACAGCCACACCGGCGGCGGCCAAGTCGGCGGCCGCACCGGAGACGGCCCGGTTGAGTGAGACCGCGCCCTGCGAACCGCCGAACACCAACAACACCTTCGCGTCATCGGCGAAGCCGAAGCGCGACCGCGCTTCAGCTCGTAACGCCGCGCGATCCAGCACGGCGATGGCCGCCCGGACCGGTACCCCGACCACCTCGGCGCGCCGCAACCCGGAATCCGGTACCGCGGAGAGGATCCGGTCCGCGGTGCGGGCACCTACTCGATTCGCCAGCCCCGCGCTGGCGTTGGCTTCGTGGATCACCACCGGGATACGACGCCGAAGACCGAGGACACCGCGAGCGGCAAGGTAGGCCGGCAGTGCAACGTACCCGCCGAAACCGATGACGACGTCGGCGTCGACATCGTCGAGCACAGCCCGTGTCTCCCGGACGGCACGCCACACCCGCCGCGGCAGCCGGGCCAGGTCACCGCTGGGCTTGCGCGGCAGTGGCACCGGGGTGATCAGCTCGAGGTGGTAGCCGCGTTCGGGCACCAGCCTGGTCTCCAGCCCGCGCCGGGTGCCCAAGACAGTGATCCGGACCTGCGGATCCAGCGCGCTGAGCGCGTCGGCGACGGCCATCGCGGGCTCCACATGGCCGGCGGTACCACCGCCGGCGAGCACGACCGACAATGAATCAAGAGACGACGAAGCGGCACCGGCGGGCGAGGGCCTTACCCCCTGCCCGCCGGCTGGCTCGCTGATCGTGTCGTTCACCCGTAACGCTGACCTTCCAATGCGCGAGTGCGCCGTGTCTGACGCTGGCCGGCTCCCTGACTGGCATAGCGCTGGCCAGATCCATGATGCCTTGAGCCGTGCGCCGGCCGATCAGCTGTTCGGGCGAACGCAGGCCGCAAGGGCGGTTCGGGGTTCCGGGAGGCCTTCCGGGCGGGCCCCTTCGATTTCGCATTGTCCGACTGCGGACGAGCCTGCTTGCGGTCGCGGAACGCCTCGATGCGGCTCGGCAGATACGGCTCAGGCGGCGGCAGCCGCAGCAGCCGGTTCACCTTGTCGTCGCGCCCGGCCCGCAGCGTGGCCACCGCCTCCGGTTCATGGCGGGCCGCGCTGGCCATAATCCCTATCATGAAAAGTGTTGCAGCCGTTGATGTTCCGCCAGCAGAGATGAGCGGCAGCTGCAGGCCCGTGACCGGCAGAATCCCGATCACATAGCCGATGTTGATAAACGCCTGCCCCAACACCCACATCGTTGTGGTGGCGGTCAGCAGCCGCAGGAACGGGTCGGCGGAGCGGCGCGCGATCCGCATCCCGGTGTAGGCAAACAACCCGAAGAGCGCCAGCAGCCCGAACGCGCCGACAAAGCCGAGTTCCTCGCCGATGATCGCGAAGATGAAGTCGTTGTGCGCGTTGGGCAGATAGTTCCACTTGGCGACGCCCTGGCCGAGGCCGTCGCCGAAGATGCCGCCGTGGGCCAGCGCGAATTTTGCCTGCCGGGCCTGGTAACCGGTGTCCTGAGGGTCGTTCTCGGGGTCCAGCCAGGACCGCACCCGGTCTGACCGATAACCCGCGGACATCGCCAAGATCGCGCCCGCAACGATCACCGCGAGCAGCGACGTACCGAAGACACGCAGCGGCAGCCCGCCGTACCACAACAGGGCCAGCAGGATGATGCCCAGCGACACCGTCTGCCCGAGGTCGGGCTGGGCCACAATCAGCGCCAGCGCGATGACCGCGGCCGGCACCAACGGGATCAGCATCTCTCGCAACGAGGCTCGCTCCATTCGTCGGGCCGCCAAAAGATGCGCACCCCAAATGGCGAACGCGATCTTCGCCAACTCGGACGGCTGCATCGAATAGCCGGCGACCACGAACCACTTGCGCGAGCCGTTCGCTAGATTGCCGATTCCTGGAACCAGCACCAGCACCAGCAAAATAATGGTGATTACATAACCGGAGAATGCGATACGCCGGATGAACCGCACCGACATCCGCATCGCGGCATAGGCGCCAACCAGGCCCACGACCGTCCACAACACCTGCTTGCCGAAAATCACCCACGCCGACCCGTCGGCGCCATAGGAGCGCACCCCGGAGGCCGACAGCACCATGATCAGGCCCAGCGTTGTCAGCAATCCGGCAACGGCGATGATCAGGTGAAACGAGGTCATGGGCCGGCCCAGCCAGGCGGTGAACCGGGTGCGTGCACCGCTATCTTCCATCTTGACCTGGGGTTTTGCGGCTACGGGGGCTTTCCTGCTTTCAGGCCTGGTCTCAGGGGCCGCCTCAGGCGCCTTGCTCTCGGGCGCCTTGCTCTCGGACTTGTCCGCGGTTTCAGCAGCATCGGCCACTTCCACCCCGGCCTGCTCGCCGGCCTGCGCGTTTTGTCTCTTACCCCGGCGTAGCCGCCGGGTCAGTGCGTTAGCCACACCCGCCTACCGGAGCGCTGCGCGTACGGCGGCCGCGAATGCGTCGCCACGGTCGGCGTAACCGGTGAACTGGTCAAACGACGCCCCGGCCGGTGCCAGCAGCACCGTGTCGCCGGGCTTTGCCAAGTCACGGGCGGCAGCCACCACCGCGGTCATCACGCGAGTGCCGAGACTGTCCCCCGCACTATCAACTTTTGTCACTCCAGTACCAGGAACCACAGCAGTCGCATACATATCAGCATCCTCGCCTGTCACAACGTGGACGACGGGGACATCGGGCGCGTGTCGCGATAACGCCTCGGCAACCTCTTGGCGATCTCGGCCGATAAGCACGGCACCGACCAGCCTGGACGCGATTCTGGCAACCTCCGCATCGACGGATGTGCCTTTGAGCAAACCACCGGCCACCCAGACAACCCGCGGATAAGCCATTACCGA
>Ga0209448_10000762_pt1 | contig 10209 bp, 8 predicted proteins | sample BogFormECP14_OM2_FD_188245 | JGI IMG/M metagenome (GOLD analysis project Ga0209448, IMG submission 188245) | Bog forest soil microbial communities from Calvert Island, British Columbia, Canada - ECP14_OM2 (SPAdes) (version 2) | ecosystem: Environmental > Aquatic > Freshwater > Wetlands > Bog ... | reverse complement strand
GATGGTCCGGTGAAAGCGCTCGCTGGCGATGCTCGAAGATGCGATCCATGTTCAAGAGCGCCCGCATATCGTCCTCAGCGAGCATTTCGATCTTGTTGACCTCATGTGAAGTGCGGAAGCCATCGAAGAAATGCAAGAAAGGAATGCGCGACTCGAGCGCGGCGGCGTGCGCGATCAGTCCAATGTCCATGGCCTCTTGCACGGAATTGGAGCACAGCATGGCGAAGCCGGTGGTGCGCGCCGCCGCGACCTCTTTCGCTCATGCGGCCGAATACGCCCGAAGAGTGGAAATCGCTGGTCGACGCCGCCGTCATTCCGGTGACCGTGGACGACCGAGAAGTTCAACACATTCATTAATGACGAAGTCGCGCGCTGGACGCCTTTGATCAAGGAGATCGGCGTCAAGCTCGATTAAGACGCCTGCGCGCGCCTGACCGGTATCACGCCCGCGCGTACTTGCCACGGTTGAAGAAGCGATCCTTCTGATCGTCCGAGGCGTTGTCGCGGTGCGACTTGATGGCGCCGATCTTTGCCAGCGCGGATTTCACCGCCGGCCGCTCGTCGATCGCCTTGAACCAGCGCGCGAGGTTGTGGTGATCTTCCCATTTCACGCCCTGGGCGTCGTGATTGCGCGCCCATGGGAAAGTAGCGATATCGGCGATCGAATATTCATCCCCGCCCAGATAGGGCGCCTCCCCGAGCCGCTTTTCCATCACTTCGTAGAGCCGTTTCACTTCGGTCTGATAGCGCGTCATCGCATAGGAATTGTCGCCGTCCTTCGGCGTGAACATTTTGAAATGGGTGAACTGGCCGAACATCGGGCCAATGCCGGTGAGCTGAAACATCAGCCATTGCAGCACTTCATATTTCTTCGCGATGTCCTTGGGGAAAAACTTTCCCGACTTCTCGGCGAGGTACATCAGAATGGCGCCCGATTCGAACACCGTGAAGGGCTTGCCGCCGGGGCCGTCGTGGTCGACGATCGTCGGGATTTTCGAGTTCGGATTGATCTTGATGAAATCCGGATTGTACTGCTCGCCCTTCCACACATCGACGAAGTGCTCTTTGTAGGGCAGCTTTGTCTCTTCGAGCATGATGTAGATTTTCTGCACGTTCGGGCTGGTCAACGCATAAAGATCGATCATCGTAATATCCTTGGTTTCCTCAACTCACCATTATGCAGCGGCAAAATTATCGGCCTCGCCCACGGCCAGCAAGATGGCTTGCACCTTGCGTACCGGGCGCATTGATCACTTGTGCGAGATTGCCGATGCCGCGTAGGCTAGGGCGGTTAGGCCAATAAGGGGGATGCAGCGCTTGATTCAGTGGTTCGTCGCGGCCGCCTTCGTGGCTGCGCTTATAGCAGGCGGTGCGGCACGCGCCGCCGACGATTATCCGAACCGCACCGTGCGCTGGCTGGTGGGCTATCCGCCTGGCGGTTCGACCGACATCTGCGCGCGTCTCATCGGGCAATATTTATCGGAACACCTCCATCAGCAATTCGCGGTCGATAACAGGCCGGGCGCCGGCAACAATCTGGCGACCGAAATGGTGGCCCATTCGCCGCCGGACGGCTATACGCTTTACTTGGTCAATCCGGCCAACGCCATCAACGCCACGCTGTATAAAAATCTCAATTTCGATTTCATCGAGGACATGGCTCCGGTGGGCGGCTTCATCCGCGTGCCGAACGTGATGGAGGTGAACCCGAACGTGCCAGCGAAAACGGTCGCGGAGTTCATCAGTTACGCCAAAGCCAATCCGGGCAAGGTCAATTTGGCGTCGTCCGGCATTGGCACTTCGGTGCATCTGTCGGGCGCACTGTTCATGATGATGACCGGCGTCAATCTTACGCACGTCCCCTATCGCGGTGGGGCGCCCGCACTCACCGATATGCTGGCCGACCAAGTGCAGGTGATGTTCGACAATCTGCCGTCCTCGATCGGGCATATTCGGGCAGGGCGGTTGCGTGCGCTCGCCGTGACGACGGCGGTCCGCAACGAGGCGTTGCCGGACGTGCCGACCGTCGCCGAGACCGTGCCCGGCTACGAGGCGAGCGCCTGGTTCGGCATGGCGGTGCCGAAGGGAACCCCGCGGCCCATCATCGACAAGCTGAACAAAGCCATCAACGAAGCGCTGGCCGATCCGGCAATGCAAGCCAAGCTCGCCGAGCTCGGCGGTACGCTGATTCCCGGCACGCCGGAGGATTTCGGCAAGCTCATCGCCCAAGAGACCGACAAATGGTCGAAAGTGGTGAAAGCCACCGGCGCCACGGCGGAATAGGAACGACCGGCGCATGCTGTGTTAGTAATGTCGCGTCAGGCTCGGCACATCGCAATGAATTCCAGCAAAAAGAAATCACCCGAAGATCTACGCAGCTACCGCTGGCTCGGCAAGAACGATCTGCGCTCGTTCGGCCATCGCTCGCGGCTGCGCCAATTCGGCTATGACCACGCCGATTGGGCCGGCAAGCCGGTGATCGGCATCATCAATACCTGGAGCGAGATCAACGCCTGCCACGGCCATCTGCGCGACCGCGCCGAGGACGTCAAACGCGGTGTCTATCAGGCCGGCGGCTTTCCGATCGAACTGCCGGCGATGTCGCTTGCCGAGCCGTTCGTAAAACCCTCGACCATGCTCTATCGCAATTTCTTGGCGATGGAATGCGAGGAACTGTTGCGCAGCCACCCGATCGACGGCGCGGTGCTGATGGGCGGCTGCGACAAGACCACGCCCGGCCTGATCATGGGCGCGATCAGCATGGGGATTCCTGCGATCTATGTGCCGGCGGGTCCCATGCTGCGCGGCAATTGGCGCGGCAACGTTTTGGGTTCGGGCTCCGACGCCTGGAAATATTGGGACGAGAAGCGCGCCGGCCGCATCGGCGACGACGAATGGAATGAAATCGAGAGCGGCATTTCGCGCTCGTTCGGCACCTGCATGGTGATGGGCACTGCGGCCACCATGATGGCGATCGCCGAGGCGTTGGGGCTTGCTTTGCCGGGCGCCTCCTCGATCCCGGCGCCCGACGCCAATCATCCGCGCATGTGCGCCGCCGCCGGCCGCCGCGCCGTCGACATGGTGTGGGAAGATTTGACGCCGGATAAAGTCCTGACGCCTTCAGCCTTCGACAATGCCATTCGGGTGCACATGGCGCTTGGCGGCTCGACCAATGCCATCATCCACGTCATCGCCATGGCGCGCCGCGCCGGTATCGCGCTCGACATGCAGCGCTTCGACGCGATTTCCCGGCAAGTGCCGGTAATCGCTAATATCACCCCGTCGGGCAAATATCTGATGGAGGATTTTTTCTATGCCGGCGGATTGCGCGCGCTGATGGCGCAGATGCAAGACCTGCTCGATCTGTCGTGCATCACCGTGAGCGGGCGCACCGTCGGCGAGGCGCTTGCCGGCAGCCAAGTGCATCTGCCCGACGTCATTCATTCGCTCAAGGCGCCGCTTTATCCCGAAGGCGCCACCGCGGTCCTCACCGGCAATCTGGCGCCGCGCGGCTGCGTAATGAAACCGGCCGCCGCCGACAAACGTTTCCTAAAGCATCGCGGCAAGGCGATCGCGTTCGAGAATTACGACGAGATGGCACGCGCGGTCGATCGCGACGATCTCGAGGTCACGCCCGACCATGTGCTGGTGCTCAAGAACGGCGGCCCGAAGGGCGGTCCCGGCATGCCGGAATGGGGCCAGTTGCCGATTCCAAAGAAACTACTCAAGGCCGGCGTGCGCGACATGCTGCGCATTTCCGATGCGCGCATGAGCGGCACAAGCTACGGCGCCTGCATCCTGCACGTGGCACCCGAAAGCTTTGTCGGCGGCCCGCTCGCCTTCGTGCAGACCGGCGACGAGATCGAGGTCGATGTCGGAAAGCGAAGCATTCACCTCGATGTCGGCGAGGAGGCGCTCTCGCGCCGCCGCGCCGCCTGGACAGCGCCGCCGCCGCATTATCTCCGCGGCTATGGGGCGATGTTTTCGCAACATATCGGCCAAGCCGACGAGGGCTGCGACTTTGATTTTCTCGAAGGGCGAGCGCCGACTGCAGAGCCCGAGATTCATTAAGGCCGCACCCCGGAATGACGAGCGGAAGGACACCAAAATGAAAGCCCAGCTTTCAAGATTGCGCGCGCTTGTCGTCGTGGGCGCGATGATCGTTAGCACGTCACCCGTGCACGCCCAAAGCCCGGCATTTCGCGTCGATCCGTACTGGCCGAAACCGCTGCCGAACAACTGGATCCTCGGCCAAGTCGGCGGCATGACGGTCGATGCGCAGGACAATATCTGGGTGTTTCAGCGCCCGCGCTCGCTCACCGACGACGAGAGGGGCGCGGCGCTCGATCCGCCGCGGTCGAAATGCTGTGTGCCGGCGCCGTCGGTGCTGGTCTTCGATCAGGCCGGCAATGTCGTGAAATCCTGGGGCGGCCCCGGTAACAATCAGGGCTATGACTGGCCGGCGCAGGAGCACGCCATCCTCGTCGACAACAAGGGCTTTGTCTGGCTGAGCGGCAACGGTCCGGACGACGGGATGGTGCTGAAATTCACCACCGATGGGAAGTTCGTCAAACAGCTCGGCAAACGGGCTCAGCCGACTAGCAGCACCGACCTGACGCAGTTTGGTCGGGTAGCCGATCTCAAGTTCGATGCGAAGGCGAATGAGATCTATGCGGCCGACGGCTACGGCAATCACCGCGTCGCCGTGCTCGACGCCGATTCAGGCGACATCAAACGGTTTTGGGGCGCTTACGGCAAGCCGCCGACCGACGACAATCTGCCGAATTACACTCCGGATTCGCCGCAATTCGCCAATCCGGTGCATTGCATCGCCTTGTCCAAGGACGGTCTCGTCTATGTCTGCGACCGCACCAACAATCGCGTCCAGGTTTTTGAGAAGGACGGCACGTTCATTCGCCAATATGTCTTCGATGCTAACACCAAGGGTTCGGGCTCGGCCTGGACCCTCGCCTTCTCGCCGCTCGACAAGAAGCAAAAATATTTTGTCCTGCTCGACGGCACCAACAATGTGATGGAATCGGTGCGCGTCAGCGACGGCGTTGTGGTCTCTAGCTTCGGCGGGCCGGGCCGCGGTGCCGGGCAATTTCATTGGGTCCATGCCGGCGCGTTCGATTCACGCGGCAACTTCTATACCGGCGAAGTCGATACCGGAAAGCGCCTGCAAAAATGGGCGCCGGTGGAGTAAGGCGTCGTCTTCAGCGCGACGGCTGCTTGTCGGTCTTGGCGCGGATGGCGTCATAGTGCTCGACGAAGTCGGCATACATGCGCTGCAATCCTTCGCGCAGCGGTATCGTCGCATGCCAGCCCAGCGCGTTGATGCGGGAGACGTCGAGGAGCTTGCGCGGCGCGCCATCGGGCCGCGACGTGTCAAACTTGATCTTGCCGCGGAAGCCGACGACCTCGGCGACCAGGCGAGCGAACTCGGCAATCGGGATGTCTTCGCCGGTGCCGACATTAAGGAATTCAAGGTCCGAATAGCTTTTCATGACGAACACGCTGGCGTCGGCGAGGTCGTCGACGGCGAGGAATTCGCGCTGTGGCGCCCCGGTGCCCCAGACCATGACGCTGTCGGCGTCGCTGATCTTGGCTTCGTGAAAGCGCCGCACCAAGGCGGCAGGAACGTGGCTGTCTTGCGGGTGGTAATTGTCGCCGGGCCCGTGCAGATTGGTCGGCATCACCGACACGAAATCGGCGCCATATTGGGTGCGGAAAGCCTCGCAGAGTTTGATGCCGGCGATTTTGGCGACCGCATACCATTGATTGGTCGGTTCGAGCGGCCCCGACAGCAGCATCTCCGGCGTCATCGGCTGCGCGGCTTCGCGCGGATAGTTGCAGGATAAACCGAGATAGACGAGCTTCTTCACGCCGTAGCGATGCGCCGCGCGGATGGTGTTGAGAGCGATCGCCAGATTGTCGGCGATGAATTCGGCGGGAAACGTGCTGTTGGCGCGGATGCCGCCGACCTTTCCGGCGGCGACGAAAACCGCATCCGGCTTGGCCTGCGCCATGAAGCGATCGACCGCTTCCGAATTGCGCAAGTCGAGCTCGCGGCGCGGCGCATAGATGATATTGCATGTCTCGCGCTCGAGCCGCCGCATGATCGCCGAGCCGGCCATGCCGGCATGACCGGCCACGAAGACGCGCTTGCCGTTCAAGTCGAAAATGATTGGCGTCGCACTCATGATCCCGCCCCGCCTAGTCGTGCACGTTGCGATGCACGCCGTCGCGGCGCATCTCGTCGAGATCGGTTTCGACCATTTCCCGGACCAATTGGTCAAACGACACTTTGTGACGCCAGCCGAGCTTTTGCCGCGCCTTGCTCGGGTCGCCGAGCAGCGCGTCCGTTTCCGTCGGCCGGAAATAACGCGGATCGATCTCGATCAGCACGCGGCCATCGCTTGTATCGACGCCTTGCTCGGCAATGTCGGATCCGCGCCATTCGATTTTTCTTCCGATGCAGCCGAAAGCCCTCTCGACGAAATCGCGGACCGAATATTCCTCCCCGGTCGCGAGAACATAATCGTCGGGCTGGGGCTGTTGCAGGATCAGCCACATGCCTTCGACATAGTCGCGCGCATGACCCCAGTCGCGCCGCGCCGACAGGTTGCCGAGGTAGAGCTTCTGCTGCAATCCAAGCTCGATCGCGGCGACCGCGCGGCTGATCTTGCGGGTGACGAAGGTTTCGCCCCGCGTCGGTCCTTCGTGATTGAACAGAATGCCGTTCGACGCATGCATCTTATAGGCTTCGCGGTAATTGACCGTGATCCAATAGGCATAAAGCTTTGCCACCGCGTAGGGCGAGCGCGGATAAAACGGCGTCGTCTCGCGCTGCGGAACCTCTTGCACCATGCCGTAAAGCTCGGACGTCGATGCTTGATAGAACCGCACTTTGTCCTCAAGCCGCAAGATCCGGATCGCCTCGAGCAGGCGCAGGGTGCCAAGCGCGTCGGCATTGGCGGTATATTCCGGCGTCTCGAACGAGACGCGGACGTGGCTCTGCGCCGCGAGGTTGTAGATCTCGGTCGGCTGCAGTTCTTGAATGATGCGGATGAGATTCGTCGAATCCGTCATGTCGCCGTAGTGCAGGAAAAACCGCACGCCGGAGCCATGCGGATCCTTATACAGATGGTCGACGCGCGCAGTATTGAAGGACGACGAGCGCCGTTTGATGCCGTGCACGACATAGCCTTTGCTGAGCAAAAGCTCGGCCAAATAGGCTCCGTCCTGGCCGGTCGCCCCGGTAATCAATGCAACAGGATTTGCCATAAAGTCACACCCGGCTCGATTTCGACTTTCCTAAAATGACTTAGCCTTCAAAACCACCGTACCCGTCAAGTCAGGACGGTGTGGCGTCGCCGAGGCGCTGCACGTCCCCTACCTGCTCTTGATTTTCTTTCATGCGCCGCCGGCCTTCGGCGTCGATGGCGTGCTTGAGGTCGGGATGGTGCGCGGTCAAGGTGCGGAAATCGGCAAGATCGAGAATAAGCAGCGTCGACGGCATCGTGGTGGTGACGTTGGCGCTGCGGACCGAATCGCCGAGCAAAGCCAGTTCGCCGAAGAACGTCCCCGCGGCGAGGCGGACCGGCGCCGGCTTGACGTCCACTTGCGCTTCTCCGGCGGCGATGAAGTACATGCAATCGCCGACTTTGCCGCGGCGGATAATGGCGGTCCGCTCGGGGACTTCCAGGCGCCGCAGCATATGGGTGATTTCGGTGATCGCCGACGGATCGAGCGATTGGAAAAACGGCACCTTGCTGACGAGGTCCCAGGTCTGAATGAAATTGCGCCGCCTCGTCTCGGCGGCAAAGCCGGTCGCCAGAATACCGGTCGACAGTCCGAACGTAGCGATGCCGCCGATCATCACCACGCCGCCAAGGAAGCGCCCCAGCTGCGTGATCGGCACCTCATCGCCGTAGCCTGTCGTCGTCAGCGTCACCACCGCCCACCACAGCGCCTGCGGCATGGTGCCGAAAGCGTTGGGCTGCTGGCCGCGCTCGGTCACAAGCATGAGGGCGGAGGCGAGAAAGAGGATGATCAAAAACAATACGAACACGCTGGCCAGCGCCCTGGCTTCGAGCTGGAACACGCGCCCAAGCTGTGCGAATCCGGGCGAGAGCTGGGCGAGCTTGAGGATCCACAGCGACGCCCATAGCCACGCCGTCGGCGCGTCGAGGCCGCACAGAAGCGCGATCGGAACGGCAATCACGCCGACAAGGTCGATAAAGCCCGACGCGGAGAGAAGATAGCTTCTCGCTATCCCGGCCTGCACGGCGATGCGCGCGCGGACGGCGCTGTCGATCGCGAAATAGCCGAGGCACGACCACAGGCAGGCGACGAGCCAGCGGCCAGCCGAATGCTGCAAATCCGGTAGGGTGAAGGCCGTCATGGCTGACAGGCCGATGGTAATAACGATCGTGCGAGCAAAGGACGATGCGCCGAAACGGCGGAACGGCGCGGTGAAATGCGCAATATTCGCGAAAGCGGCCTTGAATATGACGCGGTCTCCGTCGGGGGTAAGTCTGGTGCGGAGCCTGTGCTCCGGCCTGTGCTCAACTGGCCAAATTACGCCGTCAAGGCCGGATCGGCCAGCCGAAATTGCGCCTTGGATCGGGCAGAAGGCCTCCCGTCGGCATTACAGTAAATGCGGATTGAAAACGCGAATCGGATAAATAAGCTCGACAAGGCGACAGATCGGCGCAGGCCGCGGACCGAATCTCGTTCCCTTGGAATCGAGAACGCTTTAGATTCTCAATCACTCACCGCGTTGTCATAATCGCGGTGCAAGTGGAGCCTGCAAGATCAAGATGCGCGCGTAGGATTCGCGTGGAAGAGGCCGAGGCCGGAGGCGATCAATGCATTGGGAAAATCTGCTAAACAGCGTCGGGTCGCTGATGATCGTGGCGACCGCGTCGACCAAAACCATGGTCCCGCTGCGCATTCTCGCCATCGTCGCCAATTGCGTGCTGATCGTCTTTTACGCCGCGGCCCACGAGTGGGTTCCTTTTGCCCTGCAGACCGTCGCTCTGCCGCTCAACGGTTATCGGCTTTATCAGATGGTAGTCCTGATCAGGAACGTGCGCGTCGCCGTCCGCGGCTCGACGACGATGGATTGGCTCAAGCCGTTCATGGCCAAGCGGCTGTTCCGCAAGGGCGACATTCTGTTCGCCAAGGGCGAGGAAGCCCACGAGATGTTCTGCATCGTAACGGGGCGTTTTTTGCTGCACGAACTCGGCATCGAGCTGAAGCCCGGCCAGGTCGTCGGCGAACTGGCGATGCTGGCGCCGGACAATCGCCGCACCGCGACGCTCGAATGCTTAGCGGATGGCGAGGCGTTGTCGATCACCTATGAGCAGGTCGAGGAGCTCTATTATCAGAACCCGACCTTCGGCTTTTATTTTCTGCGGCTGGCAACGGAGCGGCTGTTCGATAACATCAATCGGCTGCAATCCGATCTCGAGAGCCGCAGGCCGGCGCAAGCCTGAAACGGCTTAAGCCTGAAACGGCGAGAGGTCGGCACTTACCATTCGCCCAAATTTGCCCGTGCAACACGGAATTTCCCTTAGCGCCGCATTGCACTTACGCTTAATTTCGCGTCTGGATGCCGTTAGAATTGATCTCTGACTCATTTCGCGGCTCGCCGCCGTTACGCCGGGATATTCATGCCACAGCAGCAGATCTCACGCTACGAGCTTGCCCGCTATCTGCTCTCACCGTCGCTCTTTGTGATGGTGGCCATGATGGTGGTCGAAGCGATGCTGGCCGCGGCGACCACCTGGCTCGTCATCAATGCCGGACGCCGCGTCGCGGTTGGCGAGTTTCTGCTCACCGATCTGATCTGGATTCTGTCGGCGCAATCGGCCTCCTATGTGGTGGGCGTCATCAGCTGGGTTTTCGCCGAACGCGCCGGCTATCGCGGCTTTGGCAAATACATGCTGCGTTTCGCCCGCGAAAATCGCGGCAAGGTCAAGCTGCTCAACGACAAACCTACGCGCGAACAGATCGAGCCGTTCCTGACCGGCGAAACCTTTCAGTGCTTCTTCAACGTGATGTATGAGCTCGAATTCGCGCTCAAGCTTTTTCTCGGCCTCGTGTTCAACGCGCTGGTGCTCGGCGCCGAGATCGATCCGAGCCTGCCGTTCGCCTATGTCGGCGCTTTCGGCGCGTTGCTGTTGATGCAGTGGGTTTTGC
>Ga0209448_10000759_pt1 | contig 10215 bp, 9 predicted proteins | sample BogFormECP14_OM2_FD_188245 | JGI IMG/M metagenome (GOLD analysis project Ga0209448, IMG submission 188245) | Bog forest soil microbial communities from Calvert Island, British Columbia, Canada - ECP14_OM2 (SPAdes) (version 2) | ecosystem: Environmental > Aquatic > Freshwater > Wetlands > Bog ... | reverse complement strand
CCAGCACGCTTCCGGTCAATCGTTGACCACTTGGTCCATCTTTGCGCTGGCAAGTTTGCTGTGGGTCATCTATGGATTGCTCAATCGCAAGCCCGCGATTTACGTCGGCAATATCATCGGACTGGTAATGAATTTGCTGATGGTCAATGGCATCCTGATGCATGCCGGATGGACATATTGAACCTTCAGGCAACGCCTTTGCGTCTAGTTGGCGCCTTCTATTCGGCTAACTTGCAACCGGTTGCAACTGCAGGAGCTGAGAAATGGCGATATCTTGCAACAATCCTCAGGAGCCAGGTTCCTTCCGAGTGATGGCCTCGGTCCGCGACTCGTACCGTAACCAGGGCATCGCCGTGAGGTGCTATATCTTGGCTCACGGAATTGATATGCTCTCCCGACACTTAACCCCAGGAGGGCGCATCGATGCGTCTACGTTATAAGCGCGGTTTTCTGAGCTGTGACCCGCCGCAAATTGTGTCCGGAATGCGTCGCGGAAAAGGGATTCATTGAGGCTCACTTTGAACTGGCGCTCATGACGGGATACCCTGTCCCCAGGACATCACTGCTTTCTCGCTGCCCCAGGTGCATGAAATACGCTGCCATTGAATCGCTGGAAGAATTTCTCCGCCCGAAGCCTCGACTACCTGAACCCCCACGGGTCGGCCACCCGGATTGTCCTTTGGCGCCATCAGCAGCACTTCCGTCAAGCCAAGAGTGGGACAATTGGCCTTGAAGTTTAGCTTTTGAGTACCCGGCGACGTTTCTGCAAGTGATGTCGCGACAAGTAAACCACGAGCTACCCCCTGTCGCAAGCGACAGTAGACAGGAGCGGCCCAAGCTCTTAACGTACGACCTATTCACCGGAGTACCTCGGGTGTTCGCGAAATTCGCGCATCGCTATAGGAGGGTTGTCATGCAGCGGCTCAAAAGCCTTCTTTGGATCACCGCTACTCTGGCTCTGGCGTTTTTCTGTGCCCGGGCAACTGGGCTCTTCCGCCTCGCAACCGTAGCAGCGCAGTCTTCTGGCGACTCCGTCATCTATCTCGATCAGGCGTGGTCGCAGGCGGATCGGGAGATGTACTACCAGATATCGCAAGGAGCACAAATTATCTCGTACGACATCTTCCTGAATCTGGAGGTTGCGGGCAGCCAGGAATTCTTCCGGTCGGATGCGAATAGCGACCGCTATGGCCTGATCACCCAGGCCGCGAATCCGCGGACCAACCCTGACGCTTTGCCGGTAGGTCTGACAAAGACCGTGGTTACGGAGGGGCGATGGAAGGGCGAGACAATTGGCGTGAACTGCGCGGTCTGCCATACCGGTCAGCTGACATACCAAGGGAAACGGGTTCGCATCGACGGTGGCGTCGCGAATACTTTCGACTTCATGGCGTATACCTATGCCCTAGATGATGCGTTGCAAGCAACGTTGACTGACACGGCGAAGTTCGATCGATTGGCTGCTCGACTCGGGGCTTCGAGTTCAGCCGCCAAGAGCGAACTACGCAAGCGCTTTGAGAGCGATGCCGAACGGGTGCATCAGTATCGCACCCGCCAGGTGGTCGCGCCCATAACCTGGGGCCCCGCTCGGATCGATGCTATCGCTTTGATCGTGAATCGCCTGACGTCCGTTAGACCGGATATTCCCCAGAACTTGTCCACACCCCTCGCGCCCACCAAACCCCCATTCGTCTGGAATTCCCCGCAAGGGACGTGGACGCAATGGCGCGGCGTGCAACAGGATCCGATCTCACGCAACCTGACGGAGACCATGGGCGTTTTCATGCCAATGGATTTGACCTCTAAGACGCCTCAAGATGGCCTTTTCGATTCCAACGCTGAGATCCTCAATCTCCAGAAGATTGAGAACTCATTGCAGCGGTTGGCGCCCCCGAGGTGGCCCGAAGAAGTCTTTGGACCAATCGACCGCAAGAAAGCCGCCGAGGGCAAGGCGCTGTTTGTCGAAATATGCGCAGGCTGCCACAACGCTTGGCCCTACACGTGGACTGAACCGAACAAATACGGCAAGCGTTTCGTGCGGGTTGGACTGATTCCACAAACTCTCGTTGGCACCGATCCTGGGCAGTTTACAGATTTGAAACAGTACGCGATTACCGCTCAGCTGAGCGCCTACCTGCCGCCCCCTTACAAGGGCAAGGACATGATACCGACTGGTGTCCTCTACGGGATCGTCGACGGCGCGATACTCGACAGGGCGCTGGCGAAAATTAAGTTGAGCGAAGCGCAGACACTCGATCTGAATGGTTATCGCGAGTTCCCATTGCCGCCTCCGCCGGTGGCGGTGTACAAGGCTGGGCCTCGCGACGGAGTGTGGGCCACGCCGCCATTCATGCATAACGGGGCCGTACCTAATCTGTACGAGATGCTCCTCCCAGCCAAAGAGCGTTCGAAGAAGTTCTACATCGGGCGGGAGTTCGATCCGGTCAAGGTCGGCTTGGACACCAGCGGAAAGTCCGGCAACTTCCTTTACGACACCTCATTGCCCGGCAATTCGAACGCTGGCCACTCCTTCGAGAACGGCCCGAGAGGGAACGGCGTTATCGGGCCGCTGTTCACCGATGAGCAGCGCTGGGCCATCGTCGAGTATCTGAAATCTATTCCCGAGGAACCTGGACGAGTCACGCCGTTCGGAGGCCCACCGCAGTAGTGCAAAGGAGGCGGTGTGGTAGCGCAGGCGTAAGGTGCAGGCAACGTAATAGACGTGATCCGGCAATCAACGGAGGATGGTGATGTCAGACCATGTAGATGGGCCGAGGTCAATCGGCGACCCCGCGGCAGACCTGTCCGATCTGTTCGCGTTTACCAGCCCGGAAAATGCGGGCCGCACGGTGCTGGTTGCGAATGTGTTTCCGTCGGCTGGCGCAAGCGCGGTGTTCTCCAACGCAGTCAATCACTCGATCGTGGTTCGCCGGGTGACCGTGGCCGGCATGGGAGAGATTGCAAGGTTCAAACCGGGGGACGAGGAGTATCGCTTTAGCTGTCGATTTGACAACCTCGTGCCCGGGCCCGACGGAGCGAAACCCGTCCAGCACGGTACCTGCACTCTCCCAGACGGCCAGGCTCTACCTTTTGTTGTCAACGACGCAAAAGGGGCGTCGACCCCGGACGGAATGTTCCGCGTTTTTGCGGGCTTGCGCTCCGACCCGTTCTATCTTGCATGGCTGGTCGCAAACCTGAAAAAGTTTCCGAATCTTCTCCAACACGACAACGTGCTCTCCATCGTCATCGAATTTGATACGCGCCACGTGCTTGATCCTGGCAAAGGGTCGCTGTTCGGTGTCATTGCCGAGACAAGCCCGATACCCCGTACCGGTGGCTTCATTGGGCATGATCCGCCGCGATTCGATTGGGTTGGCCGCCCGGAACAGACGAATATGCGTCTCAACAATCCTGCGCTGGCAGGGACGGACGACTTGCGCGATCTGTGGAATCAGCAAACTCCATTTGCGATTCCCGAAGAGATCCAACCGTTATTCCGCAAGCGTCTGGTGGACAGCCTGACCAATTGGGACATGCGCGATGGCAAATCGGACTGGACGCCTGCGGCGCTGGCCGCCGCCGCCAATGTCTATCTCGATGATTTTTTGCTGTTCGACGTGTCGAAGCCTATGAGCGACACCAGCTTCCTCGAGATCGAGAAAAGCACGCTCCATGGGCGTCCCTATCAGACGGGCGGCGGTCGCACCGTGAACGCTAACGTCATCGACATCATGCTCACGTGGATGGTGAATAACGACCGTGAATTTTTGCAAGGTGGGGCAACGGGTGCGACCCAGCCAGGAGGCAATGCGTTCCCCTATCTGGCTCGCCCGAATGAACAATTGCAGACCGTGTCCGACACCGTTGACGTAACGGCTCCTCCGGATCAGGTCTGGGCGCTCATCGGGAGTTTTGGCGGTATGTGGCACCCATTGATCGCCAAGATTCGGATAACTGGAACGGGTATCGGGCAGTTGCGCACGATCGAGACCATCGACGGCAAGCAGATCATCGAACGTCTCGACGGCATCGACAATTCGCAAAGACTTTATCGCTACGCGATGATCAGCGGCATTCCAGCAGCGGACTATACGGGAACGCTAGATGTCAAACCTACCGGGCCCGGTAGCTCGGTCGAGTGGCGCGTCCAGTATCTGGCAGATGGACAACCCAACATTATCGTGAGGACCGTCGTTACCGAACTTCTAAAGACCGGCCTCGCCAGCCTGCGATCACGGTTTGGGGCGCCGAAATGATCGAAGCGATGGATTTCGAAACGAATTTCGCCCCGGCTACCGCCGGCGAAATCGCCGTCAACAATCTCGAGAGCGCGCGGCAACAATCCTGGAGTCGGTTCTGGGAAGCGCCGCTACGGCCCGGAATCGCAGAGTGCATCGTCGAACAGGAGCAACTGACGGCGCAGTTTCTCGGTGACGTGGGTGTGCTCGACCGCCTCGACGCACTGGCCAATCAGCTCGCCCGCGTCGACCCGGAATCAGGGCGAACGGCGCTGATCAATGCGCAGGTCGCGTCTATGGCACATCGCTTTGCTGATGCCAAAGACTATCTTGCGCAAGCCGAGCTTCACGGCGTGTTCCCGTCCTCCGACAAACCTCTGTCTTTGAGCATCGATCAAGCATGTGGAACCAACCTCGAGTCGGTGCTCCAGGCCCGACGCCGAATGGCCGCCGAGACTCGGCGTTCGGAAGATCTGGTCCCGCTTGGCGCGTTGCTCGCTGATCTGTGTGAATTCGAGGAAGCAGACCGAATCTATCGCCGTGCGCTGAGGGAGTACCCGGGCGTCTCGCCTTTTGCCCCTGCATGGGTTTGCTTTCAACTAGGCGTTCTTTGGGGAGAGCTCGTACCCGAAACACAATCGAGCCGGGCCGCGAATTGGTACCGCAAGGCTATCGAGTACTTGCCGGGCTATGTGAAAGCCCGCGTGCATCTGGCGGAGATCTATTTAAGATGCGGTCGCGCCGGGGACGCACAAGTGCTCCTGGTTCCGGCGGTTTCAAGCGGCGATCCTGAAGTACGTTGGCGCCTCGCCGACGCGATGCGTGCTACGGGGAGACCGGCGGAGGCGGAAGTGCTGATGCAGGCAGCCGAATCCGGCTTCGAGGTTCTTCTGGGAAAACACCTGCTCGCGTTTGCGGACCATGGCGCGGAGTTCTATTCGGGCGGTGGTAATGATGCCGAAAGAGCATTTGAACTGGCGAGCATTAACCTCGCAAATCGTCCGACGCTTCGGGCTTTCGAACAGGCGTATGTGACCGCGGTTGGCGCTGGCAAATCAAACATTGCGTCTGACATTCTCTCTGCCGCCGGAAAACGCTGGGGAAATACAACTGCGTTCGAACTGTCGCCGCTGGCGCCAGTCTGCCACCACGACTCGCTGCGGGCAAAAACACATAAGTTTGGTCACATTTGAGATTAGGGGTCGAGATTGTTTCAACGGTGCTGAACTCGACGGCTTGAAGATGGCGCCGAATCGCGTGACCAACAACCGGAATTTCGCGAACGCAAGCACCGGCCTGCAACTCAGAGGAGAAGAGATCATGACTGTCTCGGCGCACAACTTTTTCATTTGGGGTGCACTCCTCACCGTTGCCGCCTGCCTTTCATCGGACGATGCCGCGGGGCAGCCAGCAGCACGAACGGCCTCCGCGCAACAGGGCATCGTCAGGCTTGCTGACTCCAACATCGAGTACTTCAGCCAAGGACAAGGCGAACCGATCGTTTTATTGCCTTTTGGGGGCCTTACAGTGGGTTACATGGAGGCACTGTCACAAGACCTGGCTGATGCCGGGTATCGAGTAGTGCGAATAAATTTCAGGGGCTCGGGAAAAAGTACTGGTGCGGGAGAAGGCGTCACCCTCCACACCTTGGCCGGCGATGTTGCTGGTGTCATTCAATCCCTGAAGCTGGGGCCAACCAATGTCGCGGGACACGCGTTTGGAAATCGCGTGGCGCGCACCCTGGCAGCGGACCACCCCGAACTTGTTCGAACCGTCATCCTCTTTGCCGCTGGCGGAAAGGTTCCACCTACGCCACACGGGGAGCACGCCTTGAAGACGATCTTCAATCCCGCATCAACGGACACCGAAGTTCTAAACGACATGAAGTACATGGTGGGCAATCCCGCAAACATCCCAATGGCATGGCAGATTATTCGGCCTTGTCGCGCTCCGCAGGTGGCGGGGATAGAGGGAATGGCGATGAAAAATACTCCACTCGAGGACTGGTGGGCGCCACCGGGAAAGATGAAATATCTTGTAGTGCAGGGAACTGACGACCAGATCGCACCGCCTAAGAATGGAGAACTGCTGAAGCAAGAGCTGGGAGCGCGAGTCACACTGGTTTCATTTCCCGGCGCAGGCCACTTGTTCCTTGTAACAGAAGCTAAGAAGACCGCTGACGCCGTAGTCGCGTTTCTTCATTAGCCGTCTAGCTTTGAGCAGCGGTTTGAGCGCTATGCCACACCCGTGCATGTTAACCGGAAGTCGGATGGAGCAGCCACATGATGCTTGACCGTAGAACTTTCCTAGGAACGGCACTTGTTGCCACCGGAGCAGCAGCCATTGCAAACTTCCTGTCATTATCGTCGACGGTGGAAGCGTATGCGTTGCTAACGAGCCCTTCGAGAGACGAGGAGATCGCGGAAACGGCGAAAGATTGCCTAGCATTCAAGATCGACGGATGGGATCATTTCGACGATTTTGCCATGGATCGGGCAAAGAGAGCACCGGTCGATCTCGCGACCAGCGACCCGGCCGGGGATCACATGTTGATCAAAATAAATCAGTCATGGCGTACCACTTGGCGATGACCTGACCGGTCGTACTCCAACCAGCCAAATGGTGTCCCAAACACAGCCCAGTCTACGATCGTCGATTCGTCCGTCAGCGAGAAGCCCATTCTTCGGTGCGACGAACCGAGGACTTCTCCACCACGCTTGCGTGATCTTGCTCGGATTGTCCGTTGCGACAATCTTCTGCCCAAGTGGCGCGGGCCAGTCGCAAACATCCAACACTGAGACAGAAGTGTGGCCGGAAGTCGACGCCCATATTCAGTTACCCTCTAACTTCCGTGTGCTGGTTTTTGGCGGGACGGAGCAAGCCATCGGCTTCCCCTACCAGCAGTGGTATGCGGCGGGAGGACTCGGCTACCAGTTAAAAAGCATTTTGACACCCCACCTTGAGAATATCGATCAAGACAAAGAGCACTATCTCGTGTTCGGCGGCGGATATGAGTTCCTCCGAACGATTCAATCGGGAAAGACTTCAGACGAGAACCGGATAGCTCTCGATGGGGTATTTAGCTTTCGTCCTACCGGGAGATTGTTAGTGCTGGACAGGAACCGGGTCGAGTTTCGTTGGATCGACGGTGTTTACTCCACAACATATCGGAACAAACTACTAGTCGAACGCGACTTTCTGCTCCGCGGGTTCCGTTTTAGTCCCTACGGTTCTGTTGAGGTTTTCTATAACGGCGCGCAGAGTTCTTGGAACCAGGAATGGTACTACGTCGGCATCCAGTGGCCGCACAAGCGTATTTTCATGGTGGACACGTACTACCAACGACAGAACTGCACCGGGTGTACTCCAACAAACTGGAACGTGGCTGGAGTGACGCTGAACTTCTATTTCCGGAATACAAACTGAGTCGGACCGCAGGAATCCTCACCTCTTGAACCTGAGGCTAAGCGTTGGAACCGATTCCAGGGTCAACTATTTGTTAGTCCTGATCTGGAGAGACCCGTTCTTTGGCATGGCTAAGCGCGGTTGCGTCTCTAAGTTAAGGTGGGGCGTCATGTTCGGTCGATACCGGCTGGCGAAATGTAAACAACTTATCGAAGAATATTTCGAGACTGCCGATCGGGTTGATTGGGAACGACGGCGCAGCGCGTTCGCGACACGCAAAAGATGGCGCTACGCCGCCCCACAAACATCCTCTCAGAATGATCGAAGATGTTCAAACTCTGGAACCACCCCGAAGGGAGTTGCGGGCGCATTGACGGTTTCTCCAACCTGGTCGAGGCGCTCAAGCGCAGAATTGCCAAGAAATCTCGACCCCTCGCGAATGTGCACAATTCGATCAGGTTCAAACCCCATCAATCGCGCGCAGGTTGCGTCGGCAGCCACTGGATCGTCGGCGAGCACGATCTTCCCCATGGGACGAGGCGTGCCGTTGAGTGGTCCATTGCCTTCCATCGCCACGATGCCGTCCGCGATAACGAAGTGGATCGGAACTGTGGCGCATAGATCGAGAATGCTTTCCTGGATGCCCTTCCAATGCAGGATATTCTTCGGCCACCCGTATCTCGCGCCCGGCACTACGCCAAACATGTTCTTCAAGCTGAGCGTGACGCCAGACCAGTGATGGGTCTTGATCTTCGGCATCGAAACCAGGAAATCCGCTTCCAGCACCGTGCGAGGGAGCCAGAGGTCTTTGATCCCCGTGTAGCTCGCTCGCAGTGGGGTTCGAATCAGTTGGTCGCGATTGAGATCCACGAATCTGATCCTTTCATCTCGAAGAGCTTGCGCATTACCGCTCTGCGACAACACCAATTGGGTGTCGCGTTGATGTCCTGGTCCTTCGGCTACCAAAACGGATTTAGCTCCTAGGCGGCGGAATGATTCGGCCGCAGCAAGAACCAACAAGGGATGAGTATTGATGGCGTTGCCAGGAATGTAATCGACTAAGTTCGGCTTGAGGACTACCGTCTTTCCGCGGACGTCGATAGGGAAGAGGCGGAGCCCCGAGAAAACGATCTGGTCGAGTTGTTGGGAGTATCGCTGTGAATCCAGGACCGCAACTCGAGATCGCTTCCGTCGTTGATCTGAATGATATTTGGGCAGTAGAAAAGGAGCTGTGACCGTTGCGCCAGCAGCGAGAGCCGCGCTCCCAGCAAGAAAATCTCGGCGAGTAAGGCTCACAGCGCCACCCCAAATGCCTCTAACGCACGCTGCTGATCAAGTGCGAGGCAGACCAGCGCAAGCGTGCTGGTGTCCTCGATGCTTGAGAGATCAGGAAAGGCGGCAAGTGAGTTGGAAAGCGGCGCAATTGGCCGACCGTGTGCGGCGAGAGCAAGAATCGCCCAGGCGAGACTCGAAGGCGCCGACAGGGTTGGAGCAACTCGTTCCAGATATTGAACGCCGCTTTGTACAACCGGGTGCTGCACTCGATCATTCAAGGCGAGGAGTGCAATTGCCGTGTCGTCAGCGTGCGGTGCGAGGGCAGTTCCATAGACGACTCCGTTCCCGGCGTTCCATCCGCCACCGGGGCAGGCACGATCGAAAAGCATCTGGATGCCGCAATCAATGCGCGAAGCGACGTGTTCTAAACCATCGCAAGCGCACGGTATCTGGTCTAGGGCAAGGATCGAGAATGCAGTGGGAACAACCCAGCTAACTGTGTCCGGAAACCATGGCCAGCCATACTTGTCGGGGTCGAAACGAACGTGGCGATCAGCGGTGCGAAACTTCCATTTCCAAAACCAATTTGATTCCCGGCCGGCGAAGCTCAGCAGCCAATGGATGCCCTGCATCCTTGCGGGTATCGCCCACGCCAGATCACGAAGAGCCATTACAGCCAGCGAGGTGACCCAACCACCCTCTTTATCGTCCTCGGGGAAGACTGGCCAACTGCCATTAGGATTCTGGGTACGCAAGAGAAACTGCTGAGCACGTTCGATATTGCCTACAGGCGCCGAGCCGAGGACGAGCGCCGAGTAGCACGTCGGCTCAATGGCTGGCTGCGAAGACGAAGCAAGAGCAGCCCATCCTCCACACGGGAGCTGCCGCAGGGCAAGTTCGGCCAAAAGGGCGCTGAGCACAATGGGGTCGGTAGCCACAGTGGGCACTTTGTAGTGCGAAATCTCTTTGCTGTCAAAACGCAGCGTTAGGACGGAGATTTGTCAGCTACAAGTCCAACCATTGTGGCGGTCAAGAGGGGGAGAATTGGTTGCACAGTCAAAGTGTAATCGGTGAAATAAAGTTGGCAAGCGCCCTCACGGCCGACCTAATGTACCGACTGTTCCAGCGGATCACCTGCTCGCGTCTGACCTCCAGAACGAATAAGCCCCTGGTTGCACACTCAAAGTGTAATCGGTGAAATAAAGTTGGCAAGCGTCCTCACGGCCGACCTAATGTACCGACTGTTCCAGCGGATCACCTGCTCGCGTCTGACCTCCAAAACGAATAAGCCCTGGTT
>Ga0209448_10000758_pt1 | contig 10222 bp, 11 predicted proteins | sample BogFormECP14_OM2_FD_188245 | JGI IMG/M metagenome (GOLD analysis project Ga0209448, IMG submission 188245) | Bog forest soil microbial communities from Calvert Island, British Columbia, Canada - ECP14_OM2 (SPAdes) (version 2) | ecosystem: Environmental > Aquatic > Freshwater > Wetlands > Bog ... | reverse complement strand
TCCCGGCCGTACCTGAGTGGTCTGGAGCAGGTGCCCGTGGATGGTCGGTTCTTGTTGGTGGGCAACCACACTGCCTCAGGCAGTGAGGTGTTGTTGATTTCGCATTTCGTGCGTCGCGCGATCGGCACCTGGGTCCGGCCGCTGGCCGATCGCAGGTTCGCAGAGACGCGCGGGTTTGGTGACCTGATAGCCGCCTACGGCGGCGTCGTCGGCGCCCCGGAGACCGCGCGAGAGCTGATGCGCCACAACGAGACCATCCTGGTGTTCCCCGGCGGGGGCCGCGAGGCAGCGAAGTTCAAGGGCGAGGAGTACACCCTGAACTGGAATGGCCGTTCGGGATTCGCCCGCGTCGCGGTGGAAAACGACTATCCGATCGTCCCCGTCGGCCTGGTTGGCGGCGACGACGTCTACAAGAGCCTGGTCACCCGCGACAGCGTGCTGGGTCGGCTCAGCCAAACCATCAGCACCAAGCTGTCCGGCAATGCCGATATGGCGATGCCCTTGATGCGCGGCATCGGCCCCACTCTCATCCCCCGTCCGCACCGGATGTATCTGCGCTTCGGCGAACCGCTCGACACCACGAAGCCGAATCGCGTATCGACCAAAGATTGGGTGGCGACGGTCAGGAAGGACACTCAGCAATCGCTCGAAACGATACTGACCGACCTGCTGGCCGTCCGCGCCGATGACCCTTTCCGCGAACTCAACCCGTTGGCTTGGACCAGCGCAGTCAAAGCGGGCTGACAAGCCGGTTCCGTCTTGAGTAATTTGTGCGGCAGAGATTTTCGTACCCGGCTCTAGCCCGCCCTGCCGGCCGTCGCCTGATCGCCAAGCCGAGGCCACGTCTGCCGATCGCGGCCGCAGCGGCGTGATGCCGAGTGACCGGGTCGGAAGTCTGTTGTTGTAAGGGTTTCCGCCAGTGCTGGGCACCCCAGCGGCTGGTGTAGGCCGGGTCGATACCGATGACCGCGATCCCACGGCGGGTGCTCATGCTGGTCAGCCGGATGGGGAAACGGCGAGTGGGGATGCCGGTCACTAACACACACTTTCGCTCACTATCACTCAGTACGTCGCCAGCAGTTGCCAACCCTTTGCACTAGTGGCCTCTACCTGTAGTTTCTTGCCTGACACCGATGTCGAAGGAGCTGCCATGGGGTTCATCCAGCCCAACCTGCCCGTCGTCGACGTGGTCGAGTGGAGCAAGCGCCCACGCGCCGAACGGATTGTGCCGATGGCGCGCCACATCGCCGAGAACGGCTTCGGCACTCCCCTGGTGATGCACCTCATGTACGGCGTGAAGATCGCGCTGTACATCCTCGGCGGCTGGCTCTTCGCGTTGTCCACGAAAGGCATCAACGGGTTCACCAACGTTGCCGCATGGTCATCGGAACCGATCGTCTTCGAGAAGGCCGTGCTCTACACGATGCTGTTCGAAGTCGTCGGTCTCGGTTGCTGCTTCGGGCCGCTCGCCGGGCGCTACTTCCCACCGATGGGTTCGATCCTCTACTGGCTGCGGCCCGGCACCATCCGGTTGCCACCCTGGCCCGACCGGGTGCCGCTAACCAAAGGCAGCGACAGAACTCCGTTCGACGCGTTGCTCTACGGCGTGCTGCTCGTGCTGCTCGCAATCGCGCTGGTGTCCGACGGCGCCGGGCCAATTCCTGCTCTGGGCACCGAGATCGGCGTGCTGCCGTGGTGGCAGACCGTCGCGATCCTCACAGTCCTGGCCGTGATCAGCTTGCGCGACAAGGTGATCTTCCTGGCCGCTCGCGCCGAGGTGTACGCCCCGTTGGCGCTGGTGTTCCTGTTCTCCGGGGCGGACATCGTCGTCGGGGCCAAGGTGGTCTTCATGGTGATCTGGCTGGGCGCGGCGACGTCGAAGCTCAACAGACACTTCCCTTTCGTGATCTCGACGATGCTGGCGAACAACCCGTTCATCCCCTCCGGCCCGCTCAAGCGGTCGTTGTTCAAGCACTATCCGGATGACCTGCGCCCTAGCGGGTTGTCAGGTTTCATTGCCCACTTCTCGACCGCGGTGGAAGGGCTGGTGCCTCTGGCGCTGTTCTTCTCACACGGTGGCTGGCTGACGGCGATCGCCGCGTTCGTGATGATCGTGTTCCACTTGAACATCCTGCTGGCCTTCCCGATGGGCGTGCCGTTGGAGTGGAACGTCTTCATGATCTTTGGGGTGCTGTGGCTGTTCGTCGCGCACGCGAACCTGGGATTGCCGGATCTCACGAACCCGTTGCCGGTTGCCATCCTGTTCGTGGTCATCGCCGGAACCGTAGTCATCGGCAACCTGTACCCCCGCAAGGTCTCCTTCCTGCCCGGCATGCGCTACTACGCCGGCAATTGGGACACCACGGTGTGGTGCGTCAAGCCGTCGGCCGACGAGAAGATCCGCACCGGCGCTCGCGCGCTCGGCCCGATGTATCACCTGCAGCTCGAGCGGTTGTACGGCAACAAAGCGGGAACCCTGGTTCCAATCCACCTCTCATTCGCGTTCCGCGGGATGAACACCCACGGGCGCGCACTGTTCACCCTGGTGCACCGGGCGATGGCCGGTTACCACGAGGACGACTACAACCTGTGCGAAGGCGAGATTCTGTGCGCGATGGTTCTTGGATGGAACTTCGGCGACGGGCATATGCACAACGAGTGCCTCATCGAGGCGCTGCAGCGGCGGTGCGGGTTCGAGCCCGGCGAGGTACGGGTGGTGATTCTCGATGCGCAGCCCATCCAGAAACAGAGGCAGGAGTACCGGCTCGTCGACGCGGCGACGGGCGAATTCGAGCGCGGCTATGTCGACGTCGACGACATGGTCACCACTCAGCCGTGGGCCGATGACCTCCCGCTGCACATCGAGAGCAGCGCGGGCGCCGACGCGGCCTGACGGTGTACTACACCGCGGCCGAGCGGTCTCTGCGTGACGTTGACAGTGCACGCCGTGCACCGAGATCCAGTACGTACCCGATGACGCCGATGACCACGATCACCGCGACTACCTGCCCATAGGCCAGTTGGTCGCGCGCGTTGAGGATCTGGTATCCCAGACCGGAACGCACACCGAGCATTTCGGCTGGCACCAGGACAACCCACGCGATTCCCAGTGCGACCCGTAAGCCGGTTTGCAGGTGGCCGCGGATGGCGGGCAACACCACGGCTGTCAGCAGCTCGGTTCGGGTTGCGCCAACTGATCTGGCCACCTGCAGGTAGCCAGGATCGACGGCGTGCACGCCGGCCGCGGTGTTGATCAGGATCGGCCACACCGCAGCCGCGGCAATAAGAAAAATGACCGGCTCGTTGCCGATTCCGAAGATCGCCACAGATATCGGCGCCCATGACAGCGGTGAGATCATGCGCAGAAACTGCACAACGGGACGAGTGGCGCGATCAGCGGTGTCGTTCGACCCGATGAGCAGTCCGGCGGGAATTCCGATGACGGCGGCCACGAGCAACCCGACAAGCAGTCGCCACAGGCTGACCTCGGTGTCGGCCAGCAGCACTCCGCGGTTGTAGAGCTCGACCAGCGATCTGGCCACATGGCCGGGTGTGGTCTGGCGCAACAGAGATTGTGGGGAGGCAAGAACGGCAGTGGCCAGCCACCAAACCGCAACTGCCGCGCCGATCGCGAGAGCGGGTGGCCACCAGCGCCGCAGAAATCGCCACTTGGGTGTGGAGGTCGTCGCTGGTGTCACGGCCTCGTCCGGCGTTGCAGTGTCGACGGGGCTGATTCCTTTGGTGGTCATAACGGCTGTACCTGTTCGACTCGGGTCAGATCGGGAGGAAGGCCAAAGCTTTCGGTGCCGCCGTGGGCAGCCAGCGCGGTCCGTACGAAGCTGTCGTCAACCAACTGTGCGTGCACGGTCGCCGGATCGAGCTGATTCAGGAATCGTCGGTCACCGTCGACAACGGTGTCGTGCATCGCCTCCACGAGTCGACGAGTGAAGCTCGGGAACGGGAATGGCTGGTAACCCAAGCGCTGTGGCTGCCAGTCCGGGTGCGTGAAGTGATAGTCCTTCGGGTTATAGGTGAGTGCGGTCTTGATAGCCGGCAAGGGCTGGGGCAGATAGGCCCCGCTCGACAGCGCCGCCGCAGCCACCGGCCGGTTGTCGTTGATACGTTGCTGCGCAAGCACAATCGAGTTGACCAGCGATGCGGCTGCCTGCGGCCGATTCTCGATGAGGTCCTCGTGAGCCAGAACTACACAGCAGGCGTGATCACGCCACACGTCGCCGAGAAAAGTGTGGATCCGGCCAATCTTGCGCACCTGTGCCATGGCGTTGAAGGGATCGGCGACCACGTAGCCGCCGATCGATCGGTTGGCCAGCGCCGGCACCATGTCCGACGGGCTCATCACGATCAGCTCGATGGTGCCGGCGCTGCGCGAGGCACTTTGGCGCACCACCGGCACCAGGCCGTGGGCGCGCAGCAGCTCTTGCAGGATGATGTTGTGAATCGACCACCAAAACGGTATCGCGACTTGGGTTCCGGCCAGCTGTCCGAGATCGTTGATGTTCGGCGCGACGGTCAATGCCGAGCCGTTGGTGTGGTTCCAGCCGAGCACCCGAACTGCGCTACCCAGAAAGAACCGCAGCTGGATGGCCATCGGCATCAGCATGTGCACGGCGTCGACCTGGCGGGTGATGAACGCCTCGGCCAGCGACGCCTAGCTGCGGAACAACACCGGCTTTGCCGAACTCACCACACCCGGCTGGTATAGCCCGGCCGCATGAGCGATCAGCAACGGTGCCGCGTCGGTGATCGGCAGGTACCCGATACGAAGCTGTCCGGTGGTGTTGGCGCGGTCGACGGTCGCGGCGTGCGCGAGGTCGGCGATACCGGCCAGACCCCCCGCCGCGGCCAGCGTGACCGTACCGGCCAGCAGCGACCGGCGTGAGAGCAGCTGGCCGCTCATTGTTCGGCCACCCGGTAATGGTCCAGAATCTGCAGCCTCAGCTCCTCATTGCCGCTGCCCGCGTCGGCGGTGCCGGCGGGTTGCCATTCCCGGCGAATCCGCCCGTCAGGACCGAGCAGAACGATGCGGGTGGCCAGCTCCAAGGCCTCGTCGACGTCGTGGGTGACCAGGACGACGGTGATCGCGAGTTCAGCAGCAAGGTCGGCCAGCCACCTACGCAAATCACCCCGGATGGCGGGGTCCAGGGCACCGAACGGCTCGTCGAGCAGCAGCAGCTGGGGCCGGGTGGCTACCGCGCGGATTATCGAAACACGCTGAGCCTGACCGCCCGACAGCTGATCGGGGTATTGGTCTGCCACCCGCTCAAGGTCGAAACGCTGCAGCAGTTCCTGGGCGTATTCGGGTTGGAACGATTTCCGGTTTGCGGAAAATCGTCCGGCGAACAGGACGTTTTCGCCGGCGGTCAGCCATGGCATGAGCAGAGCCTGCTGGAACACGACACCGGTGTGCGGGCGTGCCACCCCGTTACCGGTGGACCATTCGACGGTTCCCGACGTGAGATTCTCGAGCCCGGCGATCACCCGGAGCAAGGTGGACTTGCCGCTTCCGCTCCGTCCCAGGATCGCCAGGAAGTCGCCGTCGTCGATGGTCAGGTCGATGCTGGCCAGCGCATGGCTGCCAGCCCCAAAGCGCTTGTGGCCGTCAACTATTCGTACTGTGCCAGTTGCCACCGTAGTTTTCCTTTCGCCGGGGCCTGGTACCGGCCTCGCGCACCGCCGGGCATGGCACCAACGCGACGCTGTCACAGACAGACCGCTCTGTCTACTCGACTGATCTGCGGGCATCGCGGGATGGAGATCCTCGACCAAGGTTCCGCTGCGGCTACCGCCCAGGTCCCGACCGTCGCCACCGGCCGAGGTGTTGCTAGTGCTGCGACGAAATTCTCTGCAGCACATGGGATTCAAGCCGGGCATCGATTGATTACTGTGCGACTGTGGTTGCGCGAAAGCAGGCCGGCAGGAAGTCTATGCGCGCAGCGGTGTTAGAGATCGCCCGCCTCACCAAATTGGATCGCGGTGATCGGAATGGCCCGGTTGCTATCAGCCCCGGGCGCAGGCGCGATCGATGAAGTCAGCCGCAATGCGCCGGCCAAGCCGGATCGGCTCTATGGATTGTTCGAGCTTGGAGCCGGTCAAGGCGCCGTCGTAGAGCAGTTGGATTTCCCGGGCGGTCGAATCCGGGCACTCGGCGCCGGCGGATCTCATCAGCTCGGTCAGGCATGACCGCACCCACTGGCGGTGCTCGTCGATGGGTTCGAAGCCCACACCAGGAAATTCCGTGGCCACGTTGGCATACAAGCAACCGGGGAAGTCGCACTTGGGCCCGTTGGCGATGGCCAGATCGAAGAAGGCCAAAGCCTTTTCGGTTGGGTAGCTCAGCGTCTCGACCGCCTGCTCCCAGCGCCTGCGATCGGCACGATCCAGCTGCGTCAGGTAAGCGACGACCAACGCTGCCTTGGAGCCGTACAGGTCATACAAGCTGGCCTTCGCGCAGCCGGACTCCCGCAGAATCCGTTCGATACCGACCGCTCGAATCCCATGCGCGGCAAACAGTTTTGTTGCCACCGCAAGCAGCCGATCGGCCGGCGAAGCCGATCGCACCGGATCGGCAGCGGGTGTGGCGGCCTCCCGGTCGAGGATCTCCATGTCGCCGACGCTAGCAGAGCCTAGACAGAGCTGTCTGTCTGTTCCGGTAGGCCCCGAATCAGCGATTCCTGATTTTGCGGACCACCACGATCACCACGACCGATCCGATCCCGACCAGGGAGACTGTCACCGCGGGCTTTGTCACGAATGCGATCGCCTTGGCCTTGAGATCGTCGGCAAGACGGCGAGGATTAGCACGCTCAGCGAGTGAATCGACGGTGGCCGCCAGCTGGTCGCGGGCGACGTCGATGTCCTGCTTGATGGTGTCGGGATCGCGCTCCGCCACGTCTCTGTCCTCCAAGTCCGCTTAGGTCAACATGCAAGTCAGCCTGCAAAGCCCACCTGCAAGTCCGCCTGGTGCACCTGACGAACTACCCTAGAGCAGCTGGAACCGACCCCGATGCCCCGGTGAACAGAAAGAGAGTGTCATTGACCGAGACCACGCGACTGGCGCCGGGCGACAAAGCGCCCGCCTTCAGCCTGCCCGACGCTGATGGCAACAAAGTGTCGCTGGCCGACTACCGCGGCCGCCGGGTCATCGTCTACTTCTACCCGGCGGCGTCCACGCCCGGCTGCACCAAAGAGGCCTGCGATTTCCGCGACAATCTGCGCGACCTCAACGAGGCGGGCCTCGACGTCGTCGGCATCTCCCCCGACAAGCCGGCGAAGCTGGCCAAATTCCGTGACGCGGAGGAGCTGACGTTCCCGCTGCTGTCCGATCCCGACCGCAAGGTGCTGACGGCCTATGGCGCCTACGGAGAGAAGATGATGTACGGCAAGATCGTCCAGGGTGTGATCCGTTCGACCTTCGTGGTCGACGAAAAAGGCAAAATCGCCGTCGCGCAGTACAACGTCAAGGCTGCACATACGACAACAAATATCCAGAAGATCATCGCAGCGTCTTAAGCCGGCACGTTTGTTCCGATCGGTTCCGGTTAGAGAATGGCAGGCTTCAAGCGTCTTTTGGCTACGCGCTCGCCGCGATCAGTCCCCACTGCGCCGCGACGAACAGATTCTTCGGGGCGATGTCCTGCGGGGGTCTGCGCCCGTAGCCGGCCATCACCTGCTCTGCCGGCGTCACCGTTACGTCCCAACCATGGCGATCCAAAGTGTTGGCGGCGTCTTCGCGCTCCTCGAAGTACCATAGGTCGTGGAAATCGGGCATGCCACCTCGCAGCTGCAGTTTGGCCGCCAGATCGCACGTCCGCTGCATCGTCTCGCGCCGCGTCGCGCGGGCGTCATCAAGGTAGTTCTCTCCGGGCGCCTCCACGACCATCCGGCTGCCGGTGGCGCCGAGCCTCCTGAACACGCTCGAAAAGCAGCTCCTGGGCGGTCGCAGGCAAAAACATCAACAGCCCCTCGACCGACCAGGCGCTCGGCGCCGAGGTGTCAAACCCGGCCTGTTGCAACGCGGCCGGCCAGTCGTGGCGCAGGTCGACCGGGACATTGACCAGATTGCACGTCGGCCGCGCGCCGCTTTCGCGCAACGTCCTCGATTTGAATTCCAGCACCTGGGGCAGGTCGAGCTCGTAGACCGTGACGCCATCCGGCCACGGCAACCGGCAGGATCGCGAGTCCAGGCCTGCCGCCAGGATCGCCACCTGGCGTACGCCGGCGCGAGTGGCATCGAGGAAGAACTGATCGAAAAATGCCGTCCGCACCGCCATGTAGTCCACCAGGCCCTTCATCCGCGGCTTCAGGTCAGGAGCAAGTTCGGCGATCTCGGCAGGCACCTCGGCTGCCGCGAACCAGTTCAAACCTGCGTCTCCGGCGACGGTGAGAAAAACACGCGCGAACGGGTCACTGATCAGGGGATTTTCGCTTTCGGTCTCCGCCGCGCGGAGAGCGGCGGCGACCAGCGCAGTCTTACCCACACCCTCGGTGATCTCCCAGCTGTCGCTGTCAGTTCTCGCCATGGGTTCTCAGCTTTAAAGTCCCGCTAGCGATCCGCTAGAAATCCGCGGCGATCCATAGCAAACTCATGACCCCCTGGTCGTGCGCGGAAAATGCCCCAGCGAGGTCCGCAGCCTCGCGCTGGGGTGTCGGAGGGGCCTCGCGGAGTCTCACGCGCACGGAAACCAGCCACGTCGCCAAACTTCGGCGCGACTTGTCCGCGTAGGCGACTAGGCCAGGTTGGCCAGCAGCAGCGCTTCGGCGATCGCAGCGCGTTCTAGCACACCCAGATGCAGGCTCTCGTTGATGCTGTGCGCCTGTGTTGCGGGGTCCTCGACTCCGGTGACGAGGATCTTGGCCTGCGGAAACGCTTCGGCGAATTCGGCGATGAACGGTATCGAGCCGCCCATCCCCATATCGATCGGATCGGCACCCCAGGCCTGCCGGAACGCCGTCCGCGCGGCGTCATAGACTGCGCCACCGGCCTCGATGGCGTAGGGCTCAGCCTTCTCGCCGCGCGTAACGCTGACCTGTGCGCCCCACGGGGCATGCTGCTGCAGATGGAAAGTCAACGCGTCCAGGTGCGCCTCGGCGTCGCCGCCGGGCGCCACCCGCATGCTGATCTTGGCCCGGGCCCGCGGAATCAGCGTGTTCGACGCCGCCGCAACGGATGTGGTGTCGATGCCGATCACAGTGATCGCCGGTTTGGCCCACAACCGCTGGGGCACCGAACCCGAGCCGATTTCGGACACCCCGTCCAGCAGACCGGAGTCGGGGCGTACCCGCTCGGCCGGATAGTCGACAGCTGCGGCAGTGCTCTCGTGTAGGCCGGCCACCGCCACGTTGCCGTCGTCGTCATGCAGACTGGCCAACAGCCGTGCCAGCACGCTCAGTGCGTCGGGAACCACGCCACCCCACAAGCCGGAGTGCAGCCCGTGGTCCAGCGTGGCGACCTCGACCACGCAGTCGACCAACCCGCGCAGCGATACCGTCAGCGCCGGGATCTCGGTGCTCCAATTGTCCGAGTCGGCGATGACGATCACGTCGGCCGCCAGCGCGTCTCGGTGGGCTGCGAGCAACCGGCCCAGCGACGGCGACCCGGATTCTTCTTCGCCTTCGACAAAGACCGTCACACCCACCGGCGGTTTGCCGCCATGCGCCCTAAAAGCCGCCAAATGCGTTGCGATACCGGCCTTGTCGTCAGCGCTGCCGCGTCCATACAGTCGCCCGTCGCGCTCCGTCGGCTCGAACGGCGGCGATGCCCACTGACCGCGATCGCCTTCGGGCTGTACATCGTGGTGGGCGTAGAGCAGCACGGTGGGCGCGCCGGCAGGCGCCGGATGCTGCGCGATGACGGCCGGCGCACCGCCCTCGCTGACAATCCGCACATCGCTAAAACCCGCCTGCGACAACAGATCCGCGACCGACTGCGCACTGCGGTGTACCTCAGCGTGCCGGCCCGGGTCGGCCCACACCGATTCGATCCGCACCAATTCCTCAAGATCGCGCCGCACCGACGGCAACACGTTGCGGACGCGCTCGACCAGATCACTCATGGCACAAGGGTAGTCCGGCGCCAACAGACGCAGAATCGCATGAAAATCCCGGTGCCGATGCGATTCTGCGTCTGCTCGCGGTCAAGACGTTTCGAGGATGGCCACCGCGGCCGCGGTATCCCCCTCGTGAGTCAGCGACACGTGGATCG
>Ga0209448_10000756_pt1 | contig 10234 bp, 6 predicted proteins | sample BogFormECP14_OM2_FD_188245 | JGI IMG/M metagenome (GOLD analysis project Ga0209448, IMG submission 188245) | Bog forest soil microbial communities from Calvert Island, British Columbia, Canada - ECP14_OM2 (SPAdes) (version 2) | ecosystem: Environmental > Aquatic > Freshwater > Wetlands > Bog ... | reverse complement strand
TCAGCGACCGGCATTTTGCCGGCAAAGATCAATCGTTCGGGCGAGATGCCGCGTTGGCGTGCATGCCGCCGCAGATTTTCCGTGGCAGTTGAGTTGGCCTCCAGCAGCCATAAAACGCTGCCGTCGATAGCGCCGAGGAGCCGCATCCAGATGTCGAACATCGCGGCAGTGATCTTGTAGTTGCTGTTGAAGCAACAAAAGACGAATCCGGATTCTGGCAAGCCGCATTCGGCCCTCGTCGGCGTGCGATCGGAAACTACTAACCGGTCGTCGGTAATAAAGTAGCTCCCTGGCATGAAGACGATCTGCTCGCTATAGAATGCGCGGTCCTTTTCGGGGATCACAGTCCGATCGGCGATGATGTAATCGATATAGCGCGCACCCATCGTTCCGGGATAACCCATGTAATTGACCTGAATGGGAGCGGCACGCCGCGCCATGACGCTGAGCCGATTATCGGCCGTGAAGCCCATGAGGTCGACGGCGATATCGATTTCACTGCGGCGCATGCGCTCGGCGATCTCCTGGTCGGTATTGCCGTGAACGTCGACGAAATGCTCGAACGCGTTGTTGAGCCGCCGCCGCATCGGGGAATCGTGCCCGGCTCCGAACGATACGGCGGTTACTTCGAAGCGCGATCGGTCGTGCAGTTCGAACATGCCGGCCAGCAAATGGGTCATCGCGCTTTCATGGAAATTGTTTGACAGGTAAGCAACGCGAATACGATCGTGCCGGTAGATCTCACCGCGACAAATATACGGAACGGCCGTCTGCTCCTGCACATAGCGCCTTGCGCATTGCAGCAGATCGGCTGGCGACGACGAGATGGCGATAAGCACGAAGGGAACGCTGACTGGCCTTCCTTCGCGAACCATGTCCAGTAGCCGTGCGCTGTCGATTTCCAGATCGGTCCAGTCTGACATATAGAGTTTGGCGTTGAGGCGAAGACCTGCTACGTAGGGCATCTCGGGGTCGAGCCGCATCGCGCGATCGTAAGCGGCAAATGCTTCGTCATAACGCTGAAGCTTTGTGAACACGTTGCCGCGGCTCGACCAGATTTCGGCAAGATTGGGCTGCAGGGCGGCAGCGCGATCGAACGCCGCGAAGGCGTCGTCGTAACGGCCGAGATCTGCAAAAACATTGCCGCAACCTAGCCACGCCTCGCCGAGGTCAGGTTTTGCAGCCAGCGCTTGGTTGAAAGCGGAGAAGGCGAGCTGATGTTGCTTAAGATCGGTCAAGACATTGCCGCGGCCGAGCCAAGCCTCGGCGAGCTGGGCATTGAGCGTGACCGCTTTGTCGTAACAAACCAACGCATCGTCCCAGCGCCGAAGCCTCGCCAAGGCGTTGCCGCGGCCTAGCCAGACCTCGGCCATGGCAGGATTGGATGCCACCGCACGATCATAGTCGGCGAGCGACTCCTTGTAGCGCTTGAGATCAGCGAGGATGCCGCCGTGTCCGAGCCAGGCTTCCGATAGATCCGGCTTGAGCGCCGCGGCTTCTTCGAAAGCCGCCAATGCCTCATCCAGACGTTTGCACAGCGCGAGCGTCTTGCCTTTGTTGCAGAAGGCCTCTGCGTATCGCGGCTGCAATTCAATCGCTTTGGCGAAATCCGCAATGGCCTCGTCATAGCGCTTCAAATCATTGAAGACCGTACCTCGGTTATTCCAGCTCTCCGGTGCAGCGGGGTTTAGGGCCAGAGCTTCGGAGAAACGCTGCAACGCCTCGGCGGGCCGGTTTAGCGCTTTAAGGACAATGCCGTAATTGTAAAGCGTCACTTCCGCCCCGGCATTCTCCTGCAACGCAAGGCGGAGATGATTTTCCGCTTCGGCAGGTCTGCCTAGTTGAATGAGAACGACGCTGAGTAGATTGAGCGCGCCGAGGTTTCTCGGCTGTATTCGAAGGATGTCCTCGAATACTCGGCCGGCCTCCCCGAAGTTTCGGGCGCGGAGCGCTGCAAGACCGCGTTGGATCGCGTCATTCTCCATTAGAAGCGGTTTCCTGAGGGCTCGCTCCGGCCGATTGAATGAATTCGGAAACGGCTTCACCGACGCGAAATATGATCTCTTCCCATGATTCAGTGTGCTTCTGCCGAAACAGCCGAGCGCTCGGATACCAGGGGCTGTCGTCGCGATTGAGGAGCCCAGCTTCGCTTGAGAGGTAGCCGACACCCAACCAAGCTTCGGCGAGGTCTGGTTTCAGCGCTGCTGCTTTCTCGAAGGCATGGCGAGCGTCTTCGTGGCGTCCAAGTTCGACATAGCCGTAGGCGCAACCCAGCCACGCCTCGGCAAGATCTGGCCTAAGCGCCGACGCGTTCTCGAAGGCCGCGAGCGCTTCGGCGGACCGCTGCAAGGCGCTCAGCGACTTGCCTTTGTTGCAGAAGGCCTCCGCGTAGCGCGGATTTAGCGCGATCGCCTCGTCGAAATCTCCGACCGCCTCATCGTAACGCTTGAGATCGTTGAATACCGTGCCGCGATTGTTCCAGGTTTCGACCGCGTTCGGGTTCAGCGCGAGCGCCTGACTGAAGCGATCCAGTGCCTCAATAGGTCGGCCCAACGCCTTGAGCACAAGGCCGTAATTGTGAAGCGTCGCGTCGGATTTCGGATATTCCTTAAGCGCCGCCTGCAGGTAGTTTTCGGCCTCGGCAAACCTGCCGGTTTGCATGAGCACTGCGCCAAGAAGATTGAGCGCAGCGACGTGCTTTGGCTGCGTGCGCAGGATGTCTTTGAACAAGCGCTCCGCGTCCTGAAAATTCTGGGCTTGCAGCGCCCCCATGGCGCGCTGAAACGTTGCATCGTCCGCAAAAGTCACTGCCAACGCTGTCCCCCTCGCCGCGGCGGAACATCGTGCGGATCGGATTCTGCGCCACTCGGCTCCGGCCGCGTCTGACTAGCCACGACGTCGCATTTGGCGACAAAGGCGGCGATACTGTCGAGCAATTCCTTGCCGGCCAGCACGGGGACGTGACCTTGGTCCGGCACTTCGATCACCTCTATGGCCGGATCGCGTTCCTTCATCGCGATGACCGTTTCGGCGGCAAGGATATCGGAATTGGCGCCGCGGATGACCAGCACCGGCACGCGCGCGAGCGCGCCGAACTCGGCCCACATCGGCGGCAGCGGGTGCTCGATGTCGATCTCGGCCAGCGCCTGCGCCAAGCGCACGTCGTAGGTCGGCACCAGCGCGCCGCCCGTGTCTTTCCAGGTGCGCTGCGCTGCGGCGAGCCAGTCTTCGGCGGAGAGTTTCGGAAACTGGGCGCTGAACAAGCGGCGCAGGATTTCCGAGCCCTCGGCGAAGCTGCGCGGCTGCGGCAACTTGCCGACATAGCTTTTGATGCGCGCGAGCCCTATGGGCTCGATCACCGGCCCGATGTCGTGCAGCACGGCGCCGGCGATCGCGGTCGGATGGGCAACCGCAAGCAGCATGGCGAGCAGGCCGCCGCGCGAACTGCCGACAAAGACCGCCGGCCCTATGCCAAGTGCCGCCAGGATCGTGACGACATCGCCCAGTTCGACCGCGACATTGTAGTTTTCCGGGTTCTTGTCGTAGTCGGACTGGCCGCGTCCGCGCGAGTCGACGGCGATGACCCGCCGCGGAGGCCGGCCGTTCGCCAAGGCAGGCGCCAAAGCGTCGAAATCGGCGACGGTGCGCGCAAGGCCGGGCAGGCAAACGACCGGCAGCGCCGCCGCGGTTCGCTTGCCGTATTCGCGCACATGCAGCCGCAAGCCATCCTGTGCGGTCACAAATAGGCTTCGTGAATCGTCGCCATCGCGAAACGAGCTTGGCACGTTGGATTCTGACATTCGTGACGGCCGCAGTCGGGCAAAGGAAGAGCCGCGCCGTTGCTCGAAAACGTGAGCAGCGGAACGCGGGAATGCGCTCAATGTAACGGCGCCGGCCGGTCGGCGCAATTCGCGGGGCAGCCTGGCGTCAAGTTAATTTGTTGTTATATATCAGTTACTTACGAAAATTTCCGATGATGGTTTCTTGGCGCCAGCGCCGGCGTGAGATCGGAACGAAGCTCCGCCTATGCCGCGAGCTCGAAGCCGCCTACGAAACGATTGTCGAGATTTGGCGGCGCGGCGAGAGCCCGCGCAGCTTCAGCGTCTCGCCGCTGTGAGAGAAGGCGCGATCTAGCCGCCGCGGCGCAGATCTGCCTCGATCATGAGCTTCGGATTGTTCTCGATCAGCGCGCGATACACCTGCATGTTCTCGATGACGCGCTGGACGTAATTGCGCGTTTCGGAGATCGGGATGCGCTCGATCCAGTCGATTGGGTCGACCTTCGGGTCACGCGGATCGCCGTATTGCTCGATCCACTCTTTGGCGCGGCGCGGCCCGGCATTGTAGGCGGAGAATGCCAGGATGTAGGACCCGCGCCAGCTCGCGATGTCATTGCCGAGCTCGGCGGATCCAAGCTGCGCATTGTAGGCGACGTCATCCATCAGCCGCCGCTGATCGAAGGTGACGCCGAACCGTTTGGCAGTGTCGCGCCCGGCGGCCGGCGTGACTTGCATCAGGCCGATCGCATTGGCGCTCGAGACGACGCGCGGATTGAAGGCGCTTTCCTGCCGCACGATCGAATAGACCACGCAGGCCTCGACCTGCGGCCCGATCTGCTGGTAATTCGGCACGCCGAAATCGGGAAATGCAAAACGTTCCATCGGATAGCCGCGGCTAAGCGCCGACTTGCCGATCAGAAGCATGGCACGCGCGTCGTTGTGGTGCGCGGCAATGCCGGCGAGCGTCACCAGCGCGCCGATATCGGTCGCTTTGTCGCCGAGATCGGCCGCCATCGAGGCAATGAGGTCGCGGTTATCGATGGCGTAGAGAATCTCGAAGACGCGCGCCAGTTCGAGCATGCGGTCATCGGGCGAGGGGGCCGGCAGCGCACGCAGCGAGACTTCGTCGAGCCCGAGCTTTGCCCGCGCCAGCTGGCCGTAATAGGCGGTCGGATAATGCGCGGCCGCGTCAAAGAGCGAACGTGCATCCTGGTCGCGGCCCAAAGCCTCCGCGGCGCGCGCTTGCCAATAGTACGAGCGCGCCAGCGTGATCGGACTGGTTGCGCCGTCGGCGATGCGGGCGAAATGCGCCATCGCAATCCCGGGTTCGCGCAGGAACCGCAGCGCAATCCAGCCGGCGGTGAAATGCTGCTCGGCGCGGAAATTGTCGCTGACCGGCGGCGCCGCGCCGTTGGCGACGTCGTAGGCCATTTTGGCATTGCCGAGATCGAGGAGCTTGCGTGAAATCAGGCGCCGCTCGACCCACCATGGATCGGGATTGCCGACTTTCGCCGGATCGCGCGGCGCCGCCAACAGCAGCTGGGCGGCTTCGGCGATCTTGTCTTGGCGTCGCAGCACTTGGAGGCGGCTGAACATGTAGCCGGGGTCGTGACGGGCGATTTCGGGGACCGCATCGAGCAACGCCTTGGCATTGTCGGCTTGATTGATGACGGCGGCGCGGGCCTTGGCGACGGCGAGCGCGGTCGCGTTCAAATGCTGTGCCGCCCGCAATCCGGCATCGTCGTCGTCGACATAGAGCCGCGCATCCATGCGCGCGGCATCGTCGTCCGGCGTGATCAAGCCGGCAAAAGCGGCGCGGCCCTGCGCTTCTATATCCGCCGAGAAGCCGTCGCTGCGCCACGTGTCACGCAGCGTTGCGGCGGCGCCGGCGCTGTCGCCCTGCGACATAAGCGCCCGGGCAAGCGCAAAATGCCCTTTGACAGTATGCGGAGGCTCGGAACGGAGGAAGCCGATCACCGTTGGCGGGTCGACACGCTCCTCCCACAACACGCCTTCGGCGCGGCGGCGCAAGGTCGCGATGCTCGGCCAGCTTGGATTGGCGGCGATGAAATTAGCATAGCGCGAGAAATCGGTACTGCCATTGTCGCTGCGCAGGATCACCCATTCCACGAGCTTGCGGGCGAGCGGGTCGGAAATCGTGCCTTCGACACTGGTCGCGTCGTCGGTGCGGTTCTTGGCGACGAGGTCGATCGCCTGCTTGACGGCGGTGACGTCCATCGGTGCGGTCGACGAGGTTGGCGCCGCCGCCATTGGCAGGACGGGCCGCTGTGGGACCGGCGGAGGCGGCTGCAGAGGGACATTGCCGGGAGCGGCCGACACCGGAACCACTTGCACCGCGCCCGTGGACAAAGTCCCCCGGATGGCTGGCTTATGTGCGCCGGGCTTTTCGGTTGCGAGCTTCGCAGCCGGGACCGCGCTTGCCTTGGTGCTCGGCTTGGAACTGGTCTTGATGTCCGCTTTAGCGTCCGCCTTGGTGCCAGTCTTGGCTCCAACGTTGGCTCCAACATTGGCGCCCGCTTTCCCAGTTGATTTGCTGTCTTTGCTGCCCGGCCGTGCCGTCGGCAGCGGGACCGGAGCGGATGATGTTGTCGACGTCGACGACTGCGCCAAAGCCGGCGTCGCAAGTACGCTGCTTGCCGGAATGCCGAAGACGGCAAGCAGGATAATGAGCCGAAATCCCAGCACGTTTCCTCCCGCCGCCGCAGCGTCTCTCGGTTAGCTCTTCGGCTGGTTAGATTGAAAAAGCCCTAACCGGTGAATCACCCCGCGACAATTTACAGTTTTACGGCAAAAGCGGGGCCAATACTCCCCGGCTCGTTGCCGAGGCGCGCCCCATGCGCCATTCGGGGTCAAACGGCACAGCGCCATCGCAGGCATATAAGTACGGTGTACGCGCAATGCACATCGAGGCGCATCGATCGTTGTATGCAGGCGCTCGGCGAGGCTATTCATATCACGCCACAGAGCGCGTATAAATCCGCGCCGCAATGCCCGGCCCTCGGACCCCGCCTCCTTGAATTCCCAGCGAGAAGACGTCAGTGAGCGAAACGTGAAAGACATTTCCTACATCGCGGCGTTCCCGAAATCGGGCATCACCTATTTGAACTTCATGCTGTTCCACATCCTGTTCGACCGTCCGCAGGACGCGCGGCTGATCGACAGCGACTATATTTTCGACGTGCATGAGAGCCTGGCGCGGGTGCCGCCGGTGAGCGACGAGCCGCGCTACCTGAAGATTCATTTTTCCTATAGCCCGCGAATTCCGCTGCGCGAGCGCGCGTCGCGCGCCGTCTATCTGTTGCGCGATCCAGTCGACGTGATGATGTCGGTCTGGGACTTCAAGCATCTGATGGGCGAGGACGGCTTGCTCGAGGCTCAGCCCGCGGCGCGCGAGGCCATGTTCCAGCGGTTTTGCCAGCACTGGCTGACCACGGGAGGTCTGATCTATCCCTGGGCGGGAAGCTGGAATGCGAATGTCGCCTCGTGGCTCGATCAAACCGATCTGCCGCTGCTCGTGGTCCGTTACGAGCGGCTCAAGGCGAAGCCGTTCGACGAGCTTCGCCGGATTCTGAGTTTCCTTGGCCGCGAGGCGAGCGACGGGCGCATTTCCGCTGCGGCCGAGGCGGGGAAACCCGAAAATATGCGCAAATTGGAAGCGCAGGAGGTCAACGATCGGGTCGCCGGCATATTCTACCGGCCGGGCTTGGCGAAAGGTTATGCCCAAGGCCACCGCTTTGTCGGGCGCATGCATGGCGGGTCGTCCGAGAAGATCTTGAGCCCGGCCGCCCGGCAATACGCGCAACAGGTTTTTGGTCCCGTGATCCAGCGCGCTTACGCGCGCGCCGGATAAGACGATCGAGGCGGCGGTGAAAGAGGTCTACTGCACCTATTTCGATCACAACTATCTGAGCCGCGCGACGCTCATGATCGAGTCGCTGCGGCGCCATGACACATCGCCGATCTACGTTCTAGCTTTGTCTGAGCTTTGCGAAACGATCCTGAGCGATCTTGCTTTGCCCAACGTCGAGGTCATTCCGCTCGCGACGCTGGAGGCGGCCTATCCCGAGCTCGCGCCGCTCAAGCAAGAGCGCAAGCTGATCGAATATTATTTCACGCTGTCGCCGTTCCTGCCGCATTATCTATTTGCGCAGACCGATGCCGAGCGCATCACCTATATCGACGGCGATCTTTATTTCTTCACCTCGCCGCGGCCGGTGATCGAAACGTTCGGCGCGGCATCGGTCGCCATCACGCCGCACCGCTTTTCCTTTGAATACCGCAATCACCTGATCTTTGGCCGTTTCAACGTGGCCTGGATCACCTATCGCCGCACTGCCGAAGGCCTCGCTTGCGTGAACGCCTACAAGGCCGAATGCACCGCCTGGTGCTACGACCGGGTCGAGGATGGCAAGTTCGGAGATCAGAAATATCTCGACGCCTGGCCGGAGCGTTATCCGTCGTTGAAAATCATCGAGCAGAAAGGCTTCAATCTCGCCATCTGGAACGTCAACAATTACATGATGCGGGCGAAGAACGGCGTCGTGATGATCGACGACGATCCGCTCGTATTCTACCACTTCGCGTCGACACAGCTTCTACCAGACGGCACGGCGCGTGTGCCGGTCCCGGCGCGGGGCGGACGCAGCATGGCGGTCCTCATGAACAATGTGGTGCGGCCGTATGAGCAGATACTGGAGAAGGAGCGCCGCCGGCTGGCTGAGCGCTTCCCCGCGCTGGCGACCGCCAAGAGCGATATCCGCTACCGGTCTCGTGTCGCGTCCGGAGAATAGCCGGACACCCTCGAAGAATCTTTGGCGCGGAAAATCACGCTGATTCCCGGCACACGCTGACCGCGGATCTCATAGATCGAACTTGGCGAAGGCATCGACATCGCGATCTCATAGTCAGCAAGGATCCGCATCACCTCGTCGAGATTGACGAATGTTACCGGATATGTGATCGGCCGGTCGGCAATATGCGGCGGCATTGGGCCAATGCCGTTCGCCGATAGCGGCGAGGTCTGGACGCCGACAATTTGGGCCGTACCCCAAACGGGGAGCCTCGCAAGAAGGAAATGCGGCGCACGCAACGCCGCCAACGATTTCAGCGTCTCCAACGGATTGGGCACGTATTGGATAACGCTCGACGCGTGCACCAGATCGACGTGGCCCAGCGCCGTATGCGCCTTGTCGATGGTCGTGAAAACATCGAACCGGCCGTTTGCAACCTTTGCGGCACGCTCGGCCATGGTCGGCGTCTCGACCAAGGCCCATTGCAGCGGTGCCTTAATTGTCGGCGTTACCCGGAAATAGTGAAAGCCGCAGCCGCCGCCGAAGTCGAGGACTTTGAGCGGCCGCGCGGTCGTTTCGGCGGCGGAAATGCCGACGGCAAGGATAGAGTTGATCGCTTGTTCCGGCGCCAGTTGGCGCGGGTCGATGGCGAGTGCGGTCTTATAGGCGATGACGTCGGCGATCTCGCCGTCATTGTAGCCCTGTCCGCAGGCGGCGAGCGCCGATGCAAAATTCGGGAAAATCTCGGTAACGACGGCCATTACAGCCCCTGCCGGTTGTCCTTTATGCCCAATGTGGTTCCGCAGATTCATCGCAAAACCGCCGCCCTGTCCACCGCCGGCTTGGGGTGCCCGGCAGGAGGGGCTTTCACGATCTGCCGCGAGGCGATATTTATGCGGGATGGCCCGTCCATCGCCGCCGCGGCGCAAGGGACGACGTGCCGGGGATGGTATCATGGCTGCCAAGACACGCTTTCGAGGCTCATTCACCGCGCTGGTTACTCCGTTTAAGAACGGCTCGGTGGACGAGAAAGCGTTCCGCGATCTGGTCGATTGGCAGATCTTAGAGGGCACCAACGGGCTCGTACCGGTGGGCACCACGGGCGAGAGCCCGACGCTGAGCCATGACGAGCACAACCAGGTGGTTGAATGGTGCGTCCAACAGGCGCGCGGCCGGGTCCCGGTCGTCGCCGGCGCCGGCTCCAATTCGACCAAGGAAGCGATCGATCTTGCCCAGCACGCGGAGAAGGCCGGCGCCGACGCCGTGCTGGTCGTCACGCCTTATTACAACAAGCCGACGCAGGAAGGGCTCTATCAGCACTTCAAGGCGATCAATGACGCGATCGGCATTCCGATCATCATCTACAACATTCCGCCGCGCTCGGTGATCGATATGTCGGTCGACACCATGGAGCGGCTCTTCGCGCTGAAGAACATCGCCGGCGTCAAGGACGCGACCGCGAGCATGACGCGCGTGTCGCAACAGCGTGCGGCGATGGGCGAGGACTTCAATCAGATGTCCGGCGAAGACATCACCGCGCTCGGCTTCATGGCGCATGGCGGCCACGGCTGCATCTCGGTCACCTCGAACGTGGCGCCGCGGCTATGTTCCGAATTCCAGGCAGCGTGTCTGAAGGGCGACTAT
>Ga0209448_10000755_pt1 | contig 10236 bp, 7 predicted proteins | sample BogFormECP14_OM2_FD_188245 | JGI IMG/M metagenome (GOLD analysis project Ga0209448, IMG submission 188245) | Bog forest soil microbial communities from Calvert Island, British Columbia, Canada - ECP14_OM2 (SPAdes) (version 2) | ecosystem: Environmental > Aquatic > Freshwater > Wetlands > Bog ... | reverse complement strand
GATGAAGGCGCGATGACGCGCCGCGGTCAGCACATCTTGCTGCGCCGTCGGATGGACCAGCGTCTCTATATAATTGCATATCGGCGCAAGCAGGCCCAATTTCCCGTTGCACGCCCGGCTGTGCAGACGCGCCCCCCCTTTTTCTATGAGCGCAATCGTGTCAGAGGCGGCTTAAGCGAACGCTAAGGCCTCGGACGTGCGCCTCTCCACCGGGTCGTTGTCGGGCGCCGCAAAGCCGGAACGCCGGCGGTTTCGGGCGTCATGGTGAATGGCTCGTTGCCAAAATCGTCGCCACAATTGTGCGCGTGAGGCGGCGGCACAGTGAAAACGCGGCGAATCGTTCAGGCAAATGGCAAGCTTGCGCTTTGCGTAAGCCTGCAACGTGCGGGAACGGGCGTTCGCTCAAATTTTAGGTAAATAAAATTATTTCAAATTGTCCGAAAATTTGCGGCTTATTCTCGTCGATTATGCGCAAAAACGTACCGGGCGATCAAACGCAGCTTTCAATGCTGCCTGCTACGGTGCCCCCACGTGCGACAGGGAATGTCGCGGGGGATGTGGGTGTCATGTTCTTTCTGGTGCGCATGGCGTTTTGGCTCAGCGTGGTGCTGATCCTGCTGCCGACCGGCTCGTCGCAGCCGGCGCCGACGAATGGTGTTGGCGCGACCGATGCTATTTCGGCGGCGTCCGCCACCGTCGGCGATCTGCGGCAATTTTGCTCGCGTCAGCCCGACGCTTGCACGGTCGGCTCGCATGTGGCGACCGAGCTCGGCTACAAGGCCCAGGCCGGCGCCAAAATGCTTTACGAATTCTTGACCGAGACACTGGCGCCGAAGGAGACCGGATCGGTCGCCGGTACTGGCTCGCATTTCAGCAAGACTGCCCTCGACCAGCCGGCAATGGACCAGGCGGCGTTCAAGCGCGCCTCGCAGAACACACTCACCTCGACCGATCTCGCGCCGGCGTGGCGGGGCCCGCCACGCAAGGACGTTAAACGCGCGATCTAAGACTGGGCAAATCGCCGTCCGGAACACATCGACCGGCCCGGCTTGACGCTCTATATAGAGCGCATGGCTAATATCAACGACATCACCGACAATTTCGCGATCCTCGACGATTGGGACGATCGCTATCGCTACCTGATCGAGCTGGGGCGGGAACTGCCGCCGCTGTCGACGGCCGCCCATAACGGCGCCAACAAGGTTCAGGGCTGCGCCAGCCAGGTGTGGCTCGATACCAGTGTGAGCCGAAACGGCGCTGACACCCCCGTCCTGGCGTTCGCGGGCGACAGCGACGCCCATATCGTGCGCGGGCTGATCGCGATCCTCCTGGCGACCTATTCGGGTAAGCCCGCCCGGGACATCCTTGCCATCGACGCCATCAAGCTGTTCGAGGGATTGGGGCTCAAAGAACATCTGACGCCGCAGCGCTCGAACGGCTTTCGCTCAATGGTGGAACGCATCAAATCGGACGCGCGCGCGGCGCTCGCGCCGGCCGCGTAACGCCTTACCGGCGCGCCGGATCAGGCCCAACAGGCCAGACATTCTAGCCGCGCCTGCGATCGTGTAGTCTCACGCCGGGCGTAGGTGGGCCAGCCGTTGAGCACTCTCAATTTCCGCGCAGGATTGATCGACATTTTCGCCGGCGCGGTGTGCAGCGTCCTGACGATCGCCTATAGCCTGTCTTACGCAGCCCTGATTTTCACGGGCCCTCTCGAACATTTCCTATCCTACGGTATCGCGGTCACGTTCCTGTCGGCAGCCGTCGGCGGCGCGATCGTCGCGCTGCGCAGTTCGCTGCCGTTCGCTGTCGCCGGGCCCGATAGTTCGATCTCCGTCGTCGTCGCCGCGCTCGTCGCAACGGTGGTGCAGCGGCTTGTCGCCGACGGCGCCACTGATCTTCTCGGCCCGACATTGATCGCGATGTCGCTTGCGACCGGGCTCACGGGGCTGCTGCTGTGCGTGCTCGGTTTCACGCATGCGGGGCGCGCGATCCGCTTCGTGCCCTATCCGGTGATCGGCGGATTTCTCGGCGCGACCGGCTGGTTGATGGTCACGGGCGCCATTCAGATCGTGACCAATCAGCGCCCGGCGCTCGACAATCTCGGCGCGTTTTTCGACGCTTCTGTCGCCACCCGAATCCTGCCCGGCGTCATCGTGGCGGCCGTGCTGTTTGTGCTGCTGCGGCGCTCCAAGAACCCATTCATCCTGCCGGGCGTGCTGCTGGCCGCATTCGTCGTCGCCCATATGGTGCGGCTTATCGCCGGAACGACGCTTGCCGACGCGCAATCCACCGGTTGGCTGTTCCATCTGCAGCCGGCCGCGGGATTGAGCCTGCCGTGGAAAGCGGCAGTATTGCGGGATTTTCCCTGGGCGTCTTTGCCTTCGCTGGCGGGTGACGTGCTTGCCGTGATGTTCATCACCATCGCCACGCTGCTGCTCAATACAACGGGCATCGAGATCGCCACCCGTTCGGAGGCCAATGTCGAGCGCGATCTCAAGGTTATCGGCTTCGCCAATGTGGTGACGGCGGCGCTCGGCGGCTATGTCAGTTGCACGTCGTTGAGCCGCTCCATCCTGGTTCGCAATATCGGCTCGAGGAGCCGCATCGCCGGACTGACCGTTGCGGCAATATCGGCGGCGATACTCATCGCCGATGCGTCGTTCCTCGGCTATGTGCCGAAATTCATCCTTAGCGGCCTGTTGTTCTATCTCGGGGCCGACCTTGTCTATCAATGGCTGCTGCATTCGTCGCGACGGCTATTACCGCTCGAATATCTGTCGCTGCTCGCGATCGCGGTCCTGATCATTTATTCAGGCTTCATCGCCGGCGTTCTGATCGGCATCGTGATCGGTTGCGCCACGTTCGCGCTGAGCGCGAGCCGCGTCAGCGCGATCAAGTTCAGCTTCGACGGCTCGGAATTCCGTTCTTCGCTCGATCGCGGGCCTTACGAGCTGTCGCTGTTGGCCGATCACGGCGGCGAGCTTCAGGGCATGACGCTGCAAAGCTATCTGTTCTTCGGCTCGGCCAATCGTCTTTACCAGCACGTCAAGACATTGCTGATGAACCAACCGAGTTGCCGTTTCCTGATCTTCGATTTTCGTTTGGTAACTGGCATCGACTCGTCGGCGACCCACAGCTTTGCGCAAATCAAAGACGCCGCGGCCGGCTACAACGCGCAAATCGTGCTGGTCAATCTGACCCCGGAATTGCAGCGCGCCTTTCGCGCCGCGCGATTTATTTCGGACGATGTCATTATTGCCGCCGATCTCGACCGGGCGCTGGAATCCTGCGAGCAGCGGATCATCGAAGCCCACCGGACCGAGGGCGACGATGCCGGATCTCTGCGCACTTGGCTCGCGGAAGCGCTTGGCGACGCGCAATTCGCCGATCGCTTGAGCGAATTTTGCCACCGGATGGAAGTCCGGTCAGGCGACGTCATCGCGCGCGAGGGCGATACCGCAAGCTCCATGCATTTTATTCTCGAAGGCCGGATCGGCATCGTGGTCGATCTCGGCGACGGACGGACCATGCGGGTGCGCAGCCTCGGGCGCCATACCACGATCGGCGAAATGGGGCTGATCACCGGCCGCCCGCGCAGCGCGACCGTCGTTGCCGAAGCCGAGAGCGTGCTGTTCGAACTCACCGCCGAGGCTTACGCGCGCATCAAGCGCGACGAGCCGGCGCTCAGCCAGGCCCTTCTCGGCTATATCGTCTCGGTCATGTCGGAACGACTGAGCTTCGCCAATCGCGCCGTCGGCGTCTTGCAACGCTGAACCGAATCTAGTTGAGCATGATCGTTTCGGAAAACCGGTTACCACCCATCGGATCAAGTACGAGGGCAGGCTTTTTCGGGATCGTGCTCTAGCCGCGCTCGCGGCGGCGGCGGCGCTGCTGGCCGAGCCCCATCTGTTTGGCGAGTTGCGAGCGGGCTTCGGCGTAATTCGGCGCCACCATGGAATAGTCGGGCGGCAGGCCCCACTTTTCGCGATATTGATCGGGCGTCATATTGTATCGCGTGCGCAGGTGCCGCTTGAGCGATTTAAATTTCAGGCCGTCTTCCAGGCAGACGATATATTCAGGAGTCACCGAGCGCTTGACTGGCACCGCGGGTTTAAGCGGTTCGGCGGCCGTCGCCGCTTGGCCGCCGGAGACGCGTTTCAACGCGGAAAAAATCTGCCCGATCAGATTTGGGATTTCGGCGCTCGGCACCGAATTGTTGCTGACATAGGCGGACACGATGTCCGCGGTCAGTTCGATATAGACACTGTCCCCTGCATTTTCGGCCATGGTCTCAATCTCTCGAATGGCGTTGTTTCGCAGTTCGCTTTCCAAACCGCGCCGGCGCGCGATCCACTTTCAATTCCCTTCAAAAAGCAAGCATTCGACGCTACAGTTCAGACGATGCACAATGGAATTATTCTATTACACTTAGCGTATATTACGTTGCAGGAATAAAAGCAATAAAACTCTATCGCAGCAGGCCGGCCGCAAATAATCGAACTGTATAATTCAGTATCGGCTTAAGCTTGTTGCGCGTCTTGCTCGATATGCGCCCGCAATTCGGTGATCGAGCCGAAGCGCAGCACGCCCTGCGGCAGTTGCGCTTCGATGGAGCCATCGGAGTACAAAGTATAGGCCATGCCGTCGACGACCCCCGATTTGAGGATCGTGACCGGCTCAGCGGCTTCCTCCTCCGCCACAACAGGCGGCGGGTCGAGAACAGGCACTTCGTGTGCCGGCTCAGGCGCCGGAACCGGTATCGCCGGTGCTTGCGATTGCGCCGCCGGCGCGGCGGCTCGTGACGGCCGCGGTCCTTTGGGCCACAGCGCATCGAATGCGGGACCTTTGGTTTGCTCGCCTTTGGGCCGCTCGATCGCGAGTGCAATGCGCGCTTTCGCGTCAAGCCGCGTCGTTGCTCGAGGCGAAGGCGCAGCGCCGTTTCGCGCCCTGACCGCGCGCGGGGCAAACGGTCCGACGTTGTCGACTGAGTTTTCTTCGGCGCCGTTGAACGTAGCCAGCGCAGGCGACCGGGATGGCGCGAGCTCGATCTCCTCGATGACTCGCGCTGGCCCGACACGGGCGACCGTGGGGAATTTTAACGGCAGCTCTTCCGGCCGCTTTTCGACGGTTGGAATGAGCGGCGCGGGCGTGGCGACCGGCGCGGTTTGCGGCAGGCGCGTGATTTTCACCGGGAATGGAGATCGCGACGGCTCGCTCGGCAGTTCCGGCGCCACCGCGCCGGCGCTCGTTGTCGCGAGGAGTTCGGCGGTTTCGCCGGCGCGTGCCGCGCGCGGCGTCATCGGACGGGCGGCAAGCGCGATTTCGATGCGCTGTAGCACCCGCAGCGCGAAACCAAGACCGATCAGAAGGAGGCCGCCGGCGACCGCGACAATGCCGGGCGTGAAAAGCGTGGGATCAAAAGTGCGGTCGTGGATTGACAGACCGGAGGCGGCAAGGACGACACCAGCCAAACTCAAAACTGCGCCAAACATCAACAAAAACAGATACATAGCCAGCTATCGGCTCCACTCCGACGGGCGGGAGCCGCCTTTTAGCCACATACTGGCGACGCGGCCTGTACCGCGCAAGGACTATTATCCCTACTCACCCGCGAAGCGCACAGCAATTTGGCAAATTCGTTGACCGCACGGGCGTTGCCGAACCCCATGCATTGGCCCTATCTAGAGGAACCATTCTCTTTCCCACGCGGTTTCATCGGCGCATAGCCGCCGCCCGGTTCACATTGAGGAGCAGACCAATGGCATTCACCCTGCCCGAACTTCCCTATCCGTATGACGCGCTCGGCCCGTATATGTCGAAGGAGACGCTCGAATTTCATCACGACAAGCATCACCAGGCCTACGTGACCGCCAGCAATAACCTGGCCAAAGGCACGGAATGGGAAAACAAAACGGTCGAGGAAGTCGTGGTCGGGACCTATGGCAAAATCCCGGGCCTGTTCAACAACGCGGCTCAGCACTACAACCACATTCACTTCTGGAAGTGGATGAAAAAGGGCGGCGGTGGCGACAAGCCTCCCGGCAAACTTGAGAAGCAGATCACGTCCGACATCGGCCCGATGGCGAAGTTCAAGGAAGACTTCACCCAGGCCGGCATCACGCAGTTCGGCTCGGGCTGGGCGTGGCTTGCGGTCAAGGACGGCAAGATCACTATCATGAAGACGCCGAACGGCGAGAACCCGCTGGTGCACGGCGCCAAGCCGATTCTCGGCTGCGACGTGTGGGAGCATTCCTATTACATCGACTATCGCAATCGCCGGCCGGATTACCTAAAGGCTTTCCTCGATCACCTGGTCAATTGGGACTATGTGGCCGAGATGTACGAAGCAACGACGAAGTAATTTCGCATCCGCGAAAAAATCGCCGCGCGGATACTGCGCTGCAACAATGAAAGCGCGGCCATCAAAAGCGGGTCATGGGCCCCGCTTTTGCGCCCTGTAGTAGGTCAGGTTGCCGGTGAATTTCTTTTGAAAAGCGGTGCAGCAAGATGCGCCCTGCGCTTTTGACGCATTGTCCTTCACGAAATTGGGCCGCATGACTTAAATTGCGCGCGTCTAAACCGGGCCGATTCGTGCGACACGCTGCCGTAACCTCCCTCCCCTTGCAGTCTGTATCGATCCCCGCGGCGCGGGTGCTCGATGCATTGGCGCTCTGCGTTCTGGCGGTGACCGCCGCGATCGCGTGCGCGATCTTTCGCGACTATGGGCTCGGCTGGGACGACTACACGCATTCGCAATATGGTGCGCTTTTGGTGACGCTCTATCGGTCAGGCTTCACCGACCAGCGCGCGCTATCATTCGTCAATCTCTACATGTATGGCGGCGGTTTCGACATGATTGCGACGCTCGCCGCGAAAGTGTTGCCGTTCGGCCTGTTCGAGACGCGGCGTCTCGTCGGGGCCATCATAGGCCTCATCGGCCTGTTTGCGACATGGCGCTTGGGGCGGCGGCTCGGCGGCCCATTCGCCGGCCTGGTCGCACTCGTCCTCCTCGTCACCTGCCCGCTCTATTACGGCCACATGTTCATCAACGCCAAGGACGGGCCGTTCGCCGCCGTCATGGTCATCGCTCTGCTCGGTCTGGTGCGCGCGTTCGAAGAATTTCCGCGCCCCACGCCGGCAACGCTCGCGCTGTGCGGGATCGGCTTTGGACTATCGATCGGCGCGCGCGTGCTCGGCGGCTTCGCGCTGATGGAAGCGCTGTTGCCGCTGCCGCTCCTCTTCGCGTTCCGATCGCGGGCGTCCGGTTTCAAGCCGGCACTCTCCGAAGGTGCGCTATTTCTCGTGCCGTTCATCCCGGCCGCGGTCTTTGCTTATCTGCTCATGGGCCTGGTATGGCCGTGGAGCGTGGTATCGCCGCTCAACCCGTTTCGCGCGGTCGAATATTTCTCGACCGTGTTCGAGAAACCATGGCGCGAGCTTTTCGCCGGCCAGTTGATCCCGGTTGACGACATGCCGCGCAGCTATGTGCCGACACTGTTCGCGGTCCAAGTGCCGGAACTGATGCTGGTGCTCGGGATCTGCGGCCTGATTGGCGCGCTCATCTTCGTGGCGAGGAGCACCGACAACAGTGATACGGGCGCCGGCCGCCGCGCCGCGCTGTTCTCGGTTGCCCTTGCCGCAACGCTGCCGATCGTGATCGCAGTCGCCACCCGGCCGGTGGTTTACAACGGCATCCGGCACATCGTTTTCGTGCTGCCGCCGTTCGCTGTGCTCGGCGGTCTCGCCGCCGCCTTCATCGCGCAGCGTCTGCAAGCCCAACATTTGGAAGCCTATGGCAAGAGCGCCGTCATCGCCGGCGGCCTCGCTGTGGCGGCGGGCGTTGCCTCGCCCATCGCCGATATGGTGCGGCTACATCCTTACGAATACACCGACTACAATCACCTGGCGGGCGGCGCGCGCGGCGCGCGGCCGAATTTCATGCTCGACTATTGGGGCCTGTCGTTCAGCCAGGCGTCGCGAAAATTGCTTGCCACTCTGGCGCAAAGCCATCAGACGCCGCCGCGCGGCCAGTGGACGGTCGCGGTTTGCGGTCCCCATCCGCCGGTTGCGGTCGGCCTCGGGCCGCAATTCAACATCACCTGGGATCCCAAAGGCGCCGATTTCGCCATGATGCTCGGCGAATTCTACTGCGCCAAAATCGATGCCCCAGTGCTGTTCGACGTCGTCCGCAACGGCGTTACCTATGCGCGCGTCTACGATATTCGCGGCCGGACGATCACCTCATTGCTCACCGTGCCGGGCATCGACAAGACCAATTACTAGGGCGTGCACTCATAAATCGAGATTGGTGAGCAGGGTTTTGGCAATGTCCGCTTTGCATCCGAAAGCGGACTCAAGTCGGACATCGCTGCATGTCCGCTAAGTGCCAATAGCAGACGTCACACATACGAGGGCCTCTCAAACAGCACAACCGCCGGTCGACGAGGCCGAAGCTGCGATGGCACTATCTCCAACCGGTCGGATTCTCAGACGGGGGCCTTGTGACGCCGAGATCGGAAACCAAAAAGCCCGCCCCCTATTCGTGAATTAGCGTTTGCCAGTTTGCAGGCACCACTCCGGCCGGCCCGGGCACCGGTTGATCCAACGGACGCGAGTGAGGAGCGTGGAGCTTCGGGCCGGCGAAGAATTGCTCTGTACGATAGTCGTAAAACCACCGCTCGCCCGGCTCGAAACTCGTGATTATCGGGTGACCTGTAGCGGCGTGATGTTTCGATGCATGCTGATTTGGTGAACTATCACAACAGCCGATGTGCCCGCATTCGGCGCATCTGCGAAGATGCAACCACCATCGGCCCAAAGCCAAGCATTCGACGCAACCTGTTCCGCTTGGCTTGACCGTTGAGTTGATACCGTCCCTCTCAGACTTCATAGGCTCCTCTCTGACTTCCTTTCGCTTCAGCTAAGCGCTGCCCGATCATTGCAACGGTTTGAGCTTATCCATCATAGTTGGAATAAACTCCGACACCGTGGGATGAATGTGCATCGCGCGTTGTATCACTGTGTAGGGCGCTTTGGCGTACATGATATCGAGTACGCAATGGATGACCTCGTCACCTTCGAGTCCCAGGAAAGAGGCGCCCAGTATTTGTTTGTTATCTCGATCCACAAGGATTTTCATGAAACCCTTTGTCTCACCTCTCTCATACGCGCGCATGACGTCCTTCATTGCCATGGTCGCGATCAGCGCAGACTTGCCCGTCTTGCGGACTTCCGCTTCCGTCATCCCAGCGCGGCCAAGCGGCGGATCGGTGTAGAGCGCGTAGGCCGTGATGCGGTCGCTCACTCGTCTCTGATCGTTGTCGAGAAGATTTGCTGCCACGATCTCGAAATCGTTCCACGACGTGTGCGTGAACGCGCCTCGACCATTGCAGTCGCCCATCGCCCAGATACCGGAAATGTTGGTACGCAACTGGTCGTCCACCTGGATATACCCGCGCGCGTCTGTGCCGATACCCGCCTTGTCGAGGCCAAGGTCGTCAGTGTTTGGTCGCCGACCGGTTGCAACCAGCAAATGCGTTCCGGCAATCTGCGAGATCCTCCCGGTCGATTCGACTTTCGCCGCGATCAAGTTTCCTTGCTTCTCCACACTGACCATCTTGCTGTCGACACGCACGTCGATGCCCTCCTCCTTGAGGAAGTCGGCAATAGCATGTGAGACGTCCTGGTCCTCCCGCGAGATCAAGCGTGGTCCGAATTCGATCACAGTCACCTCGCTTCCGAAGCGACGATAAACCTGAGCAAATTCAAGGCCGATGTAGCTGCCGCCCAGGATCACGAGATGTGAGGGGAGGAAGTCGATATCCATCATCGAGCTGCTGGTGAGGTGCGGAACTTGGTCGAGGCCGGCTATCGGCGGAATCGCGGCTCGCGCGCCTACATTGATAAAGATCTGATCGGCCGTGAGCTCAGAACCATTCACTGCCACGCTATTTTCCGCAACAAAGCGACCATGGCCCTCATAAACCGTGCATCCTCGTAAGGTCTCCAGTGATTGCTCGACGCCATTACGGAACTTAGCCACAACGGAGTCTTTTCGCGCCTTGACAGCCTTCATGTCGATATTGATCGACCCTTCAATCCTGACGCCGTAATCGGCAGCGCGGCGTGCAACATGTGCAGCGTAGGCGCTCGCGACTAGCGTCTTGGTCGGAGTACAACCTGTGTTCACGCATGTGCCGCCGAACAGCTTGCGCTCGATGATCGCGACCTTCC
>Ga0209448_10000754_pt1 | contig 10239 bp, 8 predicted proteins | sample BogFormECP14_OM2_FD_188245 | JGI IMG/M metagenome (GOLD analysis project Ga0209448, IMG submission 188245) | Bog forest soil microbial communities from Calvert Island, British Columbia, Canada - ECP14_OM2 (SPAdes) (version 2) | ecosystem: Environmental > Aquatic > Freshwater > Wetlands > Bog ... | reverse complement strand
AAAAACCTTAGGATTTCAAACCCCCGCCAGTAAACTTCCGGTTGAGCTGGCAGCCGTTATCGTACAAGTGAAAGCGGCCCGATTCTCATTGTCCGGTAACGCGACTAACCAGGACTTGAGCAATTGACACAACTATGCCACAACTTTATATCGGCGAAGTAAGCAGTCGAAGCGCCTCTCTCTGTGCAAAATTGCACACGTTACTTTTGACAACTTGACTCTGCTTCATGCTGGGAATACTTTCGACAAACACGACCTGCCCAGCTAAACCCCAGTTTGGTTCTTCTCTTGCCAACTAGGCCGTTTGCCCGAGCACTTCGCGGCTAGGGGCGGCCTAGATGCAAAAAATGCGAGTGTTGCTTGCCGATGACCATCGGGGCCTTTTAGAGGTAGTCCGAAGTCTGCTAAAGACAGAAGTTGAGATTGTGGGATGCGTGGATAACGGCGAATCCCTCTTCGAGTCCGCCATGGAACTGCGTCCGGATGTCATTGTCACTGACATTTCGATGTCGAGACTCAGTGGTCTAGAGGCTGCTGATCTACTGAGGGAATCTGGTTGCTCGTCGAAGGTCGTATTCCTGACTGCGCATAGTGACGACGATTTCGTTAATGCGGCTCTTAAAACGGGTGCGCTTGCATACGTCCTCAAAACCTTGATTGCCTCCGACCTCTTGTTCGCCATTCAAGAAGCCTTCGCGGGGCGTGTATTCGTATCCTTTCAGGGCATGGCCACGTAGAACAGCCGAGAGTTGTGCTTGCGTGGATAATTTTCATTACGGCAGAGCCGCGGTCCCTCGAAATTAATCCACACGCCTGGTAAGCGCGGTTGCCGTCCAAGTGACGTATTACTTCACATCTCCGGTAGCCCAACTAACCAGGGCTCAGCCACGCGGTTCGACGATAACTTCCGAGTGGCCGACCAACCGGACTGGCTGTTTCAGCAGGCTCGCCGGAAGAAGAACTAATTCGTCTTCTTGGCAGGACCCGGGTCGTCTGGCCCAACGAAATTCACAACAAAAGGAGCAATTCCATTCACCTGCACTACGCCGTCACCCTTGCACTGAGCATAGTGTCGCATTTGCGCAGGCGCGGACGCGAAGCCTCCCACGGGGATTTCTTTCATCGTGGCGTCATCCCACTTCGCGCCCATTCCCAGCAGAAACGTGCCTTTAATCACCGTCACATTTTCCGCCGTCGGATGCCAGTGCGGCGCAATCTTTGTCCCGTCCGTGCAGGAAAGACGAAGCGTGTACGAACGCCCAGTCGTCATCGGGTCGCCCTGTAGGACCGCAATCTTTACCGTTCCGCCCATCTCCACCGACGGCGTCCCTACCAGCGCTGCCGCGGGAATGTCCATCCATTGCTCCGAGCCTGGCATCACCGTCCCGCTCGCCGCACCCCCGCTCTTTTTCGCGGGCGGGGTCTGAGCCCAACCCGCAATCGCGAGTAACACGCACCCACCCAGCAAACCAAGTCGTTGCTTCGTCATGGGTCATTCCCTCCTGTATTAAGGTGCTTAACCAACGTCGTATTTTGCAACCCCTGGGCCGTCGTTCTGGTTGGGCGCAGATTACCACATTGTCTGGAATAGAGGGAGTTCACTGCTCAAAAAATCGCCTAGTGCCTGAGTAACGCCGCAACCGTCCATCTCTAACAATGCCCGCCCTGTCAAGCACTTTTTGAGCACACTTCTTTCTTTTCACCTAAAAGAGTTTTTCTCTTTCGTTTTCTTTCCTGTTCGTTCTTCCCGGCATCGACGACCACGGCTCGTTCGTAATCTGGCGGGCCGATTCAGTCCGACCCAACCATCTCTCCGATCAAAACTTCGACCATGATTACTACTTCAAACTCCCCTTTCAGGGAGCGGGATGCCCAATCAAGTGGACGACGCCCTACTTCACACCATGCACGGTTCCGAGCTTTCCCGCGTTCGAACCGAATGCGACCAACTGCGAATATTGCCAATTGTTTCGCCACATCCAGTACAACCGAACGGCTAGTTTCCTGGCCATGGCCACTTTGGCAATTCTTTTTTCCCGGCGCATCATCAGGTGCATATACCGACGTCGCCAGTCTGGGTTGCACCGTGCGGCTGCTTGCGCTGCTTCCACCAGCAAGAAGCGCAACAATGTGTTGCCCTGTTTGCTGATGTGTCCCAGCCGTTGCCGGCCGGCACTGGAGTCCTCGCACGGAATCAGCCCGGTGTAGCTGCCGATCTTCTTGCCGCAAGGAAACCGATCCGGAGTCCCAATGACCAGAACGTAGGCCACCCCCGTGATGGGTCCCACACCAGGATGGGTCATCAACCGCACCACCTCCGGCCGTTTATGGGCTTCTCGCTCCACCGCTGCCGTTAACTCCGCGATCTTTGGATCCAGCTGGTCCATCAGCTCCAACAATTCTTTCCGGCGCCGGCTGGCCCAGGGAGCCAACGAGAGTTTCTCGAGCAGTGCTCGTCCCTGTGTGCTGAACAGTTTTTTCTTCCAGCGATAGCCCTCGTTCATGGCCACCGCTTGCAGCTGATTCATGATTCGCGTGCGCATCTGCACCAGCCGATGCCGGTGCCAAAGCAGTTGCCGCAGATCACGATTCTCCGGACTCGGTACCCAGATTCGAGGAAAATTATTTTCCAGCATCAGTCGGGCGTCCTCACGGTCGGTCTTCTGCTTGCGGACTCGCTTGGTCTTAATCACTGCCGGATCTCCAATCCACAACTCGAAACCCAGCTCTGCAAGTAACCGCTCGAACCAGCGTGAATGCCCGGTGGCCTCCATCCCCACGCGCACGCTGACTCCTCGCTGCTTTCAGTTCTCGGTAGAACTTCTCGGCTTCACCATCGCTGTGATTCAATTTCCGTTCTCCGCACTCTCCCGTTTCCTGATCCATAAAAGCGATTTCCTGAACGCTCGGGTGATAATCTACTCCTATAATGATCATGTCTGGCTCCTTTCTCCCGAGCCTTTGGTCGTCAATCAACCACAGTGTACTCGGGTCGAGGGAGCCAGCATTGTTATGAAATCAAGTGAAGTATTACTTCTCCGGTAATGCGTGCTTACCGTGCTTACCGGGAGTTAATGCACAGGTCAGTCAGTTTGTGCTAGGCGGTCGGGACACGGCGCATCGTGCATTGCAACGTCACCGCGCATCCAACGGCAGCCTGGACTTTGCAGCAGCTTCGCGAAGCGATCCCCAGCGATCATCCCTACCGTTTCCTGATCCATGACCCTGATTCGATCTTCTCGGCGGAGGTGGACCAGAGCTCAAAGCTCTTGGATTGCGGGTGCTGCACACGCCCGCGCGAGCGCCGAAAGCAAACGCCTATGTTGGGGAAGGAACTCGTTGGTTCACATCCGTCCCAAGATCGTCTCTACCACTGGTTCAAGTCCAACGATTGGAATTTTTGCGTACCACAGGTCGCAGCGGTGGAAACGCAAGCGACGCGGCGCGTTCTTATGAAAAACCGCAAGTTGGTGACGAAGCGCGAGGATCTCCGCCTGTAGGGCAGCACGGGTTCGAAAACTGGAGGCTAGCAAAGTGAAAAAAGGCGACGAAAAGAGAGCTCATCGTGGTAGCCGCCATGATCTCACGAATGATCGGAACCTCTGTGTTTTCACATCGGAAGGAGTATTCGGTAACCACAACCACCGCCGACTACGCTCAGTATCGCCACGAACAACACGCGAACAAGCCTTGGTCATCGTGTATGCTCGTTCCTGATTTGTCCCAGCAAACAATTCAAGGAGTAGCTTTTCAACTCGCTGGTGCGCCGACTTTTTTCTCGCCATCCAAATAATTGCGCCACCAGTCAAGCTCTTCATAATAGCGGTGCACCGTGTTCCACGGACTCCACCCCACGTGATACGACTCGGGGTAACGCACGAATCTTGCAGGAACGCGACGCTTCCGCAGCACGGTGTACATCTGTTCGCCCTCTTCGATCGGCACGCGCATATCGGACTCGCCGTGCACAAACAGCGTCGGCGTCGTCACATTACCCGCGTACTCAATCGGCGACTGCCTCACCAGCAAGGCGTGCGCCTGCGCATCCCACGGTGGGCCGAAGAATTCGCTCTCCTTTGTTCGCGGAATGTCCGCCGTGCCGTAGTCGCTGATCCAATTGGAAATTCCCGCGCCCACAATCGCCGCGGCAAACCGCGTCGTGTGCCCGATGATCCAATTCGTCAGGAAGCCGCCGTAGGAATAGCCGGTAACGCCGAGCCGCTTGTCATCCACGTGGTGGTGGCTCCGCACGTAATCCACTCCGGCCATCACGTCCTCATAATCGAGGTTTCCCCATCCGCCCCAAGTCGCCCACAGAAATTCCTCACCATAATTCGTCGAGCCGCGCGGGTTCGTGTAAACCACCAAATAGCCCCGCGCCGCAAACAACTGTTCCTCGAACGAGAACTCGTTGCCATACGCGCCGTGAGGCCCGCCGTGAATCGCCAGAATGAGCGGCCAGCTCCGCGCCGAGTCATAGCCACTCGGCTTGAGCACCCATCCTTCGATCTGCGTTCCATCCTTACTCGGATATAGAATGCGTTCCGCTTTGCTCAGCGCCACTTCGCTCAACAGCACTTCATTGAACGAGGTAAGCTGCTTCGTGCGGCGGCCGTCCAGCGACGATACAAATAACTCGCCGGGATGCGCGCTGTCCTGGCCGGCATAGACCATCAGCCCCGCGCTTGCCGAAGCGCTAAACCCGGAGAGCTGGCGCTCCCCGTGCGTCACTTGTATCACGTCGCCGCCCACCGCAGCCACTCGAAACAAGTGTTCGTTTCCGCCGATCCCTGCGCTGAAGCAAAGAAATTTCCCGTCTGCGCTCCAGCTCGGAGCGCCAGGCAGCAGATCCCAATGCGCCGTGGCGTTTACCGGGCTGCCGCCGCTGGCCGGCATCGTATAGATAGCGACCGGCGCGCCATGATTCCACTTGGCCTTGATCACCTCGCTCAACCCCAACTCCCGCCGAAAGGCGATTGTCCCTCCGTCGGGCGACCATGCCGGCGCATCGTTGTTGTAGCCGTCGTCGGTCAATCGCTTCGTTTGCCCAGCCAGCGTCGCGATAAAAATGTCCGCCCGTTCGTAGGTGTACTCGTCGCGTTCATGCGTGTTGGCGCTGAAGATCAGCGCGTCGCTGCTGGGGCTCCAGGCCGCCTCCCGCACTCTGACTCCAAGCTGCGTCAGTTGCCGCGCCTCCCCTCCGGTCCGCGGCACGACGAAAAGTTCTTCCGCGGGCGTTGCTTCGATATTTCGCGGATCAGGCAAATAGCCGCGCCCATCGTAGCGAAAATTCATCCACTCGTAGGCTCGGCCTTTGAAGCGCTCGTTGATCAATCGCTCGGATTGGCTAGGGTATTGCGCCGCCCTCGGCTTCGCCACGCGCGCGACAAACGCGATCCATTGATTGTCAGGGCTGAAAATCGGCAAGCCTCTCACGCCGGAGATATGCATCGCTTCGGCGTTGGCCTGATCCATGCGCAGAAACCAGATCGAATCCCCTTCGTCGTGTTCTTTCCCGTCGCGAGCCCGCCCTGAAAACGCCAGCAGTTGCCCGTCGGTGCTCCATCGCGGCCCGGAAGCATCCAGCGCAGGATCGGAGAGCTTCCGCGGCGCCGTGTTTCCATTAGTCGTCGCAAGCCACAGCTCATGCTGCCGCCGGTTCTCCGCCTCGACAATCGTCGTCTTAACAAACGCAACCCATTTTCCATCGGGGGATATCGCCGGCGATTCCACGCTAACCAGCTGGTAGTAGTCCTCCAGCGCCAGCGCCCGTGTCTTTTCGCCGCCCACCGCTTCGCGCGGCCTAATCAATCCCGCCAGCAACAGCATCGCAACAACCCCGGTTTTCACGCGCATGCCAACCCTCCGCACCGTGATTCTATCCGAAATGCTGTCCCCAGCAGCAGGGTGGGCCCACCCTAAACCCAAAGCAAGTTCGGGTGGCCCGCCCTTTGCAAGATACAAATCGCAAACGGTGGGCTCCCTCTTCCCGTCCGGCATGACGTGGAGTTCCGCAAAGAAGTCGCTGAAAAAGCGGGTCTGGGTTTCAAACTGCCGCCCACAAAGGTCGATGTTGGACCGAATGGACCGAAACGCCAGATGTCCAGTTGGCTGTAGGTGCTTGAATGTTATACTGGTTGCTCCGCGCGCCCGTAGCTCAGTTGGATAGAGCATCTGGCGCGACGCCAGATGCTCAAAAATGAAGACAGTTTTTGCTAAGCCGTTTTGAATTAATGGGATGCGAATGCGGAGACACTGGACGTTGAAATCGCAGAAGAAACTGCATTAAACTGTTGAAAGTAAACCATGTATCCGCGCGCCCGTAGCTCAGCTGGATAGAGCATCTGGCTTCGAACCAGCAGATGCTAACCTACTAAGTGCCGCGTCTGGTGTCGCTTACGCGGGACCGCGCGGTGCAACTAGCCCCGTGAATTGGACCGAAGTTGGACTGAAATTCTGGCTGATAGAAGCGTTGTGGACGCTCCGTTCGAGCGAAAGGCGAGTCGCTGCGCGTGATGATCTGCCAACTCGCGGCGTTTAGGGCGCTATCCAAGATTACTCAATCCAGGGACCTGTCCTCGTCTGAACTCCGCTACGGCTGAATGTCGCCCACGTGACTTGTTTACACAACCTTCCTCGTATGTCGTTCATTTCAGATGCGCTCTTAATTTTGGCGAGGCGCAAGTTACGAAAACCACTCCGGTGCCAGCAGACGACGGTTTCCGGCGTGACGATGATGAGGGACTGCTTCCAAGCCGACAAGACCCGCCGAGCAGTCACCCAGAAGACCTCATCGAAGAGGCCGAGGCTCGGGCGAGGGATGTCGACGCTTCAGCGTGACGAGTTGTTGACGCAAAGCAAGATTCTTGAGAAGGAGATTTTGCCGCCCACGAAAGAGGTGTACCAGCATTCCGAAGAAGAGCCAGACAAAGCGAAACATGATCAGGATCTATAACAAAACGGTGTTGAATTGGCAGCAGCTATGTTATTGATTTCACGGTGGGCTGGAGTTTTTGCGAACAGCACCCTCGGGGTTTGACTGAGTTTCTCTCACATTAAATTATATCCACCCTTCAGGGTGATTGACGCCGCAAAAAGGAAGTAGGAAACTTGCCTGACTGGTGGCTTTGTTCACAGCATGAAAATTTAGAGGGTGCGAGATTCCTATTACTAGCAACTTTCCCAGATTACGCAGATGCCGAAAGTGACAGAGACACACGGCGAATGCACTTTGCCGCTCCCGTTATGAGGATTTCTCGCCGCGCAATGCTGTTCTCGCTCTTCGCAGGTGCTGCATCACGGTACGCCTTGGGACAGGGTGTCGCTTCGCGCGGTGTAAAACCCCAAGCGCGACCGGCCGCATCCGGCCGTCCGTTCAACGCACATTTCATTGACGTTGGGCGGCAGGCTGGCCTCACAGCTCCAACGATCTACGGTCCTTCTGATCATGCGGATTACCTGGTGGAATCGGTGGGATGCGGCTGCGCATTCATTGACTTCGACAACGATGGATGGATGGACATTTTTGTCCTGAGTGGGACGCGTTTGGAGGGGGCACCTTCCGGCGCAACCAATCGTCTGTATCGTAACAACCGGGATGGGACTTTTACTGACGTCACGAGGCAAGCGGGTCTCGAGAAGACGGGATGGGCATCGTCCGTCTGTGTGGGCGACTACAACAATGATGGCTTTGAAGATTTGTTCTGCGCGTACTTCGGAGAGAACATCCTTTATTGCAACAATGGCGACGGCACTTTCACGGATGTGACGAGCTCGTCCGGGCTGGTTGGCGATCCGAGACGCTGGGGTGCCGGATGTACGTTTTTCGATTACAATCGCGACGGTCATCTCGATCTCTTCGTATCCAATTACACGCAGTTCGACATAGCTCGCGTTCCCAAGCCAGGGCAAAACTCTACTTGCAACTGGAAAGGCGTACCTGTGCAGTGTGGACCGCTCGGTTTGCCTTTTCCAACCCACGCCCTATATCGCAACAATGGTGACGGAACTTTTACTGACGTCAGCAAGGAAGCAGGCATCCTCGTTGCACGCGACAGTTACGGTATGACAGTGGTCTCCGCCGACTTCGATCAGGATGGTTGGCCGGACATCTATGTGGCATGCGATTCCTCCCCCAGCTTGCTATTCATGAACAACCATGATGGCACCTTCCGAGAGGAGGGCTTGCTGCGCGGCGTGGCGGTGAGCGGAGACGGCAACGATCAGGCCGGTATGGGAGTAGGTGTGGGCGACACCGACTTAGCAGGCCGCCTCGACATCTTTAAGACTCACTTCGCCGATGACAGCAACGTGCTCTATCGGAACAATGGGAAAGGCGATTTCGAAGACGTTACGAACGCTGCAAAACTAGGTGTAGAAACTCGCTACACGTGCTGGGGCGCCGGCATCCAAGACCTCGATAATGATGGATATCCCGATATTTTTACCGTCGCCGGAAGCGTTTACCCGGGCTTGGAAAAAAAACTGCGCAAGTATCCGGACAAATGCCCACGGATATTATTTCGCAATCTTGGGAATGGTACCTTTGAAGAATTAGATGAAGCCGGCCCTGCGATTTCCGTCGCCCACTCCAGTCGTGGATGTGCGTTCGGCGATTTCGATAACGATGGGGATTTAGACATTCTAATCGTCAACATGAACGAACCGCCGTCGTTACTTCGAAACGATATTCGTCCAGGGAATCATTGGCTGAAAGTGCGGCTGATCGGTACAACGTCAAATCGGAGCGCGATTGGAGCGCGTGTTACAGCAAGGTACGGCGGAAAAGTGCAGGCGCAAGAAGTCTTGAGCCAATCAAGTTTCTATTCCTGCAACGATCCGCGATTGCATTTTGGGCTAGGGAAGGCTCTAACCGCAGATCTAGAGATTCGCTGGCCCAGCGGTCGAACCGAGAAACTCAAAGCGGTAGCGGCGGACCAGTTAGTTACCGTTCAGGAGGGCGAAGGCATCGTAGCCTCCAAGGGCTGGTCGAAACGAACGTAGCTGCCAAGATGCCTTCTCAGTTGATTCCACCTTATCGTTCGAACAATCAAGGCATTCGCTTTTCAGGATAAACTTTGATCCAATGAGTCCGTATTTTTGCGTTAACTTCCATCCCATCTGATACAGAAATGATTTTCTTGGACGAGAGCACTGGCATATGGCAGTCGACGCAGTTTCCAGCGATTTTTTCCCCCAACTTGCCAAACTCTCCGCAAGTTTTCGTTTTATGGCATGTTAGACAGTGTTCGGAATAGCTGGACGCATTTCGCTGAGTTTGATGCACGTTGTGACATGTAGCGCAGCTCATTGTCTGCGAAGCCTGAAAGCAGCGGCTCCTCTGCAAAAGCCCCACCTGGTTGCCGTGTACCTCTGCCGTTGGGTTGGAATCAGGCAGGGCGGGCTCGAAGAAATTGTCGAGGGACTCTCCTGGAAGATAGGAGAAAGCAGGCGCCACAGGTTTTCGAAGACCGTTATGGCATTGTGCGCAGACTTCGACCTGTTCGTCGCGCGTCAATTTTGCCGGGTTGATGATGGTTTCCGCCGGTTTCTTTGTTTTCATGGCGTCCACGTGTTGGCGTCCTGGCCCATGACATCGCTCGCAAGAAATTCCCATTACAATTTTTGCTGGATTGTAATGATTTGGCGGATCGAGACCGGGATCGTTTTCGGCATAACCCACATGACATTCGAGGCAACGAGGAGTCACGGGACGATCAAAATTGCCGACATCGTCGAAATATCCCGGACTGCTTATCCAGGTTCCCAGCGCTGTCCAGTAGGACACCGGAAGCTCAAATAGACGGTCGCCCTTCCAATATAGGTAGGTTTGTCCGATTCTTCCCGATCCGAGCACAAGATCGATCCGCTCCGAGCGTTTCGAAGCGGGGTCTGAAAATTCGCTCGCAGAAGTCATGTAGAAACCGTTCGCCTTTGCTTCCATACGGAAGTTGAGGTCCAGGTCCGAGGTTTTCAAGAGATTTTTTCCAGCTGAGAAGGATCCTAAAATGGAATCTTTAGCCGCAATTCGCGAAGTTAGATGGTGAGCGGTGCGAAAATAGCTCTCCTCGATCCGAGCGTGACACACGCTACACTCTTCGTCTCCCACATCGCTCGCGGAATTTGTGGCTGCGGTTGGTCGCGAGGGAGCGGTTTGCGGCTCGCGGGGCAATAGCGGTGTGGCGAGAATAAAGCATGCCAAACTCAGTACAAAGCTGGCAGCATTTCCCAATCGCATCA
>Ga0209448_10000753_pt1 | contig 10247 bp, 8 predicted proteins | sample BogFormECP14_OM2_FD_188245 | JGI IMG/M metagenome (GOLD analysis project Ga0209448, IMG submission 188245) | Bog forest soil microbial communities from Calvert Island, British Columbia, Canada - ECP14_OM2 (SPAdes) (version 2) | ecosystem: Environmental > Aquatic > Freshwater > Wetlands > Bog ... | reverse complement strand
GGGCCGTCCTGGGCATGATCTTCCTGGTCATCGCCACCCTGCTGCTGTACCGCGGCGCTCAGATCAATACCGGCGTGTTCCCCTACGCCCACGGCGCCTTCGCCAGCGAGATCGTCGGCCACTGGCTCCACCCGCTGGGCTACGGGGTCAACAGCGTGCTCGAGGCGGTGTTCATCTTGGCCCAGCTCGGCGTGATCATGGCCTTCGCCGTCATCGTGGTCTACTCCAAGCACCTGCACATCGCGCTGGCCCCGGTGAACATCCTGTTCTCCCGGCGCCCGAACGCCCTGGGCGCCCTGGAGCCGATGCGCAGCAACGGCAAGGTGCTGGACTTCGAGGAGGCCGATCCGGACACCGACGTGTTCGGCATCGGGAAGGTCGAGGACATGACCTGGAAGGGCCTGCTCGACCTGGGCACCTGCACCGAGTGCGGCCGCTGCCAGTCGCAGTGCCCGGCCTACAACACCGGCAGCGCGTGGGGGTACACGGCCAAAGGCGCGACCGGTGTGCCGACCCGCACGATGTTTGCGGTGCTGGAGGACATCGTTGACAACGGGTAGGCGTCCTGCAAACAGGGCCAGCGTCAGGCCGGCGTGACGCTGGCTCGGTTTAAACCACGATCTGGTGGCTAACCTCCCATCGACTGGTATTCGACGGAAGGCAAATTGTGAGTACTCGACGGTTGATGATCGCGGTGGGGGTCGTGCTACTGCTGGCCGGGGTGATCGGGCTCCTGATGCCAGTGTCGGTCTCGGACGGCAGCGGCGGTTCCGTTGCATGCGGGAACGCGATTGCCGCAGATCTTTCCGCGGCCAGGAACGCGAACGAGAAGAACGGGGCAAACATTCCGATCCTCAACCAGATCGTCCGGCCGACCGACTTCGTCGCCCAGTGCGAGTCGTCGGTATCGGGCCGGCGCGCCTGGTCCATACCGTTGACGCTCATCGGAATAGTCGCGATCGCCGGCCCGCTACTGATTCGACGCACGGAACCGGGCCGTTTAGGGGCGGGCTAGATCAACCGCAACCGCGCGGCGCTGCGCAGCGCCTGCGGTGCCACGCGGGAAACGCCGTAGAACGCATAGGCGTCCGGCGCCACCGGGCGAATCGGCTTGTTCTTCTTGACCGACGACAGAATGGCCTCGGCCACCTTGTCCGGGCCGTAGCTGCGCCACACGAACATCTTCTCCAGCTGCCCCCGCCGCCCGTCGACCTGCTCGCTCTTTCCCGCCGGCGCGTCGATGCGGGTGTTTTGGATGATGTTGGTTTTGATGACGCAGGGGCAAATCGTTGTCAATCCTATCCCGGCGGCATCGAGTTCGGCCCGCAGGCAGTCGGAGAACATGTAGGTAGCTGCCTTGGAAGTGCAGTAGGCGCTCATCGACTGCAGCGGCGCGTAGGCGGCAATTGACGACACGTTGACGATGTGACCGCCGGTGCCGCGCTCGACCAGGCGCCGCGCGAAGGAACGACAGCCGTTCACCACGCCGCCGAGGTTGACGTCCAGCACGCGGTCGAAATGCTCGGCCGGGGTGTCCAGGAACCTCCCCACGTGCCCGATGCCGGCGTTGTTGACGACGATGTCGGGCACGCCGTGTTCGGCGGTGACTCGCTCGGCGAATGCCTCCACCGCTTCGGCGTCGGACACGTCGAGGGCGTAGGCGTGGGCGACGCCGCCACGCGCGGCGATCTGCGTCGCGGTGTCCTTGACGGCGGCCTCGTCGATATCGCTGATGACCAGCTCGGCGCCCTCCCGCGCGAAGGCGAAGGCGGTCGCCTGGCCGATCCCGCTGCCGGCGCCGGTGATCGACACCAGGGTGTCGCCGAAGGACTCACGAGGACGTCCGACCTGAGCGCGCAGCAGCGCACGGCTGGGCTGTTTGCCTTCGGCCAGGTCGGCGAAGTCGTGCACGGCGGCCGCCATCACCTGCGGGTGCGACATCGGCGAAAAGTGGCCGGCTTTGATGTCGCGCCGCCACAGCCGCGGCACCCAGCGCGCGGTCTCGTCGTATCCGTAGGGCCGCACATACTTGTCTTGGGTGTTGACGATGAGCTGCACCGGCACGTCCACCACGTGAATGGCCTGGCCGCGCCCAAAGAACGAGCGAAAGTAGTTGGCGGGGTAGGTTTTCACCGAGCGGGCGGCATCCCTGGCCAGGTTGTCGGAGTGGTGAATCTGGTCGTCGGGGATGTTGTCGACCGCGTTGCGCCGCAGCGCCGGGATCGACAACGTCAGCCTGAGGAACAGCGGCGCCAGCACCGGGATCGAGAACAGCGCCATGTAGGTAAATCTGAGTGCCTGACTGATGGCCCGCACAAACCTTCGCGGGCGCCACGGCCGGCGCAGACCACTAAAGATGTAGTCGACCAGTTGGTCCTGACTCGGGCCGGACACCGATGTGAACGAGGCGACCCGGTCGCTGGCACCCGGCCGCTTCAAGTATTCCCACATACCCACCGAACCCCAGTCGTGGGCCAGCACGTGCACCGCCCGGCCGGGGCTCAGCTGGCCCGTCACCGCCGCGAAGTCGTCGGCGAAGTGGGCCATGGTGTAGGCCGAGACCGGCTTGGGCACCGACGACAGGCCGACACCGCGGTTGTCGTAGCGGATGATCCGGAACCGCTCGGCCAGCAGCGGAACGACGCCATCCCACAACACGTGCGAATCGGGAAACCCGTGCACCAGCACGACGGTCGGTCCCTCGGGATTGCCCTCTTCGTCGACAGCGATCCGCACGCCGTCCGCGCTGTCGACGAACTGCTGGGGTACCTGTTGAATTGCCGTCATCGGACCTCCGCCCACCCACGATTAGCTTTGACTAACAGCCGCCACACCCTAGCAAGCTGGTCGGGGATCACCGCTGCGCCCTGGATGTGTGTCGGCGAAGTGGCGTGACAGGATGGTTTCGACAATTACCTGGGTTCCACATCCGGTACACCACGGTGGTAAGCCAGATGTCGACCTGCGCCGAGCAATCGAGGAGTCAAACGACCATGGCCTTCTCCGTCCAGATGCCCGCACTCGGTGAGAGCGTCACCGAGGGGACGGTCACGCGCTGGCTAAAACAGGAAGGCGACACGGTCGAACTCGACGAACCTCTCGTCGAAGTGTCGACCGACAAGGTCGACACCGAAATCCCAGCGCCCGCCGCGGGTGTGCTGACCAAGATCATCGCCCAGGAGGACGACACCGTCGAGGTTGGCGGCGACCTGGCCGTCATCGGCGACGCTTCCGAGTCCGCCGCCGAACAACCTGAGGGGGCCCAACCCGAGCCGGAGGCCCAGCCCGAGTCTGCAGCGCGATCCGAACCCGAGCCCGAACCCGCTGCGCCGACCCAATCCGAACCCGAGCCTGAACCCGCAGCGCCGGCCCAGCAGGCTTCTGGTGGGGGCAGTGCGACGCCCGTGCTGATGCCCGAGCTCGGCGAGTCGGTGGCCGAGGGCACCGTGACACGCTGGCTCAAAAAGGTCGGGGATTCGGTTCAGGTTGACGACCCGCTGGTCGAAGTGTCCACCGACAAGGTGGACACCGAGATCCCATCACCGGTGGCCGGCGTCCTGCTCAGCATCACCGCCGACGAGGATGACACCGTCCCGGTTGGCGGCGAGTTGGCGCGGATCGGCGTCGCTTCCGACGCCAGCGCTGCGCCGGCTCCCGAACCCGAACCCGAACCCGAACCCGAACCTGAGCCCAAGCCTGAGGCCCGACCCGAACCCAAAGCCCAGCCCGAGCCCGCCAAACCGGCCCCGGCACCACAGCCCAAACCCGAACCGGCGCCCGCGCCGGAACCCGTGCAGCCCCGGCCGACGGCGGAATCCGGAGGCTCGGGTGCCGAAGGCGCGCCGTACGTGACCCCGCTGGTGCGAAAACTGGCCACCGAAAACAACATTGATCTCAGCGAAGTAACGGGCACCGGCGTGGGTGGTCGCATCCGCAAGCAAGACGTGCTGGCCGCCGCGCAGCAGAAAGAGGCCGCAAAAAAGGCGCCCCCACCGTCAGCGCAGGCCCCAGCCGCCGAGCCGGCTGCGAAAGCACCCGCAGCCGCGCCGACCTCGGTGCCCGCGCTGGCACACCTGCGCGGCACCACGCAGAAGGCCAGCCGGATCCGTCAGATCACCGCCAAGAAAACCCGCGAATCCCTGCAGGCCACGGCACAACTCACCCAGACCCACGAGGTCGACATGACCAAGATCGTGACGTTGCGGGCCAGGGCCAAGGCCGCGTTCGCCGAGCGTGAGGGCGTGAACCTGACCTTCCTGCCCTTCATCGCCAAGGCCGTGATCGACGCCCTCAAGGTTCATCCCAACATCAACGCCAGCTATAACGAGGACACCAAGGAGATCACCTACTACGACGCCGAGCACCTCGGCTTTGCCGTCGACACTGAGCAGGGTTTGCTCTCCCCCGTGATCCACAATGCCGGGGACTTGTCCCTGGCCGGGCTGGCCCGCGCGATTGCCGATACCGCCGCCCGCACCCGGTCGGGCAACTTGAAACCCGACGAGCTGTCCGGCGGCACCTTCACCATCACCAATATCGGCAGCCAGGGCGCATTGTTCGACACCCCGATCCTGGTTCCGCCGCAGGCCGCCATGTTGGGCACCGGGGCCATCGTCAAACGACCGCGAGTGGTCATCGATGACAGCGGCAACGAATCGATCGGGGTTCGTTCGATCTGTTATCTCCCGCTGACCTATGACCATCGGCTGATCGACGGCGCCGATGCCGGACGCTTCCTCACCACCATCAGACACCGGCTCGAAGACGGAGCGTTCGAGGCCGATTTAGGGCTGTGAGAAGGTGGCTCAGGCCGGTCCTAAGGCCGTTATCGCGATCGCGGGTTCGTCCGGCCTAATCGGTTCGGCCTTGGCTGCAGCGCTACGCGCTGCCGACCACCGGGTGCTGCGCATTGTGCGCCGGGCACCGGCCAATTCCGAAGAACTGCACTGGAATCCCGACAGCGGCGAATTCGATGCTTACGCGCTGACCGAGGTCGACGCCGTGGTCAACCTGTGCGGCGTCAACATCGGCGGGCGTCGGTGGTCGGGCGCCTTCAAACAGAGTCTGCGAGACAGCCGCATCACTCCCACCGAGGTGCTGGCCACCGCGGTCGTCGACGCCAGGGTCCAGACCCTGATCAACGCCAGCGCGGTCGGCTACTACGGAAACACCAAAGACCGGGTCGTTGACGAAAACGACCGGCCAGGAAGCGGTTTCCTGGCCCAGCTGTGCGAAGACTGGGAGGCTGCCACGCTGCCGGCCCAATATGGCGGTGTCCGTGTTGTGCTGGCACGAACCGGCTTTGTATTGGCCACGGCGGGTGGTGCGCTGCGCCGGCTGCGGCCGCTGTTCTCGACGGGACTGGGTGCCCGGCTGGGAAGCGGCCGTCAGTACATGTCATGGATCACCTTGGAGGACGAGGTGCGGGCGCTGCTGTTCGCCATATCGAACTCGTCGCTGTCCGGCCCGGTGAACTTGACCGGGCCGGCGCCCGTGACCAACGCCGAGTTCACCACCGTATTCGGCCGCGCGGTCAACCGCCCGACACCGTTGACGATCCCGGGTTTCGCGGCGCGGGCCGCGCTCGGAGAGTTCGCCGACGAGGGACTGCTCACCGGTCAGCGCGCCATCCCGTCCGCGCTTGAGCGCGCCGGTTTCCAGTTCCACCACAACACCATTGGCGAAGCGCTCGGCTACGCCACCGCCCGGCGCGACCATGATTAGTCGCGGCCACCCCGACCGCGCGTCGCCGACCAGACCGAGGCCGAGTACCGTCACGAACGTGACGGATTCCATCCGGTCTTCGATCAGGTCGCAGCCGACCGCGATCGACGTCCGCCAATTGGGGATGGTCGAATATCGCACCGGCTGGCAGCTGCAGCGCGACCTGGCCGACGCCAGAGCCGCCGGCGGCAGCGACACGCTGCTACTACTGGAGCACCCAGCGGTCTACACCGCCGGACGGCGCACTGAGCCGCACGAACGACCGGACCGGCCCGTTCAAGGCACGCCCGTCGTCGACACCGACCGCGGCGGCAAGATCACCTGGCATGGTCCGGGGCAATTGGTCGGCTACCCGATCATCGGGTTGGCTGAACCGCTCGATGTGGTCAACTACGTTCGACGCCTTGAGGAATCGCTGATCAAGGTGTGCGGCGAGGTGGGTCTGGACGCGCGACGAGTCGAGGGCCGCTCCGGAGTATGGGTGCCGGGCAACGCGGAGCGGCCCGAGCGCAAAGTCGCCGCCATCGGCGTCCGGGTATCGCGTGCGACCACACTGCACGGGTTTTCACTGAACTGCGATTGTGATCTCGACGCGTTCACGGCCATCGTGCCGTGCGGCATCAGTGATGCCGGGGTGACGTCGTTGTCCGCCGAACTGGGACGCACGGTTGCCGTCGACGATGTCCGGACGGCGGTCGCCGACGCCGTCTGCGACGCACTAGACGGCCGCCTTGCGCTCAGCTGGCAGCCCAACCCTGCCCGCGTAGCATCGACTTCGTGACTTTGCAGGAATCCGGGGTGACTTTGCAGGAATCCGGGGTGCCGGAGCCTGATGTCGCCGGCCCCGCGGCCCCGGGGGGCCGCAAGTTGCTGCGACTGGAAGTCCGCAACGCGCAGACCCCGATCGAGCGCAAGCCGCCGTGGATCAAGACGCGAGCCCGCATGGGACCGGAGTACACGCAGCTGAAGAGCCTGGTCCGGCGGGAGGGTCTGCACACAGTCTGCGAAGAGGCCGGCTGCCCCAATATCTTCGAATGCTGGGAAGACCGCGAAGCCACCTTCCTAATCGGAGGTGACCAGTGCACCCGCCGTTGCGACTTCTGCCAGATCGACACCGGGAGGCCCGCTGCCCTGGACCGTGACGAACCGCGACGGGTCGCCGAGAGTGTGCGAACGATGGGCTTGCGCTATGCCACCGTCACCGGGGTCGCCCGCGACGACCTGCCTGACGGCGGGGCCTGGCTGTACGCCACGACGGTGAGCGCCATCAAAGAGCTCAACCCGTCGACCGGCGTCGAACTGTTGATCCCCGACTTTAACGGCGAGCCTGCCAGGCTTGCGAAGGTCTTCGAGTCCCGCCCGGAAGTGTTGGCGCACAACGTCGAAACCGTGCCCCGCATCTTCAAACGGGTTCGGCCGGCCTTCGGTTACCAGCGCAGCCTGGGCGTGCTCACCGCGGCGCGCGACTTTGGTCTGGTCACCAAAAGCAACCTCATCCTCGGTCTGGGCGAAACCGCCGACGAGGTGCGCACCGCACTGGCCGACCTGCGTGATGCCGGTTGCGACATCGTCACGATCACCCAATACCTGCGTCCGTCGACCCGCCACCACCCGGTCGAGCGCTGGGTCAGGCCCGAGGAGTTCGTCGAGTTCGCCGAGCACGCCGAAGGGCTGGGTTTTGCCGGAGTGTTGGCCGGGCCGCTGGTGCGGTCCTCGTACCGGGCTGGTCGCCTTTATGAGCAGGCCCGTGCCGCCGCGGCATCCCGCTAACCGGCCGTTACGTATTCTTGGTAACTATGGCTAAATCCCGAAATGCCAGTGAGACCAAGGCCGCCAAGGCGCAGGCACAGGCCGCCCGCAAGGCCGCCGCGCGGGAACGTCGCACCCAGTTGTGGCAGGCGTTCAACATTCAGCGCAAGGAGGACAAGCGCCTGCTGCCGTACATGATCGGTGCCTTCGTGCTGATCGTGGGCGTTTCGGTGGGGGTTGGCGTGTGGGCCGGCGGGCTCACCCTGATCACGATGATCCCGCTCGGCGTGCTGCTGGGCGGTTTGGTCGACTTCATCATCTTCGCCCGCCGAGCCCAGCGATCGGTCTTCCGCAAAGCGGAAGGCCAAACCGGCGCGGCTGCGTGGGCATTAGACAACTTGCGTGGCAAATGGCGGGTGAGCCCGGGCGTGGCCGCGACCGGCCACTTCGACGCGGTGCACCGGGTAATTGGACGGCCTGGTGTCATCTTGGTCGGCGAGGGCTCGGCGGCCCGAGTCAAACCACTACTGGCCCAGGAGAAAAAGCGCACCGCGCGGCTGGTCGGCGACGTGCCGATCTACGACATCATGGTCGGCAACGGCGAGGGTGAGGTTCCGCTGGCCAAGTTGGAGCGCCACCTCACCCGCCTTCCGGCCAATATCACCGTCAAACAGATGGACAGCCTGGAGTCGCGGTTGGCTGCGCTGGGATCGCGGGCCGGTGCCGCAATCATGCCCAAAGGACCGCTGCCCAACGCCGGCAAGCTACGCGGTGTGCAACGCACAGTGCGCCGCAAGTAAACCGCTTTAGCGCCGCACCACCGCCGTGTGGGTCACCCGATCGTGTATCCCGCGCCCATCCCAATCGGTGAACAACGGTGGGATGACCAACCCGATGAGCAGGCCCCGCACCGAGATCCGGCCAATCCCCAGCCGGCCGTCCACTGGGACCACCCCGAGACCCAGCACCAACTGGCCAGGCGTGAAACCGAACAGCCGCACCGCCACCGCACCCAGCAGAAACCAGATGACCAGAACCGCGGTCGGCAACACCTTGATGGAGATGACGCCGAACCCCAGGGCCAGCGCCGCCAGGCCGTAGGAGATCAGCCAGTCAATCAGCAGCGCCGCCAGCCGGCGCCCCATTGGCGCCAGAGATCCCGGCCCACTCTCGGGCAGGCCAAGCGTCTCGCCGGGATATGTGGGGCGCGATTCCGATGTCATGGGCCGATCGCTCGCGTCCCTTGGCCGTGCCCGAGTTGACCGGTGTGGGTCCGTGGGAGGCCGCTGCGCCTGCGCACCAGACCGGATCCGATCTTGCGGTCCATAGGCCCCACAATAGATCTCATGGCCGACCCCCCAGACTCTTATGCGGGCGGCGCGGTCACGTAACGTCTTGCAACACGGGGTTGACCCACGTGCAACATCGGCTTCATAGCGTCAGGCCGCGGATTACCAAGCAAAGGAGCATTCTGTGACAGATAAGACGCCGGACGACATCTTCAAACTCGCCAAGGACGAGAAAGTCGAGTATGTCGACGTCCGCTTCTGTGACCTACCCGGCACCATGCAGCACTTCACAATCCCGATTTACATCTTCGACGAGAGCGTATTCGAGGATGGCTTGGCGTTCGACGGCTCGTCGATTCGCGGATTCCAATCGATCCACGAGTCCGACATGCTGCTGCTTCCCGATCCGGAAACCGCGATCATCGACCCGTTCCGTGCCGCCAAAACGCTGAACGTCAACTTTTTCGTGCACGACCCGTTCACCCTCGAGTCGTACTCACGCGACCCGCGCAACGTCGCCCGCAAGGCCGAGAATTATCTGATCAGCACCGGCATTGCGGACTCGGCCTACTTCGGCCCCGAAGCCGAGTTCTACATCTTCGACTCGGTGAGCTTCGACTCGCGCATCAACGGCTCGTTCTACGAGGTGGACGCGACATCCGGGTGGTGGAACACCGGAGAACCGACCGAGTCCGACGGCAGCCCCAATCGCGGCTACAAGGTCCGCCCCAAGGGGGGGTACTTCCCGGTAGCCCCCGCCGACCACTACGTCGACCTGCGCGACGCGATGCTCACCAACCTCACCAACGCCGGCTTTTCTCTGGAGAAGGGCCACCACGAAGTGGGCACCGGCGGCCAGGCCGAGATCAACTACAAGTTCAACACGTTGTTGCACGCGGGTGACGACCTGCAGCTCTACAAATACATCGTCAAGCAAACCGCATGGCAGGCCGGAAAGACCGTGACGTTCATGCCCAAGCCGCTGTTCGGCGACAACGGGTCCGGTATGCACTGCCACCAGTCGCTGTGGAAGGACGGCGCCCCGTTGATGTACGACGAGACGGGGTACGCCGGCCTGTCGGACACCGCCCGCCATTACATCGGCGGTCTGCTGTACCACGCGCCGTCGTTGCTGGCCTTCACCAACCCCACGGTCAACTCCTACAAGCGCCTGGTTCCCGGTTACGAGGCCCCGATCAACCTGGTCTACAGCCAGCGCAACCGGTCGGCCTGCGTACGCATCCCGATCACCGGGAGCAACCCGAAGGCCAAGCGACTCGAGTTCCGCTGCCCTGACTCGTCGGGCAACCCGTACCTGGCGTTCTCGGCGATGCTGATGGCAGGCCTGGACGGCATCAAGAACAAAATCGAACCGCCGCCGCCGGTCGATAAGGACCTCTACGAGTTGCCACCGGAGGAGGCCGCGAACATCCCCCAGGCTCCCACCCAGCTGTCTGCGGTGATCGACCGTCTGGAAGAAGACCA
>Ga0209448_10000752_pt1 | contig 10249 bp, 9 predicted proteins | sample BogFormECP14_OM2_FD_188245 | JGI IMG/M metagenome (GOLD analysis project Ga0209448, IMG submission 188245) | Bog forest soil microbial communities from Calvert Island, British Columbia, Canada - ECP14_OM2 (SPAdes) (version 2) | ecosystem: Environmental > Aquatic > Freshwater > Wetlands > Bog ... | reverse complement strand
TGGCGGCCGTTACTTAATCGATAGGGGGTGACAAAGTCTCGTTGCAGTTAATACGACATTTTCTCGTTGCAACAACAGTATTCGCTCACGGTGAATATAGGAACTCCAGCGCCTCTGGAAACCGCGCTGCCCAGGCTGCTTCGTTGTGGGCGGCGCCTTCTTCAACGCGCACCTTCAGCCGCTGCTCGTCCAGGCCGGCCTCGCGCAGAATCGCTTCCAGTTCGTGCAGGTCGTCGACGATCTTCGCGTCTTTCTCGGTAAGCCCCACCTCTCGCGTTCCCATCCCCAGGTACGTACGCGCCGGCCAAAGTTGGAATTGGAAGCGACGGCTCTCTTCCAGAATTTTCCGGTTCGCCACGTACAGAGACGGACTTTCGATCAGCAATCTTCCAAACACTCCGGGCGCTGCCAGTTGCGTGTACAACGTGATCAGGGCTCCGAGCGAGGAGCCGCCTAATCCCGTATTTTCCGGCCCCCTCAATGTCGAGTAATGCTCTTCGATCAGCGGCATCACTTCACGCTGCAGAAACTCGGGGTAGGATTTTCCCTTCGCGTCGAGCACTCTGGGATCTTTTGACTTGTAGGGAATGTATTCGTTGGCCCGGTTCTTTGTGTTGTCGATGCCGACGATAATGAGCGGACGAATTTTCTGTTCGGCGATCAACCGCGCCGCGGTTTCGCCCGCGTGCCAGTCGACTCCGGCAAAGGCCGTCAGGGGATCGAAGAGATTCTGTCCGTCATTCAAATAAAGTACCGGATAGCGCGTCGCGCCCCAGCCGTCGTAATCCGGAGGCAGCCAAACCCGTACCAGGCGCGTGTTCCCGAAGATCTGGCTGCGCAACTCATGCAGCCACAGATTGCCCGTCGAAACCGGTAAGGCAGCGGCGGCTGCAGGCTTCGCCTTCCTTAGTAGTCTTAGTTTTCGCGTCGTGGACCGGGACATGGGGGTGAACGGCTTTCAGCTGTCAGCTTTCAGGAAAAACATTGGGGCCGGCACTTGCAGTGCCGGTTACTGGCTTCTGTCTCGCTTCCACCAGATCACCGCTGCCAAAACTGTCGTCGTCGCGATCAATGCCAGTGAACTCAAACATAGAATGCACCACACTCCCAATACGCGCCCTTCAATGTAGGTCAGGTACAAAGCAAACGCCAGGCCCGCGGCGACAGCGCCGAAGAGCAGGGCCGGAGTCTCCCGGCGCTCGCGGTACACGGTCGCCAGCCCCACCAAGGCCGCGTACCCGAGCATCCCAATGAGCGCGACCGGGATTCCAAGGAGCGACGAATATTCGCTGCGGTTCACGATGTCGCAGTTGAATGTTTCTCCAATTTCGCAGTATGCCGTCTTTGAGGTCGCGTAGTGATGCTGCAGGGAGACGGACGAGACCGCGATTCCGCACACCGCCAGCAGGGCGACGAGGCTCATGAGACGCTGCGTCAAATCGGTCACTGGAGTGGGCACCCCGTCCGGTCGCTCAGCGCTTCCAGAGTGAAGACACGCTCTACTCGTTCCCCGGTAGGCGGAAACTGCCAAGTGGGATAGTGCTCGATGTTCGCATCTATGCAAGCCTGCGATCTGCCGTGTGTCTGCCCCTTGATGCCGCACTCCACGTATGGAGCGTACTCGAACGACGCGCCAAACTTTTCTTTTTGCTCCACACAATGCGGACACCACCATGCCCCGTACATCTTCACGCCGCGGTCGGTCAGGCAGCGCGCAAAGGCATCGTGCTTGTGCTGCATGCGGTTGCCGAGATAGTAGGCCAGTCCGAACGCGGCGGCGATTAGCACGGCATAGATCACAATCCGCCGCCACTTCTGGCTGGCCGCTGTTGGTAACCCTTGTTTTTCCTTTTGCCGTTCTCTTCGCTCTTGCGACATGGAGTTTTTATATCACGACCAATAGGGACGGGGCTTACCCCATCTTGCCCGGACGCAACAGTGACGCGGCTTGGAAGACGCGGCAAGCCGCGTCTCTACACGAAAGCAAAATGGATTCTTCACACCACGACCCGGAGCGCCGCCGGCAGCACTTCGATCGCACGGCACTCCAGCGACAGCACCTCGCCGTCTACCATCACATCCACTGGCCGGTCGAGTTGAAACTCGACGCGCCGCACCGCGTGGCGCTCCGCCAGCGGATGACGTGTGTGTGTGCCATCGTAGAGCGTCGCCAGGTTCCAGATCAGCCCCAGTCGCCCAATCGGCCCCCAGCGGACATACTCGATTAATCCGTCATCGGTGACCGCATCGGGCGCGATCATCATGGTGCCTCCGGTGAACTTGCTGTTGTTAAACGTCAGGAACAGGCAAGGCCGCGAATCAAATTCTCGCTGCCCTTCTCGCTGCTCCTCTTGCCGCCCGTCTTGCCGCTCTTCAAATCGCACTGGAAACGGGCGCCGATTAAGCCGCGCCAGACAAAGAAAGATAGACAGCAGATAGCCGAACTGTCCCAGCACCAGAAACCGACGATGCCGCAGCGCCGCCACATCCGCCGCAAACCCCACACTCAGCAGATTCGTGTAATAGATCGCTCCATCTTTATGGGTGAGTCGAAAAACATCGCAAGGCCGCGATCGTTGCGCCTGCAGCGCCCCCATCGCGTGCTCCAATGCGTCCTTGCCGGAAACTTCGCCCGTGAAATCACGCAGAAACGAATTGCCCGTGCCCAGCGGCAGAAATCCCAGCGTCGCGACTGCATCCTCCGGTTTGTCCGCTCCTGCTGCCAGCGAATCCGGGAACAGCCCGTTGACGATCTCATAGGAAGTGCCGTCTCCGCCGACGGCCAGAAACTTGCGATATCCGCGCCCATATGCCTGGCGCGCGATCTGGGTAGCGTCGCCAGCCGCGTGAGTCTCCGCCGTCTCCAGCGTAATCCCCGCAGCCCGCAAGCGATCCAGCGCCGAGCCCACGCGCTCGCCGCAACGCCCGCCACCCGCCGCCGGATTGATAATCGCAAGAAAAGTTTCGTTCACGAGTCAGGTCTCAGGTCTTAGGTGTCAGGTCTCAGGGAACCGATGTCGGGGGGATTCTAAGCCTAGATCTCCACCACAGAATTCCGCGTCGCGCCTGGTCCGATCTCCGCGGCCAATTCTCCGCGCTTGATCTTCAGCGCCGCTGTCCGCGGGAAATCCTTCTCCCACAAAAGATACCCGCCCACGCGCTTGAAATCGGCCAGTCGCCGGTTGCGCGCAACCAGCTCTTCGAAAAAGCGATCGTCGAACTGCTGACTCTCCAGCCGCACCACCAGCACCAGCATTTCGTTGCCCAACGTTTTCTGCGGCCACAGATAATTCGCCGCAAAAACGCAGAATTCCTTTACCGGCAGACCATCAAACACCGCCTCGATGTCCTCGGGATAAATATTTTTCCCGCCCGCGGTGACGATCATATTTTTCTTGCGGCCGACAAGCTGCAGATGCCCATGCCCGTCAAGCCGTCCTTGGTCGCCCGTCAGCAGCCAGCCTTCGACAATTGTCTGCGCCGTCTGTTCCGGATCATCCAGATAATGCGACATGACCGCTCGGCTCCGCACCGCTACTTCCCCAATCCCATCGCCATCGGGATTCAACACACGCACCTCGCTTCCGGGCAAGGGCTTGCCGACCGTCTCGGCGCGAAACGGTTTCAAATCGTTGAGCGTCACGGCCGTGCAAGCTTCCGTCAGCCCGTACCCTTGAGCCACCGGAATTCCCAGATCGTAAAAGAACTGCAGCGTCGCAGGATCCGTAAACGCTCCGCCAACAATCAGCGCGCGCAATTCTCCTCCAAATGCCTTGTGGACTTGCGGCAACAGACGGCGGCTGATCTGCACCCGCGGACGCGCGCGTGTCAGCATTTTATTCAGACCGATCAGCCGGTCGAGCATCCACCGCTTGGCGGGCTTCAGTTCGTCAAACTTGGCGCGCAGTCCGCGTTCCAGATTCTTCAGCACCATCGGAACCAGGCTCACATAGGTGATGCGATAGCGCACGAACGCATCGCGCACAAACTCTGGACGCAGCGTCCGCAGATGAACCACGCAGGCTCCGCAGACGAACGGCCCGATGAATCCAACCATGAAATCAATCGCGTGATTGGTGGGCAGAATGCTCAAATAGCGCACGCCCGGCCAAAATGGATACCAGGCGGTCAGCGAAGTGCATTGCTCGAGATAACTGTCGTGCGTGAGCACGCATCCCTTCGGACGTCCGCCCGTCCCCGACGAATAAACGATGCAGGCCGTGTCTTCGCGCTGCCGCACGACAAACAGCGGCTCGCCCTTCCTCTTGAATTCCTCCCAGCGGTAGGCGCCGCGCAAATCCGCTCCCGCCGGCGCTTCGGTCACCAGCGCGATCTCCACGGTAAGTTTAGGGAACTCTCGTGACTGCGTGATCGCCCGCCACAAGTAGTATTCGACCACCAGAAACCGCGCCTTCGAATGCGCCAGCAGTTGCAGATGCTCGGCCGCGGTCAATTTGTAATCCAGCGGGACCAGTATGCCTCCGCAGAAAAAAATCGAATAGGCGGAAATCAACCACTTCGATTGATTGGTCATGATGATTGCGGCGCGGTCGCCGGGCTTGAAATCGGCGTCCCCCAGGGCGCGGCAGAGCGGACGCGCCATTTCTTTAAAGTCGGAGTAGGTGAGCCGCATTTTTTCACGGTCGCGATCGGCTTCAATCAGGCAGGTTTCGTTGGGCCAGCGTTCCAGCGCATCCTGGAGCGCTGCACCCAGGCTGGCATATTGTCGGAGATCAAGCATTCAGGTCGTTATCTCACCACGGAGACACGGAGAAAAACCCGAGTTTATCAGAATGTAATGATAGGAAGTGGTTCTACAGCCGCGCTTGGATCCGATTCGCCAGCGTACGGAAATCCGACACACCCTGCAGTTCATAGTCCGGCAACTCGATGCGGAAGTGATGCTCGAGTCGCGTCAGCAAATCGAGCGCCTGCAGGCTGTCAATTCCCAGCGTTTTGAAAAAGTCGTCGTCGGGCGTGAGCTTTTCCCGCGGCACTTTGAAATGCGCGGCCGCTAGATTCAGGATTTCGTCGAGCGTGTGATCAATCGTAGGCGCTGGCATAGGCGTGACGTCCCTCAAATTACAAATTAGGGTAAGTACGGCTGCACTCCTTCATTCTCTACAAACTTGCGCAGCCCTTCTTCGACGGCTGGACGCGAATAAAGGTCGCAGAAAATATCAATCTCGCGCTTCAGCTCGTCGTAGGGGATCGGTTTCACAAACTGCTTCGCCGTCGCTGCCGTCCGCCGGTCAAATTTTCCCACTTGGCTGGCAGTGGCGCGCGCTACGCGCAGGGCCTCGCCTTCGGCGGCAATCTGGCTGACTAGTCCAATCTGCTGCGCCTTCATGACGTTGAAACTGCGCCCGGTGAGCAGCAGATCGCGCACCACCGCATTGCCCAAATCCCGCTTCAGACGCGGAATTCCGCCGAACCCAGGGATCAACCCGAGCCGCAGTTCCGGAAAGCAGAATCGCGCCATGCGGTCCGCAATGATAATGTCGCAAACCAGAGCCAGCTCGAAGCCTCCGCCAAACGTTACACCGTGCACCGCCGCGATCGTCGTCAGCGGCGCCGCATCGAGCGCGTTCATCACGGCATGAATACGCGCCAGAAACTCCCGCACTCCGCGCAGGGCCGCGGCCTTTTCCATCTGCTGCCCGCGTTCAAATAACTCGCGCAAATCCGCACCCGCCGAAAAACCGGCCTTCAGCGTCGAATGGATTATCAACGCCTGCGCTTCGTTCGTCAGCGCAGGCAGAGCCGACGCAAATTCCTCCAATTCTTCCAGGGTGAGCGAACCGATCTCGTTGCAGGGATCGCGATGCAGCGCCAGTTCGATCGCTCCATTCACGATCTGCCACGAAAGCGTTTGCCCTTTGAATTCGTTCATGCCGTTTTCGCCGCCTCGTCATTCGAGGCTTGACTCTGCGATGCCCAATTCTGCGAAGCCCTATACATCGCGTCGATCTCGTCGCGAAAGCGATCGGCGATCAGGTCGCGCTTCAGCTTTCCGTTCGCCGTCAGCAGCCCGCTCTCGATGCTGAACGCTTCCTCCACCAGATGAAACGCCCTCACCTGCTTGTAATGCGGCAGGCCCGGATTCACGAGGTCAAGCGCGGCCTGCGTTTTCTCGCTGCTCACTTTGCCGGTGACCAGCGCCGCGAGATAGCCGCGCGCGTTGCCAACGAGCACGACCTGACTGGCACCCGGCAGTTCGTTGAGAATCTTATCCTCAATCGGCTCCGGCGCAATGTTGTGCCCAGACCCAAGAATAATCAGGTTCTTGATGCGGCCGATAATCTTCCAGTTCCCGTTCGCGTCCGCTTCACCTTGATCGCCCGTCTGGAACCAGCCATCGCGCAGCACCTTTGCCGTCTCCTCCGGACGGTTCCAGTATCCCGGAAAAATATTCGGTCCGCGCACCACGATCTCTTCATTCTCCGAGATCTTCATCTCCACACCGGAAATTGCCGGCCCCACGCGCCCCGCTACCACCGCACCGTCCGGATCATCCAAGGTACAAAGACCGGTCGTTTCGGTGAGCCCATATCCCTGGAGCACCGGGATGCCAAGCATCATAAAAAACAGTTGCGTCTCCACACTGAGCGGAGCGGAGCCGCAGATCAGCGCACGCAGCTTGCCGCCGATCATCTTTTTTCGAATCGTAGGAAACACGAGCCGATTCGCCAGCCCCAGCCAAAGTCCGTCTCCGGTGCGCGTTTTGCCCTCCTGCCGCCGTACCCACGCGCCTTTCGCCCTGGTGTACACCTGCAACGGAAGTCCACCTGTCTTCCAGAGCTGCTCGTCGACCGCTCTTCGCATGCGTTCGAGAAGCGCAGGAACATTCAGGAAATAATCGGGCGCAGCCAGCCGCATCTCAGCGGCAATCTTCCCGAGATCGGTATTCAAGGTCAGCTTGCTGCCGCGCAGAAGACAGGTCAGCATCATGATCCACGAGCCCGCAAAGCTGAGCGGCAGATAATGAAAGACGGCATCCTGCCGCGAACGCGTTCTCCCCGTGTCGCCTGGTATCGATCGGCTCCGCATGAGCTGATCCAGTCGCCCCGAAGTGCAGCCGAGCATGTGCCCGACGTTGCCGGCGCTCAGCATCACGCCCTTCGCTTCGCCGGAGGTGCCCGAGGTGTAGATGATGGTCACGACATCTTCGTCTGCCACCGTCAGTCGCGGGTTCTCGACCGGCTCACGCGCCGGCGTAAAAACATTTTCGAAGCGGAAAGTCGGCGGCGCTTCAGGCCACGCATCCAGGATCGCATCGGCCAGCGATTTGTCGCCGCAGGCAATCACCGCCGGCCAGCAATCCTTCATCATGGCCACCAGTTCGGCTGGGGCCTGGCGCGCATACAGCGGAACCACGGTCAGGCCCTCCGCCATAATGGCCAGATCCATCGCCACCCACTGCATCGAGTTATGCGCCAGCAGCGCGCAGCGATCGCCTTTCTTCAGGCGCAGGCGCCGCAGATAAGCGCGCGCCACCTGCACCTGCGCCAGCAACTGTCGCGCAGTGAGCGGAACCGCCTGCCCATCTCGGAGTTCCTGCAACACGATGGCATCGCCGCTGCTCCCAAGGTTCGCTAGAATTTGTTCAAGAAATCCCATGTTTGATGTGCAATTGTTTGTAATGTAGTGAAGATCTTAAATTGCAGCTACCCGTACGCCGCCACCAGTTGCTTCAACCCCTCGCTCATCGGCGGCAGATAATCCTCCCAGCTCCATCCGCCGCGCCGGGTGGGAAATTCCGGATACCGGCGCTGCACTTCTTCTTCGAAGTACACTCCCATGCGCGCCATCAGTTTCAAATTCCTCACTACCGTTCGTGCAATTCCGTCGGCAATCCGCTCCCCGTCGCGATCCAGAATTTCGAGCGCCGCCAGAGTTCGCGCCTCCAGGTCCGGATCATCCACATTCATCAGTAACTCCTGATGTCCGCGCTCGGTCATCAGGTTGCGGATGCGTTCATCCATGGTGATGCCCGCTGACGCTACCAGGGCCGGCATTGAAGTGACAATCCCGTGATAGCGCGACGACAGCATCATGCGGCAAGCACGCAGAATGCTGACCAGTTCGTACATGTTGTAATCGTCCGAGGACATTATCGGAACTCCGCCCAGCTTCTCCGAGATACGCCGGCAAGGACGGGCATCCATGCGCTCAGTTGCTGCCATGATCACGAACACATTTTTCATCTTCTTCTGGCGAAATGCGGCTACCGCATTTGCGATCGAATCCAAATAATGTTCGTAAGCCCGATCCGCCTCGGGCCCGGCATTATGGAAGTAAGGCCCGCGGTAGTGGCTTTCTTTGTAGGCGCCCGTCAAGCTGTGCAGCGCGGCTTTGGCCACCGACGCCTTCACCGGCCACTCAAAGGGATTGATCGGACATACCACCAGCACCGGCGTCTTCCCATCCCAACCCACATCGCGCAGCGCTTTCTGGCCATACTCCGCGCCCAGCGGCTCAAAGGTCCACGCCGTGTCGGTGCCCAATTCCGTCGGCACGCCTAACTCGCGCAGAATTTTGCGTGACTCGTTATTGCGCGTGATCACCAGCGAGTTCTTGCAATAACGTCCGCACATCTTCGCCACCACGGGATCCATATGTCCGGCCTCGGCGCCGTAGCCGACCGACAGCTTGTTCTCGGCCGCCGCAATGCCCAGCGACCCGATCATCATGGTCGCCAGCGCATTGGCAAATTTCGATTTGAACATCGACCCTTCGCATGCCACCACGCCATGATGCTTGGGCACTTCATTCGCCAGGAAGGGCGGAAAAATATCCGGCAGATGCACCTGCGACGTGCCCTCGAAATATCCGCGCGAGCGGTCAAAATTGAACGTCATCATGCTGAGGTCAACATTCTCCGGCCCGAGAATTCGCCGGATCTGCCGCAGCATCTCTTCCACGCGTACATCCGAGCCGGTATTGCGCGTCCCGTTGTAGCCGGCAAACAACAGCTTCAGTTTTTCGCCCGGCTGCCAGGGCTCGCCCTTGCCCATCATCCACTGAATCTTCTTGCCCTCGATGATGCTCGATACCCATGCTTCCAGAACGAAGTCCATCATGCGGCAGAACCTCCCGCCCTGGTGCTTTCGGGCCAGGCTTGATACGGGTACGCAAAATTGTGCTCGCGGCTGAAGCGGAGCAGAGGAAAACTGTATTGCGAAAAGGGCACGGGCTTGCGTCCCATTTCCGTCGTGACGCGTGTGTTGTCGAACACCGTGTTCCAGGTCAAGTACGGCAGGAAGACCTTCATCAGCGCCGCTCCGTGCCCCACGGGTCCTTTGCGATTGGCCAGCGTGTTGACAATGGATTCGAATGGCTTTTCGAGGATCGGCAAAAACAGCGGCCCGCGCTTGTTCTGCTCGGCGGCCAGCGCCTTGGTCAATTCCTGGAATGATTGCGCGCCGTTGCCCGAGGAAAGATGATAGGTATCGTGCTCGGGATTCGGCTTCATGTGCAAGGTGGAAATCGCGTCGGCAACGAAATCCACATTCACAATGTCAATCTTGTCATGCGGACGAAACGGCAGAACCGGCAATCCCGCCAGAAACACGAACGACCGCACCATATCGAACTGCGTCGTCTGCGGATAGCGGCTGTCGCCCAGCACGATGCTCGGCCGGAAAATCGTCAGCGGCACGTCGGGGAGCAACTCGCGCACCATATGCTCGCAGAACTTTTTCGTGCGCGCGTAGGGGTCGTAATCCGAGCGTTCCCACTCAATCGATCGGTCCTCAACCACAACTTCGTGGCTGCGTTTTCCCGCGACCGCCACGGTGCTCACATTCGAAAACCGCCGCAGCCCGTGATAGTACTGCGATCGCCTCGCCAACTGCACCACTTCAAGCGTCCCACGCAGATTTACGTTCAAACAGCTTTTTTCCGACTTCCGATTCAGCGAAGCCGCACAGTGAATCACCGAATCGGTGGTGTGCACGAGCCGGTCGTAATCGCCCGGCTCGAGGCCGAACTGCGGCGACGTGAGATCGCCGCGAAAAATCCGGATCTTCGCTTGCAGGTATTCGTAGAATTTGGGAAACGGCATGTGTAACTGGAGGGCATTCCAAAGCCGTAGTTCCGCGTCGCGCGGATCGCGGCCACGCACCAGCAGATTCACCGACGCGTCATGGTGATCGAGAAGATTAGCGGCGACATGCGCGCCGATGTACCCGGTCGCACCGGTCAGGAATATTGCCACGTTGCTCCGTTTGTCCCCGTCTTCACGGCA
>Ga0209448_10000751_pt1 | contig 10250 bp, 10 predicted proteins | sample BogFormECP14_OM2_FD_188245 | JGI IMG/M metagenome (GOLD analysis project Ga0209448, IMG submission 188245) | Bog forest soil microbial communities from Calvert Island, British Columbia, Canada - ECP14_OM2 (SPAdes) (version 2) | ecosystem: Environmental > Aquatic > Freshwater > Wetlands > Bog ... | reverse complement strand
TTCTCCTAAGTACTGCTGGCCATAGATCATTCGTGGCGCAAAGCAACCATTGGATCGACACGGGTCGCTCGTTGCGCTGGCATCCACGACGCGGCGAGCGCAACAACCGCGAGGAGATGATTGTGCAGCTCCGGAATCCGAAAGGAGCATTACGTTTTTATGACAGCGCTAGTTGATCTTCGGCGGGCAATTCGAAAAGAGCTTTTGGTTCAGCAACTTGCGCAATGGCGATTTCACTTCGCATGACCAAGCATTCGGTCGCGATCCGAATGCTCTACCCACGCTCTGTAATTGATTGAGGCCAAAGAGTTTTGGCTCCCCGGGCTAGATTCCAACTAGCAACCCTTCGGTTAACAGCCTTGAGACCAATTTAATCACAATTTGCCGGAGCCGAGACAAATCGAGGGGATTCAGCAAGTTCTGATCAAACGCGACTAACTCAGATTCACCTTCTCTTTTCAGTTTTCATCGTCATTCCCCGCCATTCATCACAATTCGCATGACACTGGTATGACACCAACCTGTGTTCACCTAGCAGCTCGGAGCGGCTGTAATCGAAGCTGGTAGAGATCAACCGCGAGGATAGTAGACGAACGGCGAAATCATCCGTGATGAATTGGAGCGCATTCCTACTTAGTTGACGTGCGTGCCCGCTACCGAGCCGACCTTGCCCGACAGCCAGAGCCCTCGATATAGTAGCTGGCTCATGGCAGACTGAGACCGCCGCTCCCTGCCTTGCACTCAACCCGAGGAGTTCGTTGTCACTGTGTCGAAGACAAACGCAGCCAAGTCGAAGGAATCAGAAAAAGGCAAATTGCGGATCGGCGATGATTGGAATGCTATCCGTATCATCGCACTCTCGCAAAGCAATCCACTCAAGGCCATCGCGGAGCTGGTCGAAAACAGCATCGATGCGCGTGCCAAGATCATTACCATCACGCGCGGCCGCGAGCAAGGCGAGCACTATCTAACGGTCAAGGACGATGGCGACGGTGTCCCGCGCGATCTGAACGGGCTGCCTGACTTCAAGTACGTCGCAACTCATATCTGCGACTCGGTCAAGCGACGCTTGAAAGCAGACGGCGCTGGAGGCGGCTTACAAGGGGAATTCGGTATCGGTCTTTTGAGCTTCTGGACCGTGGGCGACACGCTCACGATGACTTCGTCCGGTGCCGATCAGCGAATTTATCAGATGGTTATGAGCAAAGGGGATCCTCGCTACATCGTGAAGCTTCGACGGGTGCTCTTTGCTGAGCGGGGCACTGAACTCAAGATCAAGCCCTTGCTCGAGGGCATTCGCGGATTAAGCGGCGAGAAAATCCAGTGGTATCTGGCCTCAGAGCTGCGCGACCGTATTCGCAATACGCAAGTTCGTGTAACGGTGATCGATAAACTTGCGCGCAAGCAGTACCAAGTCGAGCCGCGACAGTTCGAAGGCCGCTTGCTCCACCAACTGCCGGCGATTCGGTCCCCATTCGGCGAGGCGTATGCCGAATTGTATCTCACGGAGCCGGCCGAGGACTCCCGGGTCGCCCTTACCCGCGATGGTACGCGGGTGATCGCCGATATCGGAACGCTGCCCGGTTTGGAGCGCCCGCCGTGGAGTTCTCGTTACTTGCTGGGCCTGATCGACGTGCCCTACCTTAACCTCACACCCAGCACGCGTTCCGGGATCGTGCACGATGAACGCTATGGGGCCTTCGTGGAAGCTTTAGTGCCGCTGGAAGCACACCTCAATGGCCTCATCGATGCACAGTGCCGGGCCGAGGAAGAGCAGGCAAACAGGGAATCCCTACGTGCCATCCAACGCGCGTTTCGCGAGGCCATGCTGGTCTTGCCGCGCGAGGAATACGACTGGTTTGACATCCAGTCGCGCTCGCCGCAAGCGGTCGGTGCCGAAGTGCCACCGGAGCGAGGCGTAGAGGCCCCAAGTGCAGAGGAAGAGGGGGGCGTTCCGGAACCGAGCGGAGGCGAATCTACCCAGCGCCAATTCTTCGACCATGCGGGGCCTCTGTACACCGTCGTGATTTCACCAGCGGGAAGCACCTTGAGAGTGAGCCAAAGCCGCCGCTTGCGCGCGCTGCCCCGGGATCGTTCGCGCCGGCGAGTCGAGCAGGACTTAACATTTGCCTGGAAGATCGTCGAAGGGGGTGGCACTCTGTCGTCCACGTCCGATCAAGAAGTGAGCTTCGAGGCTCCCTCGTCGCCGGTTCTCGTGCGTTTGTCCGTCGCCGTCTCACAGCGCGACTTGCGGTGTAGTGCCGAGGCGCTGATCACCGTTACCGACAGCCTTGATGTGGCCATCGGCCCGGCTGTCGTCAATGCACGCGGCTTGCCGGGATACACGTTTGAACGGGCTGGCGGAGAACTGTGGCGCTCGCGATTTGATGCTGGGCGCAACCTGATCGTCGTGAATAGCGGGCATCGCGATTTTGTCTTCGCCACGCGCAGTCGCGCGCTCCAGCTGCGTTACCTTGTGCGGCTCTATGTCAAGGAGCTGGTGCTCAAGAACTTTGCGGGTCTGCCGGTCGATCAAGTGGTGGAGCGCATGATTGAGCTCTCGCTGTATGTCGAAGAGAAATTGAAGTCCATGTGAAGGGTTGTTCCGGAAACGCGGCCTGAATGGAGTTTCCTTTAGCACCGTATGACAAAGAATTTAATTGGAAGGCGGTCGGCATGGGCCACAATCAAGACGCGGCCGCTCCGCTCTTCCGAGAGCGAGTGATCCGGATCATAATACGTCACCGCCGACGGATCGGCAAAACTGTAGCGGCCTCGTGAAATGAGACCCGGTGCTTTCTGTGTTTCTGCGTTGCTTTGTCCCGTTTGTGTGAAGGCATTGCAAAATATGCGATTCTATCGTATATTATAAACGTGTGGATACCACGGGACATTGAATCTAGGCTGCAACGATCTGTTCGCACCCGTCCCGTCGTGGTGCTCACAGGAGCGCGCCAGACCGGCAAGACTTCCACCCTGCTGCGGCTATTTCCGAAGTACGGGTTTGTCTCCCTGGACCTGCCGACCGAAGCAGAACAAGCGGAAAAGGAACCACAAAACTTCCTTGGTCGCCACCCGTCGCCAGTGATCATTGACGAGGTGCAGTACGCTCCACGCCTATTCCGGCATCTCAAGGTGGTTGTGGACGCGAGTCGCGCCAGCAACGGCCAGTTCCTGCTTACAGGTTCACAGAAATTTACATTGATGAAGAGTGTGTCTGAATCTCTGGCCGGGAGGGCGGATATTATGGAACTCGAGACGCTTTCCTTTGGCGAGATTCACTCCATAAGGCCATCAACCACGATCGAGACGATCATCGTTCGGGGCGGTTTTCCCGAGCTGCACGCGAACCCGGACATTGACCAGGTGGCCTTCTATAACTCCTATCTTGCCACCTACCTGGAACGTGACGTGCGGTCACTGGCCAACGTTGGTAACCTGCGAGACTTCGAGCGTTTTCTACGCGCTTGTGCCTTGCGTTCTGCAAACTTGCTGAACAAAGCTGATCTCGCGCGTGACGTCGGTATCGCTCCTTCCACGGCAAATCATTGGTTATCCACGCTCGAGGCTTCGGGGCAGGTGGTGCTCCTTGAACCATGGTTCTCAAACCGTACCAAGTCGATCGTCAAGAGCCCTAAACTCTACTTAGCAGACACCGGCCTGCTTTGCGCTCTATTGAACATCCGTACTGAAGATGCTCTCCACCAATCACCTGCGGCGGGCGCAATCTGGGAAACGTTTGTTTTTGCTCAATTGCGTAGTCGAGAACGCCGCGCCGGACGTGTCGGCAGTCTATTCTTCTGGCGTGACCGTACACGCGAAGTGGACTTCGTTGTTGATGTCGGCGGACAGTTGGACCTTTTCGAAGCGAAGTGGACCGAACTTCCGGGTGACGGAGATACGGTAAACCTCAATTTCGCGCGCACGGTTGTGGGTAAGTCGCGAGTGACAGGGGGCGCGGTTATCTCTCGCACCCCCAATAGTTTTTTACTCAGCAGTGGATTCCGCGCACTGCCAGTGTCCGAATTGGGATGAGGCAAATCGTTGTTTTGGAACTGGTTGATCCTTTGCAAGTAGAGCTGGACGTCGGGTTGGCACTTGCCACTGAGAGGCCGAAGTTACATTGTATTTTGATTACAGCACAGATTTCTAACTTGTTACGGGCTCACCAGGGAGGTAGCCTGCACGGTCCTCTGCGGGATAGCCCGCAGCGACGAGCGCCTGCTTCAAGACGCCGCGAGTGGCGGGAGCAATTCGGAAGTCTCTTGGACTGATTCTTTCTGTCAGGTATGGACCTGCTTCCTTGTCCCGCGCGATGCGCTCTGCTGTGATCTGGTCCTGGCAACTGCAGCGGAAACCGTCGCCATCACGGATGATGACCACGCGGCCATACCGCGCTGCAAGCTGGAGGATTTCCTGCTCCACGTTCGACGGTACCGGGTAGCGGGCGTGCTCTCGTAGAGCAGCGACCATCTGTTCGGCGCCCAACCCCGTCGCTCGCGAGTTCCAAATGGAGAGCGGCGTGAGCCGATAGGTGTGAACGTGTTCCGGGCTCTTCACGAGCTCAGCGAAGGGTGCGAGAGCCGCTCGCGCCTCGTCGGCGCGTTGGGCATTTACCTCGAGCAAAACGCTGCAATCGCTTTGAACAATCAGTGCCTTTCTCTCGGTCGTGGCCACGCACTAAACCTCGGCTCTCGGTCTGATCTTCTTCTCGGTTGTGCTCGCCTGGCCGACATCGGCAGAGTGCGCACCTGCGGGAACAACGAGATAGCCCACGTCATGGAGGCCCCGCCGGAACGCGGTCTCCGAGCCTGCAGGCACCACGAGATGACATTCGCCCGCTCTTAAGCAGTGCTTTCGCGTTCTTGTGTCGTTGGCAATCAGAGCCGCCAGTGCAGCGTCTGCGCATTCGATGAGACGGGCGAGGCCGCGATCTTGGACCCGAGCAGAGCGATCACTAACGTCCTCGAGTAGACGCGTCACCGTGCCAGGAAGTGGCGCGCCGGTACGCGCCGCCAGAAATTCGCGGACCTCTTTGACTGAGGAGCCTCCTTCAGTTGCTTCAAGTAGCTTGCGCGGTTCGAGCCGCCAAATAAGGTCGGAAGTGCGAACGGCATAGGCGTCGAGGGCCAGCCGATCGCTCTGGTCAAGATCCCCGCCAATGCTGCGATCTCCAGATTCGGAAGCACTCTTAGGACTTGTTTCAGCTCGAGCGGAGCAGACTTGTAACTCTGCGTTACACCAAGACAGTAGGCCCCAAGTGCAGTGACGCGGAAAAACATAAGGCCGTCATACCGACTAAAGAACGAAAGATCGTCGGTCCCCCACAGGCCGTGATAGTCGTCCCGCGATCCAGCGGGGGGAATGAAAGCGACGTCGATGAGGCCCAGGGTCGCGGCATATTCGAAAAGAAGGCAGAGCATGTAGCGCTCCTCAAGGATGTCTGCAGCGCCGTCGTGGCCCAGCGAACCGTACTGCAACTCGCAGATATACAGACTCCAGGGGTTGCGCGAAACAGCAAAGTCACTCTCCGAAGCGTGTAGGAACCTGAGCAGCTCTGCGGTCGATATCCATCGCTCTATTGGGCACTTCGTGAGCGCCTTGGAAATTGCCTCGCGGCGCGCCGCCGCCGCGGTCAACCCGCGTTTGCCCTTGCCGGATTGCCCCTTCACGCACTCGATTCGAGCTAGTTCGTCGAACCGCGTGGTGTCAGTCCACTTCTCCCACAGGGTTTTCAGGGTCTCCACCGCCGACTCGGCAAGTGCCTTCCGTCCGACTCTCGTGAGTTGAAGCTTCGAGCCAGACAACTGCACAAGGCCACCTGCCTGAATGAGTAGTGGCCATGCGAACGCACGCATTGGTCCTGCGTTCTCGTTATGCCACTGGTTCTGCGGCTGCATGAATGGGTAATAGTCGCTACTGTCCAGAACAGTGGTGATTTCATCAAGGGTCGCGGAAGAAGCTCTCCACGTCTTGTTGCTTACGGCAACTTTGCCGGCATCAACGAGCCGAAGCACGGAAAAGAACTCTCGCTGGGCCGCACGCTCAGACTCGCGGACGGTGAGCGGAATTGGCTCGGTCCCACGCTCCTCTTTTTTCGTCTTTGCATTCCACCGCTTGAAGGGCCGGTCGTACACAGTTGGCAACTGCTCGAGGAATTGCACTTTGTCTTCGGTGGGACGCGGTACGAACGCTTTGAGACGTACCTTGATATCGTCCGGCATGATTCGGTTACCGTAGAAGAAAAAGCACAACGCTGACGGATTATGGCCGTAGCTGTATTTGTCGGCCGACACCCAGTTGGGAACTTGGCCGTACTTGGCGCGAAAACTGTCGGAGAAAAACTGTGTCGAGCTGGAGTGAACGACTTCCGCCACCGCGGCTCTCTGGATCTCATCAAGACATTGCCAGACGCTGCGGATACGTTCACCTTCGAGATGACGAATGATGACCTCAGCGAGATCGCCTTTCCTGGTTGGCAATCTCTCCCCGGTGAGCGCGCCGAGCCTTTTGAGGTCCTCGGCATTCATGAATTCGGAAACCGCCACATCAAGCGTGGGGATTCTCTCGTAGGCGTCGTAACCTCTCACGGAGCCTCCTTGGAGAGTTGTCGCCTGGACGCACGCCGCGCTCCCTTCTTCTCCCGCGCGAGACGCAATCGCTCCTCAACGGACGTGATGTTATCCGGCGAAGACTTTCCAAACCGTTTGAGGTAGAGGTGCTCGATGTACTCTCTGAGTGGTATCTTCCAGGATTCTTGCTCATGATTGTCGAGCTTGCCGAGCTTCTTCGGGTTCATACCCAACTCGCGAGCCATCTGCACTTGGGAGTCGGAGAGGTGATGGCGCTTTCGCGCGTCGATCCACTCCTGCATCTTCTGGTTCGGCTTTCTTTCCTTCGCCATGAAATTCGCCTCGCGGCCCTTCACCTCATTCGAGGAAAAGGTCCTCATCCTCGTCCTCACAAGAGGGTTCCTCTGCCGTGGCCAACGCCTCGTGGACCGCGTCGACGATGTCCTCATCGTCGGACTCGGTGAGATCAGCCAGAACTTCACGGGCTTCCTGTGGGCGAACGTTGGGTACCGCTTCAATCGCGGCCAGCAATAGAGGTTTGGGCGTTTTGCCTGAATGGATAAGGGAGGCTACATGCGGCCAAGCGGCTTCGACGCCGCAGTTTCCTGCGGCAAGGACTGCCTCGAGGTGAATGCTGGGATTCCTATTATGTAGCTCTTCAACAATCTGCTCATCGAACCCGTGGACGAAGCGCATGCAGAAGACCGCGGTTAGCTTCCACAGGTCATCGCCACTGTCATAAGCGGAACGGATGGCATTCTCGTGCCAGTCCCGCGGGGCGCGCACGGATGCCTCAAGGATTCGCCGTCGGACTTCTCTGGGAATCTGGGCGTCATGGTAGAGCTCGCGAAGTGACTCCTGAATCCGTCGGAAAGTCCGTTCCGAAATCGGGACATCATCTGCATCGTCAAAGCCTTCGGTGTCCGCGTACTCCAGAATCGGTGCAAGTGATATCGCCGCTTGGCTACGCACCCCTTCGGATTCGTCGCAGCCGCATAGGAGCGTGAGCAGTGTTTCAACCAATTTTTCGTTGACCACCGTGAAATCGCCTGCCATCTCGGTGGCTAGGAGGCGATCAGACTCAGCCGCTTGCTCATCCTGAAGAACACTGAGCAGCTTTTCTGCCGTGTCCTCCGGCCAGTCCCAAGGTGGAGTTTCCTTCAAAGCCTTCAAATCCATTCGATCCTTCCCACCGGCTACCATGGGGTGGCCTTATTACTTATCCCTAGGTTGTGGCCGACCCCAGCACGATTTCGCACGCTCTAGAAACGAGGGCCTCTTCCTGGGATCCGAGCCAGCAACAACTTCCTCGAAACCCACCATAAAACCGGTCTTGCGGCGATGCTCGGCACGTACTTCGTCCACGACACGCCGCCAATTGACAGCTAGCCCGGCCCGCTCATAGCACCGCCGCGCTCGCCCGAAATTCTCGAGGGCGGTATTGTAGTACTTGCTCTTTTTCGCATTGACGATGCGCATGCCCTGGGCACGCCAAAGCCGTGCCGCAATCTCTGGGTGGGTCTTCTCCAGTTTCTTGGCCGCAGGCTCGGTAGTGTAGTGGCTTACGCCCTGGAGGGCGTTATCCTTGCTCTGGCCGACGAGGTTCGCGAGATGCTCCAGCTCCTTCGTCTCAAGAAGCAACTGCATGAGCGAAGGCAGGTCTGTTCCCAGCGCCTTGTCGATGGCCATCTTGTGCCAAGTGGCGTGCTCGGCTTTGGGTACGTATTTCATGAGTTCGTCATAGGAGCACTTGCTCGGATGCTTGCAAAACTCCGCCCATGCTTCCTGGATGGCCTCATCCCCGCGCCCAAGCATCGTAAGAAGCTTACGCTTGAGGCGCGCGAGATCGTGGCTTGCCATCGAACCGCTAGGAGCCGCGTTGCCGAGCAAACAGCCCCGTTCTACCCAAGAGAGGGCATCCTCGGGTTTGCCGCAAGTAACGAGCATCGTTGCCAGTGCGTGGCAGTCCTGCGCCGTGAACTCGGTTGCCTCGCACAGTGCGCTGTAGTAATCGACATCCTTCTGGTTGATGTAGATGGTCCGGAGCATCTCGCTCGAGCGCCGTCGCGGGTAAGATGGGTTTCGCTGCGTCGACTGTCCGGAAACGCGTTCCGCAGTCACGGCAGATTCGAAACGCCCCCGAATCGACTGCTCAAGCGCAGCGAGCCCAGCCTTGTCGATAACCTTCACCACGTCCCTTTCGAGCTGGTAACAAAATCCGTAAGGGTCGTCGTCCATCCAGAGTAGTAGTCGCGCGGCGGTATCGTGGGGGTCGGCTCCACTCGCCTGCCGGGCTTTAATCCAGCCGCAGAATAGCTCGCCAACGAATTGACCGAAGCTGCCGCTCGAGTCGTCGATCTCCTGCGCTTTTGCGTGGCACCCTGCGAGAAATGACTCGTAAAGCGAAGCCGCCCGCCCTGGATCGGTTGCTACCATGCAGGCAATCTTCTTCTCGGCGACTTCCAGCTCGCGTACAGAGTCAGAGTTGGCGTTGTAGGAGATGAAGCGTCCTGGCGCGAGCGCCGATTCAATCCTTCGTTCCATCAGGGCCGTCAAGTTCCGAGCTGCCTGTGTCATCGCGATTTACGATTTGCTTCGGCCTCCGCGGAAAGCCTGTCTGCTTTGAAGGGGATCGCCTTGAAACCTGAGTCGTCGCCATAATACATGCAAATGTTGCCTTATGTGGTATCGCTTACAAGAAATTGGGTCCAGTTTCGCTGATTTAGTTGCACCCAATCCTGCACCCACACCTTGAAAACGTTCTCGAGTAACCGTGTCTCCACCAGCTGGACATATTGGCCTCCACGGCTGGACGAAATCGCGTCAGTTCGTTCCGGGCCCAAGTGCAAGATTGAGGCCCGCAGCTTCGGCGAACGTCCTGAAGTCCCGATCCCGCGTCAGAAGAGAAACGCCTCCGTCGATACAGCTCTGGGCGATCAGCGCGTCACCGAGACGCGCCTTGCGGCGCTTTGCCAACACCTTCGCTCGCAACCCTCCTGCCCTTTGCCAGTAGCCGGATGAGATATCCATCGAAGGTATTTCTGAAAGCGTTTCCACAACGCTTGAAGGAAGTTTCGGGTCACTTAGAAGTTCGGTGAGCACAACGGGCACCATAACCACCTGCCGGTCTTCTAGAGCTCTATCCAAGAGCTCCACATCCTCGCCAGCGCCACCTTCTAGAAAGGCAACCCATGTGCTCGTATCAGCGGCGATCACCGGTCAGCCTTCAACTCCGCCAACGTGCGCGTGAAGCGAACCTTGCCTCGGAGATGGCGTATGCGAGCATAAGTCCGCGAAGCCGCAACGAGCTGCAGCCCGGCACGGACGGTCTGGGTGATGCCGGTACCGCTGGCTCGTTGTGCCTTCTCAAGAAGGTCCTGAGGGACCTCCACGGTGATCTTGCGCGCTGTCTCCATAAGACCTCCTTTATACCATACTCAAGGCCAGCATGAAATATGGTATCTTCTGCTAGGACAAGCTGACAAGGTTCGCGCGAGAAACTCCCTTTCGGAGTTGAAGCAGTCGCACCCCAAAAGCAAGGAGGTGAAAATCGCCGTCTGTAAACGATTGAAGAAGAATGAGAAGTTGGCTCCCCGGGCTAGATTCGAACTAGCAACCCTTCGGTTAACAGCCTGAGAGTTGCAATCCCTAAGTGCTTTATTCGGTGTCGCTTACCGA
>Ga0209448_10000750_pt1 | contig 10254 bp, 9 predicted proteins | sample BogFormECP14_OM2_FD_188245 | JGI IMG/M metagenome (GOLD analysis project Ga0209448, IMG submission 188245) | Bog forest soil microbial communities from Calvert Island, British Columbia, Canada - ECP14_OM2 (SPAdes) (version 2) | ecosystem: Environmental > Aquatic > Freshwater > Wetlands > Bog ... | reverse complement strand
CAGGCGGAAAAGCGCGGCAAAACCCTGGAGCATCTTCAGGAAGGCAGCGTGCTCACCGGCATTGTCAAGAACCTGACCGAATATGGCGCTTTTGTGGATATGGGTGGAATTGACGGGCTGCTGCATATCACCGACATGTCGTGGGGACGCCTGACGCACCCGCGCGACCTGGTGAATGTCGGCGATCAGATTCAAGTAAAGGTGCTGAAGTACGACAAAGACAAGCAGCGCGTCTCGCTCGGCTTCAAGCAGCTCACGCCCGATCCGTGGCTGGATGCGGAGCACCGCTATCCCGTGGGCGCGCACGTTCACGGACGCGTAATCAGCGTCACCGATTACGGAGCCTTTGTAGAACTCGAGCAGGGCATTGAAGGCCTCGTCCACGTGAGCGAAATGACCTGGTCGAAACGGATGAAGCATCCCTCGAAACTGGTCAATGTGAACGACGAAGTGGATTGCGTAGTCCTAAGCGTGAACCCGACCGAACGCCGCATTTCTCTCGGCATGAGGCAACTCGCCTCCAACCCCTGGGATACGTTGCATGACAAGTATCCGGTGGGAGCGACGGTCGAAGGCCGGGTGCGCAATCTGACCGAGTTTGGCGCTTTTATTGAAATCGAAGACGGAATCGACGGCCTGGTGCACGTCAGCAACCTGAGCTGGACAACTCGGGTGAAGCATCCTTCCGAAGTGTTGAAGAAGGGCGACAAGGTCAAGGCCATCATTCTGGCCATTGAACCGGATAAGCGGCGCCTTTCACTCGGCGTGAAGCAGATGCAGCCCGACGTTTGGGATTCGTTTTTCGCGCAGCACCGCATCGGCGACATCGTGCATGGCAAGATCCTGCGCGTGGCGAACTTTGGCGCATTTGTCGAGATTGCCGAAGGCATCGAAGGTCTGTGTCACAACTCAGAAGCGGTCGATGCGAACGGACAACCGATGCATCTGGAACCGGGCAGTGAGTTCGACTTCAAGATCATCAAGATGAATCAGGAAGAGAAGAAAGTCGGCCTGAGCATCAAGGCAGTCGGTGAGGAAGCGTCGCGCCAGGAAGTCGAGTCCTACAAACACCCGTCATCCTCGTCCTCAACCAGCACCACCATCGGCGACTTGATCTCGTGGAAACGCGCCGGCGGGGATAGCAACTAGGCTCTGCGCAACCCGTTAGGATTTGTCATCCCGAGCGAAGCGAGGGATCTGCAGTCTGCCGCGAACTACAGATCCCTCGCTCCGCTCGGGATGACAAGTTAATGGGATTTTTTCTAGGCCCTAAATCCGCCGATGGCGGCTGTTCCTACGCCGTCCCTTGCCCCCGAGCCAGCGAGTGCTTCACGTCCACCTGCTGCCGGTCCTGCTCGTTCACCCGGAACATCTGCCGCGGCTGCAGTTTCATCAGCCGCGCCATGAAGACTTCGGGAAGCTGTGCGATCCGCGTGTTGTAGGTGTTGACATCGTCGTTGAAGAACTCGCGACGGTCGGCGATTCGCTCCTCCAGTTCGGAGATGCGATTCTGCAGCGCCAGAAAATTCCGGTCCGCCTTGAGTTGCGGATACCCCTCCGCCACCACGAAAAGAGAACGCAGAGCGCTCGTCAACAGGACGTCAGCCTGGGCCTTCTGCGGAATGCTGGCCGCGTTCATCGAAGCCGCGCGCGCCTCGGTTACCGCTTCCAGCGTCTGCCGTTCGTGGTCCATATAGCCCTTGACGCAGGCCACCAGGTTGGGAACCTCGTCGTGGCGCTGCTTGAGCAAAACGTCGGTATTGGCCCAGGCACGGCCGATTTCGTTCTGCAGGCGCACCAATCCGTTGTACACGATGACCGCGTAAATCGCGGTCCCGGCAAGCAGCAGAAGGAAGGCGGCGGCGTTAAGAAACGACATGAGCGTTTTCGCGTGAGACAACCTCGAATGTAGCGGAGCGGTTGGAAACAGACAAGTTACGCCCGGGTGGATGCGACCGCCAAAGGGCTCACTTGGTCTCGGCCTTGGTATCGACTTTCAAGCTGATGTAAACCTGCGAACGATCGTCAAACTGGCTGACCGTCTTGGTGCCACTCTTGCGGTTGTTGTACTGCGCATACACTTCGTAATCGATGGTGGGCTCAAGCGCCGGGAAACGGTAGGTGCCGTCCGGGCCTACGATATAGGTTTTCACCGAGCGGGTGTGAGTGTTGGTCAGGTACACGACCGCGTTCGGTAAAGGATTGTCCCCGCCGTCCAGCACCTTGCCCGTGAGCAGGCGAGTTTTGTCCTTCTTAGTATCGCGGCCAAATAATTGCGCTGGAGCCGCCAGAACCGATGTCGAGAAAAGCGACACCGACAAAATAACCAGAGAAGCCGCGACGATCACCTTCTTCATTATGAGTTTCCCGTCGCCGCCGATTCCCAAACCCAGCGGCCCCTACCAGTCTAAATGAAGACCGATGTCGGAACGCTCCTCATCGTCGATATGCACGGTTACTTCGGACCCCGGCTTCAACTTTCTGCCGGAAGGCAGCTTGTAGCCCCTCACGTCCGCCCAAATGATGTAGTCGGCCTTGCCGGCGGGCACTCGCTGGGCGAACTCGCCGGTGTGGTTGGAATAAAGCTCCCAGCGGGCTTTTTTCTCGTCGGCACGCCGGATCTTCACTGTGACCCCGTAAAGTGGATGCCCATCGGGGTCCCAAACCGTCCCGAAGATTAGCGCGTAAGGCTTCGGCTTCGCGGGCTCGCTCCCCCGCGCACTCACCGGGGCAAGCAGAGTCGCCATAAACATGACCAAGATCATGGGCGTCGAAGCCATCGCAACCCAGCGCCAAACGGTGGAGCGACGGGCGTCTCGCCCGTCCCAGTGGCCGGAACGCCCGGATATGTGCGGCATTCTTCAGGAATCCTCGTCTTCCGACTCTTCTTTGACGACGTCTTCTTCGTCCTCGTCTTCTTCAATCTCGTCTTCGCCGACTACTTTGAGTTCAACGGGATTCACTGTTACCACCTCGAAGTCCGTGCCGCACTCCGGGCACGAGACGACCGCGCCTTCATCGACCTCGTCTTCGTCGATGTCGAGATCCGTCTCGCATTCAGGACAGTACACCATGATTTCCTCCACCTTCGGGGTACCCTGTTATATTTAGTTTCTTCGAGAGGAAAAGGTCAAGTGGCTTACCAAGAAAATTCTACAATGGCGTATTCTGCCGGTTTCGGTCACGTCTCCGCAACTATGGTGGCCGTCTTGACGGCTGCCCTGGCGCTGGGCGCTAGCGGCACTCTGTGCCGGGCGCAGGAAGTGGCGCTGGAACCGCCGCGCTTGGCGGCCGACCGGCACACCGACGCGCATATCGCTGAAGCCATCCGGCAAGTCTCGGCCGACCACATCCGCCAGACCATCGAGAAGCTGGTCAGTTTCCAGAACCGATCTACCATTTCCGCGCAGGACGACGAATCCATTAAAGCGGGCAAGGGAATCGGAGCGGCGCGGGAGTGGATCAAGGCCGAGTTTGAGCGCCACTCCAAAGACTGCGGCGGCTGCCTTGAGGTGAAAACCGACACTTTCACCGAGCAGCCCGGCGAGCGCATTCCGAAACCAACGGAAATCACCAATGTTTATGCTGTGCTGCGCGGGTCTGACCCGAAACAGGCGGATCGCATCGTGCTGGTAACCGGCCACTATGACTCGCGCAACAGCGATACGCTGAACGGGACCGATCCCGCGCCCGGAGCGAATGACGATGGCAGCGGCACGGCGGTGAGCCTGGAATGCGCCCGCGTTTTGAGCAAAGCTGCCGGCAAGCTTGAGTTCCCGGCGACGATTATTTTTCTGACGGTCGCCGGAGAAGAGCAGGGTCTGAACGGCAGTAAGCACTTCGCCCAGATGGCCAAGCAGCAGGGGTGGAAAATCGAAGCCGTTTTGAACAATGACATTGTGGGAGGCAACCTCGGTCCGGGGCAGGATGCGAGCCTGGTTCGCGTTTTTTCCGAGGGGCTGCCGGCGGTGGCCAGCGACGCTGAAATCAAGCGAATCCGAATGCTCGGCGGAGAGAGCGATTCGCCGTCGCGCGAACTGGCCCGCTACATCGCCGACGTCGGCCGCTCCTACGATGCCGGACTCAAGCCGCTTCTGATCTTCCGCCTCGACCGCTTCCTGCGCGGAGGCGACCACTACGCGTTCAATCAGCAGGGCTTCGCCGCCGTGCGCTTCACCGAATTCCGCGAAGACTTCAACCATCAGCATCAAACTCCTCGTAAAGATGACGTCAATGGCATCGAATACGGAGACCTGCCGAAGTTCGTTGACTTCGACTATGTAGCCCATGTAGCGCGGCTGAACGCGGCGACCCTGGCCTCGCTGGCATCCGCTCCCGCCCCGCCGGCAAACGTAAAGATGCAGACCAAGAGCCTCGATAACGACACGACTTTAACCTGGGATCCGTCGTTCGGCTCGATCGCCCACGAGGTGGTTTGGCGCTCGACCAACGCGGCCGATTGGGAGTACGCCCAAACGATTACTGGCACTACACGTGCAACCCTGAAGGTTTCGAAGGATAATGTGATATTCGCTGTGCGTGCGGTCGACGCGGCAGGTCATCGCAGTCTGCCGGTTGTGCCCGAGCCAGAAAGATAGAATAAGGACAAGGTTTCAAAGTTTCAGGGTTTCAAAGTTAGAACCCGGTAGCAACTCGGTTTTTTCCTTGAAACTCTGAAAGCTTGAAACGTTGAAACCTGGAACCACATGAGTCGCGGACAAACCATCTCGTTCAGCTTCCCTCCCTTTGCCGGATGGGTGAAGCGCATCATCCTGACTTGCACGGGAATCTTTCTTGCCCAACTTGTCCTGGATCGGATATTCCACATCGCGTTTCGCCGCACTGAGGACTGGTTTGCATTGGTGCCGGTCGATGTGCTGCACGGTCAGATTTGGCAGTTGGTCACCTATTCCCTGGCGCACGACGGCCTCAGCCACATTTTCTTTAACATGCTTACGCTCTGGTTTATCGGCGCATACCTCGAGAGCGACTGGGGGTCGCGGCGATTCATCGAGTGCTACACATTCTGCGTGGTGGGCGCTGCTCTGGTAGTGACTGCTGTCTCTTATACCCATTTTCTGGGAGCCGATCCGCGAACCCCAACCGTGGGCGCGTCGGGCGGAATCTTTGGACTGCTGATGGCCTTTGGAATTATTTACGCCGATCAGGAAATGTTTCTGTTTCCGCTACCCTTCAGAATCAAGGCCAAGTACCTGGTCGGCATCTGGGTCGTGGTCGCGATTATCGCGGTTTTTGAGCCAGCAAACGGAGTCGCCGTTTTTGCGCATCTTGGCGGATTGCTCTGCGGCCTCCTGTGGGTGAAGTTCATGCCTTCTCGTGGCGTCAGCTATGCGGCGTCCGAGCAATATTTCGGCGTGCGCAATTCCTACTACCGCTGGAAGCGGCGCCGCGCGGCGAGAAAATTCGAAGTCTACATGAAAGATCACGACCGCAAAGTCACCTTCGACGAGCACGGAAACTACATCCCTCCCGAAGATGACAACAAGACGAACGGCGGATCGAAATCAGGCTGGGTGAATTAGGACGGTTCACCGCCGAGGACGCAGAGGACGCCGAGAAAACCTTCCATTGTTTTTGCTCGTGTGGTGACGGGGCTATGCCCCGTCCAAGCGCGGCGCGGCCCAGCACACGCGGTTTAGCCGTACATCTCGCCAAATTTCGCGAGGATGCTTGCCGGGAGTTCCTTTACCTGTGCCTTCCCTTTAAAGCCCAAATCGTGACCCGCACCTTCCACTCTCATTAATTCGGTTTTGGCGGGAATTAGCCGCAGGGCCGCCGTCATCTCTTCCACGCTTCCGAAGGGATCACGCGTTCCATGTACGAACAGGCTCGGCGTGTGCAAGTTCGGCAGATGTTGAATACGAAGCTGTTCGGGCTTGCGCGGCGGATGCAAAGGGTACGAAAGCAGAAGCAGTCCGGATACTAATTCTGGTTTTAACGAGTCAGGTTTGACTAACTCTCGTTCAGCGGCACAGAGCATCGTCGCTTGGCGTCCGCCGTAGGAGTGGCCGCCAAGAAAAAGTCGGCCCGCGACATTCTTACGCAGGACAGCAACCGCATTGCGCAGTCCCTCGCGATCGCGTTCCGCATTGCCCGGAAACGGAGGGCCGGTTCGCCGCTGCTGGCGGAAGGGCAGGTCGCAGCGCAGAACCGTGTAGCCATGTCCGGCAAAAACTTCGCTGAGCGCCACCAGCAAAGGAGCATTGCAATTCGAACCCGCACCGTGCGTCAGGATCAGCCCGTCGCCGCTGGGATTCGCGGGAGAATGCAGGAAGCCGCGGACAGCTGGCTCCAGCGAGCCATCGAAGAACGAGATTGTTGATTCCATTCCGGACCCGCTATTACTTCTGTCGCCTCTTCTTGGGCGCTCGCTCACTTTCTCCGACGGTGTGCAGTCGCATAAAGTTCGTGGCGCCCGAAGTGAGCCGTGTTCCAGCGACCAGGCCGAGCACGTCCCCGGCGTGAAGAAGTCCTCTCGGCAAGAGTTCCTTTTCGGCAGTCCTGACCATCGCCTCCGCCGACTCCCACTCTTTCTTGTGCACCGGATGCACGCCCCAGAGCGCATTCATGCGATTGCAGACTTCCGCCTTACGACTGAAAGCATAAATACAGACCTTCGGACGATGCTTCGAAACCATACGCGCGGTGTTGCCGCTTTCCGTGAACACGGCGATCGCACGCATGGGCAGATCTTCGGCGGCGTGCGCGATAGATTCGCAGATGGTCTCGGCGACCGAATAGCGATGATCTTCACGACGACGGCGCGGCGCCGGCGGCAGTTGCGCGATGCTAGCCTCTGCCTCCAGAATAATGCGGGCCATCATGGCTACGGTCTCGCGCGGATAGCGGCCGCTGGCGGTCTCTCCTGAGAGCATCACAACATCTGTGCCGTCAAAAATCGCGTTGGCGACGTCGCTCGCCTCCGCCCGCGTGGGCCGCGGGCTCTCGGTCATGGACTCGAGCATCTGGGTTGCTGTAATGACCGGCCTGCGCCACACGCCCGCGCGCTGAATCACCAATTTCTGGATGATCGGCACACGCTCGGGCGGCAATTCCACGCCCAGATCGCCACGCGCAATCATGACTCCATTGGCTATTTCCAGAATCTCTTCCAGACGCTCGATGGCCTGCGGTTTTTCCAGCTTGGCGATAATGGGCACGGACTTGCCGAACTCGCGCATAAGGCTCTTCGCCGTCCGGATGTCATCGGCGGAACGAACGAACGACAGCGCAACTACATCCACTCCTTGCTTCAAACCGAACTCGAGGTCCCGCTTGTCTTTGTCGGTCAGCACGGGAATCCTCACTGCCGTACCTGGCAGATTGATTCCCTGATGCTCACCGATCGTGCCTCCGTTAAGGACTTCGCACTCCACATCGTCGCCGCGAATCGAACGCACCTTGAGTTCAATGCGCCCGTCGGATAAAAGCACCCGCGCTCCGGGCTCGACTTCGCGTGCCAGACCTGCAAAGTCAGTGGCAATCAGTTCGGCGGTCCCGGCCACCTTGCGCGGCGTGATGGTCAGCACCGACCCCGACTTCAGCAGCACGGGCTTTCCATCCTTGAGGCTTCCGGTACGGATCTTCGGACCTTGAAGATCCTGAAGAATACAAATGGTCCGCTTCAAGCGATGCGCGGCGCGGCGCAGCCGCTTGATCCGCCGGGCGTGTTCGGCATGTGTTCCGTGGGAGAAATTCAGACGCGCAACGTCCATGCCCAGGCGCATCAGGTCGCGAATCATTTCCTCCGAATCACAAGCGGGGCCAATCGTGCAGATAATCTTTGCGCGGCGCATGCGCTCGGCCGCCTCTTTGGGCACAGGCCCGGAAGCCGGCAGATTTCCTTCAACTAGATCCGGTTTGCGTTCTTTCAAGCTGCGAATCCTCTCTGCGGACGGCTTGGTCGATTTTTTTGTCAAGTGTTCGTGGGGACGGGGCTTTGCCCCGTCCAAGTGGGGCCGAGCCCGCCTCCACACCTCAATAGTCAGCGAGCTTCGGCGTCTGCCCGTGGAACTGGAACCTTCGTCAGACAGCGTGGGAAAAGCATGGCATTGAATTCGGCGCCAATCAGCACGACCAGCGAGATGATGTACATCCAGAGCAGCAGCGCAATGCCCACGCCGAGCGAACCATAGATCACGCTGTAGTCGACATAGTGCTGCAAATACCATCCAAACAACGCAGTGGAGATCAGCCACATGGCGGTGGCCAGTACAGCGCCCGGCAAAACGCTGTGCCAGGGTTGCGTGCGCGGCACTGCGTTGTGATAGATAAGCTGGATCACGGCAATGCTGGTCATGATCGCGATCAGCCAGCGGATCGCGCCCCACAACAACAGAATCAGAGGTCCGAATTCATGTCCGATGTGAAACAGAATCCGCGTTTCAATACGGCTTCCGAAGGCAACCAGAATGGTGGAGAAGGTCATCGGTATGCCCGCCATCAAAACCAGCGAAATCGCAATCACGCGCTCCTGGACTAGCCCCCAGGTCTTGGGAAGCTGGTAGGCGCGGCGAAAGCCATCCATCCAGGAGATGATCACGCCGGAAGCGCTCCAGACCGTGAACAACGAAGTGGTGATGAGCAGGCTCACCGGCCGGTCCGTTGTGCTTCTCAGGTAGGCAAGTGCGGCCGAGCTGCCCGCAGGCAAGATGGTGCCCAGAGCGTAGGAGATTTCACGAGCGTAGACCTGGCCACGATTCAGGGTAGCAAGAACCGCGCCGAGGACCAGTAAGAACGGGAAGAAAGTGAAGATGGACGAATAGGCGGAGGCCTTGGCGGTCCCAAAAGCATCGTGCTCAAAGGCGCGCCAGATCGACAAGCGGAACAATCGCCAGAAGCGCCCCAGTGCCGGCGCCAATATCAGTCCCCCAGGAGTCGGCTCGGGCTTGGGATTCGGATCCTGAGGTTGCCCGGTCAGGCGCTGTGGTTCCAGTGCTAAAGACATTGGCTTCAAGAAACACTATTCAAGAAAAACGAGGGGCGACTCGCGTCGCCCCTGTCTTGTATTCGTGCCTTGCTACTCCGCAGCGAGCTCTTCGGTCTCGCCTTCGTGCCGCATGAGTTCGAGCGCGCGCTCGGCATCTTCGTAGGCTTGCGAGACTTCTTCCTGCACCTTGCTGGCAGCCTCTTCCATTTCCGGAGAGAGACGCACGTTCCGGTAATATTCCATACCGGTTCCGGCGGGAATCAAGCGGCCCACGATCACGTTCTCCTTCAAGCCACGCAGATGATCGACCGCTCCCTGAATGGAAGCTTCGGTCAGCACGCGCGTAGTCTCCTGGAAGGAGGCAGCGGAGATAAACGAATCGGTGGAGAGCGACGCCTTGGTGATACCGAGCAGCAACGGACGCCCGGTGGCCGGTTTGCCACCATTGGCGATCGCTCGCTCGTTCTCCTCGTGGAAGCGGAACTTATCCACTTGCTGTTCGAGCAGGAACTGGGTGTCGCCTACGTCTTCGACCTTCACCCAGCGCATCATCTGGCGGACGATCACTTCGATGTGCTTGTCCGAGATATTCACGCCCTGCAAGCGGTAGACTTCCTGGATTTCATTCACCAGGTAAGACTGCAGCTCCTTCTCGCCGAGCACGGCCAGAATGTCGTGCGGGTTGAGCGGCCCATCCATCAGCGGTTCACCCGCCCGGACGCGCTCGCCTTCCTGCACGTTGATGTGAACGCCGCGCGGAACGGAATATTCCTTCTCCGTGCCGTTATCGGCTGCCACGTAGAGTTTACGCTGTCCCTTGGCGACCTCGCCGAAGCGCACCACGCCATCGATTTCGCTGATGACCGCGGTCTCGCGCGGCTTGCGGGCCTCGAACAATTCGACCACGCGCGGCAGACCGCCCGTGATGTCCTTAGTCTTCGTGGTCTCGCGCGGGATCTTGGCCAGCACGTCGCCCGGAAACACCGTGTCTCCGTCTTGTACCATGAGGTGAGCGCGCGACGGCATCAGGTAGCGCTTGCTCGCCTTGCCCTTGATTACGATTGCCGGCTGCCGCTTCTCGTCGGGCGAATCCGCCACCACGTGACGCGACAAACCGGTGACCTCATCGACTTCTTCGTGCAGCGTGATGCCTTCCTGCAAGTCCTTGAACTGCGCCGTGCCGCCAATTTCGGTAAGGATCGCAAAGGTGTACGGATCCCACTCGACCAGAGCCTCGCCGAGCGCAACCTGACCACCTTCAGCTACTTTGACCTTGGCGCCATACACCACTGCATAGCGCTCAC
>Ga0209448_10000749_pt1 | contig 10258 bp, 7 predicted proteins | sample BogFormECP14_OM2_FD_188245 | JGI IMG/M metagenome (GOLD analysis project Ga0209448, IMG submission 188245) | Bog forest soil microbial communities from Calvert Island, British Columbia, Canada - ECP14_OM2 (SPAdes) (version 2) | ecosystem: Environmental > Aquatic > Freshwater > Wetlands > Bog ... | reverse complement strand
TCGGCAGCACGCCGAGACGAGTGAGCGCCTGCGCCCCGAGCGCCGTCGCCAGGGTGAATGTCGCCGGCAACGCGACGGGAATAGACGCGAGCACGCTGATCAGCACCAGCGGAACGAATTCAGAAACTGGCATTCCGATCTTATAAGCGTAAGCGAGCAAAGCGAGCGTCATTACGCCATTGAAGCCGGCAAGATTGCGCACCACCCTCAACACGGCCTTCTGTTGTGAGCTCTCCACATAAGCGGAGCGGACGAGTTCGGCACCGCGACCGAATTTTGTGCGTGAACCGGTCGCTGTGACTTCGGCAATTGCTTCGCCGCGGCGCACCAGCGCGCCGGCAAAAGTCTCGCGTCCGGTCCCGCCTTCGATTGGCAGTGACTCGCCAGTGAGCATTGAATGATCAAGCAGCACGGAGCCATCGAGCAGTCGCGCGTCCGCGACCACGACGCCGCCCAATGAGAGCTTGACGATATCGCCGGGAACCAAGTCGGCGGCCGGCACGGTATGCCATGACCCGTCGCGCCGGACGGCGGCGGTCAACGCCAGGCGTGACTTGAGCGCCGCGATGGTCGCCTGCGCGCGGCGCTCGTGAAAAGCCCCGATGGCGGCATTGAAAATCAGCAGGCCGGCAATGATCGAGGCTTCGACATATTCGCCTAGGAAAAGCTGCAGCGCGATCGCGGCCTCGAGCAGGCAGGGCACCGGCGCCAACAATTTTTTCGCCAGGGCCAGCGCCGGATGCGGCTTCGAATCTGGTATGGTATTCGGCCCGAAGGTTTCGCGGCGCCGCGAAACCTCGTCAGCGGTCAAACCGGCGGTGACAGTTGCGCTGACAGCCGCGTCTGCGGTCACACCGGCCGTCGCTTTGGCAGAGGCGCTGGCAGTCATATCCGACATGTTATTTCCTTAACTCACCTATCACCATGCGTCGCCGGAATAACATGTCTTTGCGATGCCTCAATAGCAGCGACGCGCCGGATCTGATCGCCGCGATCCGCCGGATTTCTCACAGACATCCAGGTCAAGTTTGCGTGGTGAATTTGATCTAGATCACAACGGCTGACCTGTGCCGAGTCTAGCTGGTAATCAATGCATCGATGGAGGTGATCATGAAGCCGATTCCCGACAAAGCCGAGGTCGCGCTCGAATATCCCGACAAGCTTTACATCGGGACGTTTGAACGATCATCCGACTTCGATGCGCACCTCGACGAGGCAGGGATCGCGCTGACGCTGCACCACCGCGGCGACGAAAGCGTCCGCAAATCGGTGCACATGCATATTCACTATGCGCTGTTCGCCGAAATCCTCTCCGATCTGGCAAATAGCGTTGCCAGCGGATTTGTCGATGAAACGCATCGCGATGCGCTGGCCCAGGCTTCCAAAGCTCTAGCCGTTGCGCTCGAGCCCGGTGATCAAGCGACGAAATCCGCCGATGCCGATGCGCAGGATATGACTCCTGGCGAGGAAGTCGCGCTGCTCCACATCATGGAGTGAGTCGCGGCACTTTATCCCGCGGCCGGGATTATCGAGAACGCTCGCGTCTTGTCATCATACGCGAACAGTTCCGCATAACGGCCCCAGGCAGTGGCGGTGCGTAACGTTCTCTCTGCATCGTGGTGGTTCAGATGATCCTCGAGTTCCACCTCAAATCGCATGCGCGGCGCACGGCCGCCCTCGCGCTCGTGTAGGACGCGGCAAATGTGAGTCGTCAGCGGCACGAAGCGAAGCACATGCTCCTTGAACAGCCGTTTGCGCCCGTCCGTGTCGCTATGGACAGAAACCTTTCCCGCTGCCGTGAGTTTTAATGCACCGCCTTGCAGTTCGGCGAATTCCAGAATGTGAAGTCCTTCGGCGATCGGAAACAGATCGTCAACTTTCAGGGCGAGCGCGCTCGCCAGCGTATCCAGTTCCGCGCGACCATTGTATGGCGGCGCAGCGAGGATCGCGATGAGGCCATTCATCCGGTTGACGGACGCACGTGGCAGCGGCTGCGCGAGGCCGCCATGCGCTTGCTTGAATGCGCCGATGGAGGCAATCGTCCGCGCCGTCAGCACCGAGTAGACATTGTCGACTATGTTGCCGAATTCCTGGTCTAGCCGGTTGCGAGGCCGCGGCAGCATGACGGGAATTTCCGCAGCGATCCGGCCCGGATTCGACGACAGCACGATCAGCCGGTCACACATCAGAACGGCTTCCTCGATATTGTGCGTCACCATCAGCACCGATTTGGTCGGCAGGGTATGTTCGACCCACAGATCAAGGAAGTCCGTCCTCAAGGTCTCGGCCGTCAGCACGTCGAGCGCCGAAAACGGCTCGTCCATCAAAAGCACTTCGGGCTCGACGGCGAGCGCGCGTGCGAACCCCACGCGCTGACGCATGCCGCCGGAGAGCTCGCGCGGATAGGCGGATTGAAATCCATCAAGCGCGATTAGATCAATCGCTTTTTCTGCACGCTGCTTGGCCTGATCGTGCTTCAGCCCAAGCGCGTCGAGCCCAGCCTCGACATTCTCAAGAACGGTGAGCCAGGGAAATAGCGCGAAGGTCTGGAAAACGACGGCGATGCCTTCGGCCGGTTCTGCCAGGGGTGCGCCGCGATAGATCGCGTCCCCCGACGTCGGCCGAATAAGGCCGGCTGCGATCCGCAGCAGTGTCGATTTGCCAGAACCGGATCGGCCGAGAAGGCCGAGAATCTCGCCGGAGCGCAGCGACAGGCTGATGTCGTTCAGGACGGCAAGCGGCTCGCCCGAGCGCTTGGCGAACGCCATGCAGACTTTTCGCAAATCGATGATGGCGTTGTTTGCGTCGGCCACTGTCGGTCCCTCAATCAAGCCGCGTTCGGTTTTCCGCATAGGCGTAGAGCGGTCGCCACAGCAGACGATTCATGCCGACCACAAGCACCGACATGACCGCAATGCCGAGCGCGATACGAGGATAATCGCCGGCCTGGGTCATCTGCGCGATATAGGCTCCCAAACCCGATCCGTTGAGCTTGACTGGGCCCCAACTGACGGCTTCCGAGACGATACTTGCGTTCCACGCCCCGCCCGATGCGGTGATAGCGCCGGTCACGTAATAGGGAAAAATCCCCGGCAGCATGACGTCGCGCCACCAGCGCCACCCGTGAATGCGGAATGTCGCGGCTGCTTCCTTGAAATCGGTCGGAAAGGCGCTGGCGCCGGCAATGACATTGAACACAATATACCACTGCGTTCCCAGGATCATGAGCGGGCTCAACCAGATCATTGGCGAAAGGTGGAAGCGGACGATCAGATAAACCGCGATCGGGAACAGGAGGTTTGCCGGGAACGCCGCGAGAAACTGCGCCAGCGGCTGAACCTTTTCCGCCAAAGCGGGGCGTAGGCCGACGGCAACGCCGATCGGCACCCAGATCGCGGTGGCGATGACGATCAGGATGACGACGCGTAACAACGTAATGCCGCCGTTGCCGGCAGCGGTCGCGACATCGCTCCAGGACAATTCCGGGCTGACATATTGCAGTAGCGACCATCCGATATAGGCGACGATGACGAGGATCGAGGCGATCCAGGCGACATCGAACCACCGAGACGGGAGGGTCCAGCGCCCGGACCAAGCGACGTGCGGCAGGATGGTGAATCGCGCGCGCGCGATCGCTTGTGTCATGGCGCCGATCGAATCGCCGGCGAAGTGCAAATAAGCGGCGCGGTGAAACAGATCGGACATCCAGCTCTTGGGCACGATCTGGGCAGCGGTCTGCTCGTAGCGGAACTTGTCCGCCCAGGCCACCAGCGGCCGAAACAGCAATTGATCGTAGATCAGGATCGTGACTGTCATTGCGACAATCGCCCAGCCGACCGCCGCGAGATCGCGCTGCTCGATGGCGCGCGCCACATAGGAGCCGATTCCCGGCAGCGCGATCTGCAGATCGCCGACCGAAATCGCCTCCGAAGCAACGACAAAGAACCAGCCTCCCGACATCGACATCATCGTGTTCCAGATCAGCCCCGGCATGGCGAACGGCACTTCAAGCCGCCAGAAGCGCTGCCAGCCAGAAAAGCGGAAGCCGTGGCTGGCCTCGTCGAGATCGTGCGGCACGGTGCGCAATGCCTGGAAAAAGGAAAACGCCATGTTCCAGGCCTGACTGGTGAAGATCGCGAAAATCGCGGCCAGCTCCACGCCCAGGGTGCGGTTTGGAAATAAGGAAACAAAAAACACGACGGTGAACGAGAGATAGCCGAGCACCGGCACCGATTGCAGAACGTCGAGAAGTGGGATCAGGATCATTTCGGCGCGCCGGCTCTTGGCCGCCAAGGTGCCGTAGGTGAAGGTGAAGACCAGCGAGGCGGCGAGCGCCGCAAGCATGCGCATCATCGTGCGCAGCGCATAGTTGGGCAGCGCCGTGGGCGAAAGCGAAATGTCCGGCTGATGGATCGCGGCAATGGGTGCGAGCATTTGGCTCGCGCCCGATCCGACCAGGAGGATAATGGCGACGATCAAGGCAACGGCGATGAGGTCCCGCCAATTCGGCGGCTGCCGATGCCAAAATCCGCCTGGTAGTGCGGCGGTATGATGCTGCACCGGCAAGCTCCTATACAGCCGGCATGTTGAAACCGGCACGCAGAAGATAGCCGACCGCAAAGGCCAAGGCGGCCGCACTCATGCCGATGATGAAAGTCTCGAAACCCGATCGCAGCCAACTCGCAGGCGACCATCGGCTTTTCACGGCGCCGACAATGAAGAACGTGAGACCGGGCGCGATCACGCATGCGGCCAGACCGCCGGCCGAGAGATAGCTGACCAGCGGCACGGCGCCGCACAGAATGAATGCGGCAAAGGTACTCAACGCGGCACGCGCCGGCGACCGTAGCGTCTGGGCGAGGCCATATTCCTCGGTTGCCATCGTTCTGGTCCACAGCGCCACATCCGAGGTGATGACGCTGACCGCCCGTTCGAGATCGTCACCGGTAAATCCCTTGGCGGCAAAAATCTGCCTGATTTCCTCGCGCTCGCCCTCCGGCACCAGCGCGATGTCCCGCCGCTCGATGCCGAGCACGCGCTCGTAATCGTCGCGTTCGGACTTGGTCCCGATATAGTTGCTCGCCGCCATGGCAAACCCGTCGGCAAGCAGATTGGCGACACCGAGGATCAGGACGATCGATGCCGAAAGCTCGGCGCCGACCACGCCCGCCACAATGGCGAGTGTGGTCACCGCGCCGTCGATGCCGCCATAGATCCAGTCGCGCAGATAGTTGCTGCGCGGCCCGCGCGCGAGGCGGTCGTGGATGCCCCTCTCAGTATGGCTATGTTCTAAGACCTGCGTCACCGGACCACGCTGCCAATCTATTCTGGTATTCTTGCCGGAAAGCGGGCAGGCGGACATTGATTTGGCGCAAAGTCGCTGATGCGGCGGCCTTATGCGGCGTGTGCCGTACTTGAGCGAAAGCGCAAAATGGCGATTACGAAGAATAGGCTGCCGACCGCCGCCACGATGACAAACTGCGGCCACACGACCTCGATGCCGGCGCCGCGGTAAAGGATCGATTGTGCAAACGACACGAAATGGGTCGAGGGCGACGCCTGCATCACGGTTGCAAGCCACGGCGGCATGCTTTCAAGCGGCGTGTTGCTGCCGGACAGCATGTTCATCGGCAAGAAGATCAACATGAACAGCAGGCCAAGCTGCGGCATCGAGCGCGCTATGGTTCCGATGAATATGCCGATGGCGCAGGCGAAAAAAAGATAGATCATCACGCCGAGCATAAACAGCGGAATTGACCCTGCGATCGGAACGCCCAGCATCGCGCGAATGACGAAATAGAGCGACAGGCCGGCGGCGACGGTAATGACCAAGCCATTGGCCCAGACCTTGGACATCGCGATTTCAAACGGGGTCAACGGCATGACCAAGAGGTGATCCATCGTGCCGTGCTCGCGCTCGCGCACGATTGCGGCTCCGGCCAGAATGATCGCGAGCATGCTGACATTATTGATGATGCCCATGACGCTGGTGAACCACGCCGTCGTGACGTTCGGATTAAACGCAATGCGGACATTGAGATTAACCGGCGATAACGGCGTGCCTTCGGCATGCGAGAGAAAGTCCTGAATCTCGGTGGTGATGATCTGCTGCGCGTAGTCTGCGCCGAGGCCGGCCTGGACCATGGCGGTGGCGTCGACATTGACCTGGATTTGCGGCTTGCGGCCGCCCAGCACGTCTCGCTCGAAATTCGGCGGGATGTCGAGCACGAAAGTATATCTGCCGGCGTTCATCAGAGGGACGATGTCGCGCTCGGCGATCGATTGCGGAAGCTGAAAATAGGGCGGCAGGAACGCATGCGCGATCCGCCGCGACAGTTCGGATTGGTCTTCGTCGACGATCGCGATCGAGGCATTGTGCAGCTCCTGCGAGTTGCTCTGCGATTGCGCGATGATGGCGAGCGAAAACGAATAAATGACGAGGCCGAGCAGAACGTAATCGCGCAAGAAGCTGCGCAATTCCTTGGTGCCGAGCCAAAAGATGTTGCTGAGGGTGCCCATCGCTGTGTCCTAGCGTTCTTGCTTGCGGACAAGCAGAAGGCTGATCAGCGTCAGTGCCGGTATGAAGATGCAAAGTGCCGCGAAGTTCGTCGTCAAGTCGGCAAATCCCAATCCCTTGGTGAAGGTGCCGACGCTGATGGGCACGAAATAAGTCATCGGAAATGCTCGGCCCATGATCTGGGCAGTTCCGGATAGCGAGGAAACCGGCACCATCATACCCGAGAACTGCGTCGCCGGCAGAACGGTCAGAATGGAGGTGCCGAACAAGGCGGCAATCTGGGTGCGTGCGAAGGCCGAGATCAGCATGCCATAGGCCGTCGTCGTGGTGACGTAGAGCAGGACGCCGAGGAGGAGCGCGAGAAAGCTGCCCTTCAGCGCCACGGCGAAAATGAATAGCGCCATCAGGAATATCAGCACAAAATTCGCCATGGCGACGCCGATATAAGGCAGCTGTTTGCCGAGCAGAAACTCGATCCGCGTGACGGGAGTGACATAGAGATTGGTGATTGAGCCGAGTTCCTTCTCACGCACGATCGCGAGCGCCATGAGGATCGCCGGGAACAGCGCGAGCAAGAGCGACATAGTCGACGGAACGATGGCGTAGACGCTTTCAAAATCCTGATTGTATTTGAACCTGACTTCGATATCGGCGGGCGCGTCGGGGGAGGGCGCTGTCGTGTGCACCGCCGGGTCGGTCAGATACAATGCGTGCATGCCTTGCAGATAGCCGCGGATCGTCTGCGCGCGAAACGGCATCGCGCCGTCGACCCAGGCGCCGACCCAGGCCGGGCGTCCGCGCTCGATATCACGGCCGAAGCCGGGTGGAATTTCGATGCCGGCGTCGATCTCATTGCTTTGCAGGCGCGTGCCGAGATCGGCGTAATCGACGAGCGGCGGCTTCTCTACAAAATAACGCGAGCCCCGGAGCTCTTCGAGATAGGCGCGGCTTTCATGGCTCTGGTCGTGATCGAGCACAGCGAAAGTCAGATTGTTCACGTCCGTCGAAATACCAAAGCCAAACACCAGCATCAAGAACGCCGTGCCGAACAAGGCGAACATGAGACGGATGGGGTCGCGAATGAGCTCGATCGTTTCGCGAATCGTATAGGCGAAAAGGCGTTGCAGGCTGAAATAGGGTCGTTGCCGCGGCACCTCCGCCGGCACACGATCGCGCGGATGGGTTTCGCCGGAAGGCACGAGATCGATGATCGGCGACACGCGCACGCCGCTGGCCTCCTCAAGATAACCGATGAAGGCATCTTCCAGGCTTGCGGCGCCGCGTTTCCTGACGAGATCCGACGGCGCATCGGTCGCCAGCACTTTTCCCGAATCCATGAGCGAGATCCGATCGCAGCGTTCGGCCTCGTTCATAAAATGGGTCGAGACGAAGATCGTGACGCCGTGGTTGCGCGACAGATCGATCAACAGTTCCCAGAACCGGTCGCGCGCCAGCGGATCCACGCCCGAGGTCGGCTCGTCGAGGATCAGCATTTCCGGCTCATGCACAATGGCGACCGCGAGCGAAAGCCGCTGACGGATACCCAAAGGCAAGTCCGAAGCGCGCTTGTCGAGATAGTCGGTGAGCCCGAATTGCCTGGTCAATTCATCAAGCCGGGATTTGGCTTTCTTGGCAGGAATATGAAACAGGCGCGCGTGCAGGTTCAGGTTCTGGCGCACCGTCAATTCACTATAGAGCGAAAACGATTGCGACATGTAGCCAACGCGGTTGCGCGCGGCGATGTCGCGGGCGTCGAGCGGCTTGCCGAAGAGGAGCGCTTCGCCTTCGCTCGGCGGCAGCAAACCTGTCAGCATCTTCATGGTCGTCGTCTTGCCGGAACCGTTCGAGCCGACGAAGCCGAATATTTCGCCGCGTTCGATGGTAAAGTCCACGCGATCGACTGCGGTGAAATCACCGAAACGGCATGTCAGATTGCGGGCGACGATGACCGGCTCACTGTCGATCGTGCGGCGCGGCGGTATTTCCAGCCGTTTGTGTTCGCCGCGAAGCTCCTCCGGCAACAGCGCGATGAACGCGTCCTCGACGGTCGTCGAGCCTGTCTTGGATTTGAGATCGGCCGGCGAACCGGACCCCAAAACCTTTCCGGCATTCATCGCAATGAGGAAATCGAAGCGTTCCGCTTCTTCCATGTAGGCGGTGGCGACGATCACGCTCATTCCGGCGCGGCGCGCTCGGATGCGGTCGATCAGTTCCCAGAACTGGCGTCGCGACAGCGGATCGACGCCCGTGGTCGGCTCGTCGAGGATGAGAAAATCCGGATCGTGGATCAGTGAGCAGCACAGTCCGAGTTTTTGCCGCATGCCGCCGGATAGATTCTTGGCTGCGCGCGCGGCGAAGGGCTTCAGCCCTGTGCTGTCCAGGAGCTCGGCGGTTCGCCACTCCCGTTCGGCGCGAAACAATCCGAACAAGCGGCCGAAGAACGCGATGTTTTCGCTGACGCTGAGGTCGGGATAAAGGTTCTTGCCGAGCCCTTGCGGCATATAGGCGACGCGAGAGCAAATCGCGGTGCGGTGCGCGATATCTCCAATATCGCCACCAAGCACGAAGGCGAGACCGGATTGGACCCGCCGGGCACCGGCGATGATGCTGAGCAGCGTCGATTTTCCGACCCCGTCGGGACCGATCAAACCGACCATGCAGCCTGACGGCACCGTGGCACTGACCGCGTCAAGGGCGACGACACGGCCATAGCGCTGGATGACGTCCTCCACCCGTGCGACAGGCACGGTGGGACCGCTCATTGCACCGGCACCCGCTGCAGGAATGCGGGCCATGTCGCGGTGGAAGCGGTTAGCACGTAGCCGACGCCCGGCAGACCGCTGCGAACAGATTCCGCGCGCGTGCGCAGCCGCTCCGGATCTATCTGGACACGGATACGGAACATTAGCTTGTCGCGCTCGCTCTGCGTCTCCACTTGCTTTGGCGTGAATTGCGCTTGTGTGGCGATAAACGAAACTTTCGCCGGGACCGCGATATTCGGATAGGAATCAAGTACGATGCGTGCGTCTGCGCCGAATTTGACTTTTCCGGCTTCTTCGGTCGGCAAGTAGATGTCCATGTAAACATCGGACGTATCGAGCATGGCGAAAACTTTGCCGCCGGCCGCAAGCACCTCGCCGATATTGGCGATGCGGTACTGGATGCGGCCGTCGCGCGGTGCGACCAGCGTATTATCGGCAATCTGGACATTATAGAGCTCGACATCGTGGGTGGCGGCATCGAGCGCGTGTTCCGATTCAATCACGCGAGCTTGCGCCGCTCGAAGCGCAGCGTTCGCGCCGTCCAGCTGCTGCTTTCGCTGGTCCAACACTTCCTCGGTTTCGACGCCGCGCTTAACCGTGTAAACGGCGCGGTCCATTTCCTGTTGGGCCAATAGCACCTGGCTGGTCTGTTGGGCGACATTAGCATTCGCCTCGTCGACGGCGTGCTGGGCCTCGTTAACCTGAGCTTGAGCTTTTTTCAGCGAAGCCTGAAGGTCCCGCGTATCCATCCGCGCGACGACTTGGCCGGCTTTGACGAGATCGCCCTCGTCGGCCATTATTTCGGCGATGCGGCCGGCATATTTGGTATCGATATCGATCTCGTCGGCCTCGAGGCGCCCGTTGCCAAAAGCGATGCCCGCCGACAACTGCGAATGCAGATGCTGCCACCAATAATACGACGCCCCGACACCACCGAGGAGAACGGCGAGCGCCAGCATTGCTCGTAGCCACCACCGGC
>Ga0209448_10000748_pt1 | contig 10292 bp, 9 predicted proteins | sample BogFormECP14_OM2_FD_188245 | JGI IMG/M metagenome (GOLD analysis project Ga0209448, IMG submission 188245) | Bog forest soil microbial communities from Calvert Island, British Columbia, Canada - ECP14_OM2 (SPAdes) (version 2) | ecosystem: Environmental > Aquatic > Freshwater > Wetlands > Bog ... | reverse complement strand
GAGATGAGCTGCGCACCGAAACTCGCCTGGTACACGTCGTCGTTGAGACGGCGGAACTCGTCTTCGGCTCGGGCGCGCTGGCCGAACATCCTGACCAGGGTGAAACCGCTGTAGCTCTCTTCGATGTGGGCGTTGAGCCGGCCGGTGTTGGTCCACTGTGCGACGAACAGTCGCTGCGAGCGCTGCGCGATCGCCCGCGTCGCCACCAGCGCCAGCGGCACGGTCAGCAAGGTGATCCCGGTCAGCAGCGGCGAGATGGTCAGCATCATCGCCAACACCGACACCACCGTCAGAACCGCGGACAGCAGTTGGGTGATCGTCATCGACAGCGACGTCTGAAGGTTGTCGACGTCATTGGTGACCCGGCTGAGTACCTCGCCGCGCTGCCGGGAATCGAAGAAGGCCAGCGGCAGCCGGTGCAGCTTCTCCTCGACATCGGCGCGCAGCGCCTGCAGCGTGCGTCGCACCGTGACGTTCAGCAGCCGGGCCTGCGCCCAAACCAGCAGCGCGGCAAGCAGATACATCACCAGTGCCAGGACCAGGGTGCGGGCGACCGCGCCGAAGTCGACACCCCGGCCCGGGACCACATTCATCCCGGACAGCAAGTCGGCGAAGTTGTTGTTGCCCCGGGCCCGCGCGGCCGCGACCGCCTGAGCCTTGGTGATGCCGGCCGGCAGCTGGCGGCCGATCACACCGCTGAACAGCAGATCGGTGGCATGGCCGAGGATGCGTGGCACGACGACGCCGATCACCGTTCCGGCGATGCCCAGGACCATCACCGCGACGGCCGTGCGCCGTTGCGGCGCCAGGCGTTTCACCAGCCGGATGGCAGACCCCTTGAAGTCGCGGGACCGCTGATTCGGGTACTGGGGAGTGCGCTGCGCAGTGTTTGTCACCGCTGGCCTCCCACGCCGGCGTCCATCGACTGCGATTCGGCGAATTCCCGGTAGGTGGGCGACTGCGCCAGCAGCGATTCGTGGGTACCGACACCGAGCACCCGCCCGTCTTCGACAACGATCACCTGGTCGGCGTCGACTATGGTCGAGATGCGTTGTGCAACAACGATCACGGTCGCGTCCGCGGCGACCTCAGCCAGCCTGGAGCGGACCAGGGCATCGGTGTGCACGTCGAGTGCGGAGAACGCGTCGTCGAAGAGGTAGATCGCCGGGCGGCGAATCACCGCCCGCGCGATCGCCAGCCGCTGCCGCTGCCCGCCGGAGAAATTGATCCCGCCCTGCGCGACGGGCATCTGCAGGCGGTCGGCGTGTGCGCGCACGAATTCGTCGGCAGCCGCGATGTGCAGCGCGTCCCACATCTCGTCTTCGGTTGCGTCAGCCTTGCCGTAGCGCAGGTTCTCGGCGATCGTCCCGGAGAACAGGTAACCGCGTTGGGGCACCAGCCCGATGGTGGACCAGAGCTCGTCGATGTCGCGGTCGCGCACGTCGACACCTTCGACGCGCACGGCTCCGGCGGTCACGTCGTACAGCCGGCAGATCAGCGCGACCAGTGTCGATTTTCCCGAGCCGGTGCTACCGATGACGGCGGTAGTGGTTCCGGGCAGTCCGGTCAGCGAGACATCTTGCAGCACAGCCCGATCCGCACCGGGATAGCGGAACGACGCAGCGTCGAGCTGAACCACTCCGCGACCATCCGGCGACGGCCGGACCGGATTCTGCGGACTGCTGACGGCCGGGTCGGTCGACAGCACCTCGGTGATCCGTTCGGCGCACACCGCGGCGCGTGGCAACACCATCACGGCCATCGTCGCCATCACCACGGCCATCAGGATCTGGGCGAAGTACACCAGAAACGCGATCAGGGATCCGACTTGCATGTGGCCGCTGTCGATGCGCAAGCCGCCGAACCAGATCAGCGCCACGCTGGAGCAGTTGATGGTCAGGGTGGTGACCGGCAGCATCAGCGCCTGCCAGTTGCCCGCGCTTTGCGCGGTGTTGGACAGCGCGACGTTGGCCTCGTCGAATCGCTGACGCTCGAACGGCTCGCGTGCGAACGCCCGCACCACCCGCACGCCGGACAGCTGCTCGCGCATAACCCGGTTGATGTTGTCGATCAGCCTTTGCATGCTGCGAAAGAGCGGCAGCGTGTTGGAGATGATCCAGTAGTTGGCCACGACCAGTACCGGGACGCTGACCAGCAGTAGCCACGACAGGCCGGCGTCCTGATGGATGGCCATCACGATTCCCCCGACACACATGATCGGCGCGGCGACCAGCACGGTGCAGCCCATCTGCGCCAGGAACTGGATCTGGCGGACATCGTTGGTGGTGCGGGTGAGCAGCGTCGCTGCGCCGAACCGGGACGTCTCGTGCTCAGAGAAGGTAGTGACTTGGTGGAACATCGCCGCACGGAGGTCGCGACCCAATCCCATGCCGGTACGGGAGCCGAAGTAGACCGCCCCGACAGCGCACAGCACCTGCAGTGCGGTGACGGCGAACATCAGCCCCCCGAGCCGGACGATGGTGCCGGTGTCGCCCTTGGCGATGCCGTCGTCGATGATCGTGGCGTTCACCGTCGGCAGGTACAGCGAGGCCAGGGTGCTGACCAATTGCAGCGTCATCACCGCCGCGACCAGCCGTCGATACGGCCGGACGAACTGCCGCAGCAAGGCCAGGAGCATCTGGTAACTGTTGCATACCGCCCGCGGCCGGGTCGGAACGATTCGATCAGAAACCACAGCTCACCGCGTGTGCAATGGTTGCCCAAAGGTGGTGCCGCTACAGTGCAACCTGTGATCACCAGAAGGTGCGGGTAGCGGTGCGGCATAACGTGGCAGCGCTGGCCGTGACGGCGGCGGCTCTGGTTCCGATGGCGGCCGCGTGCTCTGATTCCGGCTCCAACCAATCCCAGTCGCCCGGGTCGACCGCGCCGGCGTCGGGGCAGGGGAGTCATGGTCCGTTATTTCCGCAGTGCGGCGGTGTCAGCGACGAGACGGTGAACAAGCTGACGCAGATCAACGGGCTGGTCAACACGGCCCAAAATTCGGTGGGCTGCCAGTGGCTGGCCGGCGGCGGTATTCTCGGCCCGCACTTTTCCTTTTCCTGGTATCGCGGCAGCCCGATCGGGCGGGAACGCAAGACCGAGGAGTTGTCGCGCGCGAGTGTCGACGACATCAATATCAACGGCCACAGCGGTTTTATCGCCGTCGGTAACGAGCCCAACTTGGGTGATTCGTTGTGCGAAGTCGGAATCCAGTTTCAGGACGACTTCATCGAATGGTCGGTCAGCTTCAGCCAAAAGCCATTTCCGCCGCCCTGCGACATAGCCAAAGAACTGGCTCGGCAGTCGATCGCGAACTCGAAATGATGACAAGAAGTGTCCAGGCGGGCGTAGTCGTCTTGATCGCCACGCTGAGCGTGCTGACCGGGTGTTCGAGATCCGTCGGAGGTACCGCCGTCAAGGCAGGCTCGGGCGGTGTCCCGCGCAACAACAATTCCCAGCAGCAGTACCCGAACCTGCTCAAGGAATGTGAAGTCCTGACCACCGACATCCTGGCCAAGACCGTGGGTGCCGATCCGCTTGACATTCAAAGCACGTTCGTCGGCGCGATCTGCCGGTGGCAGGCGGCCAACCCGGCCGGTCTGATCGACATCACCCGGTTCTGGTTCGAGCAGGGCAGCCTGGGCGAAGAGCGCAAGGTCGCCGACTTCCTCAAATACAAAGTCGAAAGCCGGGCAATCCAGGGCGTGGACTCGATTGTGATGCACCCGGACGACGCCAACGGCGCATGCGGCGTCGCCAGCGACGCGGCGGGAGTGGTCGGCTGGTGGATCAACCCTCAGGCGCCCGGAATCGACGCCTGCGGACAGGCCATCAAGCTCATGGAGCTGACGCTGGCCACCAACTCGTAGACGGGGCTATCAGGGTTCAGCGCGGAACTTGGAAGCCGATCAACGCGGCTGAGCTTAATTCCAGGTTTTTCCAGCCGCCTGCCACGGTCAGCACCGCGATCGCCGAGGTCGGGAATTTTTCCGAAATACGTTCCACTGCCGCTGCGTCGGTACCGTCGGCGCCCGCCAGGCCGATCGCTAAAGCAGACATCGTCGGTTCGTGCCCGACGACGAGCAGGGTGTTGATGGTGTCGGCAACCTCGTTGATTTCGTCGATCATCGTCCCGGGGGTGGCGCCGTAGAGTCGCTCGCTGTATCGCACCGTGGCGCTGATGCCGGTGTTGGCCAAGGTCTGCCGGGCACGTGTGGCCGTGGAACATAGCACGGCGTCGATGGCGGGCACGTTGGCGCGCAGCCAGTCACCAGCCAGCCCAGCCTGCCGGATGCCGCGGGGTGCTAATGGCCGGTCATGGTCCGCGACGCCGGGCGGGTACGACGACTTCGCGTGCCGCATCAGCACCAGGTTGAGGTGTCGTGCACTCATCTGACTCACGCTAACCAGTACGGAACCAGGGGCGCTACGCCGGATCGTCGTCATCGTTATCCCCATCGGGTCGCAGGTTCTCGGGGTGGTGGAAGGTGTTGGTTCTGGGTTGGCCTCGATCGAGGTGGGGTGGTGGGATCCATTCGGTATCGGCGTTGGCGTTTTTTCGGGTGGTCCAGCCTCCGGGTTGCAGCAGTCGGTGTTGGGTTCCGCAGCCGAAGGTCAGCCTTTACACCGGCCAACACGTACGTTGTGACGAGCGCGTTCGCGGCGGCATCGACTCGGCCCAGCTAACTATTGGATGCCAGCGCGGCGGCATAAAACTATTGGAGCGCTGGTACTTAACGTTAGCACGCAACAAAGCTGGCTACCGTAATTGGCGGTGGCCACGGTATGCTGGTGGTGTACGCCGTGTTGCTGCTTGCATTCTCGCTATGCTTCGCCCCGTGCCCATCGCAAGCCGCCTGGTAAAGCAGTATTGGTACCCACTGGTATACAGTCCGCCAGTCTCGAGACTCGCGCAGCATTTGTGGTATCCGATATCAACTCGACTGATGGCCAGCGACGAATTGGTATTCATGAACTGGGCCTATGAGGAAGATCCGCCGATGGCCCTGCCGCTGGAGCCGTCCGACGAGCACAACCGGTTCTTCATCCAGCTCTACAGCGGCGTCGCGACGCAGGTGGACCTCACCGGTAAGCAGGTGCTGGAGGTCGGTTGCGGCCACGGCGGCGGAGCCTCGTACCTGGTGCGCACCTTGCGCCCAGCGTCCTACACCGGGCTCGACTTGAACTCGGCAGGCATTGACTTTTGCCGGAAGAGGCACGAGCTGCCCGGCCTTGATTTTGTACAGGGCAACGCCGAGGACCTTCCTTTCGCCGCCGAATCCTTCGACACGGTGCTCAATGTCGAATCTTCGCACCTCTATGCTCGGTTTCCACGTTTCCTCGCCGAAGTTGCGCGCGTGCTGCGTCCGGGAGGGTATTTCTTGTACACAGATGTCCGCAAGCGGGACCTTGTCGCCGAGTGGGAGGCGGCGCTTGCCGAGGCCCCGCTTCGGCAGATTTCGGAAAAGGTCATCGATGAGGAGGTTATGCGCGGGTTGGAGAAGACGCAGCGAATGATGGGTCTGGTTAGTCACCGCGCGCCTCCCGTTCTCCGTGTCATTGCCCGTCGGATAGACGGCATGCAAACCTCGACGTTCTACCACGCGCTGCGCAGCGGGGAGTATTCCTACAGGCTGTACTGCTTCGTAAGAGATTGAGGTGGCATCTGGCCGTCGGCAGTGCGCCGCAGAACTCACGACGGGGTGCACTCGATCGGTATTGCCGGTGGTGATAAACGCCGGACCGACATGACCGGGCCCGGTGCATTTGTGTCTAGCCGCAGTTCCGGAAGCCGATTGACAACCAGTTGATCGCGACCGTTGTTATGGTCTTAGAATCCACTTACTTTTGTCAAACTTGACGTAGTGTCGGCTGGATGATCGCGCCTTTGATTTTTGCACTGCGGGCTTGCACCGGCGCCGCCGTCTCGCCGGTGCTCGTCGAGTCTGCTGTGCTTGGATGGCTACTGGCAGCCAAAGGGGTTACGCGTTAGGTCGGGTGCGTGCTCGTGGGGGCTCTTCTGCTGACACTTGCCGGGCTGGCGTTTCTCGACTCCCTGAATGTCCTTAATGTGGGAGTAGTTTCGGCGGTTATCTACGACAGCCGGCTAAGTCGACGATCACCGTTTCCGGGCGCCTTGAGCTTCATTGCAGGCGTGTTCACGGTCACGACTATCTTCGGCCTCTGCACGGTGCTTGGTCTCGGGTTGTTGACCGACCTCGTCGATATTCGAGTCACACCGGCAATCCGATTCCGCGGCGAGCTGCTGGTGGGCGTAACGCTGATTGGTCTCGCCTACTTTCCCTTAACTGCCCAATCATCGGCGCCTCGTTGGGCAATGGCGTCGACGCGGGAACGTCCATGGGTGCTCGGTTTTCTCGGATTAGCAGTGGGGGTAGCGCAGGCACCGACCGCAGTGCCGTACCTAACTGGCTTGGCGATGCTCTCCCTGCTCGATCCGCGACCGCCCATCTGGCCGCTGATCATCATTGTCTACTGCGCAATCAAGCTTTCGCCGCTGCTGCTGATTCTCGCTCTCTCGACAAGGCTGACCGCAAGAGCCATGCGCCTACAGCGCTGGCTCGTACGCGTTCTGACACGCTACGGTCCGAAAATAGTGCGGAGTCTGTTGGTGGTCGTTGGCGTCGGACTAGTGACCGACGCCGTGATACACCACAGCGCGCTTTGGTGAAGCGGAATACCCGCAGCAGGGCGCTCGCCGCGCCCGAGGTCCAGTCCGGACGGCCGCCGCCACACCGGGAGTCAGCGCCGGTCGCCAGGGCGCCAACCGAGTTGGAGCAGCAAGCCCAGGTCGTCGCGGACGGCGCGGTGGTTGGTGATCTGTCCATCGGCGATGTGGAAAATGTGCACCTGTTTGTGGCTGATTCGCGTGCCGGTGGGTTCGATGCCGTTGAACGGTCCGGTGTGTTCGCCGGTCATGGTGGCCGCAGCCATCACCACTTTTTCGTCTGCCAACGCCTCCTGCAGCTCAAAATGCAGATCGGAGAAGGCGTCACGCAGCCATTGGCTGGTGGCAAGGAATCCTGCGGGGCCGGGCAGTTGGCGTTCAACGTCGTCGGGGTCGTCGTCGGCTTCATGGTTTCGGAAGCCAGGTGCGATGATTCGTTCGGCCAGCTGGGCATCTCCGGTCTCGATTAGCCGGAAAGACTCGAGCGCAATGTTTTTCGGGTTCTTCGGGTTTTTCGGGTTAGTCATCCCGCATAGGCTAGGACGTAGCACTCGACGTCGTATTGGACGAAACGGACACGCCTCCGGGAAGTGCGGTCGGAGACATGCCGGCCAGCACCAGGCATTCGTTGATCATGTGTGCCTGGTCGGCGTAGTTGGCCTCGATCGCCAACTCGGCCCAACGAACTCGATCACCATGAGCATGGATCAAATCCAGCAGGCGCTGGAAGCGAACAATCCGGCCAAGCCGCTTGGGGCCGTAGCCCACAGCGCTGGTAAACCGGCGGCGCAGTTGCCGTTCACTGATGTCGACGGCCGCGGCCAGGCCGGAGACCGGGCGGTCCGGGCACCGCTGCAACATCGCGATCGCCCGGGTAACCGCGGTGTCGATCAACGGTTCGGCGTCGGCCAGGTAGCCGGTCAACATGTTTTGCAGGGCCGCCACGCATTCGCTGGGAGTCGTTGCGGCAAAAACCTTTTCGGCCATGAGGCGGGCGCGGACGCCGAAAACCGAATCGACCGGAACCTGTCGGTCGGTGAAGTCATTGACGGGGTGCCCGACTACAGCGGCCGCGGTGCCGGGCCGCAACCGAAGGCCGGCAAACAAACATTCCTTGTCCGGACGCAGATCATAGAAGGTGGTGGCGGGCCCGGCGATCATGACATCGCCGTGCGAGCTCAAGAACAGGTCCACACAGCCGTCCGGCATCACCCGCAGCGGCCGAGTCGCCGAGCCTGATCGCGCCCAGCCGCATTCCACCAACGGCGCAAGCGGTCGATCCGGGCGATATTCCTTGTACATCGTCTGAATCAAATCAGCCGGGCAACTCGTAGTCCAGATGCCGCCCAGACAGCTCGGTGGCGTGCCGGTGCGCGTCCCCAGAGTTGTCGGTGTCCAGACCTAGACTCGCGGTGCCTTGATAGCCACGCCATTTCACCGAAAGGAGGTCGCCCGCTGATGCGCTTCCTGCACACCGCCGACTGGCAGCTGGGTATGACCCGGCACTTCCTTTCCGGCGACGCCCAGCCACGGTACTCGGCGGCTCGCCGCGACGCGGTGACCGGTCTTGGTGCGCTGGCGGCCGAGGTGGGCGCCGAGTTCGTCGTGGTGGCCGGTGATGTCTTCGAACACAACCAGCTCGCGCCGCAGGTGGTCGGCCAGTCTTTGGAAGCGATGCGGGCCGTTGGTATTCCGGTCTACCTGTTGCCGGGCAACCACGACCCGCTGGATGCGTCGTCGGTGTACACCAGCGCGCTGTTCACCGCCGAATGCCCTGACAACGTCGTCGTGCTCGATCTGGCGGGTGTCCATCAGGTCAGGCCCGGGCTGGAAATCGTGGCTGCCCCGTGGCGGTCCAAGGCCCCGACCAATGATCTGGTCGCTGAAGTCCTCGAGGACCTGCCCCCGGCTCCGGTCACCCGGGTGCTCGTCGCCCACGGTGGCGTCGACGTGCTCGACCCCGATCGCGATAAACCCTCGTTGATCCGGCTCTCCGAGCTAGACGACGCGCTGGCCGGCGGTGCGGTGCACTACGTGGCACTGGGCGATAAGCATTCGCTCACCCACGTCGGCAGCAGCGGCCGGGTGTGGTACTCGGGCTCGCCGGAAGTCACCAACTTCGACGACGTCGAATCCAACCCCGGCCACGTCCTGATCGTCGACATCGACGAAAGCGACCCGCGACGCGCCGTCACCGTGACACCCCGGCATATCGGACACTGGCGGTTTGTCACTTTGCAACGCCAGGTCGACACCAGCCGCGATATCGCTGACCTCGACATGAACTTGGATCTGATGACCGAGAAGGACCGAGCCGTAGTGCGGCTTGCGCTGACCGGTTCGTTGACGGTCACCGACCGCGCCGCGCTGGATGCCTGTCTGGACAAATACGCGCGGTTGTTCGCCTGGCTGGGTCTGTGGGAACGCCACACCGATCTGGCGGTAATACCCGCTGACGGCGAGTTCACCGACCTCGGTATCGGCGGGTTCGCCGCCGCCGCCGTCGACGAGCTGGTCGCATCGGCACGCGCGGGTGACACCGAGTCCGCCGTCGACGCCCAAGCGGCGCTGGCACTATTGCTGCGGCTGGCCGATAAGGGAGCGGCATGAAGCTGCACCGGCTGGTCCTGACGAATTACCGGGGCATCGTGCACCGGGAGATCGAGTTCCCCGACCACGGCGTGGTTGTGGTGTCCGGCGCCAATGAGATCGGCAAGTCGTCGATGATCGAGGCGCTGGACCTGCTGCTGGAGTCCAGGGACAGGTCGACAAAGAAAGAAGTCAAGCAAGTCAAGCCGGCCCACGCTGATGTCGGCTCTGAGGTCACCGCCGAAATCAGCAGTGGCCGCCATCATTTCATCTACCGCAAGCGCTTTCACAAAAAATGCGAAACGGAGCTGACGGTGTTGGCGCCGCGTCGGGAACAGCTGACCGGCGACGAAGCTCACGATCGGGTCCGGGCGATGCTCGCCGAGACGGTGGACAACGATCTGTGGCACGCCCAGCGAGTGCTGCAAACCGCTCCGACCGCCGCGGTGGATCTGTCCGGTTGTGACTCGCTGTCGCGTGCGCTCGACGTCGCCGCGGCGCGTACTGATACCGAGGCGGCGCTGTCGGGCACCGAGCCGTTGCTCATCGAGCGGATCGATGCCGAGTATGGCCGTTACTTCACCCCGACCGGACGTGCCACCGGGGAGTGGGCCGCCGCAATTTCCCGGCTGGCCGACGCCGAGGCTGCGGTGGGGGAGTGTGCAGCAGCGGTCGCCGAGGTCGACGACCGGGTGCAGCAGCACGCCCAGCTGACCGGGCAAGTGGCCGAGCTTTCGCAACTGCGGCTCGCTGCGGGCCCGCGGTTGGCCGTCGCGCAGGCCGCTGCCGACAAGGTCGCCGCACTCACCCGCCAAGCGCGCGAAGCCGAGCTGGTCGTAGCCGCCGCAGCCGCGTCCAACGGCGCTGCGACCGCGGCCCACAGCGGGCGGTTGCGGCTGCTGGCCGAAATCGAAACTCGCGCCGCAACTATCGCCGCCGTTGAGGCCGAAGCCCAAGAAGCCGCGGATGCGCAGTCGACGGCGCATGTTGAGGCCGACGCCGCCGATGCCGCGGT
>Ga0209448_10000747_pt1 | contig 10302 bp, 12 predicted proteins | sample BogFormECP14_OM2_FD_188245 | JGI IMG/M metagenome (GOLD analysis project Ga0209448, IMG submission 188245) | Bog forest soil microbial communities from Calvert Island, British Columbia, Canada - ECP14_OM2 (SPAdes) (version 2) | ecosystem: Environmental > Aquatic > Freshwater > Wetlands > Bog ... | reverse complement strand
GACGTCGGCGATCTCGGACAGTACAAGAAATCCGTGCGCGAATCCCGGTGGAATCCATAGTTGTTGGTGGTTGTCCTCGCTAAGTTCATAAGCCACCCAGTGACCGAAGGTCGGTCTGAATTTGCGAAGATCGACGGCGACGCGTGGATCGAGCGATCGACATGGACTCTGAGAGGCCGGTGAAGCGGGCATCACCCAGCCATGCCCAGTCGAAGCCGGCAAAGGCTTTGTCTCAATAGCCGATCAGAATCTCGCTGACTGTCGGCTTTGCCGCGCGAATTGCCGGATCGGAGGAACTGTATTCCTTGTCGGCTGGAAGCGCACCTATCGCATCGGCTGAAGCTTTCGGATCGGCGCGTAGGCTAAGGCCTGACTTGCAGCCGCCGGCAAGCGTAGCCAGCGCACCGCCGTCCCAGTCGCTCACGGTCGCGATGTGGTCCTTATCGAAGCCGTTGAGCTTGAACGGCTTGTGATTGAGCTTCTCCACTTGTTCCAAAGACTGGCCAAGCCGCATGCCGCCCGGCGCGGTCCAGGTCGACTGGCCGCCGATGACGATCAGATGAATATCGCTACGAGCAGCCGGATTGGACCACCACACTTCGAGCCGACGCTTCGGATCGTCGGGAAACAATACTGAAGCCGGGACTTTGCTGCCATCATTGGCCTGGACATCGGTGAGAGTGATGTTTTTTGAATCAAATGCCGTCGTAAGTTTAAGGTGACTCGAGTCCTTAGCGAAGGTGCCACCACAGGCGACCACGTGGGCGCCCCTTGGCTGGGCACGCTGCTGCGCCGAAAGCGGGGCGGCGGCTAGCGCAAGCGCCGCGAGCGATGCCGTGCTGATCCATGCTTCACGCATACGCCTCCCCCTCTTGAGTTCTCGGGCAGCATAGCATCCAGCTTTTCGCAGGCCAATTGAAGCACGCGACTTTGTTCGTGACCGTGCCGAAAATTTCCGTTCCGCTTGCTCTTCGGGTGCGCCACCCGAGCGCCATGCATTCGGCAGACTTGCCAGCCTCGGACCGCGGGTGCCCGACAAGGCTGCCCGGTTCGGTTTGGTCTCGCACGACATCTCTGCTTCGTCGCGCGCGGCCCGGTTGGACATTTAAATATCAGACTTCGGCGCCAGCTCCATGCTAATGTTTCCGCCGTACGCTCGGTGTGAACGCGGGAGAGACTAACAATGCGTAAGATGTTGCTCGCAGCTCTCGTGGCAGCTCTTCTGATAGTCGGAATATTTGGAAAACGAGCCTGCGCAATGACGTTTATCGCGCCGTCCGCGCTTAACGGCGTTGCCGCAGAACTGAGCATCGTCCAGAAAGCGACCAAGGTTTGCGGCCCGTACGGCTGCGCTCGGGTCTACCGACCGTTCACATACTCCCCACCCTACTATGGATATTACAGACCGTGGGGCTGGTCCGACGTAGGACACCCCGCATACTACGTACCATATTATGGATTCTACCGACCGTGGGGATGGTCCGATGTGGGGCGCTGGTGGTGATACCAATCAATTAGGTCTATCTGCCGGATCGCCGCTCGATATTGTTCTCGGTGTAAAATTGCCGCCGGTCGTTAACACGGTTCTGACCCAAGCTGCCGTACTTGATACTTGATCGCCCTTGGCTTCCAGCGTGCCGAGACGCAAAACGCGGAGGTGCAAACAATGGATGAGAAACGGGAGAAGCGGACTCAGGCGTGCGCCCCTCCTTATCTTTAGAATTTATAGTTCACGCCAATCAGGGCACATCTTGGATATTCGCTTTGGCGCTGAGGACGCAATTACCGCCACAGGATGTAAAGGCCGCACTTTGCGCGAACTTTCGTGGGCTGTGATTGGCGAAGCTCTGCGCTTGGGCACCATTGAAAAATGATGGGCGCTTTGCTGTTCTGGATGTGCGGAGTTCAGCGCCCAGCGGAGTTTTGTCCGCTAGCTCCATCGTCGGAGCTCATCCGACGGTAATGTACACTTCAACTTGGAAAGCGGATACTTTCGATCGGGTTCGGGGTGCCCTGTCTCCATGGGTGGCATCACTGCCGCGGCCTCATTGAACGGATTGGTGTTGATACTTGCAACCGCCGCGATATCGTGTTCGATGTCGAAATTGGAATTGCCATAAAGGGCCCGGGTTGACGCAGCCCGATCAAATGGCGGGCGCATGAAATATTATTTCCTCAACCCGAAGCATAAACAGCCCGGATTGCGCCTTGTGCGTCTTGCTTTCGTTAGCTTGGCCGCCTTGACAGCCGGGAACGATCTTACAGGCGCCGCGAGCCTTCAGAATGAACAGTCAGTAGAGTCGCGCCCGGCCGGCGAGCCAATCATGGCGATCGTTTCGCTGCGCGACCAGCAGATCACTATCTACGACGCCAAGGGCTGGATCATGCGAGCGCCAGTGTCGAGCGGCCAGAAGGGACGCGAGACGCCAGCCGGTATCTTCAGCGTCCTTCAGAAAGAAGCCGAGCACTACTCTAACATGTATGACGATGCCTACATGCCGCACATGCAGCGCCTCACTTGGTCGGGCATCGCGCTCCACGGTGGCCCTTTGCCGGGACATCCTGCATCGCATGGCTGCATCCGGATGCCCTACGACTTTGCCGAACGGCTGTTCGACGCGACCAGGCTCGGCATGCGCCTGATTGTGGGACCAGGCAACGTGGTGCCCGTCGCGATTGATCATCCGGCACTATTTCAGCCAAAGGCGGGTCCCGGCGCTGACGCCGCCTCAGCCGCAGCCGTAAAAGCGGACGAGGCGGCCAGCAAGGCCGATCAGGCGAGACTCGCTGCCATGACCGCCTCCCGCGAAGTCGCGCGTGTGATGGTGACGGTGCGCGTAGCGGAAAACCTGAAGCTCAGAGCTGAAGCGCCCTTGGCTGAGGCAAAGGAGCATGCTGAGGACGCCAAGACAAAAGTGGCCGCCACGCAGGTCGACAAGCTCGAGGCTCAATTGGCCTCGGCTAAGGCCGAGCTGCAACCAAAGCTCGATGCGGCAGCAGCGGCGCGCGAAGCAGCCTTGGCGGCAGAAACAGCGCGGGTCGTCGCGGCCGAGGCGGCACACAAAGTGGCGCGCGACCTCGAGCCGGTATCTGTCTTCATTAGCCGTAAGACCCAGCGCCTTTATGTCCGGCAAGACTTTCAGCCCATCTTGGAGATCCCAGTCACCATCCAGGACGCTGATCGTCCGATCGGCACGCATATCTTCACCGCTATGGAGCGCACCGGCCCCGGCAGCGACTTGCGATGGAGCGTGGTCTCGTTGGTTGGCGGACATCCCGATGGTGGCGGAGACAAGTCAGATGGTCCAGCGCGCGGAGGTCACGGCAGGGACATCGAGGCAATATCGACTGACCTGGGCAGCGCAAAAGCAGCGCTTGACCGGATCGCAATTCCTCAGGACACGGTCGATCGTATCGCAGAGATGGTGTCGCCGCGATCTTCCCTTATCATTTCGGACGAAGCGCTGAGCTTGGAGACGGGCGAGGGCACGGAATTTGTGGTTCTCATGAGCGGCGAGCCACAGGGAGGTCTCAAGCACCGACGCCACGATCCACAGATCGACCGCTACGATCGTCTGCCTTATTGGCGCACGCCAATCGCGGGTCCGTATTCCACTTGGTGGTCTCGTTTTTAACGCTCACGATAATCGTTTTGTAGACTGCATCATTTTTGACCGTAGTAGCCGTCACTATGACCGCAACGCTTCGATGCGCTGGTCCCGTGCAACCTATCGCGAATTGAGGTCCCCGCTGATGCGCTATTACTGGCAGCTACCTCGTGCAACGCTGGCAGCATCGCTCATGCTGGTGGCAATGGCAGCAATCGCTGTTGCTGGACCATTTGAGGATGCCTTGGCGACGGCGCAGAGAGGTGACTACTCAACCGCGAACTGGCTGTTGCGTCCGCTAGCCGACCGCGGCGATGCCGTCGCGCAGTTCGACCTCGGTTTTATGTACGATACCGGCCATGGCGTGATGCAGGACTATGGCGAGGCTATGAGATGGTATCGGCTTGCGGCGAAACAGGGAAATGCCTTAGCACAGTACAGTCTTGGCTTCATGTACGCCAATGGTCATGGTGTGCCGCAGGGCTATGCGGAGGCAGCGAAGTGGTATCTCCTCTCCGCAGAACAGGGCTATGCGTGGGCGCAGTTCTACCTGGGCTTCTTTTTGGCCAATGGGCAAGGGGAGCCGAAGAATCTTATTTTGGCGCACATGTGGCTTAGCCTAGCGGCGGCATCGCGCTTCAATCCGCCATTCGGTTCTCTTAAAACGATGGATGAAAAAGAGAGACGTGCACTCAGCAGCTTGGCGACTGGGGCTCGGGCCAAACTTGAATCACAAATGACCCCGGACCAGATCGCCGAGGCGCAGAAGCTGGCGGGTGAGTGGAAGCCGACGCCCGAACGCGAGCGCTCTTACGCGAACTGAGATTTCCCGTTTTCTTTGCGAACAGGATCATCCGGTGCATGCGCGGGGCCGTTTGGTCTTGACAAACGAACACGTCAGATTGGCGCGGCCGGTTCGGCGCTGGTGGCAAATCACGGAGATCAATTTGGGCAATGCTCGGTAAAGAAAGCCGAGGCGGCAAGACCTCAGTGACCGCGACCGGAGCAGGACGCGATCCTCTCCCGCAATCGGATAACTGTCGCCATTGCTCGCCGGTCGCGATTTCCAGGGTCGCAAACCTCGGTCTGCGAGCGACGGATTATGCGTGAGGCGTCAGTGCGGCGGTATTGGCGCCCGCGACGGCGGCGGCACCGGCATCGGCTTGCGCGCGGGGGCTGCGGGGGGCTGCGGCGGAGGCGCTGGGATCTTCAAAAGTAGTTCCACGTCGGCGACCAGCAGTTTGTTGATGTCGCGCACCATCTTGTCTTGACCGGCGGCGATCTGCTCGACGGTTTGCCGCAGCGCGGCGATATGCAGCGCGATCTGCTGCCCCTGCTGCAGGTCGAGGGAAGAGGCGGCGGGCGCTTTGGGCACGACCGTCTCCGGAGCAGTCTGCGCAACGGGTGCCGCTTGCAGCATCACTGGCGCGGACGGCTTCGTCCAGCCAAGCTGTTGGACCCAGCTCGCGATCATTTGCTTGGCCTCCGGCGACCAGCCAAGTTCCGGGGCCCTTGTCGCGATTATCTGCTTGGTTGCCTCACCATAAGACTGCCAAGCCAAGGTGGCCGCAACACCAATACAAATCGCGAGCAGGTAGTGGGCGAACCCTCGCGAGGCTAGCCTGCCGCGGGACGGACTGTCGATGATCTGCCCGCCAGCGGCAAACTCAGATTGCGTAAGGCTCATGGCAGTCATTGGCACGTTCCCCCTTCCATGTCAGTCGCATGAGGAAACAGCCGGCTGGGTACCCCGGCTGGTTTGACCCAATTGCCTCGTCGTTTGACCGTTGGTCAGCGCCGGAACGGTCGGCATCACGGCCATGGCCCGCAGGCATGGTCTATCCGGCCAAACTCGGCCCCGGGGCTTCCTACGGAAGCGGCGAGAGGAAAAAGTTTAGGGGAATCACGGTCTCGTTTTGACATCAAGACATCAACATGATTATGTTTTGATGATGAGGACGACGCTGACCCTCGATGACGATGTAGCCGCCACTCTCGAACGATTGCGCCGCAGCCAAAGACTCAGCCTGAAACAGCTGGTCAATGAGGCGCTGCGTCGAGGCCTCGATGATATGGGGAAGCGGCATAAGCGGCGAGAGCCGGTGCGGACCCGAGCCGTGACGCTGGGGCGCGTGCGGGTCGCTAGTATCGACAATATCGCTGAGGCGCTTGCCATCGTCGAAGGCGAGAACTTCAAATGATGCTGATCGATGCCAACATCCTGATCTATGCGCATGTCAGGTCATTTGTTCAGCACAATCCTGTGCGCGATTGGCTCGATCAGCGCTCCCGTCGGCCTGCCGTGGATAAGCTTGCTTGCCTTTCTGCGTCTAGTCACGAACCCACGTGTTTTCGAAAAACCCGAACCAATTTCTGAGGCATGGCAGCAGGTGCGCAGCTGGCTCACTTCGGACACGGCCTGGGTGCCGCAACCCACAGAACGACACGCCGATATATTAGGCAAATTTCTCGCGTTACCTGGCGTCCACGGCAATCTCGTGCCGGACGCTCATCTGGCCGCATTGGCGGTGGAACATGGGCTGACGCTCTACTCCACCGACGGCGATTTTGCTCGGTTTCAGGGACTGCGCTGGATTAATCCCATCGCCACATGACCATCGCATCGATGCGCTGACGATGGCCACCGATATCGCCAAAGGCTTTGATTCGATCGACTTACTCAACTTCGCTATTAAAATTTATAGTTCACGCCAACCGGGGCATCTTGGATATTCGCTTTGGCGCTGAGGACGCAATTACCGCCACAGGATGTAAAGGCCGCACTTTGCGTGCCGAAGCCCATGAAGTTGTATTCGGCAAACACCGACCAGTGCGGCGCGAACATCCATTCGGCACCGCCGCCTACCGTCCAGCCGGTACGGTCGTTCGAGAGTTCGCCAATTTGCGCACCAGCACCATTGAAAAAGGTTACATTTGTATTGGTCCACGCCGCGCCGCCCTGCACATAGAGCAAGACGTTCGGTTGCACGAGATAGCCGCCGCGAGCCGTCAGGGTATTGAACCAGTTGGTGCGGCTGTCGGCGGTGCCTGAGAACGGTATGGTCGAAAACGTCGCGTTGCTGCTCAAGCTTGTCGCGTCGAGCATATTGCGAAAGCCAACCACCCACGCGCCCGCTTGGTAATCGCAGCCGATCTGACCGCCACGAGCAAGACCGCTATTGCTTGCCGAGACGGTTCCACCGGTGGCAACGTCGCTAACTTCGACATTCGCCCAGGCCCCACCGATGTTGCCGCCGATGTAACACCCGGTCCAAAGATATCGAAGTGGCGCCGGCGGTACGTAAACTGGAGCTGGAGACGGAGCTCTCCAACCCAGGTCAACCGCCTGATGCGTGGCTTGCAGTCAGACCAATGGCGGCAGCAAACAGCGCCAACGAGCATTTTCGCATCATCATCCTCCTTTTAAGTCTTGTGCCAGAAAATCCTGCGCCAGACAGGGGCGCGACAACTCCTGTGCCAGGGGGCGCGGCGAAAAATTGTGCTTCCCTCATGCGTATACGAAAGATACATCAGAATTTAATCAACCCCGCAGATTGCGCATTTTCTTTTCTCAGAAGGTTAGCGAGAATTTAACCCCATCCCGGACAGATCGGCTGCCGGATGCCGCGCCTATGTCGTTGTAGTGCCACCCGTTGCTGTCCCTCACAGCTCATGTCGAAACTGGCGACGCGGACAGTGCGATCGACATAGCGAGAGTCGCGCACGATTCGCAAAACGCGGCTCCCCGGCTATGGGGTGTTCGCAGCGCTCGTTTTGGCGCGAGCTTCTCGCGCGGCGCGTCCTTTACCAAAACCTCGCACCTGGCAATCAAGGTGACCGGTTAAACACAGCCCAGCATGATACTGGCTATCAATGCTCCTGCGACAGACGGCGCATACGGAATCGCATGGCGCCCCGCCCTGGGCTTGGTCCGGGCCCAACCTATTCTGGCCGCCACCAGATGCAGGCCGATGAGAACCAAAAGAAAAGCCGAAAAAAGCAGGGCACAGTGTGCACCAATCCACAAGTAAACTACCGTCATGAATTTCACGTCACCGCCACCGACTACCCCGCGCGTATAGAACCAAAGTAACACGCCAAATATGATCGCGGCGAGTGTGATATCGGAGAAAATCTCAATCCAGGATCGGTCGATAAAAGCAAATATGAGGTATAAAATGAGCAACAATAGCACGGTGTCATTTCGAATCTTGAAAGTCGTAAAGTCCGTGAACCCAACGTAGAAAAGAACTGCTACCACTGCGCTCTCAACATAGAACTTGTATTGTTGACCATGCTGCAACAAATCAAGATGAATTCGGTAAATGAGTTCTGAGATATCCATTCGTCGCTACCAGAGAATCTCACGCCGACACGACGCAAGAGCTTGTGTGTAGGTGAATTTGTTTTAGTGGATGATGGCCCCAAAGGACAATTGATTGAGTGTGTGGGCTGTGAGAATCGCTCTAACTGGAAAATTGCAAGAAGTCTCCGTCAATTTCCCTGTTTCTTGGCGGGGCGCACCCAGACCAGCGCCTACGTAATCTGGATTCTCGTACGAGCCAATATCTTCCGGGTAGGACCCACCCGTCTCGCCGTGGCCGAGCCGCTGCGGCAAAGCAACTGGGCAACTGTGATCCACAAACCATGATGCGACCAGTCGAACTTAGTTAGGGGAACTCCCTTACGCTCTTCTGCCTCTGGCGTTGATCCATGATTGATTACTGCAAACGGAGGCATGATCTCGGTGTGCATCGGCACATCCGAAACTGTCGAATGAATAAGCCAGTTCTGACGCGGCACCTGGGGCGGACCGCGGATGCCGATTGTGCTGAGCATAAAGAGATAGGAACGCTGCCAGCAGCACCGCAAGGGTGGCTGACGCGACACGCACGAATGAACCGGTCTCACCCGCGAATTGGTCACGGCGTTCAACCCATGTGTCGGGACCGACCTAATTGTCCGTTTGCGACCTCGCGCGTTCAGTACAGCCGATTTCGCGTTTTGTTCTGGAAGGCTACGACGATAAAGCGCGTGCCCGCATTGGCTTGAGTACGAAAAGCGCCAAGCCGACGACCGCGAAGTTCATCAGCGCGGTGACAACGAACACCATGTGCCAGCTGCCGGTCGCTGATTTGATCAGGTTTGCGACCGGCACCAGAAAAGCCGATGTCCCCTTGGCGGTATACAGCAGGCCTAGGTTCACCGTCGCGAACTGCGGACCGAACGTGTCGGTGCAGGTCGAGGGGAACAGGCTGAAGATCTCACCCCAGGTGAGGAAGATCAGCGCGGCAAAGAGCACGAAGGCCCAGGGCGCCGTCCCCAGCGAACCCAACAGCCAGTAGGATAGGCCGCCGAGGCCGAATGCGATGGCCATGGTGAGCTCGCGCCCGATATTGTCCGAAATCCATCCGAACAGGGGACGTGCCGCGCCATTGGCGAGATTGTCGATGATCAGCGCCGCAGTCAGCGTCGTGGCGCCCCAGAAGACGATTTCGTTGCCAACTTTGAAGTCGCCCGCGATCGGCGCAATCTGCGCGGTCGCCATGAGCCCGCTTGCCGATACCATCACGAACATAACGTAAAGCAGCCAGAATATCGGCGAGAGCAGAACTTCCTTTGGCGAGAAGCTCTTTGCCGACTGCGCGACTCTCGGTGCAGGTGCCGCCGCCAATTCGCCGGCTTCCGGCCCACGAAGCAGCAAGGCGAGGACAAAAACAATGGCGCCCTGCACGATGCCGAACCAGAAGAACGCGGTGTTGTAATCGAAGGTGTCGATCACATAACGGATCGGGATCACGGTGAGCGCCGCGCCCGCGCCGTAGCCCGCCGCGGTCAGACCAACCGCGAGGCCGCGCCGGTCCGGGAACCATTTGACGGCCATGCCGACGCAGGTGGTGTAGACTGCGCCGCCGCCGATCCCCGAGATGACAGCGCCGAGATAGAGCACTTCAAGTGATGTGGCATAGGCATTGACTATCCAGCCGAGCGCGACCATGACGCCGCCGAAGGCGACCATGAGCTTCGGGCCACGCTGCGGCCCGAGCACGTCGACGATCCAGCCCTCGATTGGGGTGAGCCAGGTTTCCAAAGCGATGAAAATCGCAAAGGCAAATTGGATCGAAGCGATCGACCAGCCGTGCGCCTTGTTGATCGGATTGACGAACAGCGTCCAGCCATATTGGAGATTCGCGATCATCACCATGCAGGTGACGCAGATTGCAAGATAGGCCCAGCGCCTGTTCGTAGATGCCAGTCCCTGCGCTTCGAAACCAGTTGTGGCGGTGGTCATTTTCCCCTCCCAATTCCTGCCGTGTCGGCAGGATCAAATTTTCTATGCGCGCTCGAGCCGCGATCTTCTGTGTATTGTAAACCGCAGAAAGTTGAATGCAATTTAGATTATTAGACTTGGAAGACTGGCTTTAATATCAAGATCATTTGATGCTAACTCCATGGACGGCTCCCTCAACGTGGTGCTCTTTAGCGCAACATAGCTGGCGCGGATTTAGTTGGGGAGGACGATGTTGGGGAAGACGATATGGTCCCTCGATGGAGGACAAAAATGGCGACAGACGACGGAAAACTGCAAATGGCTTTAGCAGTCCGCGGAAAAATCTAGAAACTGATTCATTGCTCTGTCTTTGATAAGGGGTTGGTTCTGGCAGCGCGTTCGATTTTTGGCGGCGACTTTTGT
>Ga0209448_10000746_pt1 | contig 10306 bp, 11 predicted proteins | sample BogFormECP14_OM2_FD_188245 | JGI IMG/M metagenome (GOLD analysis project Ga0209448, IMG submission 188245) | Bog forest soil microbial communities from Calvert Island, British Columbia, Canada - ECP14_OM2 (SPAdes) (version 2) | ecosystem: Environmental > Aquatic > Freshwater > Wetlands > Bog ... | reverse complement strand
CATGCGACAACGGCTGCGAACCCGGTTACAGCACACATGCGGAATACGACGGGCCACAGACTACGAGCCAGTTCACGGGACGGTTCGAAAGCAGGATTCGAATGGCGCTCCAGCTGCCGTTGCAGCCGCGTCATCTTGCTTTCGCCGTTAGATCCCGTCTGCCAATGGTCATTTTGCAGCCGCGGCGACCTTTCCGCTACCTGTGCGTATGGCTCCCCCGTGCCTGCCATCAAGCCCCGTTCTCGTGCCCATGGTGGGGCGTAGTGCAACGCAGCATCAAGGTCTTTAGGTTGGTGAATCGGAGAACTCATGACCGCCTCCACGTGCTTTCAATCTCCGAGTTACGAAACGACAGCTAGAAACCTCCACATTAGTGCTGGCGAGCGTGCCATTTTAGAAATTGTTGAAAGAGCTCGTTATTTTCACCCGCCGGATCGGAGGCTCCGTCGCTTACGCCTCCCAACGTCAGGAGCTTGTCGAATTGTTCGCGTGTCGCGCCCGTCGCCGGCTGCTTTGTGCGATTAAGATCGAGCCAATCTTGGGCAGCTTGGATTCGCGTCCATCCCGGGACTACGGCGGCAAGGTTGGTCTCCTGCCATTTCGGATGGTGAGGTGGTTTTTGGAGTTCGGCAAGCTTCGGAAAGAACGCATTGACGAATGCGGCAATGCGACGGTACCGATCCGAATCCTTCGGCCAGTTGTAAGCAATAAGGACGGCGCTGACTGCGATAGTGTTGACGTCTTGACCGTCCCCGACCATGCCAGCATAGTCACTTTGGCTGAGTACCGCAGGCAGGTAGTCCGCTTGCAAGGTTTTGGCGAATGGCACGGGCAAAAACCGAAAACCATCGGCGGCCCGTAGCTTGCTCATAACGTTGGTGGGCTTACCTGCGATCAATATGGTAGCGGCGAGTTCGCCGGTCTTGAGCTTTTCCAGAGCGTCAGCCTGGCCGATATTGACCTCGACGGGCGCAATACCCAGGCGCTTGAAAACATCACGGCCAGACAGCTGACTGCCGCTACCGATATCGCTAAAGTTGACCTTTTTTCCGTTGAGCTCCGCGATCGATTTGATGCCGGAACCCGATGGCGTCACGACGTGCATTTCTTCGTTAAAGAGCTTGGTAATGTAGACGATCTTGTCGTCGATATTGCCGATTTCGCCGCTTTCACGATACTTGGTGAGAAGAATTGATTGCGTGATGCCGATATCGACATCTTTCAGGAAACGCACGTCGCGGATGTTCTGGCCACCGCCTTTGCCGATCACGGGTAAAATGCGGAAATTGTCACCATCATCGAGAACGTCGGACAGATCGTAGGCGATCGTCAAATAAGTGCCGTTGGGATTTCCCGCTACGATCGCAATCGTGTTGGTGTTCGAACGTTCGCCGAGGCTGCCGAAATCGGATTTGGTGAGTCGGCTGCCGTCGGACTCGGCGTGGACGAGTTGCAGAGAAGCCGCAGCGGTCAGCGCGATTGCGACCAATACGCAAAGCACCTGAAATGGCCGTTCTGGCCGCCGCAAGGCCCCCCTCATATCATCCCCGAACGGCGGAACTACGCCTTACGCAACACACACACTTGCGTCGTAGATCCGAAACGTTTGACACCAATTGCCGCGCTTGGAGTTGCACGCGATTAATTGCGGTCAGCGGTCGCGCGCGGTCGTGAGTCCAACGTCATTAGGTATTGGGGCCATGATATGATCTCTGTGGGATCATTCTGGGGCACACTTGCCGTAATTCTGAACTAGGTTTTCAGAGCGAACATCTTTCGTCCTAAAAATTACGCGCGCTCGTTTCTTGATGGCGGAAAGCTGATTGACAAAATGAAGGCTCGCTTTTTTGTGGTTCTTTTGATAAAGCGCCGCTACGGGTAGGAGAGTCCCCGAGCGGCCTGGCGCAAGTGGCAATGTCGCGCCGCCTGAGCGTCATCGATACACGGCCGTTGCGACGTGATGCGCGCTAACGAACTCGCTCCAGATTATCGAGCTGTTGCGTCGCAGCGGGCGAGCCAAGCTCGGCGGCCTTTTTATACCAACTTCGGGCAAGAGCGACGTCGGTCCCCGTGCCGATAACGCCCATGCGATGGATAACCAGCGGATCGAATGTGTTTCCGAGCAGCAAAGCACCTTCCGCGCTTCCGGCGGCGGCGGCGCGTTGAAGTAAAAGCCGCGCAGCGTACACATCCCCATTGTTGAAAAAATCCTTGCCGCGTCTGACTAGCATGGCGACTTCCTCCTCCGCGAGCCGCACGGTAACGCCCGTTGGCGCGGAGGGAGGCGGCGCTGACTTGGTAGTCGGGTTAGGCGCCGCAGCGTTCGGACTTGTCATGGGAGTTGGATCAGACGGGATAGAAGCAACGGTTGGCTTAATCGTCGGGTTAGGCGTTGCGGGATCCGGGGCCGTTGCGAGTGCAGGGCCAGAGGGAGCAAGAGCAAGCGTTGACTTGGTCGCCAGATTGGGCGCCCCGGAGTCCGGGGCTGGCACGGGCGTTTGACCAGAGGGGCCGGGAGCAAGCGCTATCGGGTTAGGCGCCGCCCCAATCGGCGCTGCCTCAGGCGTCGGAACGGGCGCGGCCGTGACCGCGGTGACCGCGGGTGGCTGGATTGGTGCTGTGCTCTCGACCAATGCCGGCACCCCTGTCGTCGATCGCAGCTCGACGACTTTGACCTGCTTGGGAGCAATCGCCATCGGCGAACCATCGGACGCCACGTTTGAGTCTTCGCCTCTTCGCGTTGCGGTCAAAGCGACAATGCCCCACGCAATAAGCAAAGCGAGACCGACGATCGCGGACAGCCATCTCGCTAACGGCCACCAGCCTGGAGTCCCCTCCAGCGGTGGGACCGGAACCCTGTCGGGCCTGAGCGCAAGCTCAGCTTGCAGGGCGAGCATCGCTCGGTCGCCGCTGAACGCCAGGTTTGCGTGGGCACGAGTGATATCCCGGGACTGTCCTTCGGCCACCGGCATTGAAGGACTTCGAGCCGATGGTTGCGCCACCTGACGCACCCAGGGACCAAGAGCTTGGTCACGGGCTTGCAAATTGCCGTCGAGATCATCGATGCGATGAATAGGAGAGATGCGATGAACATTAGAACTCACGTTCGCCTCCCGTGCCGTACGCTCCCGACTGTCAAAGAACGACTATTTCGTTCTCCATCTTCGCGATGACGCGCTTGGTATTCTTGCCCATGAAACGGGCGCATCCGACCGGCGCCTCACCATCGATCAGATCCTCATCACAAGGACAGGCTTCTAGCGTGACCCCTGCTTCTCCTTCCATTGCAGAAAACTGCGAAACAATACTTCTCGCTCCGCTTCACTGCTGGGCATGTGAGGCTGACCGCTCAGGAAGGTTCCGAACTCGGCCTGCTGCTGCTGGGTCCGAATGTGCTGCAACATCTGCTCCGCTACGCTGAACCTGGTCCAGCCGGGAACCGTAGCAGCTAAATTCACCTGCTGCCAACTTCGATGATACGGAGGATGCTGGAACGTGTCCCAACGGTTAAACAAATATTGGACAAGACGTTCGACTTTGCGGTAACGACTGGAATTTTCCGGCCAATTGTAGACGGCGAGGACGGCTGGAACTGCAATCGTGTCGATATGGTCTTTGTCTTGAAGCAGATTTGGATAGTCCTGTTTGTTAAATTCGCCGAGAGTGTAGAGATCCTCGAACATCTTGGTGAACGGTATGTTCACGAGATGCAGGCCGGAATTCGGGGGAATCTTCGAGAAAAAGTCGATCGGCTTAGGTATTACGCGTGCGATAGCATCGATTTCGCCAGACTGTAGCTTCTGCAGGGCGGTGGGCTGATCGATCAAGACCTGCTGAACGTCAATGCCAAGCCGTTGGAATACGATAGTGCCGGTCAGGCTCGCGCCAGTTCCGGCAGGGCCGAAGTTGACTTTTTTGCCGCGCAGATCCTCTAGGGACTGCACATCGTTGCGCGCCAGAATGTGAAGTTCCGAGATCGGAAGACGAATGATGTACTGAACGCGACGATCGAGGTTGGGCGTCTTACGCTGAGAACGAAAATATTCAAATACGTCGGACTGGGTGATTGCCGCATCGACTCCTTGAAGATAGAGCAGATCGTCGAGATTGGATGCGGCGCCATAGGATACGATTGGAAGGATGCGTAAATCGTCGCCGTCGTTGAGCGCCGACGCCATCTCGTCGACAAAGCGCATATAGGTTCCGGAAATCAGCCCGCCAACAATTCCGACCGTTCCGGCATTCTTGCGCGCCCGCAATGCGGCGTCAGAGCCGCCTTCCTGAATGCTCTTCGGCACTTGCGCTGCAAGATCGAAGCTGAATAAGCCAAATGCAGAAGCCATCAAACAAGCAATGACAAAACGAATACGCATGAACTACCCGCCGAGATTACGCTACATTAGCTCAAACTAACTTTGACCACAAACTATCTTTGACGTCGGATTGTGGCGGTGTAGGGACCGTTTGGCGGCCTGCTGAGAAAGTTCCGCTCTTGGCTGGATACGCATCGCATAATGCTCTTGCCGATTGACTGCTTGCCCCTATTCGATTTTATTCTAACGCAGACTGTGGTGATGTTGTCATAGCGTTGTCACTGTGCACTCTTTCTTTATTCCTTGAATGATCCGAATTCCTTGAATGATCCGAAAGGCCCGACACTTTTTGTTTTGGTCAGTTAAACGGCTCTGGACCTAGCCAAATGTCAATCTCGATCTAATCATGTCCCAAGATGGGGCACAGGTGTCACGGTCAGCTGCCATCCAGCTGAGGCAACTGTATCAATAGGTGTGGTGGCATAGGTGCCCGGACGTGCACGTCCGGCCAATTCTGAGGAGAACTGCATGCTAAGGAGATGGATCTTTGCGGCATTGACGGGGTTGCTTGCCGTTGGCGGGGTTTCGTACGCGGCCAGTTGGCCGACCCGGCCGGTCACGATGATAGTGCCATTTGCAGCCGGCGGCCCAACCGATGTCGTCGGCCGGATCATGGCCGAAAGACTAAGCGAAATCCTTAAGCAGCAGGTCATTGTCGAAAATGTCGGCGGAGCAGGCGGGATGACTGGCGCCCAACGGGTCGCGCAGGCGAACCCGGATGGATATCAGGTGCTCCTCGGCACGGTCGGCACTCAGGCTTACAATCAGACTCTTTATAAAAATCCGCTTTACAGCGCGACGGATGACTTTGCACCAGTTGTGCTGATTGCTGAGCAACCGCTGGTTCTGGTCGTGCGCAAAGATATGCCGGTGAGCTCGCTTCACGAATTCGCCGTTTATGCAAGGGCCAATGCAGCGAAAATGTCGTTCGGCTCCGGCGGCGCCGGTTCCTCGACCCACCTTGGTTGCGTGCTGCTCAATTCGGCGATCGGCGTCGACGTGCAGCACGTTCCATATCGCGGTTCGGCGCCCGCCCTGCAGGACCTGATCGCCGGACGAATTGACTACCTCTGCGACTCCGTCTCGACAGAGTTACCGCAGATCAAGGCCGGGGCCGTCAAGCCCATCGCCTTACTGGCGCGCCGGCGCTCGGCGGTACTGCCCGACGTGCCGACCGCACACGAGCAAGGCCTTCCGAATTTTGAGGCAAACAACTGGATCGGCTTGTTCTTCCCGAAGAACACGCCGGAGCCCATCGTCCGCCGCCTTCATGACGCAACGATCGAGGCGATGAACACGCCATCGGTGCGCTCTCGCATGGCTGCAATCGGCACCGACCTCGTGGCTACCGATCGTACAACCTCGGATTACCTTAGGCGCTTCGTCGTCAGCGAGATCAAGAAGTGGGCGGCGCCAATCAAGGCGAGCGGCGTGTCGGTTGAGTAGGGTATTCGACTAACCAGCCTATTGGCTGCGCTTGATCGTCCGTTTCCGAACTGCCGCAGCGATTCGCTCGGCGATTTGCTCGTCTTCTTTTGCCGCGATTTCCATGAAAATCGCCGTCTTCTCGGAGTTTTCGCCATGTCCGGCATTGATGCCGATATCGGCGGAGTCGGCCTGGTCTGCCAGTGCGGCATCTCGTGAGGCGGTCGGTCGAGCAAAACCAGCGGCGATTGGTACGGGGTCAGGGCCAACACCCTCCACGAAATTCCACAACAACACCGCACCCTTTTGTAACCAATCAACATGTGCATCAAGTGGCGAGGAAACAATTTCCCTCTCGATCGCAGCGACGATGACTTCCTTCGGATGCGGCAGGACTTTCACATCGTAAAATAGATCCAACCTTGTTTCTGTCTCCCTCATAAAGGCCGCGTAATCAAGGATGACCATGGCGTCGCTCGATACTCGCGCTTCGCTGGAAGCCGACATTTCGGCCTCGACTTTGCAAATGGCGTCCTCAAGTTCCCGAACTTCCCGGTTGATTTCGATATCTGAAAACGCGGTATCGATACTGTTGAGTTGTTTTAATTGCGCGGTTTTCGCGCGGTCATAGACCGCGCGGCGGGTGTCTCGAGTGTTTATTTCGAGATTCGCCACGGCTCGGGAGATCAAGGAGTAATAGTCTGCCATGGGAGGTTTTCAGCATATAATTTGCAAGAATATAGCTCCTCAATAGTCAACGGATTATGATCTTGAAACCGAAGTGCCCCCTGTTGTCTAGAGTTCTAGACCGTCTGGCAATGCATACAAATAATCGGCCGCGGTTAGCTCGCGTGCTCAACGGCGACCGGATCATCGCCTGCCATGGGCGCTGAACCTCAACAGGCATTAGGCGCTGGTACTCTACACTGAAAACGGCGAGTCGGGTGCAGGCCAAAAAAGTGCGATTACACTAATTTTTGACTTACAGAATGCGCGATCGTGCCGCGATGCCGTCCCATTTTCATGAGCCCCTTGTAGCGTTCCGCCAAAACGGGCGGGCAATAGAAGATGTGAGAGCGTGCGCCATGAATTTTGCAAACTCGATTGGGTCCGCCGAAATTGGAAATTCATCTGAACTGGGAGTCGAAGAGAAAGTCCGAAAAATTGTGCTTCACGGCGACACCGTTCGTCCAGCTGAAGGTAGCGACAGTGAAATAACAGCCAATAGCCTCGCCGCCTTGTTAGGTCGAGTGTTGGGCGCCTCGACCATGGAAATTCAAAATCTCATCGTTGAGTTGCAGAACCTCCGTAAAAAACTGCAGACCGACGGCAATCGCATTCAACGCGACATTGAAGAATACGCCGCGCTTAGCCAAGCTGTGATGCAAATGACCAAGATCATCTCCGAAAGCGTAAAGAACCTCCCAGACTGACGATTGAACGCGGGGTGTTCGACGAAGTCGCATGAGTGCCATCTGATCAATCAACCAGGCCTAGCATTAACCACCGCGTGCTGATAGGCGGCATTGATTTTCTTGGTTTCCGACTCTGCCAACATTCTGAACGCTGGAGCCATCCCATACACCCGATCTGGGTGGTTCTGCTTCATCAACACTTTGTATGCGTCTTTGGCCTCGTTGAGGGTAGCTGATTGCGAAAGACCGAGCACCGCATACCAGCCGCTCTTGTTATCCATTTCGATTGCATGGTTTCGCTGCGAAGCTGTTGCAGTGGCCTCTGCCGATTGCCACCAGTCCGGCACCTGACTGGGGTCCGCGCTGGCTAATTCTCTAAACAAGCAAAATTCGACGCTGCGTTCTTGACCCAAACGAACCCGTCGAATGAAATAAAACACCGGAGCCAACACAGCAGCCAGACAGGCAGCGACTGCGTTAGCGTAGAATATGCATCCATCAAGGGGGTACCAGATAGCGCTTTTTGCGGCGATCGTTAGTGCATCCACCCTGGAATCGTGAAACATGATCGTCAGCAGCGCGAGGCTCACGACATGGATCGTCACCGCGCGGCCAAAGGCGCGGCATGAACTCATGGTATGAACTTGAGATTTTAAACGACCAAGCGGCCGGCGCCTGATCTGGATGATTATTGTCCGCAAATGGTGCGCGTACGCTTTGAGGTCATCGATTTCGTCGGAGCTGCTGTGATCGGTGTACGGTTCGCGATGGAGAAAGATGGTCCAGAATCCGCATGCGGTGTCGGTTTGATTGTCTAATGTTTCAAGGCGGGAACACACTGCACCGTACAGACGCTCCGCTCTCTCTAGTTCGGATATCTCAGAATTACGGAGCGAGACTCCCGGTCGAATATACCGGACCGCCAACGATTGTCGGGCGAATCCGAAAATCAATACCGGCAATACAGGCCACAGCGCGAGTACAATCGCGTTGAAAAGCACGATCGATGCTTCCCGACCCGCTACTGCTTCGAACATAACACGCACGCTTACTGAACTGCGCGGAAACCGAAGGTCGCACGAGCATAACGTTCTAGGCCTCGGACATTAAGCCAGCATCCTGTCGAAATACGGGCAAGATGTCACAAAACAGATGAACGGCTTTCAAAGAAAAGCCAGAAATGTTGAGACGCGATGAGAGGGTGCTTGAAGTGCAATGACGGGACGATTGTTTTTTCTGATTGGAGGTTGTAACGGCGAGAAGCGCATTTTTCGAATGCCGCCATATTTGAGATCCGCTGCGGACAGTAACCTCTCAATAAAGCCCTGGGGGAATTCAACGCTATGAGTGAACGGTTTATGGCGCATATCGTGTGCCCAAAGTGTAAGAAGAAAGGGGCCGCTGTCTGGGAAGAGAGCGAAGATCCGGTTTACCAACAAGGCCAATGGGCAAAAGGTTTGAGAGATGGCTTGTGGAGAAAGTGCCTGATTACGGGCATGTGTCTGACGACGGGGGCGGCGAGCAATAATAGATACAAGACCTCTAACGTAAGTCTGCAGGCGACCGCAGAACGTAAGCGAATAATTTCGCAAATTGGATTTCCGTATGCCGATTTAGAAAGTGCGCTCGAACTCGCGCAAACGATTTATTCCAAGGCCGGATCATCTTGCCAAGTAGACGAACTGGCGGCCTAGATGGGGCAGTCGCCAACGGGCAGCACGTTTAGCTGGGTTCGTCGACGGCGATCCGCCAAGGATCGATCCGATCATTCAAGGCTTACTGTCACGCCTTCCGAAATCTGGCGATGTGTGGCCGGAGGCAGACCGCAAATTGTGGCTCGAACTTCTGCAATGCAGCCTCAGGTTGATCTACGGCGACAACTCGCCTCTCGGATTAGGAGCGGGTCGCGATCGAACATAGGGGTGATATCGTCAGAATGTTGCGTTGTGCTGAAAGATCCAATTCGGTTTGTTTTCTGCAACGTGTCGAATGGAACCAACTTTCGCCTCCTGCGTTTTTTGCTTTGAGCAAAATGCGGCGGGGGGCGGCATGGAGTACAAGACATTTGTTGTCCGCGCTTTTGAACGAGAACCCGGTAAATGGCGTGCCAGCGTCCGGCGACCTGACGCGAAGCCGTTACAGTCGGGTAGCCGTAAAAAGCTAAAAACATTTGTAACCGCCTTCGACGCAGAAACGGGCTCCGCTGCGCTTCTGATCGCAATAACAGCCATTGACGCTGGATCGTTCTGGCGACAAAAAGTGCGTGTCGTCGAGAAGTTCTGGCGTCTCGGAAGCAAGGGATCGAACGCGATGGACCTTGGGGATCGCTAGAGCCTAGATACTCGCCGATCTTCGTCATCAATGAAACGTCATGCCTTCGTCGACCTCAAACCGCACTCGCATCGCTTCGCCGGTGCGATCAACGATCATGAGGTTGATCGGCCACTGCCGGAAATCGCCCGGCTCGGAATGCCCGGCCAATTGCCAAAGGGCTCTCCCAGGGTCGTGGACCTTGTAGGCCTGGATGGTGCCGTTTGGAGCGACCGCGCACAGGACCAGCGGAAACTTCATGTTGCGCGTCACGCACTCTTCAAACATGCGCTCGAACATCATCTCAAGATCGTTCATGCTTTGCTCTGCCGCTCGCTGGTCGAGGGTCACTTGATATTCACCCTACGCAGCAGATATCTCGATCGGTTCGACCATTGACGGATCATCGTTTTCTGGCTTGTCGACGCGCGTGGAGATCGGCCATATCCACGTGGGTTTCGGCCGGAATGGGCGCATGAGGTCGCGGCGGGGATCAAGCTCATCGCTTAGCCAGTGAAGGTAGTCGCCACGCGTCAGGATCACCGGCTTGCGGTCGTGAATTTCGGCGATCAGCTCAATGGCATCGGTCACGATGACCGCGAACGTGCGGACCCATCCGCGGCAAACCGGGTCTCGCCGTAGTACAATTGCCCGCTGATCCGAATTACCCGCCCACACATAACGCCATAATGTGGGTAATAAGTGGGTTCTCCGCATGGCCGAAGGATGGCTACTCTTTGCCGAGCAGGCAACATTTGATCCATACGATTCTCGGCCATGTGT
>Ga0209448_10000745_pt1 | contig 10307 bp, 12 predicted proteins | sample BogFormECP14_OM2_FD_188245 | JGI IMG/M metagenome (GOLD analysis project Ga0209448, IMG submission 188245) | Bog forest soil microbial communities from Calvert Island, British Columbia, Canada - ECP14_OM2 (SPAdes) (version 2) | ecosystem: Environmental > Aquatic > Freshwater > Wetlands > Bog ... | reverse complement strand
TTGGGCTGGTCATTGCCGATATCGCTGGAAAAGGAATCGCCGCCGCTCTCTTGATGGCGAATCTACAGGCGAATCTCCGCAGCCAGTGCGCGATTGCTTGCGATCAGCCGCAACAATTCTTGCGATCGGTCAATCAGTTATTTTACGAGAACACCGCCGATGGAGATTACGCGACGTTCTTCTTCGCTGAGTATGACGACAGTACACGGAGGCTACGCTATGCGAATTGTGGGCATCTCTCGCCGCTTCTCCTGCGGCATGACAACACTTTGGAACGACTGGACTCTACGTCCACGGTGCTAGGACTTTTCGAGGAGTGGAATTGCTCGATAGAGGAACAGCAGCTCCTTCCCGGAGACACTCTCGCTCTCTATACTGACGGTATAACCGAGTCATCGAATGATGCAGGAGAGGAATTTGGCCAACAACGACTGGTCGAAACGCTGCGGCGGCATCGTGGGCTACGCTCGCAACCGCTTTTGGAGGCAGTTGTTGAGGAAGTTCGGCGGTTCAACCCTAGCGAACAGCAAGACGACATCACACTAATTGTCGTCAACTCTGGGGACGCTTAGAACTAAGTAATTCCATTTGCCTGGTAAGTCGTCCAAGTGCCGCGACGGTCGGTTCCCCGCTACTTGTTTGGTTCACCTGCGCTCATTGCACCCGTTCCACGTCCGGCATCTTGAATGATTTGTTCCAGAAAGACTCCTCGGGTGCGTAGAGCCGAAGCCACGGATAAGGTTCTTTGTCCGCTGTCGGAATCCAATTGGATTCCATTCCCGTCGGTGCTTTTGGTCCAAAATATAGGTCAACACTTCCATCAGCATTCTTCTTCATCTGGCCCATGTTGAAAGAACCTAAGCCCGCTAGGTCCTGTGGGTTCTTGATGAAGGACCATGTCCTGCGGTCGTAAAGAGTCAGGGACCAAAACTGCTTCGCTGGAATTTCTTTCGGAACGTGAAGCTTATAAGTCTTGCCACGTTCTAGGGGGCGTCCGTCGCTGTCCGCAATTGGGGAGAGGTAAACGGTTCCCGCGTGCTCCGTCAGCACTTTCGGATAGAGCGTAAAGAAGAACCACGCCGCAGCGCGTTTGTCGATTTGCACAGCATCGTCGGTCACAAAGCTGAAACCTCGGTTCTCGTCGGGAACCATTGCAAAATTCCAGTGACGATCCGGCCAGTATAAATTTGCTGCAAACAATTTCGTGTCAAGTTTCTGCATGTAATAATAAGCGTCGACAATACCCCGCTCCAATGCAGCCTTGTACTTCTCCGGTGGGTTGAAGGGCTTGCCCGATTCTATTCCAATTGTTGCCAGCATCCCCATCATCACTTTGTCACGCGGTTCCACTGGCTCGTAGGTGACAATGTCGTAGATGTCTTTTAACGCTCGGAGGTCGTAGAACGGCAATGTATGCAATGGGTACGGACGGCCATCCGTAAACCGCGTTGGTTTGGGATTCGCTGCTTCGGACAACGGATACATTTTTAGGGTTTGGCTATAGGCATGGGCTTCAGCATCCGTTGCCCCGCCTAATGGAATGGCGCGGAACCCGAGCATGATGCGGTAACTAGTCGAGTGAATCGCGAGATACCCGTCGGGAATTTGACCGTTGTAGCCCGGTGGGAGAAATAGATATTTACCACCCTCACCTTTGTCTAGTCCTGAAGGACCCACATCAGCAATTGTCGCTTGCCACGCATCAACGACTTGACCATACAAAACAGCCCGTGCAGTCTTGGCCGGAACTTCAACCACCACGGGACCGTTCTTGAGGTCGGAGACTGCACCGATATACGGTGTCACCTGATTTGGCGTGATCAATTCTTGCGCCATGGTCAAAGGCCCAGAATAAGCGGTGATTACGTTGTCGCCCATTCCGGGCTGCTCCAACAACCCAACGCGGAAGCGGTAGATTGCCGATGCGGGCATAGCCCATAAGACCGCCTCAAACGCTCTTTGGTACGCTACCTGTTCATCAAGGTCTTTTACCGACTGCTTGGCCCCGGCTTCGGGCTGTCCGCCAAGAGGTTCCTGCGCTCCAACCTGAGTCGTGGTGAATCCCAGCGCGCAAAGCAACGCGGCTGCGAGGAGGCTTTGGTTTTGTTTAGTTTTCATGGCTGCGTGTTCCCTTCTTTTCGAGGCGGGCGTTTGTGGGGGGGCCGCGTCGATCACGCAGGGATGGTCACTCTGAACCACACGCCCTTACTTGCACACACACATTACAAGCACCTTGCCGCCCGAGAACTGGCAAAACTGACAGGTCAGACGGAAATCATCTGAGCATCTGGATCGTGGCCGAATGACGGGCTAGCCCGAAGTAATCGGGGTCAGAAGGCCCATCGTGCGAAATCGCGACTGTCTCACTCCACTTGCCTGTGTAGTTCTATAAAGGGAGAAGTCAAGAAAAAACACATCTCCTTCGGCCGGAATTTTTCTTGCTTCTCAGCCTACTCGATCGAGCGAGATTGGTTCTGACCTACCGCTCCATATGCTCGGTTTCGCGGCCATGCAACCCCGCGGTTTGGGTTTTCACTGTCAGCGGTTTTCATCGCTTTTTCACGACGAAGCCTTTCAGTTCCGAAACCAGCAAAGCAGAACGTGATCAAATTTGGCGACCATAGTTCTATTTGGGACTCGTGGCCCATAGCTTTTTCTGGTTATCCGAGAGGGCCTAGGGTCGGGTATGAGACTGGGTGCCCGAGGCACACAGCGCCTAACTAACCAGCTGAGACTCGCTCTCGAACCAGAGTGTCTCGAGAACCCAACGGCCACCACCAGAGAAATCCCCAGAGATGGAGCGGACTCGATCAGAGACACTCAAGCTGTTTGTGGTTTCAGATGTTGGGCGTCGAAGCACCCTCCTCTCTTCCACACGATCAACACGATGGTGGCAATCTTCCTGGCCAGGGTCAGACGCGCCATCTCCGGCCTGATGCCCTTGGTCAGCAACGCTGAGTAGAACTCTTGAAAGGGACCGGGTTTGCTCGAGGCCCCGATCGCCGCGCCCTTAAACACATTCTTCAGGTCGTGATTGCAGTTGCGGTTCAGTCCGCGAATGGAGCTTTGTTTCTTCGCTCGTTGCAGCTGTCCATCGACTCTACGGTGATCGGCGCTGCTTTGTGTCTCGATGCCAAATCCACTGTAAGTCCATAGCTGCCTCTTGGTGCGGAAACGGTGCGGAGTCTGCAGAATGCCAAGCAGTACGGCTGAGCGGATCGGACCGATCGAAGGAATCTGGCAGAGCCGTTTCCAGGCCTGGTGTTTCTTGCCCTCCGCCAGCAGCTCCCGCCGCACTTGCTGACGCACCGTCCGCAGCGCATCGAGTTGTTGGTAGTAAAACTCCGCCCGCCGGCGCACTCCCGGTTCGCCGATCTTCCCGAGCCACTCGGCACGATGGCGCGGTGCATAAACCTGCTTCCCGGTACAAGGAATGGCCCAGCTGCGATAGATGGCCTTCACCCGTGACATGACCCGCCCGAGATCCTTGGTGATGGTGAGATAACTGCGCACCAGTTCCTTCAGACTTCGTAGGCCGTGTTCCCCGTGATAGACCGGGCTGAGATGATTGAGGCGCAGCAGCTCGGCCAACCGGCGGGCGTCGATCTTGTCATTCTGGTTGCCTTCCCGCATGGAGGCATTCTTTCGCGGATCGCACACCACCACTTTCGTCACGTGCGGTTTCAGCAAGTCGTACAACCAGGCCGCCGACGTTCCTTCTTCAAACGTGACCTGCAAGTCTCCGCGCAGTCCGTCGATAAACTGCAGAATCATGCTCGCTTTTGTCTCGATCAGGCTTTCCCTCACGATCTTTCCAGCACCATTCATCACCGCAATCGAAATACTTTCCTTGTGCACATCCATACCGATATACTTTTTGCTATCCATTGAGGGCGTTCCTTTCCGTAGGGATTGAGGCAAGCACCCAAAACCTACACCAAAAGGAGCGCCCTTTTATATTGCGTCGGGTTACCGGAGTGTGAAGTAATACTTCACTTGGACGATTACCGCTGCCAACTCAACTAGTCGACGCAACACCATCTAATATAAATCTTTTCTTCAGAAGGTGGTGTCTACGACCCAAAGGGAAACACGTGGAGTTTTCTGCGGCGTACTCGACGATAACTTCGACGCCCTCGCGGACACGAGCCCGCAGGGAAGCGAACTCGTTAGCGGCCTCTTTGTCCGAAATTTGAATCACGTGGTTTGCCACGGAACCCAATATGGCCTTCTTTTTAGCAGTGTCGGTTTGGCTTCGCGGAACCGAGTCTAGACAGGAACAAGGACATCTTAAAAGGTCTATGAGTATTCTATAGTTGATATATAGACCTCAATAGAGTACTCTTAAATCGGCCAGAGGGGCCGCGCCATGTCAACTCTACCAGGACCTCAGCAACCCAAGCGGCAGCGCAAAAACGCACTGCGCATCTTCTATGTTTTCGTGTTCGTTACAACCGGGACTTTCATCGTGGCAGTCGAGGTGAGTCAGGCTGCACGAGAAGCACTGTTTGCCCTTGGCATTGTTCTGGCTGGCGGAGGAATTTGGAGTTTCCTTCGCTTCCTGAAAGTCGCAGACACACATCAGAGACTGATCAACCACGAAGCAACGAGCTTTGCTTTTGTTGGTTCCTTACTCCTCACACTCGCTGTTGGCATCCCGCAACGGTTCGGTTTCCTTTCCGGAGCCACACTCCTGATCCCGGTGTTGATGATCGCCTTGTGGAGCGTCGGCCTAATTCTCTTTTCCTGGCGGTATCAAGAATGAAGACTCGACTTCGCGTCTTGAGAGCTGAAAAGGAGTGGTCGCAGGCCGACCTCGCCGATGCTGTCGGTGTGACGCGGCAGTGCATCAATGCGGTTGAGACGGGCAAATACGAGCCAGGGTTGGACTTGGCTTTTAAGATCGCCCGCATATTCGGGAAGAATGTCGAAGAAGTTTTCGTGTACGAAGGAAGCGAGACAAGTACAGGAAACCAGTAGGGGCTTTTCGTAAATACATCACGACATGATGCGAACTCTTCTTCCGCAGACGCTTTGTTTTTCCCCACCGCAGTTGATTTCCGCTTCGGCAGTTAGGTGAACCCACAGGAGTCCTTTGATGTCACGAGGCTTTGATGGATTCGAAATAGATGATTTTCGCGATTCTCAATTACCGTCTGAACCCGCGAGCGGTGGTCGAGAATCAAGCCGAGGACGAGGCAACAGCTCGCAAATGGAGGCCAGCGTCAGAATAAAACTGGCGAAGCTCCATGAAACCGAATATCAGTCTGACCATCTCGATTGGCAGAGCCGAGAGCGGCAAGAAGCAAAGCCATTGTCACGCGATACCCGGCAAGCTGACCTTCTCGCGCAACGCGAGCGCACGGAAATCCGCAACAGGGACAGAAGCTATTCGCTGCGGCCATCGGAAATTCACACCCTCACAGAAGTCGGCAAGTTTCGAGTGGTAGCTGTCGAGGATATCGCGAAGCACGGCTACGGAGGTGATCGCTCACGACTAGACAGCGATCTTCGCAATCTGATTCATCAACGGCTTGTCGCACGAAGAGACACGAGCGTACTCAAGAAGGAGTCCCAGCAAGTCCTCACTCTGACAAAGGAAGGCAAACGCTTTATTCGTCACCGCGGTTTCGTCGTCGACGATCAGGCCATCTACTCGGGCTTTGTGAAGCCAAAGGAAGCAGACCATGATGCCGCTTTGTATCGCCTGTATCACAAGGCTGCCGACGAGATCGAACGCAAGGGTGGCAAGGTGCTCCGGGTTCAACTTGACTACGAACTCAAGGAAAAGCTCTACCGAAAACTTGGTCAGGCCCAGGCGCAAGGCGAGGGTCAAACGCAACGGAGTAAGGAAGCCTTTGCGCACCAGTTCCAGCTGCCGGTTGTTCACGGCAAGGTTAGTTTCCCCGACCTGCGGATCGAGTACGCCAACCAGGAAATGGAAATCTCCCGTGTGGACCTGGAACTCGCTACGGGCCATTACCACGCTGGCCGTCTAGCGGAAAAGGCGCGCGCCGGCTTTCAAATTTACGCCCGGTCGGAGGACGCAGCCGGCCTGCGCCGTGTGCGCGACGACCGGGAGATCATGACCGCCATACTGAGCCTGTGACCCATGCACTTTCCTGAAACCAGCATCGAGAACCTACGCGGCTTCGGATACACCGAGGACGAGGCTCGTTTCCTGTATCTCGTGGCCACCCATTCTGGGTATTTTTCCACTCGCCAGTACTTGGCATTCACGGGAGCCAAAAGCGGCGATAAGAGCATGGCCTTCACCCAGAAGGTGCTCGGAAAGGGGCATGCCACAGCCCGTCTGCTGCTTCGGAACGGACGCGTCTACCATCTTTTCTCTCGCCTTGTGTATCGCGCCATAGGCCGCGAAAATCTCCGCAATCGCCGTGAGCATTCCGTCGAACACATCCGCGCGAAGTTGGCCATTCTTGATTTCGTCCTGGGGCACCTCGATTATCGGTATCTCGAAACCGAGTCCCAGAAGGTCGACTATTTCTGCCGGAAACTGTCGATCGGTCGAGCGCTGCTTCCTGCTAAGCGATATAAGGGAGCAATCCGGGAAAAAACCTCGGACCGTTATTTCGTAGACAAATTCCCGCTGTTCTTCGGCCCTGAGTCTCCGTCTCCTCCCCCTGTGGTTACCTTTAGTTTTGTCGATCCGGGACTTCTCAGTCTCGCCAGCTTCGAGACGCATCTATTCGCGTACAGCAGCCTATTTTCGGCCGTGCCGCAGGTGAATTTTATCTACATCGCCACGCGTCACCAGCACTTCGCAGCGGCTCGGGAGCTGTTTCTGGCGATGGCCCCGCGCACTATGAACCCCGATCCGGGGGTAGAAGGTTTGCGCTACTTCCACTATCGGCACATGTGGGAGACCAAGCAGTATGCAAGGCTGAACGCGGAACAAATCGAATTCCTGAATGAGGCCAAGAAGCGATTCAACGATGCTCTGACGGACATTCGCTATGAGCAATGGCTGAAAGGCGAAATCACGGCTGGGGCTGTGAGCGAGGAATTTCGGAGGCTGGCGCCGAGGCGGGAAGTGTCGTTCCGCACGGAACTGGTGGACGGCCAAACGGCCCTGTTTGAAGCGAGAGTCCCAAGCAAAAATCGCGAGCGTGACGACCACGAGGTGACGGACAGCGTAGAACCGACTTTCGGGTCAGCTTTCAAACCAGCTTTCGAAGGGATTGCTGGACAAGCAGAAGAGAAATAAGCAGATGCGTAAAGCGAAGGCAAAGAAACTGCACGCGGGCAAAACACTGGGACGGGCGGGAGCGACCCCACTTTGGACGGCTTTCAGCCGCCCAAAGTTCTGCGGGGTCGCTCCCGCCCGTCACGCAGGATGCGCGACCGTGTATTGCCCGCGTGCAGGAGTCGGAAAATGCAAGTTGTAATGCGGGGTGTAATACATCACGAATAACAAAAGGAGGAGAAGCACGTGGCACTTCTGAAAGCACCATCGAAGCAACCAAAAACTACAACCCTTCAGGTCCGCCTGGAGGAAGAAGTCAGACACAACTTAGACGCGTACGCCGAATTCATCGACGCGAACACTTCATACGTGGTGAGTGAGGCGCTCAAACTGTTGTTCAAGAAAGATGAAGAGTTTAGACGCTGGCTAGGCCAACACGCCAGCAATCACGACCAAGTAACAAACCAAGGAGACGCTCGTACAAAGACTGCGTAACAGATATGAATCGCCGTTCAACCCAATTCGGAGTGCGCGAGAATACAGCGTCGTCAAGGCGGCATGCCTCGCGCCATGCAGTTGACAGCCACTCGAATCCCGTTAGCGTCGAAGAACAGATCCCACAGAGGCCGCCATCCCATTTTCCGCACGTCTTGCATGCCGCGTTAGAATCCGCGGCCACAGCGGACGAGAGACGGAGCGAAATAAGTCTTCTCACCGTTTATGAGGTGGCAGAGCGATTGCAGGTTCCCGTCTCATGGGTTTACCAGCGAACCAGAAGACATGGGCCAGAACAACTGCCGCACTTTAAGATAGGCAAATACCTTCGGTTCGAGGAACACGCATTGTTGGATTTCATTCAGAGGCAGCGTTGTGCTTGATTCCGCGAGGCACGTGCGTATGATGTCGCTAGGTATCGCAGAGCCAAGACGAACTTCGGGGGAAAGAGATACACCGATGATTCGTCACCGATACCAATCCGGCTGTTTAGTAATTCGAGGAAAGCGAAAGAAAGTCTGGGTCGCTCGTTGGAGGGAACCCGTGCTCGCGCCCGATGGGACTCTGAAAAGCATTCGACGTTCAGAGATCATTGGCACGCTCGTGGACTTCCCCACTAAACGGCAGGCCCGCGCTTTGCTCGAATCCCGCCTGCACGAAGTCAATCACACGCTTCAAAAACCGCAATCGTCAATGCAGTTCCGCGATTTCGTCAACTCTCAGTGGGAGCCCGCCATCCTGCCCACGCTGAAGTTTGCTACGCAACGTAACTACCGGCACCTCATACGACGCCACTTGTTCCCAGTCTTTGGTGATCAACCCATGTGTGATATCAGGCGGCAACACATACAGGGGTTTATCACGGACAAGATGACGCGGCAGAAGTTCTCCTGGAAAACATCCCTGCACCTCCGCAACTTGCTGAGCACGATCTTCAGCACGGCTGTGCACTGGGAATATGTCCCGTTGAACCCTGCCACGGGTGTCAAGCTCCCTCCAAGGCCACTTCGCGGGCAGTTGCGGTTCTTGACCACCCACGAAGTGGCTCGCCTTCTAAGCGCCTTGGAGGAACCGGGACGCACTCTTGTTCTCATGGCCGTTCTAACAGGAATGCGCATCGGAGAATTGCTCGCTCTTCGCTGGAAGAATGTGGACTTCGACGGAAAGACCATTCGCGTTCGCGAAGCGGTCTATGAAGGCCACAATTCCACTCCGAAGACACAGGGCGGCAACCGAGACATTCCGTTCGGGCCGACACTGGAGCAAGCACTTCGCAACCATCTCGGGCGTCGCGGAACTTCAGATGATTCACTTGTCTTCCCCAGTCGCAACGGAACTTATCTGCGACCCGGAAATCTGCATAAGCGCTGGCTGCTCCCGGCTTGCGAAAAAGCGGAACTCCGTCGTTTCAGTTGGCATGATTTCCGTCGAACGCACGCGACGTTACTAAGCGATATGGGCGAACCATTGAAAACGGCGCAAGCTCAACTCGGCCACGCGAGCCTCAGCACCACGGCAGAAATTTACGCGCAGGCAGTTCCTGCGTCTCAGAGAGCCGCTGTGGAGAGGCTTGGGAAGGCTGTGGGCTTTTTAGTGGACCCAAATGGACCCAAAACCGAGAGGGTGATTCTTCCAGGGAGTTCCCTAATTCAATGACGGGCAAGCTATTTAGATGGCGCGCCCGGAGAGACTCGAACTCCCGACCCTCTGGTTCGAAGCCAGATGCTCTGATCCAACTGAGCTACGGGCGCACGCGTACATTGTTTACTATCAATAGCTTACCGCTATTTCTTCTCCAATTTCAACCTCGTGTGTCTCCTCATTCGCATCCCATTAATTCAAAATGGCTTAGCGAAAAACTATCTTCCGTTCGAGCATCTAGCGCCGTGGCCAGATGCTCTATCCAACTGAGCTACGGGCACGCGGAGCAACCAGTATAACATTCAAGCACCTACAGCCAACTGAACATCTGGCGTTTCGGTCCATTTCGGTCCGTTCGGTCCAACATCCACCTTTTGGGGCGGAAGTTTGAAACCCAGACCCGCTTTTTCATCGGCTTCTTTGCGGAGCTCCACGTGTGGCTGGCGAATTGTTATTTCGCCTGCCAGAAAGAGGGCATGTAACACTGTTACGTGGGTGCTGCGGGAGCTCTGATGAGCCAGAAGAGGTTTTCGGTCGGGACAGATCGCAGTCGGAGTATGTTCTTTACCATCATGAGGACCGTATGCATCTCGGGCTTGAGAAGGGGACACCTGAGGGCAGGATTCGTTCCGTGGCTTCAGGTCGGATTCTTTCCCAAGAGCGAATCGGCGGGCTGCACCATCGTTACGATCGAGCCGCCTAGTCCGGACCGACTTTCCGCAGATCCTTCATATATGTGCGTTCCGCACGCACTCGGGTTCCTGCCCTTCAGAGTCTTAGTCTTCATGCCGAATCGAGAGATAATCTTATTCAGGCCTACTCTACCAAGAACCGCCCTGTTTTTGGTCCCGGCTGGAGTTTTGGCGAACCACTGTCTTTAGGGTGTGATCCACAAGTGCGTCCGGCAGAGCGTCGGCCACTCACGACATTTCGCCATCACCCTGTGGTCGACGTTTCCTTCGCA
>Ga0209448_10000744_pt1 | contig 10312 bp, 9 predicted proteins | sample BogFormECP14_OM2_FD_188245 | JGI IMG/M metagenome (GOLD analysis project Ga0209448, IMG submission 188245) | Bog forest soil microbial communities from Calvert Island, British Columbia, Canada - ECP14_OM2 (SPAdes) (version 2) | ecosystem: Environmental > Aquatic > Freshwater > Wetlands > Bog ... | reverse complement strand
ACGCTTCCAGCAGCGAGGTCTGGCCATCTTTGTCCAAATCGGCGGAGGGGTCGGCGATGGCGCGGGCGAGGTAGCCACCGAAGCGCGTCGCGTTCACTTCGTAGCCGCTGCGCGTGGCGGTAATGATGACGCGGCCGGGCTCGGAAAGACCGGGGAAAAGTGTAGCGGTTACACTCAGATTGGTTTTGTTAAACCGAAAGAGATTGATGTCCGCGGCGATCACGGCAGCTGCGAGGTTCTGTGTCCCAACTGGGATTATTGAAGTCTGATAACCCGTGCTCTGCCAGGCGAGGCCGCCGAGTACCGAGATTTTGCTTTGGTTGGTGTTCTTAAGGTAACGTCCGATGCCTCCACCGATGGTTGTCTGCAGCGTGATTCCCTGGGCGGAGCTTTGCAAGAAACTGCCCAAGCCAGAGTAATAGTAGTTGTTCCATGGCAACAGATGGCTGGCGCTAACATCTAACAGGTTCCGGGTAGAGGCGCTGAGGCCGCTACTTGAGGACAGGGTGGAATTCAGGCTGGCCTGAGCGGACCAGCGTTCACGCAGGTATTCGGCTTGCGATCCAAAGTTGTATTGCGTCGACTCATTGCCTTTGGAATAGATGACTCCGAAATTCAACTGGCCGTTGAATCGCTGCCAGAACTTTTCGGACGTTTCACTTATTCCGACGATTTGGGGGCTGTCGAGCACCACTTCCTTTTCAGTGGTCTCCATGATCTGAATCTTTACGGGCTGGCCAACCGGTGTTTCGGGAGTGTTGAGGCTCCCTGTGTACACCGAGCCATCCTCCGTCTTTACGATGAACAACTGATTGCTTTGCAGACGGGCCACTTTAGACCATTGAACTGAGGCTGTACCGTCGATGTAATCGAAACTGACGTACAGCACTCCAGCGTCGAGTCCTTTAATTTGGCAGGTCATGCGGTCACCGTTCTTCATGACCAACATGTCGGTATTTTTTCGCGCGAAAAGCGGAGAAGTGAAAGCAAGGATGGCACTGAGAAGGGCTACTCTGATGTTCATAAGGGGTCCAATCTTCGTGTTGTTTTTCCCGGTTGAGGCACCTTCGCGTGGCCGGGACTCAGTCACACGCACTAGGGCTGGCGGGCCGCCGAGGCCAAGTTAAACTGCAGTCCCCAAGTTGAAGGCTGATCTACTGTGTTTGCGGGCTAAACTCATTTTCCGAACGCAATGCAATCACTTTCGCAGGCCTGAAAGGCGATTATTCCGTACCGGTTCGGACCTCGCCGGGAAATTTGAACTGATCACTAGCACGGAGTTCGGTCACACGACGCACCACGTTGTTTGTCTTTTCCACATCCACGCCCGCATCTCTGGATAGGTACGCCAATTGCGTGGGTGCCGCAAACCTTGTACCCGACGCTTCCACGATTTCGGCGATCTTCAACAGCACGTCCTGGCGAATAGCGGTGAATTGTGGCCAATCGCCTGTCTTGCCGTAGGCGAACAACTCTAATTCGAAGGCGGCGCCGACAAAATTTGTCACCCGAATCCTCGAGGTCCCGGGCTCGATCGCGGGATGTTGGTCCAGCACGGTCTGCACGCGGTCCAGTACGAAACGCAATTGCTCGACTTCTGTTTCAATTCGGAGCGTGAAGGTTTGGTGGATGAGCAATTTGCTGCGGCTCGTCAAGTTTCCGAACTGCATTTGGGCCAAAGATCCATTAGGAACAACCAACAGAGTCTGATCGAGTGTCCGCAGCTTCAAAGAACGGAGCCCAATATCTTCTACCGTCCCACGTTGATCGCCGATCTGGCAGAAGTCGCCGACATGCACGGCTTTGTCCATCAGCAACGAGAACCCGCCGATAAGGTTCTCAAGGGTCCTTTGCGCGCCCAGCGCTATCGCAAATCCTCCGATGCCGAGGCCGGCAAGCGTCGTCGTTACGTTAAGCCCGAATAAGGCCAATGTAACGAGCAAGGCGATTATGACCAGCACGATGCGCGTGAGTCGCTGGATCACGATGAGGATCGACTCGCCGCCTTTGTGTTGCGCTCGCGTTTGGTTCACCGCGTGTTCGAAGCCTCGGTCAGTGATCGTGCTTACGAGCCACACGAAACATCCCACTAATAGGGCTGCCATTAAACGAAAGTAGTAGACGCGATACAAAAGCGGCGGTTCAAGCAGGTAGACGAAAAGGCTGTGCAGCAAGATCGCAATGATGCACTTGATCGGCATGCCGAGCCGTGGCGCCCACACTGGTCTGAACGGAAGTCTTCGAAGTTTGCTCCGAATCCGCGCGGGCGTAGTAAGGAGGAACGCCAACAACCAAGCCAGCAACCACGAGATCGGGATCGAGAGTAGCCACCCGAGCCATTGCGCGAGTGACATCCCCAACAGACGCCGACCGGTCAGCGCGGCAGGCATGATTCGATCAGCAACTGTCGGCGCTTCGTTTTCCATTTGGGCGTAGAGCTGCGGGATACTTGCGACCGTTTTTCTCGAAATCAGCCAAATTTTTCCAAAAGCCGGATCATCCACCCGCACCAGGATAACGTCCACGGTCGCGCTACCCACAGTCAGCACGCCAGCACGTACTTGACCGGGAGGAAGTCCGGGTTCAACCGTGCCATTGGGATCATCGCTCAACGAGGCGACGTTGCCTTTGAACCTTCCGTTCAAATTTCGGGTCCCTTTCGCCCGCAGTATCAAGTTCGCGTTGCCGTCCGGCCCTGATTGCAGGTAGCGAGCGGCGTTCTCGTAGTCATCCTGTTCTTCACATTTCAGGAAGCCCATCAGCGCGCTACGCGGGGTTTCGCGTCCGAGCGGATCGATCGGCGTCCCGGGTTCGGCCTTGGCTGGCGGAGGTGCCGCAGATATGTGAGGCTGGGCTGGCAAATGGGCAACTGAGCCCACCAACACGAAAATAGCAAGAGCCAGGTCGAGACTGTGGGACCTGCGAAGCAATCCTCGGCGATTCCGGACTGATCCTTCGTATGGAGTCACGATGGTCTACCGTTCACACTTTGGTAAGCGTGTCCTCAGGTTCATTTCCTTCACGGCAATTCCTCGAATTCAATCAAGCAACCCGTTTGTCCAGCGTCGGCTCTTGTTTGGCAAATGCCCCTGCTTTACCGCCCTCGAGAACCTGAGCTCCATCGAGCCTGCCGAAGAGTTCGATCAGTTTCGCGACCACGCCCGTCCATCCCGTCTGGTGGCTTGCTCCCAGGCCAGCGCCGTTATCTCCGTGGAAGTATTCGTAGAACAGGATGTAATCCTTCCAGTGCGGATCGGTCTGGAATTTCTCCGCAGCTCCGTACACCGGCCGCCGGCCAGACTCATCCTGCAGAAAGATTCGGGTCAGCCGACTGGCAATGTCTCGAGCCACCTCAAACAGGTTCATCAAGTGGCCTGAGCCAGTCGGACACTCAATTTTGAAGTTGTTGCCGTAATACAGATAGAACGACAGCAGGGCACGGATCAGCAGGACGTTCACCGGCATCCAAATCGGGCCGCGCCAATTGGAGTTTCCGCCGAACATGCCGGTGTCGGATTCCGCCGGAAGGTAGTTCACCCGATATTCCTGGCCGCCCACATTGAAGACGTAGGGATGCTCGGCGTGGTGTCGGGACAGCGCCCGAATTCCATATGGGCTCAGGAATTCATTCTCATCGAGCATGCGCGTCAGAATTCGGCGCAACCGTTCCGGATTCACCAACGCAACGATGCCGCGATCGCCGTACCCGAGATGGCCCGGCCCGGTTGGATGAATGCTCTGGAGGAGTTCGGGCCTGCGTCGTAAGCGCTCCTTCAGAACCTCCATCATTCGGGGTACCCGTTCGCGCTGCCAAGGTTCGACGACGGTGGTGGCACAGAGCGGCAACAATCCCACCATGGAGCGGACCTTGAGCCGCGTTGCCGTTCCATCGGGAAGGCGCAGAACATCGTAGTAGAACCCATCCTCTTCGTCCCACATACCATCCGGCCCCACCTGATTCATGGCGTGGGCGATCCAGAGGAAATGCTCGGCAAACTTGGTGGCCATGTCTTCGAAGAAGGAATCGTGGGCTGCCAACTCTATGCTGATCTCGAGCATGTTCTGGCAGAACAGTGACACCCAGGCGGTACCGTCAGCCTGCTCCAGGTGGCCGCCGGTGGGCAACGGCGCACTGCGGTCGAAGACACCAATGTTATCCAGTCCAAGAAAGCCTCCCTCGAACAGGTTCTTGCCAAAACGATCCTTGCGGTTCACCCACCAGCTGAAGTTCAGCATCAGCTTCGCAAAAGATCGCTTGAGAAACTCAACATCGCCCTTGCCCTTGAGCGCTTGCTCTGTCCGGTATAGGAAGATCGTCGCCCAGGCGTGCACGGGCGGGTTTACATCGCTGAAGTTCCACTCGTAGGCAGGAATCTGACCGGTCGGATGCAGGAAAAATTCCTGCAACATCAAGTCGAGCTGTTCTTTTGCGAAATCGACATCGACGGTGGAGAGCGCGATGGTGTGGAAGGCCAAATCCCACGCCGCAAACCAGGGATACTCCCACTTGTCCGGCATCGAAATGATGTGTTCATTTACCATGTGTGACCATTCGCTGTTCCGCATTTCCTTGCCGCCCGGCCGCCTCGGATCCGCGCCATGTTCCTGAAGCCATTTGTCCACGTCGAAACCGAAGTACTGCTTGCTCCACAGCATCCCGGCCAGCGCTTGTCGCATGACGCGGGCCTCATCATCGCTGACACGTTGCGGAGTGATGGCTCGATAGAACTCGTCCGCCTCACCCTGGCGAGTCTGCATAATTGCAGCAAAGCTCTTGAAGGGATCGCCCATCGCGGCGGGTGCCGAATCACTGAGTCGCAGGCGGATCGTAGCCGTTTGTCCCGCGGCAATGTTGACCGAGTAGTGGGCTGCAGCCTTTGTTCCCGTGTGCTCAGGGTTGATGGCATCCCGCTTCCCTTGAACCACATAGTTGTTAATCCCATCTTTTACGTATGGGCTGGCATTGGGCGTGCCAAAGATCCGTTCATTGTTCGTTTCATTCTCCATAAACAGCAGCGGGGCAGCCTCTTCGCAATACAGATAGCGCTCGCCCAGTTCGGTGTGTAATGCCGCCACCGTAGGGCAGCCATTCCTACCGGTGATCTGCTTCAAGGACGGCTTGGGTGTGTCCGGCCACCAAGTCCAGGTGTTGCGGAACCAGAGGTTTGGCAAAATGTGGACCTCTGCTGGCTCAGGCCCCCGATTACACACACTGATCTGGATGAGGATGTCCTCTGGTGTCTGCTTGGCATACTCCACGAAGACGTCGAAGTAGCGATCGCCGTTGAAGATTCCCGTATCCAGCAACTCGTATTCCATGTCGCCGCGGTTGCGCCGTTTGCTGGTGGCAACCAAGTCCTCGTAGGGGAAGGCGGCCTGCGGATACTTGTACAGGTACTTCATGTACGAATGGGTTGGCGTGCTATCGAGGTAGAAGTAATACTCTTTGACATCCTCACCGTGGTTGCTTTCGCTGTTCGTCAGCCCGAAGAGGCGCTCCTTGAGTATCGGGTCCCTACCATTCCATACACCTACGCTGAAGCATAGCAACTGCTTCTCATCACTTATTCCGGCGAGACCATCCTCACCCCAGTGATACGCGCGTGATCGGGCCTGGTCATGGCTGAAGTAATCCCACGCATTTCCATCCTGGCTGTAGTCCTCGCGAACCGTGCCCCACTGTCGCTCGCTTAGGTAGGGCCCCCACTTTCTCCAGGGAATGTTGGCTGCACGGGTTTCTTTTAGTCTGGCGATTTCCGGATTAGTGCTCATATCTCAGCTCGACTCTCATTCCGGCGCCACACAAGCGGCTCGGCGCGGCGTCGGCAAACGCAAGTGAATAGTCAAAAGCGAATCTCCCTGGGGCGTGCGTGTCCGGCGACTCAAGCGCAATCTCACGGAGCGCTACATCCGCCCGCCCGGCGATTTTTGAGGCTATTTGCCGATCTTTGCTCCAATGACCTCACCCGAGACGACAATTTCCACTCGGCGGTTCTTTTGCCGGCCGGCAGCTATGGCATTATCGGCCACGGGCGTCGACATGCCGAAACCCTGTGAGGTCACGCTACCGTCAGCCAATCCCTGCGCGACGAGGTATGTACGCACAGCCCCTGCCCGTTTCTCAGAGAGATTCTGATTCATCCCTTCGCTGCCGACGTTATCCGTGTACCCTTCCACGGCAAGGTCCAGTCCAGGATGCGCGAGCACTACACCGGATAGCCTTGCTAGCTTTTCCCTCGCCTCCGGACGCAGATCATATTTCCCGAGATCAAAGAGCACATCCCCCATGTTGACCACCAACCCCCGCGGGGTATCACGAGTGTCCAGAATGCGATTGAGCTGATCGAGCAGTTGGGTACGTAGGTCAGCTGTGGCCTGACGGGCCCGATCGGCATCCGCTTGGGCGGCCTCTTCTTTTGCTTTAAGAGCATCCGCTCTTGCGTTGAGAGCATCCGCCTCCATTTTCGCCTTAAGCGCGGCTGCATCCGATTCCGCTTTCATCTGGGCTTGCTTCGCGGCAGTGAGCTCGGCCTGGCGTCGGGCCTCCTCATTGGCCTTGGCTTCCGCTTCGGACTTGGCCTGGGCGGCCGCCGCATCTCGCTCCGCCGCTATGCGTTCTTCCTCTTGGCGTTGTGCGCTGAGAGCGCGCGCGTCCTCAGAGAATTGGACCGTCTGTCGTGCGGTAGAAATGATTTGTTTTTTGTCCGCCTTTGCGGTGAGAGCATTTTCCGCCATATCCAGGCTGCTTTGGGCTTTGGACAAAATCTCTGGCGCGTACTTGGCGGCTCCGCGCGACTTCGCGATATCCACTGCATTGCGCGCTTCATACATCTCCAGCGGCACATGCTCGAGATCAGGCGTCATCGCCAGCGGGTTCCCCACCTTCTCGTATTGACCGCGCTTCATCAGCTTGTATTCGCTGACGGGGAAGAGCGTCCCCTTCGTGTTTTTCCGGGTCTCGGTCTCCAGGACCACCATTTCGCTGGGCACGCGGACGGCAAAATACGGTTCTGCAGTCACAATCATGGAGAAGGTCTGGGCCGGCGTGGTGGCGTTCAGTTTCCCGTCCCCGTCTTTGTTTATGAGAAGTTCTCCTGAATTGCCAGTGCGCCCTTCCGGCGTAACAACCCAAAGCACATAGGTCAGATACTCCGCGCCAAGCTTCGTTGGCGACGTCAAGCCCTTGACCGTCACGTCCAGGTTCGTTGTGCCCGCCCTAGCCTTGGCCTCCACCTTCGCCTCACCATTGGCCTGAGGCATGAGCTCGGTGCCCTTCAGATCAACCTTCGTGCTTCCGCCCCCGACGGTGAAACCGATCGCCACGGTTGACTTGCTGATGAGACTGGATGCCGGCACGTTTTGTTGTGACTGTGCCGCCGCAACGCAAACTGCGAAACTGAGCAATGCCCAGGTAAGGAGGATCTCTGAGTTGCGATGCATGTATTGCCTCCGTTCAAAGTGTTGGTTTAGATAAAGCGTTGATTTGGATAAAGCGTTGGTTTAGATAAAAGGTCACCTGTATTAACGAGACAGGGCTCTTCAGACGAGGATCAGCGCACTTGATTGCGAACGTCGCGAACATTAACCAAATCCGCGTCTGCAATGGTTTCTAGATTTGTAGTGGCTTAGTAAGGATGGGCACAACTGGCAGAAGTAACAGTCCAACCATGAGCGACTGCCCTCGGAGACATCCGCTACAGGTCTGGTGGGAACCAGGCTGGTCGCACAGTGGAGGCAAACTGCCGTACTGGCCAGGTTCGCTGTACAGGGCGCACTTCGAACCAGCGGCGAAAGAAATCGGAATCGTAGGCCATTTCGGTTGGCACACGCTCCGGCATACGTACGCTACGCTCCTCAAGGGGAACGGCGAGGACGTGAAGGTTGTGCAAGAGCTAATGCGACACGCAAACATCTCGGTCACCCGGAACATCTACGCGCAAGCGATCACGCAAACTAAGCGAGATGCGCAGAGCCTAGTTGTGAGCTTGTTGCTCGATAAAAACGAAGAAAAAAACAAGCACCGGGGCTTATCGAACCGTAACGGACCTACAAAATTCTGGAGGGGATTTGCAAGTGGTTGATAAGGTTGGCGTCCCTATCGACGCTATTTTTGAACACCTATCGGCAACTATGGCTGAGGCAACACCCCTCTACGAACTGTGCGCAAGCGTTCTCGACTTGGTCCCTGCGAGCGCTCAAAACCCCGGTTGATGAGTTTAATCGGGATTTTTCACCAATTGAGAGTCTTGCCCTTTCCTTTTTGTGTGTGTAAGACTGCTTGCGCGTGAGGGAGGTTATCTCAATGGCTGCTGTATCAGTGGAGTGCATAATTGATGGCCAGCAACTTTTCCCGTCGATGGATAGACCCCCGGAAGTTAACCAAAAAATAGAAATCAGCGGTCGTAGATGGAGAATCACGAAGGTCATACCCCCGGAAGTCAATCGGGCGAATAGGCACCACTTTCCGTTTTCCGACCTGAACGTTTTTTCGGTGGAGCTTGAGGAAGAGGCATAGCGCACTCAGAACCCCCAACAGGGGCAGGGTTGTGAGTGTAATCGAGATTTATCGACAGTTAGGATTGGGGGCCGCTTCCCTCAGTTCCGGTTTGGACCGGTCTCTGAGTAGGCAAGCTTCGCATTATGGAGAGCAGTTCACACTGGGGGGTGTTGGGCATCACAGAAAAGACCTGCCCACCTGAGGTAGCGTCACGAGGGGTACTCCTTTTCCCCGGAGGAGGTTCTCATGAGCACCGGAGGGATCCTTCCCTTTGCACCAGAATCGAACGAGAGCACAGGAGCTATCGAGCGGTATCGAGAGGCCTATCACGTAGCGCGAACGACCATCGATTTTGCAGAAACCGTGAAGCTAGGTGGCATCTTCCTGGGCGGTGTGTTAGTCGTGGCTGCAACAATTGCGTACCAATTGGGTCGGGCATGGCATTCGGGTTTCCCAGCAGCATCTCTGGCACTGTTTGCCTGCGCCATAGTCGTGGTATTGGCCGCGCATGTTTGGGAGAAGGTCTTTCAGGCACAGGGACGTCTGCTGGAAATGAGCGCTGATTCCGCCGTCAATTCGTCGCCTTTCCTCTCGAACGCACAACGAGCAGCAGCAATGTCTTTGCGGCAAGAAGTGGCGAACGTGACCAGCTTTCAAGTGAAGGCGGCATGAGCTTCGGTTTCGGCCAACAGGCAGAGTGGTGAGGGCGTCAGCCCTAAAATCCCATCGAGAAGGTAAAAGTCGTTGGTGAAAGGGCGATATTTCAACAACTAACCACTCTATGCCGCGTTCGCCCGTGTGCCCTTTATCTCGGACTCGGCCTGAAACCAATCTTCCAATTCATGACCGTCTGTCCTTCCGCGCTGCTCGTAGAGTTCGTAGGCGCGTTGCTGAATCTGCTGCTCAATCGGGATCAGGACGGCCGGCTCCTCCGACTTCGGTGCGAGTGTTGATGGCTTTGTTTTCATGGGGGAATACCTCGCACCTATTAGGTTCGCCCGAAATCGTCTTCTTGTCAGTGATGGCAGTCACCCTTTCGATGCTTAAGGACCTTTGGCTGATAAATCTGAGGCGGAGGGCGCCAGACATCGAAGATCGTAGCCAGAGTCTCTCAGTCCGCCGCGAATTTTCCGTGACTTGAAAAGATCTGGGCAAAAGACCGCTCCCCGCATGCGCGACATTGGATTCGACCCAGTGATTGTGGTCACTGACAGTTCGATACTCACATTGATTCAATTCTTATAGCGGAAAGGGGGAGAGCAATGCAACTCCACCTGGAGCCAGACGAGCTGAAACTTCTTGCGAACGTCCTGTTAGAACAAGATCCCAAGCCATACCAAGAACTGCTGAACAAGGTGCTGGCCCACGACTTGCGATTAGACGCCGATGAACTTGAACAAGCCGCGGACCTCCTGGCTGGCAAGAAGCATAGCCTGAAGGATGAAATTGACCGGCAGCAGAACACTGCATTGCAGATGGACCTACAGCGGCAGTTGGCACTGCTGGAACGGGTACTGGAGAGAGTCAACGAGGCCTGCGTCATGTTCTGAAGGCTGTCCACGCCGGGCAGAGCTTCGCCAGCGTCACCTTCGGTGTCGATCTGCGATGCGACAGGAATATGCCGGCTCAATCGGATGTTCTCGCCGCCAGCCCGCTCTAGAATGCTGATGTAACCGGGCGATGTCACTCATTGAGAATTGGCTGGGTCCGGGTCAGTGAGCTCTATAAAAAGGGATGTCAAGAAAAAAGTTCTCCCTCGACCGGAGGCCGAGAAGATTTTAGTCTCGAGATCCAGCCCACTGACTGTAAGTGCCC
>Ga0209448_10000743_pt1 | contig 10313 bp, 8 predicted proteins | sample BogFormECP14_OM2_FD_188245 | JGI IMG/M metagenome (GOLD analysis project Ga0209448, IMG submission 188245) | Bog forest soil microbial communities from Calvert Island, British Columbia, Canada - ECP14_OM2 (SPAdes) (version 2) | ecosystem: Environmental > Aquatic > Freshwater > Wetlands > Bog ... | reverse complement strand
CGGCAGGATCGCGTCCTTGAACCGGTTCGCAAGATGTTCGGGCTGGACGAGGAGGTTGAAGGAGCCCTTGGCTCCCAGGGGTATCTGCCTCATGGTTTGCTCTCAAACGACCGCGCCGACGAATCCGAGGTGCCGAACTTCTTCCCTTCTTCCCTGGAGCTGGCAACCGCGATCAATCATTGGCCGCGTTGCGCCTTAGGATAAATTGAAACATGAGCCACCGGCAGGGGGTGACACAATGAAAGTCGGGATCTCGCTCACGAGTAATCACCCGGACGCAAAGGACCCGCGCCAAGGAGCGCGTTGGATGATCGAGCGAACGAAGGCGGCACACCGTGCTGGGCTCGACTCCCTTTTTATCGGCGATCACCACGTCTCACCGACGCCCTATTATCAGAACACGCCAATGCTCGGGCGTCTTCTCGCGGAGTGGGGCGAGGCTCCGGCCGGTTGCTTGTTCCTGCTCCCCTTGTGGTCCCCGGTTCTGGTGGCTGAACAGATCGGTACCCTGGCCTCGATCGCTCAAGGCCCCTTCATCATGCAATGCGGGCTCGGCTACGGCGAAGCCCAGTTCGCCGCCCTGGGGGCCAATATCAAGACGCGTCCTTCGGCCTTCGAGGAAGCTCTCGACATTGTGCGGCGCCTGCTGGCGGGTGAGACAGTAAGTTCTTCCCGGCGGTTCCGGATTACCAAGGCGCGCGTTGCGCTGCGGCCGGCCGAGCCGGTCGAAGTGTGGATCGGCGCCAGCGCGCCGCCGGCCATCGACCGGGCGGCGCGGATGGCGGACGGCTGGATCGCGGGCCCTGGCCTCACTCGAGAGGAGGCACGCTCTCAGGCCGATTTCTACCGAGAGCGCTGCGCAGCTTACGGCAAGCGGCCAACCGCGATCGCACTGCGACGCGACATTTATGTGGGCGAGTCATCGGCCGACGCACAGGCGGTGCTGCAGCAGGCGCTCAGCAAAGACTATCGCGGCATCCCGGCCGAAGCGCTAATCGCGGGATCAATCGACGAGGTGGTGGCGCAGTTCCGCGTCTTAGGGGAACTTGGGTACACCGGCGTCATCGTGCGCCATCTCACCAACGATCAGCCGAAGGTCCTGGGCTCCCTGGAGCGGCTGGAAAAAGTGCGCGCGGCGCTGGGCTAGCGGCTCTTCGAGGGAGCGCGCGCCGCAAGTCGGACGCCGTCACGCTTCCACCAGGCTCAGCCATCGCGCTCGATGCGAGTTTGATCGGCTGAGACGGCTTTAGTGCTCTTTGAACCAACACGAGCGAACTTGGCCATGTGTCGGCCATCGCCTCATTTTACGTCCTTCCGGCTGAACGCCTGACCGACATCGTTGCCGCGGCGACGCCGGCTCCGGGCGGCTAGTTTCGGCGATACGTTCTGGAACGTCCTGCGCGGTTCGGGCCGAGAGCTGGAGACATTCGCCTGATCCGGCTGGATGTTCAACACCCTAGATCTGTATCTCGAGAGCCGGCACGGCTTCATGCAAGACAGGTGGATTAAAGCTGACTCCCGGCCGTCATCCCAGTCCTTCTGCGGGCTGCTGACCCGCAGGCTCGAACAGCGCCCAGCTGCCGTAGCCGACCACCCGGTCGCGTGGGCCGGCGGTGTCGCCGGAATTGCGCAGGTCGAGCCTGGCGATGCTCATACCGCGGCGCTTTGCGGCGGCGAGCAGGCCGCGCACCGCAATCCGGCCGCAGGCGCTCTCGGGCCCGAGAGCGCTTGGGTCGAGGCGCTCGATCGCGTCGGCTGTCTGACGGTCCGTCTCCTGACAAGAGCGATAGTCGAGGTAGTGCGAGAGATCGGTCGAGACGACGATCAGCGTCTCGAGCCCGGCCCAGATCACCTCGAGCAGCGCGGCGACCGCTTCCGGCGAAGCATCGCCTGCGACGATCGGGACCAAGGCAAATTCGCCGAGCGCCACTTGCAGGAATGGTACCTGAACCTCGAGCGAATGCTCTCGCGCGTGCGCTGCGTCAAGCACGCCGATCAGCCTCGCCTTGATCAGGCGCTCGACCACAGGGCGATCGATCGGCACGGTGCCCAACGGTGTTTGCCAGCCCTCTGCCGAGTCCGCCGCAAGTCCTTGAAAGCCAACAAAGTGCGACGGGCCGAGCAGGACAACGCGCGTTATGCGCTCCCGTACCGGGGTCAGCCGGCTATAGCCGGCTGCGGCAATCGGTCCGGAATAGATGTAACCGGCATGCGGCGCGATCAGCGCTTTCGGTACGGGAACGATCGCTGCGGTTCCGGTGCTGCCGAGGAGCTTCCTGATCTCACTCTGGAGCTCGGTGGCGGCGGCCGGGTAGAACGATCCGGCGACGGCGGCGGCACGGATGGCGGGCAAGGTTGGGCCTCCAACAAGATGCTACCTACATTATAGCAAAGCTGGAGTTCTCGAAGCTGAGCCGCCGGAGCAGCCTTTTTGGGTACGGAACAGGAACTCGCAGGTTCACATTTCCCGGCGCGCCATTGGCATCGGCTCGCCGATGGACGGATCCAATGCGATGTCTGCCCGCGGTTTTGCAAATTGCACGAGGGCCAGCGAGGGTTATGCTTCGTACGTGCGCGCACAGCCGACGCAATGGTGCTCACGACCTATGGCCGCTCTTCCGGATTTTGTGTCGATCCGATCGAGAAAAAGCCGCTAAACCATTTCCTCCCCGGTACACCGGTCCTCTCGTTCGGCACCGCAGGGTGCAACCTCACCTGCAAATTCTGCCAGAACTGGGACATCTCTAAGGCGCGCGAAATCGACCGGCTAAACGACCGCGCCGATCCCACGACGATCGCCGCTGCGGCGGTGCAGCTCGGCTGCCGCTCGGTGGCGTTCACTTACAACGATCCGGTGATCTTTCTGGAATACGCGGTCGACACTGCCAAGGCCTGCCGCGCAGCCGGCCTTGCTACGGTAGCGGTGACCGCTGGCTATGTCGCGCCCGAAGCGCGCCGGGAATTTTTCGCCCACATGGATGCCGCGAATGTCGATCTGAAGGCGTTTACCGAGGATTTTTACCGGACGGTCTGCGGCGGACATCTCGATGGCGTGCTGGATACACTGGTCTACCTCAAGCGAGACACAAGTGTCTGGTTCGAGATCACCACGCTGTTGATCCCCGGCGAGAACGATTCCGATGGCGAGATCGACGCGTTGAGCCGCTGGGTGACGAATGCCCTTGGTCCCGACGTGCCGCTGCATTTCACGGCGTTCCATCCCGACTGGAAGATGCGCGACAAGCCGGCGACCTCGGCCGCGACCTTGTCGCGTGCCCGCGATATCGCCCGCGCCAACGGCGTGCGATATGTCTATACCGGCAATGTCCACGATAGGGCGGGCGGCAGCACTTGGTGCCACGGCTGCGGCGCGCTGTTGATCGGCCGTGACTGGTTTGACCTCACCCGCTGGCATCTTGCCGAGGACGGGCGTTGCGTGGACTGCGGAATGCCGCTCCCCGGCGTGTTCGAGCCCCGGTCCGGCAACTGGGGACGCAAGCGCCAGCCGGTGCTCTTGCGCCAGCAGTGATGATCCCATGGGCCCGGCTCACTCTCACGGCCGACCCGTTGGCTGACCCGCTTTCGCTGGAGCATACCGCTTCGGGGTCCCGCAAGTGGGATCTACCTCGGGATCGTCCGGCCCCGCCGGCTGTGTCAAACTTGATCGATGCAGCAAGGCCGCGGAGGAATGGGCAGCCGCAAGCACGGCAGGAGTGGCCATGCGACGCAGTCGCCGCGGTTCCGCCTGTGGGCTCGCCTCGACGCCGAGCGAATGCCGGAACGGCGGCGCCCAAAGGCGAAATTTCTCGGCTCGATCCGCGAGGTGTTTTCCCGCGAGAAACCGCGCTGACCCGAAGGATTGGAGGGTCGCTATGCCGATCGATCGTGCCGAACCGGGGGTCCCTGCCGGACCGGCATGAGCGCCGACGGACGCGGCTATCGATTGGCGCCGGTGCCGTTGGTCGTGGTCGATCGGCCAACCGGTCAGGTGACGCTCAACGCGGGTCCGCCTTGCCGGCTCGCGCGGCGCGCAGAGCGCGCCATAGTTTCTCCGAGGTCGCCGGGGCCTCGACATAGGGAGCACCGATCCGCGCCAGAGCCTCATTGACTGCATTCATCACCGCAGGGATCGCGGCGATCGTGCCGGCTTCGCCGACCCCCTTGACGCCGAGCGGGTTTTTCTCGGTCAAGGTCGGATTGTTGGCGACGTCGAAGCTGCAAAATTGGTCGGCGCGCGGCATGCAATAATCCTGGAATGAACCGCTGACGAGCTGGCCGGTCGCCGGGTCGTAGACCACATCCTCCATTAGAGCTTGGCCCACTCCCTGGACGATGCCGCCGTGGATCTGCCCCTCGCACAGCAGCGGGTTCAAGACGCGGCCGACATCGTCGACCGCCGCATAGCGGGTCAGTGCGACCTCGCCGGTCTCCTCGTCGATTTCGACCTCGCAAAGATGGGCGCCGCTGGGAAAGGTCGCGGGGTCGGCGGGTCCGAAATTGGCCCGCTCGGTGAAGCCGGTCTCGACGCCGTCGGGCAACTGCAATGAATGAAATGATTGCTTGGCGACTTCGGCGATGCCGACCGACCGGTCGGTGCCGGGGATCGCGAACTTGCCGTTCTCGAAGGCGACGTCCGGTATTGCCGCCTCCATCATGTGCGCTGCGATCTTGCGGCCCTTGTCGATCAGCCGGTCGGCAGCGACGACGATCGCCGAACCGGCGAGCTGGGCCGAGCGCGAGCCGAAGGTGCCGATCCCCATCGTCACCAGATCGCTGTCGCCGTAGCGGTAGCGGATCAGATCGGCGTCGAGGCCGAGCTTTTCCGACAGGACCTGCTTGAACGTCGTTCCGTGGCCTTGACCGTGATCCATGCTGCCGGTCATCAGCACCACGCCGCCAGACGGGTCGAAACGGATTTCGGCATGCTCGTAATCGCGGCCGCCGCTCGCGGCGACGGTGGTGGCGACGCCGACGCCGAGGAGCTTGCCCCGCTGTTTTGCGGCGTCGCGCCGTTCGGCTGCCCGATCGTAGTCGGCCAGCGCCAGACAGTCTTCCAGGTTCTTGGGAAAGTCGCCGCAATCGTAAATTTGGCCGAGCGCGGTCGTAAACGGCATCATGCCCGCAGGGATCGTGTTGCGGCGGCGCAACTCGGCGGGTGCCACGCCGAGCCGGTGCGCGGCTTTGTCGATGATGGTCTCGGTCGCGTAGATCGGCTCGGGCCGGCCACCGCCGCGATAGGGCGCGATCGTCATCGTATTGGTCAGAACGGCGGTGACCTGGGTATGCACCGCCGGGATGTTGTAAGTATTCACCAGGCAGCCGAGGCCAACCGACAGCGGTATCGTCGGGCGGTCGGTCGAATAATAGGCACCGATGGCCGCGCTCCACTTGGTGCGCAGCGCCAGAAACCGGCCGTCCCGGTCGAGCGCCAGCTCGGTGTCGATCACGCTGCCGCGACCTTGCTCGTCGCTCATCAACCCTTCGCTGCGCTCGGCGATCCATCGCACCGGACGCCCGATGACCTCGGACGCCCAAAGCGACAATGCGTATTCCGGGTAGCAGCCGCCCTTCATGCCGAAGCCGCCGCCCATATTGTCACAGACCACCCGAATTTGGTGATGCGGCAGCTTGAATATGCGGTCGGCAAGCGCTGCCCTTGTGCCGTGGACAGACTGCACGGTGCAGCGGATCGTATAGCGATCCTGATCCCGGTCGTAGTCGGCAAGGCAGCCCCGCGGCTCCATCGAATTCGCCGTGACCCGGTTGATCACCGTCTTGTGCCGGACGACGTGGTCGGCTTTGGCGAAAGCCGCATCGACCGCGGACCGGTCGCCGACTTCGTGGAAGAACGCCTCGTTGCCCGGGTTGTCGTCCCATACCGCCGGTGCTCCCGACGCGAGTGCGGCTTCGGCGCCGATGACCGCGGGCAGCAGCTCGTAATCGATGTCGATCAGCTCGGCGGCGTCCTTCGCTTGGTTCACGCTTTCGGCGACGATGAACGCGACCGGGTCGCCGACATAGCGGACACGATCGCCAGCGAGCAGCGGCTGCGGACAGACGAAGGCGGGCGATCCATTGCGCCGCCGGCGGCGCACCGCGGGCAACAACGTGCCGAGGCCGCGCCGGGCGAGATCCTCGCCGGTCAAGACGCAGAGCATACCGGGTGCCGCCCTCACCCGGCGAACATCGAGAGCGGTGATGCGCGCACGCGCGTGCGGCGAACGCAGCACATAACCGTGCGCTTCATTCGCTTCCCGGACGTCGTCGACATAGCGACCCTTCCCCCTGAGCAGCCGGAAATCCTCCTCCCGTCGCACCGGCATTCCGATCGATTGCACGCCCATCGTCCCGCCTCCCGCACCTGGCCCGAGGCGAAATTATCACCCGTGGCAAATTTCCGGATACAGAAAATTCTCCAAATCGTCCGGCGGCACTGGCAAATCGCTCAGCCTAACCTAAATCTAATCAAACACTTGCGTCTCAGCTCCCAAGTTTAGGGAGCCGGGAATTTGCTCGGCCGAACCGGGAACTTTTGTGCTGCAAACCGGAGCCGGATCCGGGAATTGCGGCTCTATCCGGGAATTAACCGGAAACCTCGCTGGCGGCCTCGGTGGGCTTTACGATGCGCCTACGACGCGTCTGCCACGCGTGCGACGGTGAGTCCTTGCGCCCCGGTGGCCCGACGGCGGCCGAGCCAAAGGCCGAGGCGGTCCATGTAAATGTAGACCGCGATCAACGCGGCAGGATCGGCGCATATGGGGTTCTCAAACTTTCCGCCATGCTGGCTTGCTCGAATCGACCAATTTGAGATCGACCGGAGCGAGGCCAAAAATCCCGATTACTACTGGCTCCGTCGCACTTTGCTTAACGCCGTCGTAATGCGGCGTGTGCGCGACGCGCCTGACGAAGCCGCCAGCCGGTACCGGAACCGTAGCATCGGGGTCGAAATCGGCACCGCTGTTCACCCACCATGTACCCGACAGCACCAGACACAGTCGATCGGTGGCATAGGTGTGTGGTGCGCTCATATAGCCCGGGTACCATTTCATCAGCACGACGTACTCCCCCGGCTTGTCCAGCCCGCCGAATAGCGTCGCCATTTCAGCGCTGTGCGGCGGCCCGGCGGTCCACGCCGTCCATTTGATCTCGTCGGGCAGAGTCACCTGGGTTTCGGCCGGGTTGATCGCCTCCGCTCGTCGCGCGGACAATCCGAGCGGCAACGCGGCAAGGAACGAGGCAAGCAGGAGCTGGCGCCGGCCGGGCAATAGCAGATTGTCTTCCGAGAAAATTCGATCCGTCATCTTCATTGCACCCAAGGGCTAGAGGGAAACGCGTGGGCCCAGGACTTCCAGGAACAACGCCAGGAATTGCGGATCGGCCGGCCAGGCGAAGCCGGTCACGAGATTGCCGTCGCGGATCGCCCCATCAGGTGGTGTCTCGACATATTTCCCGCCTGCCATAAGCACTTCCGGCGCACAGGCGGCATAGGAGCCAGCACAGCCAAGTGGATGACCCGCTTGCCGTAACGCTGTCGAGCGAACTGATCGAGACGTCGCACTGTCGCCCAGCGAGAGAACGCCAATCCAAACATCGCTGTGCGCAACGAGAGCCGCTTGGCACGCTTCCTCTCGGGTCCCGGAGTAGCCACCGACGTCGAAATCAGCGCATGTTGCTCTCCCGGCATCATCCGATCACTTCCTGGCAACCACACAGAAATGCGGCCGGTCCTGATGCAAGGACCGGCCGCCAGTGAACCCGGTGCGGGAGGAGGATCATCGGGTACGTTGACCGTAGATGTAGACCTGCCGTTACAAACCGTCATCGTGGCCGGGATAATGGAAGCCCCGAGGACTACCGCCTCCCACCAACATGGGGCGGATCGCAGAGTGTCCCAGTAAACTGCGGTCAAAATTGGTAAATCATGGTTGAAACAAACCAACCTTCGGTACATGTGCCAAACCCCTCATACGAGCGGGGACGAACGCCGTAGGCAGAGCCACTGAACACCCGCACGGAAGTGCCGAGCAGGTCCGCAAGACCCAGCCGTCGCTCATCCCGCCGCGATGGTCATCGAAGGTCCTATTCTGGCGACGCAGGCGCGGATTTTGAGCCGGTTCACGCGATCCTGGCACGACCGGCCGTTGCTTCCCATTTGGCCGCGCCGTTCCGCCTCAGGTATTGGGCTCTGCCCGTTTCCACGTCAGATACGAGAGGGTTTCCTTTCCTCCGGACCTGATCGGCGCTGCCGGGCTGAGGTGCAGCAGGTCGCCCTCGATCTTGACGACGCGCGGCTGCGTTTGCCCCATCCAGTTCGGGAACAGGGAGACAAACATGGAATGCGTCAGGTGCTGCTTCTCCTCGTCCGTATGGTAGGGGCCGGAATAGGCGACATAGCCCACTGTGCCTCTTCGATGATCTCCTTCGGCGTGCCCCTGAACCAATCGCCGGATGCGAAGGGAGGCGCCCGGGACGTTCGAGTTGGGCCGACATGTAACCGTCAGGTGTATACATGATGATGCCCTGCGGCTGCTCTCCCAACGGATAAAAGGATTCGGACCCGTCCGTCGGCTTCTCCACATAGGAAACCAGCTTCCACGCTCCAATCAGCTGCTCGCGCAAGGTCTTCGCCGTCTCGATCTCCTGTTTCCCGAGGTTTCAACATCCGTTGTCGATCGGCACAGCCGAGGCGGACGGTCCTAGTCCGGCAATCCTTCTCAACTCAGTACAATAGTGGGCCGGCCATGCGCGTCAGATCGTCGGCCAGCCACCCGACACCGCCTTTTAAAAACCGTTCACGTCCAACTACGGCCAAGGCTTCCATTGGCGTAGTCGCCCAGCGCGATCAGACTTCCCATGTCCTGGAAGGAGAATTCGCGCAACGGCTTGTCCTGTGTCCGTAGATCGGCGAGGGAGCGGGCGAGGAAAATGGCTTGCTGACGGGCAACCTGAGCCGTGGTCGGCAACGGCTTCCCATCGTGCGGGCCGGGGCCGTAGGAAATCGGTGTCGATATCCTCGACCGAAGCGACGCTGCGCGTGAAGTTCTGTCGAGGGGCAGCAAATCGGAACGGATATCATGAGGACCACGGTTGTTCACGGCCCGGGGACCCATCCGGCGGCGCGGCTACCCTGGCGGCGCTTCAGCCAGGGCGCGGCGCGCGCCGCGCAGGCGGCGCAGAGTTGTGCCGAGGCGGTCCATGTAGATGTAAACGACGGGTGTCGTGAACAATGTCAGGACCTGCGACACCAAGAGGCCGCCGACGATCGCATAGCCGAGCGGCTGGCGGATTTCTGAGCCGATGCCGGTGCCGAGCATCAGCGGGATGCCGGCGAGCAGAGCGCACATCGTCGTCATCAGGATCGGCCGGAAGCGCAAGCGGCAGGCCTCGTGGATCGCCTCCTCGGTGCCGAGCCCGCGCTCGCGCTGGCCGACCAGCGCGAAGTCGACCAGCATGATGCCGTTCTTTTTGACGATGCCGATCAACAGGATGATTCCGATGATGCCGATCACGTCGAGCGGCATGCCGAACAGCATCAAGGTCAGCAATGCCCCGAGCCCGGCCGAGGGCAATGTCGAGATGATCGTAATCGGGTGGATCGTGCTCTCGTAGAGCATGCCGAGAATGAGGTAGACCGCGATCAATGCGGCGAGGATCAGGATCGGCGTACTGCTCAGCGAGTTCTGGAACGCCTGCGCGCTGCCCTGGAAACTTGTGGCAACCGAGCGTGGCAGCTGCAGCTCTCTGGTAACCTGCTGGATCGCCGTCACCGCCGCGCCGATGGAGACATTCGGAGGGAGGTTGAAGCTCAATGTCACCGACGGGAATTGGCCCTGGTGGTTTACCGCAATCGGTGCAACCGTCGAGGTGATCTTGGCGAACTCGCTCAGCGGCACTTCTTTGCCGCTGGAAGATGTCGCGTAAATGCGGCTGAGCGCGTTCGGCCCGAGCTGGAAATCGGGCTCGACTTCGAGGATCACGAAATACTGGTTGAGCCTCGTATAAATGCGCGCCGCGACCCGCTGGCCGAACGCGTCATAGAGGATCGAATCAACGACCGAAGGATTGATGCCCAGCTGCTGGGCGAGCTGGCGGTCGATCTCGACTTTCAGCACCCGGCCGGTGCTCTGCTGGTCGCTCGCGACGTCGGTCAGCTGCGGCAACGTTTTGAGCTTGTTGAAGAGGATCGGCGCCCAGTGGTCGAGCTCGTCAATGTCGACATCGACGAGCGTGTATAGGTACTGGGTCTTTGAAACCCGCGCGCCAATCGTAATGTCTTGCGCGGCCTGCATGTACAAGGTGATGCCGTAGATCGG